>Ga0335083_10002260_pt1 | contig 25591 bp, 26 predicted proteins | sample Lox_Sample_42_FD_206716 | JGI IMG/M metagenome (GOLD analysis project Ga0335083, IMG submission 206716) | Soil microbial communities from Loxahatchee National Wildlife Refuge, Florida, United States - Lox_Sample_4.2 | ecosystem: Environmental > Terrestrial > Soil > Wetlands | place: USA...
TCGACACGCGCTTTTTCAGGTCGCGCGCCTTGCCGACGTAGAGCACCGCGCCTTGCGCGTCGTAGTAGCGGTACACGCCAGGCAGATGCGGCAGCTGCGCGAGCGCCTTTTTCGGGTCGAAAACGTCGGTGTCGGTCATCCAGTTCCGGGGACGCGAGGGTGCGTCGATCTGATGTGAGGTCTTGCATGCCGCGCCGCCGGCGCGACGCGTTCATGGCTGTATCCTAGAATCGCAAGTTTAGATCATTCCGCGCCGCGCCGAGCCTGCCAACCGGGCGAGCGCGCCCGCCCGCAACGCAGGCGCACACCGCCTCTTCGCTCACTGCCCTCCCATGACCACAGCCCGCTCCCCCGCCAGCGCGCCCGACAGACGCATCGCCTGCGACCTCTTTTGTGCCGTGATCGACAACTTCGGCGACATCGGCGTGTGCTGGCGGCTCGCGCGCCAGCTCGCGCACGAGCACGGCTGGCAGGTGCGCCTCTTCGTCGACGACCTGCACGCGTTCCAGAAGCTGTGTCCCGCGCTCGACACGAGCCGCGCGAAGCAATCCGTCGAAGGCGTGCTCGTCGAGCACTGGCACACGCCCACGCACGCGGGCGATACGCTGCAGATCGCCGATGTGGTGATCGAGGCGTTCGCGTGCGAGCTGCCGCCCGTCTATGTCGCTGCGATGGCCGGGCGCGCTCGCAAGCCCGTCTGGCTCAACCTCGAGTATCTGAGCGCCGAAGACTGGGTGGCCGACTTCCATCTGCGGCCCTCGCCGCACCCTCGCTACGCGCTAGCCAAGCATTTCTTTTTCCCGGGCCTTAGCCCCGGCACGGGCGGCGTGCTCAAGGAGCGCACGCTCGACGCCGCCCGCGCCGACTTCGAACGCTCGCCCGAAGCCCGCGCCGCGTGGTGGCAGCGCGCTACGGACGGACCGCCGCCCGGCGCCGACGCGACCGTGATCTCGCTTTTCGCGTACGAAAACCCCGCCGTCGACAGCCTGCTCGCGCAGTGGCGCGACGCGGAGAAGCCGGTGGTCCTGCTCGTGCCGGAAGGCCGCATCTCGGGCGCGCTTGCGCGCTTTTTCGGGCTGCCGTCGTTCGGCGCCGATAGCGAGGTCAGGCAGGCCACACGCGGCGCGCTGCGCGCGCATGCACTCGCGTTCACCGAGCAGTGCGGCTATGACCCCCTGCTCTGGGCGTGCGATCTGAATTTCGTGCGCGGCGAAGACTCGTTCGTGCGCGCGCAGTGGGCGACGCGACCTTTTGTCTGGCACATCTACCCGCAAGCCGACGCCGCCCATCTGCCCAAACTCGACGCCGCGCTCGCGCATTACGGCCGCGCGCTGCCCGAGGCGCCGCGCGCGGCGCTCGAGCGCTTCTGGCACGCGTGGAATGGCCGCGGCGCCCTCGATTGGGCCGATTTCGCCCAGCACCTGCCCGCCTACGCCGCGCGCGCGAGCACATGGGCCGACGAACTGGCGCAGGTCGGCGATCTCGCCGGAAATCTCGCCGAATTCGCAAAAAGTCAGTTAAAATAAGCGGTTATCCGACGGCAGCCGTCTCAAGCGCTTCGACTTTCGCGTCCTCCCTGGTCCGCGCGTGATCACAGTGTGGTCAGTGCATCAAAGAGGGTCGCAGCCTCCGAACCCGCTTGCGACGTTTGCCGTCGAGCACACTCGAAGCTACTTAATCTGGACAGGACAGTTTTTTATGAAGACCGCACAGGAACTCCGCGTCGGCAACGTCGTGATGATCGGTAACGACGCGATGGTCGTGCAGAAGGCCGAATACAACAAGTCGGGCCGCAACGCCGCCGTCGTGAAGATGAAGTTCAAGAACCTGCTGACCGGCGCCGGCATGGAAACCGTGTACAAGGCGGACGACAAGTTCGACGTCGTCGTGCTGGATCGCAAGGAAGTGACCTACTCGTACTTCGCCGACCCGATGTACGTGTTCATGGACGCCGACTACAACCAGTTCGAAGTCGAAGGCGAAATGATGGGCGACGCCCTGAACTACCTCGAAGACGGCATGGCTTGCGAAGTCGTGTTCTACAACGAGAAGGCCATCTCGGTCGAACTGCCGACCACGCTGGTTCGCGAAATCGTCTACACGGAACCGGCCGTCAAGGGCGACACCTCGTCGGGCAAGGTCATGAAGCAAGCCAAGCTGAACACCGGCTTCGAGCTGCAAGTGCCGCTCTTCTGCAATATCGGCGACAAGATCGAAATCGACACGCGCACGAACGAGTACCGCAGCCGCGCCTAAGGCGAACGGCGGCGAACCGCAGCACAGAGGCGTCCGCCCTGCCCCCATGCGGCGCAGAGGCGAACACCATGGTCAAAGCGCCCCTCGGGGCGCTTTTTCTTTTTTCCCCAACCGTGTATGTTTGAGAGTGCTACGGGAAATCCTTACCGGTTTTGCGCACCAGGGTGCGAACCCGCCGCCCCGCGCCGCGTAAATATGGCGAGCGTGCGGCGTGCTCCGGCAAGGTTGCTTCCCGCGGCACGGTTTCTGCTGTGAGGGAGTTCGAGCAGCCGTTCTCACGCTCTCTTTCCCCCCCAACAGGAGAAACACGATGAACAACGACATTGCAGAAGGCAAGTGGAAGCAGTTGATCGGCAAGGCGAAAGCGGCATGGGGCGAGTTGACGGACGACGAACTCACGCGGGCCGAAGGCCATGCGGATCGCCTCGCCGGACTCATCCAGGAACGTTACGGCAAGACGCGTGACGAGGCGGAACTGGAAGTGCGCCGCTGGTTCGACGCGCACCGGCCGCTCGATTGACGCGCCGTTGGCGGCATGGCCGGAGCGCTAGCGCGGTAGTCCGATGGTTCGATCGGCCGGTAGTCCGGCCGTCCACTTGCAGGTAGACAAGGGGTCGCGGGCACGCCAGAGCGAGATGCGCTTCGGGCATGCGCCGCTGCACGGCCACCCGCGGATCGCCGCCCGGCAGTGCCGTCGCGCCCCCCGGTCTGGTGCATAACAACTGGGAGGACCGAAACTGAATATCCTGCTTCGAGACATCTCGGTGATCTCGGTGAAATCTTTCGTATCGTGCCGCGCTGCCGCGCACCGCGTAGCCGTTTGCCGGGGCGCCCGCGCTAACGCACGCGCGGTGCGCCGGCGCGACCGCGCTCATCCGTAAGCCGCTACCGCCATGCCACACGCCCTGATTGTCGAAGACGATCCGAACAGTTTGTCAGGTCTCTCAGCGATCCTGTCGGCCGACGGCTTCTCCGTCGACACCGCCGCCACACTCGTCGAGGCACGCGCCGCGCTCGCGCGCTTCATCCCCGACGTCGTTCTCGTCGACCTGAATCTGCCCGATGGCGGCGGTCTCGAACTGCTGCCGCATCTGCCCGCGCAACCGCCAGGCGGCGCGCTGCCCGTGATCGTGATGACGGGAAACGCCACGGTCGAAAGCGCGATCGAGGGCCTGCGCCACGGCATCTGGGACTATCTGCTCAAGCCCGTCAATATTCCGCGCCTGCGCAGCCTCCTTGCGCGCATTCCGCGCCCCTACGAACTGACCGAGGAAGTGCGCTCGCTGCGCGCCGCGCTGCGCCAGATGGGCCGCTTCGGGCCCATGCTCGGTCGCAGTGGTGCGATCCAGGTTGTCTACGACACGCTCGAGCAACTCGCGCCCACTGAATCGGCGATTCTCGTGCACGGCGAGGCCGGTACCGGCAAGGAAGTCGCCGCACGCACGCTGCATCAGCTGAGCCGCCGCCGCAAGGGGCCGTTCGTCGTCTGCGACGCGCGCTCGCTCGTCGCCGAGGCGGCGAGCGGACGTCCGCTCGCGAGCGTGCTGTTCGGCCACGAGCGCGGCGCATTCAGCGGCGCCGAGCAACGCGAACCCGGCCTCGTCGATCACGCGAGCGGCGGGACGCTCTTCATCGACGAACTCACCGACCTGCCGCGCGAACAACAGGAAACGCTGCTGCGCGCGCTCGATTCGCAAACCTTCATGCGCGTGGGCGGCAACAGCGAGGTGGGCACGGATTTTCGCCTGGTCGCCGCCACGCGGGCGGTGCCGCGCGAAGCCGTCAACCAGGGCATGCTGAACGAGGATCTGTGGCTGCGCCTCGATGCCGCGGCGCTTGCCCTGCCGCCGCTGCGCGAACGCGACGACGACGCGGCGCTGCTCGCAAGCGCATGGGTCGACGAGCTCAATCTAGACGCCCAGGTGCGAGGCCTCGCCGGCACGACGCGGCTCATTGCGCCCTCGTTCATCCGCGAATGCCTCGCCTATGAGTGGCCCGGCAACGTGCGTGAGTTGCAGGAACGCGTGAGGCGCGCATGGCACGCGTCGGGCGAGGTGCTGGAAACCTTGCACGCCGAGGAAAGCAGCAGCGCCCTCTCGCGCGATATGAACGGCAGCCGTGTGCAGGTGACGGTCGGCACGCCGCTCGCCGACGTGGAAGAGATGCTGATCCGCGCGACGCTCGACGCCGTGGGCGGCACGCGCCATCGCGCGGCGTCGCTGCTCGGCATCAGCCCCAAGACGCTCTACAACAAGTTGCAGCGCATGCGCCTGAACTGAGCCCCAGGCGCTCGCACCACGAAAAAAGGCGGCCCTCCGTTACCGGAGAGCCGCCTTTTTTCTACCTGCCGCCGTTGGTCGTGCTCAGGGCAGAACCCTGCGCAGCAGCGCCTGCGCCTCGATGTATCCCGGGTCGGCAACGAGCTTGTCCCAGCGCAGCGCCTTGCCGCGCGCCAGCATGCGCTTGATGCGCTGGCCCGAAGCCTTTGCGGCGCGGCGCGGCTCGATGTTGCGCAGCGCGTCGAGCACCTTCTCGGCCTCTTGCGGCTGATTGCAGATCAGCACCATGTCGCAACCGGCCTCGAGCGCCGCCCGCGCGCCCTCGGCCAGCGTGCCGCCCTGGCGTGCGGCCTCCATCGACAGATCGTCGCTGAAGATCGCACCGGTGAAGCGCAGCTGTTTGCGCAGGATCTCCTCGACCCAGATGCGCGAGAAACCCGCCGGCTTCGAATCGATCTTCGGATAGATCACATGCCCCGGCATTACCGCCGAAAGCGAGAGGCCGAGCCAGTCGTAAGGCAGCGCATCTTCACCGAGAATCGCTTCGAGCGGGCGCTCGTCGACAGGGACCGCGACGTGCGAATCCGCCGTCGCGAAACCGTGACCGGGAAAATGCTTGCCGCAGTTGGCCATTCCGGCGAGCGCGAGACCGTGATTGAGGCTCTTGGCGAGCAGCGTGACGACTCGCGGGTCGCGATGGAACGCGCGATCGCCCACCACCTTCGACTGCCCATAGCCCAGATCGAGCACGGGCGTGAACGAGAGGTCGATGCCACACGCGCGCAGTTCGCTCGCGAGGATGTAGCCCACGGCGGTGGTCAGCTTGGTGGCGAGCAGCACGTCCTTGTCCCACAGCTCGCCGAGGCGCCCCATCGCGGGAAGCACCGTGAAGCCGTCGGTGCGAAAGCGCTGGACGCGGCCGCCTTCGTGGTCGACGGCGATCAGCAGATCGTCGCGCACCGCGCGGATCGCGTCGGTGAGCGCGACGAGCTGCGCACGGTTCTCGTAGTGGCGCGCGAACAGGATCACGCCGCCGGTCATCGGATGCGCGAGGCGGCGCACGTCGTCGTCGGTCAGCGTGGTGCCGAGCACGTCGAGCATTACCGGTCCGGGAATTCTCTTCATCGATCAGTGATTGCGTAGTGGTAGACGCCGCGCGGCGCGCGCGGCGGGGAAGGTGTGCGGTTTCAGCGGCTGGTTTCGGCGATCACGAAGGACACCGCGTAGTCATGCTCGTCGGTGATGCTCACGCGCGCCGTGATGCCACGTTCGTCGAGCCACTGCGCGAGCTCGCCCGAAGCGACGATCACGGGCCGGCCGCCCGGCTCGTTGAGCGTCTGCATGGCGCGCCATGTCATCGGCATGTGCATGCCAAGGCCGATGGCCTTCGAGAACGCCTCCTTGGCGGAAAAGCGCGTGCACAGGTAAGCGAGCCCGCGTGCCGCCGAGCGCGCCTTGCGCGCCTCGTAGACTGCGAGCTCGTCGGGGCCGAGCACGCGCGGCGCGAAGCGCCCGTTGGTGCGCTCCATCACTGCCGCCACTCGGCTCACCTGGATGATGTCGGTGCCGATACCGTAGATCGCCATGAGACTCCCGTCGGTGAATGTCGGTTGCGTCGGGGCCGCGCGGGCGCGCATGCACGCCCTGCGCGCCGCGCTCGAGCCGGATCAGGTGCGTGCGCCGAGGCGCGCCGCGACCATGATCGCCTTCATTTCGCGCACCGCGTTCTCCCAGCCCGAGAAGATTGCGTGCGCAACGATCGCGTGGCCGATATTGAGCTCGACGATCCCGTCGATTGCCGCGATCGGCTGCACGTTCGTGTAGTGCAGGCCATGCCCGGCGTTGACCTTCAGGCCGAGGCTGTTGCCGCAGTTCACGCCCGCCACCACGCGCTCGAACTCGCGCTCCTGCTCGCCGGCGTCATGCGCCTCCGCGTAGCGGCCCGTATGCAGCTCGATCACGGGCGCGCCCGCTTCGTGCGCCGCGCGAATCTGCGTTTCGTCCGCGTCGATGAAGAGCGAGACGCGGCAGCCCGCTTCGGCCAGCTGACGGCACGCGGCGGCAACGGCGTCGAAGTGGCCCGCGACGTCGAGACCGCCCTCCGTCGTCAGCTCCTGGCGCTTTTCGGGCACGAGGCAGACGTCGTGCGGCTTGATCTCGCACGCGATGTCGAGCATCTCGGCCGTCACCGCGCATTCGAGGTTCATGCGCGTTTTCAGCTGCGGACGCAGCGCGCGCACGTCGGCGTCGACGATATGGCGGCGGTCTTCGCGCAGATGCAGCGTGATGGCGTCGGCGCCCGCCTCTTCGGCGAGCAGCGCCGCGCGGATCGGATCGGGGTAAGCGGTGCCGCGCGCGTTGCGCAGCGTGGCGACGTGGTCGATGTTGACACCGAGGTCGATCACATTGGGCGAAGTCAGAAAGAAGCTCATAGGTTCTGCAAGTCGATGAGGATCTGGCGCGTCGCGAGCGGCGTGCCGCCGAGGTAAGTGTTCAACAGGAAGCGCATGAGCGCCTTGCTCTGCGCAACGGTCTGGGGTCGATGGTAATCGTCCTCTTCCATGTCGAGCAACGTCTGGCCCGAAAGCACGGGCCATTGCGCGGGCCATTCGTCGGATGCCTCGCGCACGCCGCGCTCGGGATCGAACACATAGCGCCCTTCTGCCACCACGGTCTTGCGGTTCACGGTGCGGTTGAGCGCGAGCGCATAGCCCGTTTCGCGCAGCAGCACGCGCTCGAACGAGCGCAGCACCTGCACGGGCGGCTCGTCATGCGCGAGGCGCGTGAGCGTGACGACATAGTGGCGAAAGAGTTCGGGGTGCGGGTCTTCGCGTGCGAGAAACTTCACGAGCAGCTCGTTCACGTAGAAGCCGCACAGGAGCGCGTCGCCGGTCAGCGGCAACATGCCGCCCACCCATTCCGCGCCCGTGAGCGTGCGCACTTCGCCCTTGCCGGTCCATGAAAGCGCAAGCGGCTGGAAGGTTTGCAGCACGCCGCGCAGCGCCGAGTGCGGACGCTTCGCGCCCTTCGCGACGAGCGCGACGCGGCCGTGATCACGCGAAAGCACGTCGATGATGAGGCTCGTCTCGCGATACGGGTAGCTGTGCAGTACGAACGCCGGTTGCTCGGCGATGCGATAGTCGGGCGTCGTGCTGCGTGGGGTGCGCGGCAGTTGCGAACGCGCGCTGGTCTTGCGCGCGTTGCGTGGTTCGGCGCGCCCTTCGAGCGTGGCGTCGGCGCTTTCTGTCATCGCGCCGCGCGCGGTGGCCGCTTTCACGCTTTTGCTACGGGAGCGGCGCGCGCCACGGGCCTCGGAGGGCTCGTCCGGTGCGCTCGCCTCGTCCGCCTGCGCATCGTCGGGCGCGGGCCAGTCGTCGTGCAGGGTTGCGGCTGCGCCGTCGCTCATACGCGTTGGTGCCCGTGCCGGTTACTCGTAACCGTAGGCGCGCAGGCCGGCTTCGTTGTCGGCCCAGCCGCTCTTCACCTTCACGAAGGTTTCGAGGTAGATGGGCCCGTCGAAGAGCTTCTCCATGTCGAGACGCGCTTCGGTGCTGATCTGCTTGAGCTTCGCGCCCTTCTGGCCGATCACCATGGCCTTCTGGCTGTCCCGCTCGACGAGGATCGTCGCGAAGATACGGCGCAGGCGCCCTTCCTGTTCGAACTTGTCGATCAGCACGGTGCTCGTGTAGGGCAGCTCGTCGCCAGTCCAGCGGAACACCTTCTCACGCAGGATTTCGGCGGCAAGGAAGCGCTCGCTGCGGTCGGTCAGGTCGTCTTCGCCGTAGATCGGCTCGCCTTCGGGCAGATACGGCTTGAGCATCTCGAGCAGACGCTTGATGTCGTCGGAATTCTTCGCGGAAAGCGGAACGATCTCGCGGAACTCGCGCAAGCCCTGGATCTGCTGGATGAACGGATAGAGCGTGGCCTTGTCGTTCACGCGGTCGATCTTGTTCGCGATCAGCAGCGTCGGCGCCTTGGGCGGAATCAGGTCGAGCACCTTCTGGTCGTCGGGACCGAACTTGCCGGCCTCGATCACGAACAGCACGGCGTCTACCGAGCTGAGCGTCGAGGTCACCGCGCGATTGAGCGAGCGGTTGAGGGCGGTGCTGTGGCGCGTCTGGAATCCGGGCGTGTCCACGAAGATGTACTGCGCGTCGTCGATCGTGTTGATGCCGGTGATGCGATGGCGCGTCGTCTGCGCCTTGCGCGACGTGATGCTGATCTTCTGGCCGACCAGCGCGTTCATCAGCGTCGATTTGCCGACGTTCGGACGGCCGACGATCGCGACCATGCCGCAACGGAAACCGGCAGGAGTAGTGGTGGGAGCGTTCATGATCGGGCCGGGAAAGAAAAACGAGAGGCGCGCCAGTGGCGCGCACGGGTGGAATCAGTGGCCGGCATCGGCCGCGCGCACAGGGATGGCGGCGCCGGCTTCGGCGTGCGCATCGATGTCGGCACCGGTGCCGCCTTCGGTCGAAGACGGCGTGTCGTTCGTGGCCGGCGCGGCTTCGCGGGTGTGCGGCGTCACGCGGGTCTCGGCGGCGCTAGCGGCGTGCGCGGCAGTCGCAGCGGTTGTGGTGCGCTCGACCGTGCGCAGCGCGGAGTCAGCCTTCGCCGCGGCAGAACGGTGAGCGACCGAGCCTGCCGTCGGCACGCTGTCGTGTGTAGCAGGGTTGTCAGCGCCCTTCTCGGCGGCTTTGTCCGTGGGCTTGTCCGTCGACTTCTCGCTGGCTTTGTCCGCGGTACGCTCGGCCTTCTCCGCCGGGCGCTCCTGCACATGCGCCGCGCGAATCACCGCCAGCGGCGCGCCCTCGCCTGCCGCAGCAGGCTGCGCTGCCGGACGCTCGGCTCGTGTCGCAGCGCGCTCGCGGCGCTCCGGCGCGCGCAGATCGAGCGCACCCTGTACGCCCGTCACGCCCGGCACGACCTCGGGTTCGGCCTTGGTCGCGCGCGCCCCCTTCGAGCGGCGCGGCTTCGCGACGAGCGCGGGAGCGGCGGCCATCACGTCGTCGAGCGCTTTCTTCGCTGCTGCCTGTTCGGCTGCGCGGCGGCTCGCGCCCGAACCCGACACCTTCACGTCGAGCTTCGGCACGGTACATTCGACTTCGAACTGCTGATTGTGCGCCGCACCATGGGTTGCAACGACGGTATATGTCGGCAGCGCGATCTTGTGCCCCTGCAGATACTCCTGCAGCAGCGTCTTGGAATCCTTGCCGAGCGTGCGCGGGTCGATGTGATCGAGGATCGGCACGTAGAGGCGCTTGATGACAGTCTGGGCGGCGTCAAAGCCACCGTCGAGGAAGATCGCGCCAAAGATCGCTTCGAGCGCGTCCGCGAGGATCGACGGACGGCGGAAGCCACCGCTGCGCAATTCGCCTTCGCCGAGCCGCAGGCCATCTGCAATATTGAGGGCCTGAGCAATCTCGTAGAGCGACTGCTGCTTGACGAGGTTCGCGCGCACGCGCGAGAGGTCGCCTTCGTCCAGCTTGCCAAAACGTTGGAACAATAGGGCAGCCACCGCGCAATTCAGAACCGAATCACCGAGGAATTCGAGGCGTTCGTTATGCGTGGCACTGTGACTGCGGTGGGTCAAAGCCTGGCGCAACAATTCCGCATTGCGAAATTCATAGCGCAAACGGCTTTCCAACGGAGATTGGGGCATGGGGAGAGTATAACGCGCCCGCCGCCCCCAACGAAAACGCGGGGCGGCGGGCGAAAAACCGTGATGAAGCGACGTTACCGAGGGTTCTTCAAGTAGCGCGCGAAGATGCGATGCGAATGAGACACACGTGCGCGCATATGTTGATTGTTGCTTCTTCGCGCGACATCTTCTTCATGCGCTGTACGCGTATCGAGCGTGCGTTACTCGAATGAACCAATGCGCCTCAGATTGCTGAAGTTCATCCAGATGAAGAACGCGCGGCCCACGACGTTCGCGTCGGGCACGAAGCCCCAATAGCGGCTGTCCGCGCTGTTGTCGCGGTTGTCGCCCATCATGAAGTAGTGGCCCGGAGGCACCTTGCAGATCACGCCGCGCGCGTTGTACTGGCAGTTGTCGCGATACGGATAGTCTTCCGCGCCCACGATGAACGGTGGCACAGCGGGGTTGTTGAGGATGTTGTTCTTGCGGCCGAAGAGGTCCTGCGTGAACTCCTTCGCGTAGCCGATGCGTTCCTCGTCGAAGTAATCGCCCACCGGCGTCTCGGGCACGGGCTTGCCGTTGATCGTGAGCTGCTTGTCCTGATAGGCGACCACGTCGCCCGGCAAGCCGATCACGCGCTTGATGTAGTCGACCGACTCGTCCTTCGGATAGCGGAACACAACCACGTCGCCACGCTCGAGCGGACGGCCCTGCGTGAGCTTCGTGTTCGTGATCGGCAGGCGAATGCCGTAGTCGAACTTGTTCACGAGGATGAAGTCGCCCACGAGGAGCGTGGGCACCATCGAGCCCGACGGGATCTTGAACGGCTCCACGACGAACGAGCGCACGAGAAAGACGATCAGGATGACGGGAAAGAAACTCGCCGTGTATTCGAGCCACCACGGCTGGCGCAGCTTCTCGTTGCGCAGGTTCTGACGCGTGGCGGGCGCGTTTTCGTCGGCGAAGCGCTCGCCGATACGCTCTTGCTGACGGTCGAACTCAGCGACCGCCGCATCGGCAGCGAGTCGCCGGCGCGGCATGAAAACCAGTTTGTCTGCAACCCACGCGACGCCCGTCAGGACGACGAGCAAAAAAAGTATCAGCGCAAAATTCATGTAGAGATCCGTTGTGCGGCTTATTTGCGTAGCTTATTTGTCTTCGACACGAAGGATGGCGAGGAAGGCCTCTTGGGGAATTTCGACCGAGCCGACCTGCTTCATGCGCTTCTTGCCTTCTTTCTGCTTCTCGAGCAGTTTCTTCTTGCGCGTGATGTCGCCGCCGTAGCACTTGGCCAGCACGTTCTTGCGCAACGCCTTGATGTTTTCGCGCGCGATGATGTGCGCACCGATCGCGGCCTGGATGGCCACGTCGTACATCTGGCGCGGAATGATCTCGCGCATCTTCGCGGCCACTTCACGGCCACGGTACTGCGATTGCGAACGGTGCACGATGATGGACAGCGCATCGACCTTGTCGCCGTTGATGAGCATGTCGACCTTCACGACGTCCGAAGTGCGGTACTCCTTGAACTCGTAGTCCATCGAAGCATAGCCACGCGACACCGACTTCAGACGATCGAAGAAGTCGAGCACGATTTCCGCCATCGGAATTTCGTAGGTGAGCTGCACCTGGCGGCCGTGGTACTGCATGTTGATCTGGTTACCGCGTTTTTGCGTACAGAGCGTGATGACCGAACCCACGTAGTCCTGCGGCATGTACAGGTTCACGGTCACGATCGGCTCGCGGATCTCGGCGATCTTCGACGGCTCGGGCATCTTCGCCGGGTTCTCGACCATGATCTGCGTGCCGTCCGCCTGCACGACTTCGTACACCACGGTCGGCGCCGTGGTGATGAGGTCCATGTCGAACTCGCGCTCGAGACGCTCCTGCACGATCTCCATATGCAGAAGACCGAGGAAGCCGCAGCGGAAGCCGAAGCCGAGCGCCTGCGAAACTTCGGGCTCGTACTGGAGCGAGGCGTCGTTGAGCTTGAGCTTTTCGAGTGACTCGCGCAGTGCGTCGTACTGGTTCGCTTCGACCGGATAGAGGCCCGCGAACACCTGCGGCTTCACTTCCTTGAAGCCCGGCAGCGGTTCCGGCGCCGGCTTGGTGGCGTGCGTGACCGTGTCGCCCACCTTCGTCGCGGCGAGTTCCTTGATGCCGGCGATGATGAAGCCCACCTGCCCCGCCGACAGCTGGTCGAGATCGCGCGACTTCGGCGAGAACACGCCGACGTGCTCGACCGGATACTGCGCGCCGGTCGCCATTAGCTTGATCTTGTCCTTCGGACGCAGCGTGCCGTTGACGATGCGCACGAGCATCACCACGCCCACGTAGTTGTCGAACCACGAGTCGATGATGAGCGCCTGCAGCGGCGCTTGCGGATCGCCCTTGGGCGGCGGCACCTTGGCGATGAGCGCTTCGAGCACGTCCTCGACGCCGAGGCCGGTCTTCGCGCTGCAGCGCGTGGCGTCGGTCGCGTCGATGCCGATCACGTCCTCGATCTCGGCGATGGCGTTCTCGGGGTTCGCGGCGGGCAGGTCGATCTTGTTGAGCACCGGAACGACTTCGACGCCGAGCTCGATCGCGGTGTAGCAGTTCGCCACCGTCTGCGCTTCGACGCCCTGGCTTGCATCCACCACGAGCAGCGCGCCCTCGCACGCGGACAGCGAACGGCTGACCTCGTACGAGAAGTCGACGTGGCCCGGCGTGTCGATCAGGTTCAGGTTGTAGACCTGGCCGTCACGCGCCTTGTAGCTGAGCGCGGCGGTCTGCGCCTTGATCGTGATGCCGCGCTCGCGCTCGAGATCCATCGAGTCGAGCACCTGCGATTCCATTTCACGGTCGGACAGGCCACCGCACAGCTGGATGATGCGATCGGCGAGCGTCGACTTGCCATGGTCGATGTGCGCAATGATCGAGAAGTTACGAATATGATTCATTCAGTGCCGATCAAGCGAAAAAGGCGCGCCCCAACGGATGCTGGGCACGCCTCGTAAACAGATGAAAAACCGGCCTATTTTAGCCGAAAAGGGGTCCCACGGGCGAACCGTCCGATGATGCAACGGATGTGATCCCGCAAGCGACACATTGCGCGAGCGCAAGGTGCGCGTTTCACGCCCCGCCCGGTAGCGCCGACGGCCCACCTGGCGCGTCGGCGCCCAGCCCGAGCGCGGCTCGCACGCGTGCCTCGTCGAGCCGGTAGTGACACAACTCGATGCCATCGCAGACGAGCACCGGCACGAGTTCGTCATAGCGCGCCTGCAGCTCGGGGTCGGAATCGACATCGATCACGTCGAGCCGCGCGCCCGCTGCCGCCGCAACCGGTTCGAGCGCCACGCGCATCTCCTCGCACAAATGACACCACGCGCGGCCATAGATGACGAGCTGCGCGCTCGCACGCCCGAGCACCGCCGCCGATGTCCGTATGGGCGTGTGCATCGTGCTTACTTCTGCCCGGGCGCACGCGGACGGAGCGGCACGAACTGCGTGTTGTCGCCGCGCCGCACGAGCACCGCCGCCATCTTCTGCGGATCGAGGCGTTCAGTCACTTCCTGGAACTGCTTCGCGTTCGTGATATCCGTGTCGCCCACGCGCAGGATGATGTCACCCTTCTGGAGTCCGGCGCGCGCCGCCGGGCCATCCGCCGAATCCACCATCACGCCGCCCTTGATCTTGAGCTGGGCCATCTGGTCGGCGGGGATGTCGACCACCGCGAGACCGAGCGCGTTAGATGCACGCGGCTTGGGGTCCGGCGCCTTCTGCTGGTCGGCCTTGGCGGTCTTGTCGGGCTGCATCTCGGCGACCGTGATCGGCAGATCGCGCGTCGCCCCCTTGCGCCAGATCGTGACGGTCGCCTTGGTGCCCGGTTTCGTGTCGCCGACCATGCGCGGCAGGTCGGTCGCGGCATCGACGCTCGCGCCATTGAACTTCAGGATGATGTCGCCCGGCTGGATGCCCGCCTTGTCGGCCGGGCCGCCCGGCTCGACGCTCGAGACCAGCGCGCCCTGCGCCTTGGGCAGGCCGAGCGAGTCGGCCACGTCCTTCGTCACCTCGCCGATCGCCACGGCAATGCGCCCGCGTGTGACCTTGCCGCTCGCCTTAAGCTGGTCGGCCACGCGCATCGCCTCGTCGATCGGAATCGCGAACGAGATGCCCATGAACCCGCCCGTGCGGCTGTAAATCTGCGAGTTGATGCCGATCACCTCGCCTTGCATGTTGATGAGCGGTCCGCCCGAGTTGCCCGGGTTCACGGCCACGTCGGTCTGGATGAACGGCAGATAGTCGCCGGTGTCGCGTCCCTTCGCGCTCACGATGCCCGCTGTCACAGTGTTCTCGAGACCGAACGGCGAACCGATCGCCACGACCCATTCGCCCACGCGCACCTTGTTCGAATCGCCCATCGTCACGGCGGGAAGATTCGTGGCCTGGATCTTCACGACGGCGACGTCGGTGCGGTCGTCCACGCCAATGAGCTTCGCCTTGAATTCGCGTTTGTCGGTGAGTGTGACGTAGATGCTGTCCGCGTCGTCCACGACGTGCGCGTTGGTCATCACGTAGCCGTCGCTCGATAGGATGAAGCCCGAGCCGACGCCGCTGCTCTGCTCGGTGTCGTTGCCACTGTCAGGGCCCGAGTCCGAACCGCCGCCCTGCCCTCCACCCTGGCCACCGCCCTGCCCACCGCGCGGCGACTGGCCCTGCGGCCCCTGCGGAAGCGGAATGCCGAAGAAGCGGCGGAAGAATTCCGACATGTCGCCATTGTCCATGCCCGGCGGCAGACCACGCTGGGACATCGACACGCGCGTCGTGGTGCGGATATTGACAACCGACGGCCCGACCTTGTCCACGAGATCGGCGAAATCGGGCAGGTTAGCGGCCGACGCCGCCGATGCCGCCGATACCACAGGCGGCGCGAACGGCAGGCATGCCAGCACGACCGCGGCCGCGAAGAATTTGCGCAGCGGGAGAATCGTCATATCGAAGTCAGCCGAAGGAGGAATTTACCTGGGAGCCTTGTATTCTATGGCAGACGCGAACTGCTGCAACGTGCTCTGAGGCACTTCGCCGAGCAACGTGATGAAGTAGTCGCCGCTACGCTTCACGAGGACGTGCGTCGCGCCGCTGCTGCCCGAGCCTTCCTTGCGGCTGTTGTTCTTCACCGGTTCGATGAAGACGGAAAGCGTAGAGAGTCCGTCCGAGAACACGGCCTGATCGACCGGGATGGGCGGTTCGCTCGCTTCGCGCGCGGCCATGGGCCGGCGCACTTCACGAATCTTGAGGAAGCCCGGCGCGGCCGCGCCGAACGACCATCCCTGCGCTGCCATGTCGACCGGTTCGAGCGGCGGACGCACGACGGTCCACCCCGCGAGATTGCGAATGCCATTGACGATCGGCGTCTTGTCGACGGGCCCGCCGATGCGCACCTGGGTGAACGCGAGTTGCTGGAGCACCTGGCCGTTTGCCGGATCGAGCATCTGCGAGCGCAGCAAAAGGCCAGTCTTCGCGTCGGCCCACAGCTTGTAGGCGAAGCGGAAGTTGTCCTTCGGGTCGAGCTCGATCACCTCGCTGTCGAGACCGGCCACGCGATCGGTGCCGAGCATCTTCGGCTCGTAGACAGTGAGCACCTGGTCGCCGCTCGTCGAGAGCAACGCAGGAAACGCGTCCCTGTTCTGGCGCTTTTCGACGACACAAAGCTTGCGCTCGGGTACGAACGTGAAGAGATCGTCGTTGTGGCGCAGCATCGTGCGCGGCTTGCCGTCGAGGCTTTCGAGCTTTTCGAACTCGCCATCCGCCTTCGAGGCGTAGTGCGTGATGCGCGAGGACTGCACGAATTCGCCGCGCTGGTAGACGAACGTGCCTTCGTAATTCTGCTGCCGGGCAGCCTGCTGGACGCGGTCGAGCCACTGCGCGGCGCTCTGGCGCGTCGCGGAGTCGACCGCCGAAGCGCCTTGCGCGTGGGCACGCGAGGCGGCAGACAGAGCGGTGAACATCACGGCCGCGCAGCAAAGGAATGCCGGCAACCGCCCCCAGATTGTCGTTTTATTCAACCGCAATGTCTGCATCAAACTTATTGGCCTTGCGTGGAAAGAGCGGCGGAGCGGATGAACGGCATGGAATCCGACATGACCGGCTGCTGCGCAAACTGCTGGTGTGCCTGGAGATATTCGTCGAGGCGCGCGTCGCGGATGATATTGCCATCCTGGCCGGCCGTGGCGGGCGCCGGTGTGGCGTTCATCGCCACACGCTGTACAGCGTCGCCCTGCGCGGGCTGCACGGCCGCGATTTGCGGCGCGCCGGCCATACCCGCACCGCGCATTTGCGGCATGACGATCCAGGTGAGCGTGGCCGCGGCCGCGGCCACCGCCAGCGACGGCACGACCCGGCGGCGCAACGCGAGGATGCGACCTACCCGTTCGTTGCGGCCAGTCTGCGCGCCGTGCGACTGCGGCAGCGCGGCGGGCGCGAGCACATGCGGCTCGGCGTCGAAACGCGCAGCGAAGCCCGTCATGAAAGCGTGGCTCGTAGCCTGACTGAGCGCCAGATCGTCCGAGCGCAGCACGTCGCCGATCAGGTGGTACTCCGACCAGGCGGCACGGCCTTCCCCGTCGAGTTCAAAAAAATTAGCGTTCAGATGCTCCTCGGCCGACCATTCACCGTCGACAAAGGCGGACAGACGCTCGCCACGCGAGCTTGATACCGATTGCATCGAGACGGACCCCATGATGCTCCCCATTCCCTTACAGACGCCCTCGTGACACCAACATACCAGGTGAATCGCATCGCTGCCCGGGGCGAAGCTGGCTATTCTTCTTACCAGCGCTTGCCTTCCGGAGTGTCCAGCAGCGGACGCAATTTTGCCGCAATGGCTTCCCGAGCGCGGAAAATTCTCGATCTGACTGTGCCGATCGGGCAACCCATCATCTCGGCAATTTCCTCGTAGCTCAGGCCTTCAATTTCCCGAAGCGTAATGGCGGTGCGCAACTCTTCCGGTAAAACCGCCATCGCAGCGTTGACCGTCTGCGCGATCTGCTTGCTCATCAACATCGACTCGGGCGTGTTGATATCCCTTAGTTGATCGGCGTCCGAGAAAGTTTCAGCTTCTTCAGCATCCGCTTCGGTGGAAGTCGGGGCGCGTCTTCCCTGGGTCGCAAGGTAGTTCTTTGCCGTATTGACGGCAATTCGGTACAACCACGTATAGAAAGCCGATTCACCACGAAACTGCGGAAGTGCGCGGTAAGCCTTGATGAAGGCATCCTGCGCCACGTCCTCGACCTCGGCGGGGTCTCGCACGAGGCGCGAGATCAGCCGGATGATCTTGCGGTGGTATTTCGAGACCAGGAGCTCGAACGCGGCCTTGTCGCCTTTTTGCACGCGCTCGACCAGAACCTGATCAATTTCTTTTTCGCTCACCTGAAAAATCCGTTAGCTCATAAGTAGACGCGGGGGCACCATTGTAGCGTCCTCGCCACGGCGCAACGTTACGCGCGTAACAGCCGTTACAAGCGTTACGTCGCGGCGCGCTCAGCGCCCGGCCGCGCTGCGTGCGCGAACGGCAAGCGTATGGAAGGCTCCGGGCGGGCAGGTTGCGGCGGGAAACGCGTCGGCGGCGATGAGCAGCACCTTGCGGCGCGCACCGTGCTCGACGACGAGCGCAAGCAGCCATGTGCCCCATTGTGACGCGCCGGCGAGCCGGCCGGTAGCAAGACAGGCGCCATTACGGGCGTAGGCAGCGAGAGAATCCGGCCCGATTTCGAGGAAGGCCGGCTGCCTGCGACGCCACGCCGCAGCCGCAAGACCGCCAGTGGCAAGCAACGCCCACGCCGGCGGCAGCGCGCGCCATGCGCCGAGCCACGGCGCAAGCGCGGTATAGACGGCTGCCGTAGCCACGCCGAGTCCGGCCGCAACGAGCAGTTGCAGCGCGAGCGACGGACGCAGGGAAATGCGGCCGACCGGAGATTGCAACTGCGGCAATTGCTCCGGCGCGGCCGCTGTCTCGTCCGTGGGGATCAAGCGTGGCGCTTGAAGACGAGCGTGCCGTTCGTGCCGCCGAACCCGAACGAGTTCTTCAGCGCGACGTCGATCTTCATGTCCCGCGCGGTGTTCGCGCAGTAGTCCAGGTCGCATTCCGGATCCTGGTTGAAGATGTTGATCGTCGGCGGCGACAGCTGGTTGTGCACGGCGAGCACCGTGAACACCGACTCGAGGCCGCCCGCGCCACCCAGCAGGTGGCCCGTCATCGACTTGGTCGAGTTCACGACGAGTTCCTTCGCATGGTCGCCGAAGGCGCGCTTGATCGCCGTGGTTTCCGCGATGTCGCCGAGCGGCGTCGAAGTACCGTGCGCGTTCACCCAGTTCACTTCGTTCGGGTTCACGCCCGCGTTACGCATGGCGTACTGCATGCAGCGGCGCGCGCCGTCGCCATCTTCGAGCGGGGCGGTCATGTGATACGCGTCGCCGCTCATGCCGTAGCCACCGATTTCCGCGTAGATCTTCGCGCCGCGCTTCTTCGCGTGCTCGTACTCTTCGAGGATCATCACGCCCGCGCCCTCGCCCAGCACGAAGCCGTCGCGGTCCTTGTCCCACGGACGGCTCGCCGTTGCCGGATCGTCGTTGCGCTGCGAGAGCGCGCGTGCGGCCGCGAAACCGCCGATGCCGAGCGGCGAAACGGTCGATTCCGCACCGCCCGCGATCATCACATCGGCGTCGCCGTACTCGATGAGACGCGAAGCCTCGCCGATGCAGTGCAGGCCGGTCGTGCAGGCCGTGACCATGGCGAGGTTCGGGCCCTTGATACCGTACTTGATCGACAGGTGGCCCGAGATCATGTTGATGATCGAGGCCGGCACGAAGAACGGCGAAATGCGACGCGGACCGCGATTGAGCAGTTCCGTCTGCGTGACTTCGATCATCGGCAGACCGCCGATGCCCGAGCCCACCACGACACCCACGCGCTCGGCGTTTTCATCGGTGATTTCGAAGCCGCTGTCCTGCATCGCCTGAATGCCCGCAGCGATGCCGTAATGGATGAACGTATCCATGTGGCGCGCTTCTTTCGCCGGCATGTAATCCTCGACGTTGAAGCCCTTCACTTCGCCGGCGAAGCGGGTCGAGAAGTTCGTAGCGTCGAACTTCGTGATGCTGGCGATGCCGGACTTCCCGGCGACCAGATTGGCCCAGCCGTCGGCAACATTATTGCCAACAGGCGAAATCAGCCCCAGGCCTGTAACAACAACTCGACGACGGCTCACGGTAACCCCTTTTCCATAGATGACAAAAACAAAAGCCACAGAGGCCACAGGAAATGCTCCTGTGAGCCCTGTGGCTAGTTGACCGGCAGATGTCCCGCAGCGAGTGCGGCGGGCGTACGCGGTTTCACGGGCGAGCGTCCTCGCGGGCCGCTGGCGCGCAATTGGCGTGCGCGCCGGCCCCTACAAGGAAGACGGCGCTTAGGCCTTGACGTTCGCGCGAGCGTAGTCGATCGCTTGCTGAACCGTCGTGATCTTCTCGGCTTCCTCGTCCGGGATTTCCATGCCGAATTCGTCTTCGAGGGCCATGACCAGCTCGACGGTGTCGAGCGAGTCGGCGCCCAGATCGTTCACGAACGAAGCCTCGTTCTTGATTTCAGCTTCGGCGACGCCCAGTTGCTCGGCGACGATCTTCTTGACGCGCTGTTCGATGTTGTCCATTACCCCTCCAAGGGAAAAAAGTTAGCTCATGAATGCGAGTGCGCGCATTTTATCAGGTTTGACCTGGCAGAAAAGCGGCGCTCGAGGTTCCGGAATGGCTATCCGCGACGGCGCTTGAGCAAGGTTTTGCAACAAGCGCATCAAGGCGCGGATAGTACCTGAATCCGGTTACGACATATACATGCCGCCGTTCACGTGCAGCGTGGTGCCCGTGATGTAGGCCGCCTGCGGCGAGGCGAGGAACGCGACTGCATGCGCGATGTCCTCCGGGCTGCCGAGGCGGCCCAGCGGAATCTGCTGCTTGAGCGCCGCCTGCTGCTCCGCCGGCAGGTCCTTCGTCATGTCGGTGTCGATAAAGCCAGGCGCCACGCAGTTCACGGTGATACCGCGGCTGCCGATCTCGCGCGCGAGCGCGCGCGTCATGCCCGCAACACCGGCCTTCGCTGCGGCGTAGTTGGCCTGGCCCGGGTTGCCCGACGAGCCCACCACCGAAGTGATGTTGATGATGCGGCCCGTGCGCGCCTTCATCATCGGGCGCAGCACGGCACGCGAGAGGCGGAACACCGACTTCAGGTTGGTGTCGATGACCGAGTCCCATTCGTCGTCCTTCATGCGCATCGCCAGGTTGTCCTGCGTGATGCCGGCATTGTTGACGAGAATCGCGAGACCGCCGAATTCCTTGACCGTTGCGTCGATGAGCGCTTCTGCCGCAGCCGTGTCGTTGACGTTGAGCACCGCGCCGCGGCCCTTCACACCCGCCTCTTCGAAGGCAGCCGTGATAGCCTGCGCACCGGCTTCGCTCGTCGCCGTGCCGATCACTGTCGCGCCCTGGCGCGCCAGTTCGAGCGCGATCGCCCGGCCGATGCCACGCGAGGCGCCGGTCACGATCGCCGCTTGATTGTCGAGAGTCTTTTCCATCTTTCCGATTTCTGCTGTTGGCGTTGCTATTGGCGTGCTGTTCGCTTTGCGCGGGCTTACGCCTTGAGAAGCGCGAGCGCTTCCTCCAGCGACTTCGGGTCGGCCACCGAGGCACCGACCAGATTGCCGTCGATGCGCTTCGTGAGGCCCGCGAGCACCTTGCCCGGACCACATTCGACCACATGCGTCGCACCTTGCGCCGCGATCGCCTTCACGCATTCGACCCAGCGCACGGGGCCCGCAGCCTGGCGCACGAGCGCGTCGCGGATCTTCGCGGGGTCGGTTTCAAAGGCCACGTCGACGTTGTTCACGACCGGGATCTGCGGCGCGTTGAGCGTCACGTTCGCGAGATATTCGCGCAACTGGTCCGAAGCGGGCTTGAGCAGCGACGAGTGGAACGGCGCCGAAACCGGCAGCGGGAGCGCGCGCTTGGCGCCCTTCGCCTTGGCGATTTCGCAGGCCTTTTCGACGGCAGCCTTGTGGCCCGCGATCACGACTTGCGCCGGCGCGTTGAAGTTGACCGCTTCGACCACGCCGCCGCTCGCCGCGGCAGCTTCGGTGCAAACCGCGCGCACGGTGTCGTCGTCGAGGCCGAGCACGGCGGCCATGCCGCCCTCGCCCACCGGCACCGCGCTTTGCATGGCCTGCGCGCGAAAGCGCACGAGCGGCACGGCGTCGCGGAAGGCGAGCACGCCCGCAGCGACGAGCGCCGTGTATTCGCCGAGACTGTGGCCCGCGACGATTGCCGGGGCCGGGCCGCCCGCCAGCTGCCACGCGCGATAGACCGCGTAGGCGGCGGTGAGCATGACCGGCTGCGTATTGGTGGTGAGATTGAGCTCTTCGGCGGGGCCTTCGGCGATCAGCTTGCCGAGGTCCTGGTTGAGCGCATCAGATGCTTCTTGCAGCGTCTCGCGCACGACGGCGTGATCGGCAAAGGCGTCGAGCATGCCAACGGCCTGCGAGCCTTGTCCGGGAAAAACGAACGCGAATTTCATAACGTCCCCAAATTCGATCAAAACGGGTGGGCGATGCGCTCGAATGAACCGCTGCCGGCCGCGCACATCGTGCATACGTGTGCGTGCGGCCTCGCTGCGGGAGCGCGAAAGCCCGCTCAGGAATTTCAGAAGCGGATGACGGAGGCGCCCCAGGTGAAACCGCCACCAACGCCTTCGATCAGCACGTTCTGGCCGCGCTTGATGCGGCCGTCGCGCACCGCGACGTCGAATGCGAGCGGAATCGAAGCCGCCGACGTGTTGCCATGTTCGCCCACGGTCACCACCATGCGCTCGGCGGGCAGGCCGAGCTTGCGGCAGGTGCCCTGCATGATGCGGATATTGGCCTGGTGCGGAATCAGCCAGTCGATCTGGTCGGCGGTGAGCTGCGCCTTGTCGAGCGCCTCGAGCGCGACCTTTTCGAGCACGTTCACGGCCAGCTTGAACACGGCCTGGCCGTCCATGTGCAGGAACGCGTTGCCCGCGATCACGCCGCCGTTCACGTTGCCCGGCGTGCACAGGATGTGAGCGTAGCTGCCGTCGGCGTGCAACGCGCTCGCGAGCACGCCCGGTTCGCTCGACGCCTGCAGCACGATCGCGCCCGCGCCGTCGCCGAACAGCACGCACGTAGTGCGGTCGTTGAAATCGAGAATGCGCGAGAAGGTTTCAGCGCCAACGACGAGTGCCGTGCGGTGCTGGCCGCTGCGGATCAGGCTGTCGGCCACCGAAACGGCGTAGGCGAAACCCGAGCACACCGCCTGCACGTCGAACGCCGCGCCGTGGTTGCGGATACCGAGCTTGTTCTGCAGCAGGCAGGCCGTGCTCGGGAACACGAAATCGGGCGTGGAGGTGGCGACGATGATGAGGTCGATCGCCTGCGGATCGACGTCGGCGGCTTCGATCGCACGCTGCGACGCGGCAAGCGCGAGGTCGCTCGTGGTCACGTCGGGCGCAGCGAAATGGCGCGCGTGGATGCCCGTACGGGCCACGATCCATTCGTCGCTCGTCTCGACGCCTTTCGCGGCGAGCCGCTCGGCGAGTTCCTGGTTGGTGACGCGCTCAGGCGGAAGGTAGCTGCCCGTGCCGAGCACGCGGGAATAGAGAGTCGATTGAGCCATTATGCCTTCGAGGATGATGCGGCGCCGGGCGGGACCTCGCCCGTCACCGGACGAGGCGCAACCGGAGTCTGCGCGGCCTGCGCGTTCGGGGCGCCATCGGGCTCGCCTGCCGCCTGTTCGAGCGAACCGGCGTTTTCTTCCATGGCGTGCGCGAGGCGCTCCAGCACGCCATTTTTGACGGCATCATACCCGCGATTGATCGCACACTCAAACGCGTAGGCATCGGCCGAGCCGTGACTTTTGATGACGAGACTTTTCAAGCCGAGCAGCGCCGCGCCGTTGTACTGGCGATGGTCGACGCGCTTCTTGAAACGCATGAGCACCGGCAGCGCGGCGAGCGCCATGAGCTTCGTGAGCCACGAGCGGCCGAACTCTTCCTTGATCATGTCGTTGAGCATCTGCGCGAGGCCCTCCGACGTCTTGAGCGCGACATTGCCAACGAAGCCGTCACAGACGATGACGTCGACGCTGCCCTTATAGATGTCGTTGCCCTCGACATTGCCGCGGAAATTCAGCGTGCTCGCGCGCAGCAGCTCGCCCGCGCGCTTGATGGTCTCGTTGCCCTTGATGACCTCTTCGCCGATATTGAGGAGCCCGATGCTCGGGCGCTCCTTGCCTTCGAGCGCGGCCACGAGCGCGTGCCCCATCTCCGCGAACTGCAGCAGATGCTGCGGCTCGCAGTCGACGTTCGCGCCCAGGTCGAGCATCGTGGTGTAACCGGTGGGATTGGGCATCGCGAACGCGATGGCCGGGCGCTCGATGCCGGGCAGCGTCTTGAGCACATAGCGCGAAACGGCCATGAGCGCGCCCGTGTTGCCGGCCGATACGCAGGCCTGCGCCTCGCCCTCTTTCACGCGATTGAGCGCGACGCGCATCGAGGAGTCTTTCTTCTTGCGCAGGGCGACCTCGACCGGATCGTCCATGGCGACGACCTCAGTGGCGGGTACGACGGAAAGAGCAGGGTGGTCCGCGGCCTTCAGCTTCTTCAACTGGGCGCGAACCGCCGACTCGACACCCACGAGCATAAGATGCGCGTCGAGATGCGAGCGGACGAAATGGACTGCGGCAGGCACCGTCACCGACGGGCCATGGTCGCCTCCCATGCAATCTATCGTGAGCGTAACAGTCATGGAATGCGACGAATTTCAGGCATAAAAAAGCGGCAGTTGAATGCCGCCTTTTTGCCGAGCCGAAATATGGTCAAGCGAACGGAATCGCCATGTGCGGCACGACGCATTGAATGCCCGCGCGCCGCACACCGGAACGATCAGTCGTTCTTGGTCTTGACGACTTTCTTGCCGCGGTAGTAGCCGTTCGGGCTGATGTGGTGACGCAGGTGCACTTCACCCGTGCTCGGCTCGACGGCCAGCGGCGCGCCCGTGAGGAAATCGTGCGAGCGGTGCATGCCGCGCTTCGACGGCGACTTCTTGTTTTGCTGAACTGCCATGATAACTCCTGAAAATTTTCCGAATTCTAACACAGCCCGATCCGGCCGCCGCCACCCTGGGGGATGGCCGGACTCCGGGCTCAGGCCCACGCGCCTTGTACTGCCTGCCCCTTGCAGCCGCCTAATGTTTTCAATTAGTGCTTGCTGCCGGGACCGTCCTTCTTGAGCGATTCGAGCGCCGCAAACGGGTTGACGCGCTCTTCCGGCTCGATTTCCTGCTCCGGCACGTCGTCCACGGAATCCACGCCCTCCGCGCCATCGGCACCCGAGGCGAGACTTTCGTGTACTTCCGGACAGACTTCGTGCTTCGGCACCAGCGGCAGCGAGAGCAACAACTCCTCTTCGATCAAGTCGACGAGATCGAAGTGGCGCGAGCCCACGATCACCTCGAATTCATCGTCGTCGAGCGGAAGCTCGTCCGCCTCTTCTTCCGTCTGGACGATACGGAAGGTCGCATCTGCATTGAACGCCTGCTCGTAGGGAGCGAGGCAACGCTGGCACGTCAGCCACGCACTGCCGTGGATCGCGAGCCGCAGATACGGCTGCGGCCCTTCGGTGCCGTCGCCCTGCAATTCCTGCTGTGTAAAGCCCGCAGCCTGCCAGGTGAACGCGGTGTCGCGATCTCGTGCCTCGGCCGGGACTTCGTTTAACATGCGCGGCAGTTGCGAAACGCGCACGGCGGCGGCCGCCTCTCGCTCGCTGCGCGCGAATTCGAAGATATCGAAGTCGCGCGGATTCAATGCGCCTTTATCCACGGAGGGACCAGCAGGCTTGCCAGGATGTTCGGTCATGTGCACTCTCCTGCGTCAAGGCGTGCGGCCGGGCAAAGCGTGGCGGCACTTGCGAGGCCCGCTGCAAACCAACCTGCACGGCCATTGGTACGCCATTGGTACGCCAGCATTCCGCCAACGCTTCGCCACTTAGCACCGCCGGCGAAGTCTTTCGAACCGCCGCGCCGCGCGCTTTTTATTTCACGCGCAGTTGCCGGCAAGTTACGCGCAACTATCGCATCGCTTAACACAACCGATACAACCGAGGCGCTTGCGGCAGACGCGTGACGAGAGCGTACCAATGAAAAGCCCAAAATCATATCGCCTTTATCTTTGTCAGTCAAACACTTAAGCTCACGTACGCAAGTGTCTGTGCGGCCGGGGTTTTTCGGGGCCGGTGTGGGAAAGGGACCGAAAAACCCCCCCCCGGTTTGAGGGGGGAACAGCCGGGGGGTGCGCCCCGCACACCACCCCGTGCAGGCCG
>Ga0335083_10002262_pt1 | contig 25570 bp, 24 predicted proteins | sample Lox_Sample_42_FD_206716 | JGI IMG/M metagenome (GOLD analysis project Ga0335083, IMG submission 206716) | Soil microbial communities from Loxahatchee National Wildlife Refuge, Florida, United States - Lox_Sample_4.2 | ecosystem: Environmental > Terrestrial > Soil > Wetlands | place: USA...
GGTGCGCCACCCGGAACACCACAGCGGCCTGCTGCTGTAGTTCGTGGTGCACCTCGTCCTGGAGGTCGGCGCGGACCACGACGAAGGCGACGGCCGTGATGGCCAGCGTCACCAGGGCGACCGCGGCCGCCACCGCCACGGTGAACCGGGTCCGCAGCATGAGCGGCCCCCGACGCCGCCGGCCGATCCGGGCCCTCCCCCTCATGGCAGGGCCCGGATGACGTAGCCGACGCCGCGGACGTTGTGCAGCAGCCGCGGGCGGCCGCCGGCCTCGAGCTTGCGCCGCAGGAAGCCGACGAAGACGGTGAGCGCGTTGGACATGGGCGCTTCGCCGTAACCCCAGACGCGCTCCCTGATCACGTCGTAGCTGAGCACCTGCTCGGCGTTCCGCAGCAGCAACTCGAGCAGGCCGAACTCCATCCGGGTCAGCACGATCTCCTGGCCGTCACGGGTCACCCGGCGGGCGTTGGCGTCGAGGGTCAGGTCGGCGTAGCCGAGCACGTCCCGCCGGGCCTGGGAGCGCCGCAGCAGGGCCCGGACCCGGGCCTGCAGCTCACCCAGCGCGAACGGCTTGACCAGGTAGTCGTCCGCGCCGGCGTCGAGCCCGGTCACCCGGTCGTCGACGGAGTCCCTGGCGGTGAGCACGAGCACCGGGGTGGCGTCGCCGCGTTCCCTGAGCCGGCGGCAGGCCTCGAAGCCGTCCATGATCGGCATCAGGACGTCGAGCACGATCAGGTCCACCGGCGAGCGGGCCACCAGGTCGAGGGCCTCGCCGCCGTGCGCGGCCACCAGCACCTGATATCCGGCATATCGTAGGGCCCGGCTGAGCGAATCCCGGACGTCAGGATCGTCGTCCACCACGAGCAGCCGGGGAGAAGTCATGCGGTAAGCGAATCAGTCCAGGCTGAGAAGTTCCTGGAAGCTTGCCGATGGCCGCCCAATTTTCACTGGTCTTTCACAAAGCGCCGGCACTCTTGCCTGCCATGCGAAACGGCACCTTGCCCAGGCACGGCCCAGGACCCGGCGAGGCTACCGAAGGTGAGGAGAATCACGTGGTCCGTGGCGGTCACGACGCCGGAACCGCCGGAACCGCCGGAATAAAGGCCGGCACCCTGTGGCTGGTAAGGCACGGAGAGAGCACCTGGAACGTCCGCGGCCTGGCCCAGGGACACTGCGACGAGGCCCAGCTGACGGCCCGCGGCGAGCGACAGGCCTGGGAACTCGCTGCGGAACTGCGCACCCAGAACATTCGCACGCTGTACGCTAGCGATCTACGCCGGGCATTGGAAACGGCGGCTCCGCTCGCAGAGGTACTCGGGCTGGCCGTCAACCGCGATGCCCGGCTGCGCGAGCGTTCCCTCGGCGTGCTCGAGGGGACGGCGAGCGCCGCGATCAGCCCCAAGGTCACGGGGCTGGGCGTGAATCGGGTAGCCGACCCCGACGCACGGCCTGACGGCGGGGAGTCTGTCCGGGACCTGTACCAGCGGGCTGCCAGCTTCGCCGACGAACTGGCGGCCCGGGACCATCCCGGGGACGTCGCCGTCGTCGCCCACGGCGGCACCCTCCGGGTGCTATTTGCATATGTGCACGGAATCGCGGTCGAGCGGATGGCCTGGGAACCGCTCGAGAACGGCCGTATCCTGCGCTGCCCCGCACAGCTGCTGGATCGCGGCCTCAGTCCACGAGAGAGGAACGACAAATGAATCCGCTGGCACCGCGCCTGCCCAGCCGGGCGACGAAGCCGCGCAGCACCGGGTTGACCATGGTCATCGACGGCGGCATTCCGCTGAAGATGTTCGCCGACATCATTTCGTCCACGCCTGAGCTCATCGATTTCGTCAAGTTCGGCTGGGGTACCGCGATCGTGACCGGCGGCCTCCAGCAGAAGATCGACGTGCTGCGGGAGCACGGCATCGGGTTCTACCTTGGCGGGACGCTGTTTGAGAAATACGTGATGCAGGAGCGGTTTGACGATTACAAGCGTTTCTGCGTGGAACTCGGTTGTGAACACGTCGAGGTATCGAACGGCACGGTCACGATGTCAAACGCCGAGAAGGCCAGCTACATCCGCAAGCTTGTGGGTGATTTCACGGTGGTGTCCGAGGTCGGCTTCAAGGACCCGGACCGGTCGGAGCAGCTGCCGCCGAGTAAGTGGATCGAGTACATCAACGAGGACCTCGCCGCCGGGGCCACGATGGTCACCCTGGAAGCCAGGGAGAGCGGTAAGTCCGGCATCTGCCGCCCCGACGGGGCGCTGCGGTTCGGGCTGATCGAGGACGTTCTCTCGGCCGGCGTCGGCCAGGACCAGCTGCTGTTCGAGGCGCCGACCACGACGCTGCAGACGTACTTCATCACCCGGCTCGGCACGGACGTGAACCTGGGCAACGTCCCGGCCAGCGCGGTCATCGGCCTGGAGACCCTGCGCCTGGGGCTGCGCGCCGACACGCTGACCCACTTCGCTTAGGAGACGCCGATGCGAACCACCACAGACGTCTTCCACCTGGCCATTCCGGTCTACGACCTGGACGAGGCCCAGCACTTCTACGTGACCCTGCTCGGCTGCAAGCTGGCCCGGCGCTACGACGACCGGATCACCCTGGACTTCTTCGGCGACCAACTGGTCTGCCACCTCACCGAGGGCACCGCGCCGGGGCGTCCGGAGAGCCTGTACCCCCGGCACTTCGGGGTTACCTTCCGCGAAGCGGCCGACTTCGAGGCGCTGCACCACTGCGCGGTCACCCGCAAGATCCCGTTCTACCAGGAGGCCTCGACCCGGTTCGAGGGCATGGTCGAGGAGCACAGCACGTTCGTGCTGCTCGACCCGTCGGGGAACCTGCTGGAGTTCAAGCATTACCGCGATCCGCGGATGATGTACTGATGGCGGCCCGCCAGCGGCTGGACCATATCGACGCGATGCGCCCGCTCAAGCAGATGGGCGTGGTCAGCACGCATACGGTCGTCGCCTTCACTCCCGGGGCGGCGCTGGTGTTCTCCAACGCGACGCTGCTGCTGCTGCACGTGTCCCGGGAGGCGTTCTTCGCCATCTCGGCCTGCATGCTGACTTACGCCTACTCCAGCCTCAAGCGCGACGCGATGAAGAAGTTCTACTGGCGCCGGTTCGTCGCGGTCGGGATCCCGTACCTGGTCTGGAACCTCATCTACTTCGTGTGGTTTATCTACCCGCTGCGCCAGAACTCCTATGACAGCGCCGGTTCGGTGTTCTTCCACTTCGTCCGGCAGCTCGAGGTCGGGTACGACCAGCTGTACTTCCTGATCGTGATCGCCGAGTTCTACGTGGCCTTCCCGCTGGTCCTGTGGGTGCTGCGGAAGACCAGGGGGCACCACGCCCTGCTGCTCGGGGCCGCGCTGGTCCTGCAGGTCTTCTTCACGGTCGGGATCCACTGGGGCTGGTTCGGGTACCGCGTGGGCGAGTACGCCCAGGAGAACGCGGGATTCTACGTGCTCTACCTGATGGGCGGCGCGATCGTGGCCTGCCACCTGAGCACGTTCCACGACTGGGTGACGAGCCACAAGCTGCTGATCGTGTACCTGACCGTGGTCTCGGCGATCGCCGCCGAGGCGGTGTACTTCCTGACCAAGGGTTCGGGCTCCGCGGATCTCGGCCACGCCGCCGACCCGTTCCAGCCGAGCGTGATCCCGTTCAACATCGGCGTGATCTGCTGCGGGTACCTGGCCGGGATGTGGCTGGTGCGGCCCGAGCGGCGCCAGTGGATCAGGAAGGCGACGCGGATCGGCTCGGACGACTCGTACGGCATCTTCCTGGCCCAGATGCTCTTCATCACCGCGCTGGCCCTGTGGGGCGGCCGGGACTTCGCCCAGGCGATGCCGTTCTACGTGTGGATCCCGCTGTGCATCGCGTTCGCCTACTTCGGCAGCATCGTGCTGACCGAACTGCTGGCCCGCACGCCGCTGGCGATGCCGGTGGCCGGGCGCCAGCAGATCCCGTGGCGCGCCCCGCGGACCGAGAGCGCGCGCCGGGCCGGCTCGCACCGCAAGGTCGCGACCGCCGCCGTTCCTGCGGGCGCCGTCCCGGCTCTCTCGGCCCCCGTGGGAGCCGCGGCCGCACCACTCTCTGCAGCACCCGACCTGACCCCGGCGCCGGCTCCCGCCCCGGCCGCCCGGGACCGGGAATCCACCACGCTGGCCGCCACGGCCTGCGACCAGAACGGAGCCTGATCGTTGCTAAGGGAATGGATCGACCAGAACGCGGCCAGCCGGGGCGACGCGCCGTACCTCGAGGACGCCGCCGGGAGCGGCGTCCTGACGTACGCCGGGCTGGCCCGCTCGGTCCGGGCCTGGTGCCGCCTGCTCGACGACGCGGGCATCCCGCCGGGGGCCGGCGTGGCCATCCGCTGCCCGGAGCAGTTCGGGTACGCGGTCGCGCTGGCCGGCATCCTGGGTGCGGGCCGGGTGGCGGTCCCGCTCGACCCGGGCGCCCCCGCGGCGGACGCGACCCGGGTGCTGTCCGTAGCCAAGCCGATGGCGGTGGCCGGGGACCCGGCTGACGGTCCGTTCCTCGGGCTGCCCGTAGTAACGATGCCGAACGACGACGCCGACAGCGATCCCTCCCTCGTCCCGCCCCGTGGCGGGGGGATCTACCTGTGCACGAGCGGGACCACGGGCACGCCCAAGGGCATCCTGCTCGGCGAGGAGCAGCTGTGTCACGTGGCGGCCGCCGTGGCCAGCCACCACCGGCTCACCCCGGCCGACCGCGGCTACTGCTGCCTGCCCCTGTTCCACGTGAACGCCGAGGTGGTGGGCGTGCTCTCGGCGCTGGCGGCCGGGGCGTGCCTGATCGTGGACCGCAAGTTCCGCCGCCGCGGGTTCTGGGACCTGATCGAGGAGCGCCAGGCCACCTGGATCAACGGGGTGCCGGCCATCATCACGATCCTGGGCATGGATCCCCCCGCGGCGGCGCTGAACGGGCGGGTCCGGTTCATCCGTTCGGCCTCGGCCCCGCTCGCGCCGGCGGCGCTGCGGCGGTTCGAGGAGTCGTTCGGCATTCCGGTGGTGGAGACCTACGGGATGACCGAGGCGGCTAGCATGATCACGGCGAACCCGCTGGACGGGCCGCGTAAGGCCGGCTCGGCCGGCCTCCCGGCCGGTTCCGAGGTCCGGGTGGTCGAGTCTCCGGAGGACTCTCCGGGGTCCTCGGGCTCTTTGGAGTCCTCGGGGCCCTGCCTGCCGTGCCCGGCCGGGACCGTGGGCCGGGTGCAGATCAGGGGCGGCGGCGTGATCAGGCAGTACGCGGCGAACGGCCGGGCCGGCGCCTTCGACGCCGACGGCTGGCTCGACACCGGCGACCTCGGTCACTTCGACGAGGACGGCTACCTGTTCCTGGCCGGCCGGTCCGACGACGTGATCAACCGGGGCGGCGAGAAGATCTACCCGCGCGAGATCGAGGACTTCCTGCTGGCCCAGCCGGGGGTCAAGTCGGTAGCGCTGATCGGCGTCCGCGACGAGGTGCTCGGCGAGCGCCCGGTGGCCTACGTCGTCCCCTCCGGGGCTCCCGCTGCGGACGGGGCCACCGACGGGCCCGGACTGGCCGACGCGCTCCACAAGGTGTGCGAGGCGGAGCTGCCCAAGCCCAAGCGGCCGACCGAGTTCGTCCTGATGGACGAGCTGCCGCTCGGCCCCACCGGCAAGATCGCCCGCCGCCGCCTGCGCGAACTAGCCGCCGTCGGCAGCTAGCCCGCCGTCGGCAGCTAGCCCGCCGTCGGCAGCTGGCCCGGCCTCACGTTGCAGCAAAGGCCCCATGCGTCTTTCCTGGCGCACGGGGCCTTTGGCTGTCCCGGAAGCGATGCGATTGAGACTCAGGACGCGCCTGAGGCGGCGCCGTCTCGTCCTCCACCGTCGGTCAACGACATGAATGCCACATCCACGTCGTGATAGCGACATGAATGCCACTTTCATGTCGTTTGCCGACGGGAGGAGGCGCTGAGGGGCGGGGACTGTGATGCGGATGGGACTGGGCGGCTTGGCCTAGGCGGTTAGCGGCTGGCGGCGGCTAGGTCGATGCCGAGGGCGATGAGGGTGGCACCCAGGGCGCGCTCGAGACGGCGCCGGATCGCGGCGCGGGACAGCCAGTTACGCGCGCGGGACGCCAGCAGGACGATGCCCACGCAATAGCAGGTGTCGAGTATGAGCTGGACGGATGCCAGCGCCACGGTGGTGCCGAACACCGGGCCGTGCCGCGGCAGGAACTGCGGGAAGAACGAGAACGCGAAGACCGCCGCCTTGGGGTTGGCCGCGATCGTCACCAGCGACGCGCGGAACGCGGCGGCCGGGGTGCGCCCGGAGGGCAGCCGGGTCAGGGAGAGGGACGCGCCGAGTTCCTGGTCGTCGCCGACCCGGCGCGCGCTGCGCCAGGCGGACACCCCCAGGTAGACGAGGACCACCCCACCCACGACGTGCAGGGCCAGGTACAGCCACCAGTTGGCGCGCAGCAGCGCGGTCAGGCCGGCGCCCGCGGCCAGCGCCCAGCAGAACACGCCGATCTCGTTGCCCGCCACCGCGGCCAGCCCGGCGGCGCGCCCGTCACGCACCGTGCGATGCAGGAACAGCGCCGTGGACGGCCCGGGCAGCGCGGCGACGGCCAGGCAGGCCAGCAGGAACGCGGGCAGCACGGACAGAACGTGCCTGACGATCTCACTCATCCGCCGATTACACCCGCTGGCCCGCCCAAGCCGCAAAGCGTTTTCCGGTCCCGGCGGCGCGGTGCCGTAGAAGCGGAGCGTCTGCGGGAGACTACTGATGGCGACCGACGCTGCCTCCGGCCGGTACCAGGACCAGCCTGGGCCTGGCGCCGCGGACCGGCTGGGCGGGTACGTGGGAGGGCCCGCGGGTACCGTCCCCCGTTCGTTCAAATCGGGCTGAGATGCTCGGGCGGGCTGCCTACTACGAAGTTGCGCGCGCGGCGGCCGAGCGTCATCCGGCGCCCGACTCGATCAGGCTGCCGCCCGAGCGCGTCCGGCACATCCTGGACGGGGACCGCTGGGGCGGCGGGCACCGGCACGGGACCGGCCCGGCAAGGCGGAGTTCCCGGCTAGCTGGGACGACGAGCAGACGATCGGGCACATCATGGACGTGGCCCGCCATCCCGACGCCCGGCCGGTCTGGCAGCCGAACCACCGGTGGCGGCTGCGCGGCGAGCGGGACGCCGTCGACGTCACCGTCATCGTGAAACCGGACGGCGGGATCTGGGCCGCGTCGCCGGAAGAAGGCGGCCCGGGCGTGATCAGGAACCCGACCGGGGGGGCAGCGGTGAACGAGTCCGAGGTCATCGAGCGCGCGGAGGCCCTGCCTGCCCGGTTCGCCGACCAGGTCCGGCCGGAGGACCTCGATGGCCTGCGGTCGATGGCCAGGGCTGGCGAATGGCGGGAACTCGTCGACCTGCTGGTGGCCAGCCTCGGCTCGACCCGGGGCCCCGGTGACCGCCGGGGAGCTCGGCGAACTGCGGTCCCTGCTGGAGGCCATGGACATGCCCGGCCCGTCGCTGGCCGGCCTCAACGTCGAGGGCTAGCCGGACCAGGGCTGCGCGCGCTAGCCGAGCACCGGATCGGCCTGATCAAGCTGGAGTGGAACCAGGCGTCCGAGCAGGCCCTCGGCACCAGTCGGCGGCCGGTCGCCGACCTGCTGGCCGGCACGGCTACCAGCTGTACCGCCCCGACCCGGCCGGGCAGCTCTGGCCGGGCAGCGACCCGGGCTTCGGCCCGGAGGTCTTCGGCCGCCCCGCGACGGTGGCAGCTACCGGGGCCAACACAGGGGCGTAATAAGCTTCTGTGCATGGACACGACCGCGGTGAGCATGGCGCTCTCGTGGCGCCGGGAGGACGCGCCGTGACCGGGCGCTCCGACGCCGAGGCGCGCAAGCAAGCCGGGCTCGTCATCGCGGGCCTGGCTGCCGTCACGTTAACGGCGGCGAGGCTCGGCATCCGCTGCCCGATCCGGGCGGCGTTCGGCATCGACTGCCCCGGCTGCGGCGGAACGCGGGCGCTGCTCGCCCTGATGCACGGTGACGTACCGCAGGCCGCCAGGGAGAACGCCGCGGCCCTGCTGGCCGGACTGGTCGCGGCTGGTTATGTCATTGCTCCCGCCCGAGTCAGCCAGGCGGCGGGCGTCGTGCGCGCCTCGGCTGAGCGTTACCGCGTGACGAGATGGTGGGCGCACCATCCGTACACCGCGGCGTGCGCCGCAGCCGGACTCTGGTGCCTGGCCCGCAATGGCAGCCCGTATTCTTCCCGGATCCGGTCGTTGGCGGCGCCCAGCATCTCACGCCGGGTGCCAATGTCGGCTTTAGCCTCGGGCTTTCGTCCGGGGTTAGCCAAGTGTGATCTCGTGATAAGAAAAAGTGCCTTTGACCTGGGAGGATTGGGCTTGTCTAGAGTCCTGTCCGCCACCAGCCGAAGGCACTTTTCCAGTGAAGAGTAACGCACGCAGCACCAGGGTCGCGGTGTCATCTGACGGGAAGGGCCTGGTGTCCCAGGCGGGGGCGGTCCTGCTGTGGGAGACGCTGCCGGCCACCGGCCTGGGCCGGGGCCTGTCGCAGGGCCTGGCCCGGTGGCGGTCGCCGCGGGCGGTGCACGACCCGGGCAAGATCGTCGCGGACCTGGCCGCCGCGGTGGCACTCGGCGGGGACTGCCTGGCCGACATCGCGGTGTTGCGCGACCAGCCGGATCTGGCCGGGCCGGTGGCGTCGGACCCGGTGGTGTCCCGGCTGGTCAAGACCCTGGCGGCAGACCAGGTGCGGGCGCTGGCGGCGATCCGGACGGCACGGGCCGCGGCCCGGGAGCGGGCCTGGGCGCTGGCCGGGGACCCCGCCCCTGGCGCGGACGGCGGCCCGGTCATCATCGACCTGGACGCGACGATCGTGATCGCGCATTCACAAGGAGGGCGCGGCGCCCACGTGGAAGACGTTCGGGTTCCATCCCCTGACCGCCTTTGCCGATCATGGCGCCGGCGGGAACGGGGAGCCGCTGGCCATCATGCTGCGGCCAGGGGGCGCCGGGTCGGACACGGCGGCCGACCATATCGAGACGGTCCGGCTGGCGCTGGCTCAGCTGCCCCGCCACCTGAGGAAGAAGGTGCTGGTCCGTACGGACTCGGGCGGCGGCACTCACGGGTTCCTGGACTGGCTGACCGCCAGGTCCGGCCGCCTGCACTATTCCGTCGGCATGACGATCACCGAGGACATGCAGGCCGCCATCGGCAAGGTCCCGGCGGGTGCCTGGACGCCGGCTTATGACGGGGACGGGCAGGTCAGGGACGGGGCCTGGGTCGCCGGCATCACCGCGATGCTGGACCTTTCCTCCTGGCCGGCCGGGATGCGGGTCATCGTCCGCAGGGAGCGCCCGCACCCCGGCGCGCAGCTGCGGTTCACCGACATCGACGGGCACCGGTTCACCGCCTTCGCCACCGGCACCAGGAAAGGCCAGCTCGCCGGCCTGGAGCTGCGGCACCGCCGCCGGGCCAGGTGCGAGGACCGCATCCGCAGTGCCAAAGACACCGGGCTGCGGAACCTGCCGCCCTGAAAGGCTTCGCCCAGAACCAGCTCTGGTGCGAGATCACCGCGCTGGCGTGTGAGCTGCTCGCCTGGACCCAGCTGCTCGCCCTGGCCGGCGAAGGCCGCCGCTGGGAACCGAAACGGCTCCGGCTGTGCCTGTTCTCGGCCGCCGGGCGCCTGGCCCCCGGCGGCCGCCGCCTGCGGCTGCGGCTCGCCGCACGCTGGCCCTGGGCCGGCCAGATCACCGCCGCGGTCACCCGCCTGCAGGCCCTGCCATCCGGCTGACCAGCCGGAACCGTCACAGCGACACGGAAGGAGCAACCCCGGGGCCCGTGGAACCCCGCCCACCCGGCGCGACAGCCGGGCAGCCAGGCACCGCCTGCACCCGAAATCATCACCAGCCGGACATCTCAGGCCGACGCGTCAGCCACGCGAAAGATCGAGGCTAGCCCAGTCGTCTGGGTCGACTATCTCATTGAGGTCCTTGCCGTTCGGCCATCGCGGTCAGGAACCGCCGGGCATCCGGCGGCGTTCCGGGCTCCCGGAGGCGGGCAGGAAAGGACTAGGCATCCGGTTCCGTGATGTTGAGCCCGGCGAGCGAGACGTTCGGCATGCCCACGGCCGTCAGCAGCGCCTGGAGTTCGTCCCGCTCCTGAGCGGTCACTGCGGCGTTGGTCAGGTTGAGGCTGCCGACCAGCAGAGCGACTAGTTCCTGCCATTCACCGCCGCTGGCCATGTCCCGCATTCCGTCGAGATCATCCGGTCGGACGCGTCCGGCGTAATGGTCCGGGAGCGCTCGCACCCGCTCTACTACCTCGTCTTCGCTCACTGCCGTCCTTTCTAAGAATTCTTGACTACTCCTGGATCGCCTTCTCTTGGCCACGCTGTGACAACGGTGCCGTCCTGTCCGACGATGACGGTTACGTGCACGCCGTCCCGTACGCCCTCTGCTCGCCATCTGTCTCCATCGGGGTGCGGTTGATGCTTCGGCGCGGAGTCGGGGTTGCGGGCTATGTCTTCGACGTTGCTGAGGATCCGATCGTCATCCCAGTCGGCGGGAAATTCCGTCTTATCCTTGATACCTGTGCCGGACCGGTGGCCTCCAGCGAACCGGCCATTGCGCTCCTCCCCGTCGAGGATGTGGGTCGCCCGGTCAGGCGGGATCCGTATCGAGTCTGGATCCGGCCGGCTGGGATGATCCGCGACTGCTTCGTCGTCCCATCCCGAGGGCGGGCGGTCTGTGCCGGTCCCCTCGTCGGTGGCATTCTTTTCCCCCGCGTCAGCGAGTTGATCCTCGTCAGGAGAGTTCGTCATGCGCGGTACCGAGTCGTCCGGGATCGCGTCCGGCTGCTCCGGATCGCGCTCATCGCCGGTCATCTGGCCAGGCTGTCCGTCCCTGTCTGGCTCGGGCTGCGGCCAGCCAGCCTCATCCGGTTGCGGCAGTCCGCTCTCCTGTCTGAGCTCATCGCCGGTTTCCCCGGGCTCATCACCGGCGGTGCCTGGCGAGTCCGCCTCGACATTGCGATCGGGAGCGGCGGGATCGCGCGGCAGCTTGTCTTCCTGCAGCTCACCGGCTGGCGTCCTACCGGGTTCGACGGTGTCCGCGGGTTGAAGGTCCGGCCGATGGTAACCGGGAGGCCCGGCGTGGTCGCCGTCCGACTGAGCGGGAACGTCGGCAGTACCCCCGTCCTGCCCGTCCGGCGACGGAGAATCGGTGACAGCCGAGCGCAGTTCCGCGCTGGCGTCGGGCTCAGGCAGATCCGGCGTTCCACGATCGGGCTCAGCCTCGCGCACTTCGTCGGGCCGTCTCGCGGAATCGGGCTCCCCGGCACGCCCCTGGCCATCCTGGGCGTGGCCGTCCTGGTTTTGGCCGTCCTGGTCTATGGCGCGGGCGAGTTCCGGCGATACCTCGGGAGTCCGGTCACGCGGCCCATCGTCGGGAGGGGGCGGCGGTGGCGGTGGTGGAGCATCCGTGGCCCCGACACGCTCGGTCATCTTGAATACCGCCGATCAGGCTGGGCGGGAACTTACCCGGCCGGGTTCCTCGCGGGGCGGAGCGAGGAACAGGCCGGACCTCACACGGTCAGGATCCGCTGGGCACCCGGCGCCAGGTCTGGCCGTCCCACCACTCGCTGCCGTCCGGCTTGCGCAGCGCTTGCGGCGGGGCGCTGAGGGCCACCGGCTGCCATTCCGCGCCATCCCACCACTGCTGGCCGTCCGGGGTCATCTGGATGACCGGGGCACCCTCCACCGACATCGGGCTCTCGCCGTCGACCGCGACGTGGTCGCTGGCCCGGTACGGTGTCGCCTCCGGTTTGTCGATCAGCCTGATCTCGACGATCTGATCACTCTGGAAGGCATAGACGACCAGGTAGACCAGGAGCGGGATCACGCACAGCAGGAACCCGATGATCAGCATCGGGATGCTGAACTGCTTGCGCTTGACCAGCGTCACCGACCGGTTGTTCTGGTTGGCCACGGTGAAACCCGAGGAAACCAGGCGGGTGATTTCCATCTGCATCTGCTCGGGCTCGGTGACATCGATATAGCGGACATTTGACATGGATAACCTCTCTTTAGTCGGCACCGTCGATTAGGCCGGGCAGGGTGGTCAGCAGGGCGGGGAGGCGGGATTCCTCGCACACGTACCTGAGAGCACGCTCAACCGAGGATCCGCGGGCCGCTCCGGCGACCTGCGTCAGGGCAGCGCTGAGGCCGCTGCGGTCCGTGTTGCCGAGCACGGCTCGCTTGCTCCCCGGGGCGAACGCGGGGTGCTGCGCTATCTCAGCCAGCTGCTGCCCGAGGGTCGCGCCGTCGAGGATGAGCCCCCGGCTCCGCCACTCCTGGGTCTGAGGGTGCGGCGGCGCGGCGGCCGCGGCCTCGGCGCCGAGGGCGTCGACCGCCTCCGACAGGGCGATCCATTCGGGCAGGTACCGGTAGTAGCCGGCCTGCCAGCGCCGGCGATCGTGCCGAGGCGGGGCCTCGCCGGCCAGCATGGCGTAGAGCGTGTCGCGCAGCCGCCCGGCGAAGTCATCGGCGTCGACCCACCGCCGCAGGTACGGACGGCGGGCGTCGACGGCCCGGTCGACGGCGGTGGCGAGCGCGCAGTCCAGGCCGCGTGCCTGCACCGGCCAAAGCGTCCGGACCTGGCCGCGAGGGTCGGGGGGATTGATGCCGAGCACCAGGGCGGCGGCTACAGCCTCGGTCCACAAGGTCACCGCCGGGTTCTCGGCCAGTGCCCGGGCCTCGTTCAGCTCACGCAGGTCGCAGGCCCGCTCAAGGCAATCCTTGCCGCATAGGAGGCTGCGTCGGCCGGTCAGCGGCGGCGTCACCTGGCGCGTGCCGCCTGTTTCGCGGCTCTCCCCCAGCGGCACCTGCATCAGCAACGGCCGGTCGGCCCCGTCCACGGTGACGGCGGCGACACCGGGCGGCAGCGCCACCACCGCCTCGGACTGGGCCTCGTCGAGGTTCATGGTGGCTCCGACCGCATCCCTGTCATCGCGAGCGGGCAGCCGGTGCATGACCTTGAGCGCGGTGTTCTTGATGACGTCGGGCACGATCTTCGCGGGTATCTGCTCGACGACCACGACACCCTCGCCGTAGGCCCGGATCTCGGCCAGGAGCGACGCGAACAGTTCCACCGCGGCCGCGGCCGGGCCGTCAGTCACGTTCTTGAGCAGCCGGTGCGCCTCCTCGATCAGCAGGAGGTGGATCAGGCCCGGCGCCCTGACCCCGGCGGCGTCACGGACGCGCAGGTGCTCGACGACGCGGATCAGCACCGCCCCCATCAGGAACGCTTTGTCCTGGTCGTTGGTGATGGGCTCGAGTTCGAGCACGACGTTGCGCCGCAGCAGGCCACCGATGTCGAGCGGGTGACCGCCCTCGAAGAAGCGCCCGGGGGTGCCACCGCGCAGGCTGCCGATCCGGACGTCGACGAAGCCCCTGACGTCCGCCGCGACCTCCTTCCCGTAGCCGATGTTGTCGACCACGTCCCGCGCCGCCGCCTGCAGCTCACCCAGGGTCGGGTAGCGCGGCCGGATGAGTTCCTCGGCCTCGTCGTCACGGAAGCGGGGCTTGGCCGCGGGCCGCAGCCCCCCGGTGACAAGATCCCAGCCTGCGCTGGTGTAGCAGCGCAGCAGCGCCTCGGACAGGACTTGCGGGAAAGGCTCGTTGGCCTCGAACGCGGCGAGGAACAGGGCCCGGATCAGGTCGGCGTGGCTCTGCAGCGGGAATCCCGCCTCCGGCTCCAGGGGGTTGAGCGAGGCAGGCGGGCTGTCCAGGTCTCCGGGCCTGATGACCAGGACATCTCCGCCCGGCCCGAGGCGGGCCGCCATCCGGGCATACTCGGCCTTGGCCGGCTCGACGACGAGCCAGGGCACTGGCTGGGGACCGAGGGATAGCGTCTCGAGCAGGTTCCGCGAGGTCTGGGACTTACCCGAGCCGGTCGCGCCGCATACGAAAGCATGACGGTTGAGGGTGTCGTATGGCACCCGCAGCTCGTCCACTGGCAGCAGGGATTCGTCCAGGATGCTGCCCAGGACGACGTGGGCCGCCCCGGCGCCGGATTCGGGAGTCACGTCGAACAGGCGCGGCGACACGGCGCGGATGCCGGGCAGTTCCCTGGCTGGCGGGCGGGCTACGGACGCCAGGAATTCCGAGCTCGCGATGAACGGCGACCGGCTGTCGTCCACGGCGGCCTCGGTCTCCAGGCATTGCGCCAGCGTGCCCTGGTCACGTCCGGGGGTGAGCACGTAAGGCACGTCCTCGAGGTCGCTGGCGTTGCACAGCAAGGCGGCCGTCCGCTGCATGCACGCGAGGTCCGGGCCGCCGACCAGGATCCTGACCGACCAGGCACCCGAGGTCCGCGCTTTGGTCAGTTCCCGGTACCGCGCCTGGGTGCGTTCCAGGTCGATCTGGTGGATCGCGGAGTTCTCCCGCTGCCTGAGCAGCGGAAGACGGCCCATCAGCCGGTTCCGCTCCGCGTCGACTGAGGCCACCGGCAGCGGCTCGGCGATCACCAGCCAGCCGAAGGCATCGGGCAGGTGCGCCACATAGTCGTCGAAGGGTGCCCGCAGGGCCGCCTGCGGCGAGTCGTCACGCGGGGTCCACAGCACGTCGGGTTCGCCCAGGCAAGCAGTCCACAGCCCGAGCGAGCCGAGGGCGGCGGCCACGTCGGCCGCGGGAGCCGGGATCCCGGTTGCCCCGGGCGGATAGAGGACCGGCACGTCACGAGCGGGCGAGCCGGGACCGTCCCGGAGGGTGGCGGTACCGGCGGGCGGGAATCTCGGCGAGCCGCCCACCAGGTACTGCAGGCGACGGACGCCCGCGGGCCGCACGCAGCAAAAGGCCAGCGTCCCGGTGCTCTGGCCGGCCCCGCCGAGCAGCTCGGCATGAGCGCCCGCGAGCGAGGCGAAGATCTGACGGCGCAGCTCGGTCGGCCTGGCCTGGTCGACGGGACGCGGGACGCTGGTGAGCCGGAGCCAGGAAATGGAGTCCAGGTTCATCGTGCGTGCCGGCCCGGCCGGACCTGACTCCGAGGCAGGCCGAGGGGCTCGCCTTCCACGAGGACCCGGGCGCCAGCCGCGGCGGAGTCACCGGGCGGGAGCTGGACGTTCCCGCCGGCGGTGGCGGCCACCCGGTTCAGCAGGGAGATGCCTGGATTGCAGTCGGCGGCCACGACGTGCCTGCGGCCGCCGGAAGTCCCGACGAAGATGAAAGCCGTGCTGGGCATCGACTGGATCTGGGTCGGCTCGACGGCGAATTCGTACACCCGGCTGGCCGTGGCACCATCGGTGACCGTGTTCGTCGTCGACCAGTTGACGGTCCGGGACCACGTGTCGGACCTGGAGAACGAGGCCGAACGGGACCAGTTTCGGCCCCGGCTGCCTCCGCCTCCGCTCAGGGAATGCGAATCCGTGACGGTACCAGTAGCACCCCACTGCTTGGCCTCGCCTTCCGAGGTGGCGTCGCTCAGCTGCCGGCTGATCTGGTTCATGACGAACTTGTGCCCGCGCCCGATATGCTCGGCCGCGGCCGAGGCCTCCTGAGCATTCCCCATCCGCATGATCAGCGAAGCGCTATCGGAACCGCCGAGCAGCTGAGTGAGATCGCCGCGGAGGTGCTCGAGAATGAGCACGGTCTCGAGATTGGCCCGCCTGGCCAGCTGGGCCATTGTTTCCAGCGGCTTGAGACCGATATGGTCGCAGCCCACCACGATCAGGCTTCCCGCGCCGTTGCGGGCGTATCCGCCGCGCTCTCGGAGCTGATGCATCAATATCTGCAGCAGGACCCGGTCGGCCAGGTCCTTACGCCGGCTGTTGTGGTGAGACGTCCGGATGACCAGCGCCCCGCGTGGCCAGAAGTCACCGCGCATTCCCTGGCCGTAGACCATCGCCTCATTCCCGGCCAGCAATTCCATGCTGTTGATCAGGAACTGCAGTTCCCGCTGGGTCTGGTCGTCCTGGCCGGCCGCGTCGACATAGGACGACAGATTCAGCAGCTCGCTATCGGAGAGCGGAGGATCCTGAAGGCCGCTGGCGTCATAGGTGCGCCGCAGGACCTGGAGGCCCGCGCCGATCCGGCGGAAGGTGAAGCCCCCTTCGAGGCGGTCGGTCACGCACCGGACCAGCGCGGCGTCGAGAGACCTCAGCTCGGCTGAGCCTGTCTCGCGCGACGTGCCGACCGCCTCGGCGATGATCTCCGCGACATCCTCGGAGCCGAGCCCGGCCAGCATGCTGGCGTAGCCGGCGTCAGACGGCAGGTCGAGCACGTCAGCGGGTATCCCGCGCGCCCGCGCCATGGCGACGAGCTCACTGGATACGTCGTGCTCGGAGAGGTCGAGGACGACGGTAAAGCGGTCGGCGGCCAGCAGCGAGGCACCGAAGGTGGTGATGAGAGCGGCCCAGCCGTCCGGCGTGCCGCCGAAGACATCGATCCGCGACAGGGACTGGTCGGCCGTGACCGGGAACCAGAGGTCCGCTTTGTCGATACGGGCTCGTTCCCCCGTGTTCCACGATTCGACCGACGTTTTCCAGGCCTGCCAGGCTTCCTGGTACCTGGCGTGTTCCTGGTCGCGCTGCTGGGTGGCCGTGCGCTGCTGTGACTGGGTCTTTTCCGCGTTCGTCAGGAGCGGCAGGAACCAGATGGCCGCCAGCGCGATGGCCAGCAGGTCGAGGACGATGCCGTATTGCCGCAGCGCCAGCCCGACAAGCAGGATCAGGACGACGATCACGATCCGCTTGGTCGGCGCCTGGGAGTGATGCTGTATACCGTGCGCCTTGGCCGGCTCCACCCAGAGCGGCTCTTTTTCCCATTCAGGGCTGCGACGGGCCGGAACGGGTTCCCGGTACTCCCAGCCCCACTTCTCGGGCAGCCTGAATACTTGCTCAGCCAAGTCGTGGATGGATAGATCGCCCGTACCCGACACGAACCCCCCCAGGATGCGTGAATATTGACAATATCAGGCAATGATGCCTGATATTACAGTCACTGTCACCACAGTCCGAGAAATTGCCGCGCGAGCGCTCAGGAAACAGGCTACGACACGCACGGACCGCGCATCAGCCAAACTCCTGATATACCTCGCCAGCTGGGCTTTCATGAAATGATGATCATCCAGGGGCGACGATGATCATCTTCAGGCAACCGGCAGATGATGCTCCATCGGATCAGGATTGAGCCATTCTGACGAAACGGTCATATCGCCCTCCGAAGTATGATTATCGTATACATAAATTGTTCTATGTATACGAAGCGGGGCCGTTCTATGCGGCTCGCGGAGCGCGTTCCCGGCTTACCCGGTTACCGGCCGTCCCCGGCATATCCCGGTTCCCGGGCGCTGCTGGCGTATCCCGGTTCCCGGGCGGTGCTGGCGTCAGGTCGAAAGCGGAGACGGTGAGGCGCTTGGCGGCGTCGATGCGGAAGTCGAGCCGGAACCGGTCTTCGCCGGGCGTGGCGGGCGGATCCGCGGCCAGGAACGTGGGGCTGTCCTCGTTGAGCCACAGCATGGCCTGCTCCTGGCGCTGCTGCGCGCTGACCGGCACGGCGCGGGCGCCGCCGTCGGCATTGAAGATGATCTCCAGGTCGGCGCTGGCGTCCCGGTAGGTGCGTGGGCTAGCTCGTAGATGGCCGGGCCGAGCCTGCGCTGCCCGAGGTGGATGGCCTTGATCGTCAGCGACCTGACCGGCTCCGGCGTGGGGTAGGCGGTCCCGGCCCGCACCAGGGGCTCGAACTCGTAGCCGCCGCGCTCGCTGACGTGCCGGCTGGCGTAGTCGTGCTGGATGTGATCGTGCAGCTCAAGGCCCCGGCGATGCCCGCCGCCCCCGCCGCGGCCGCCTCCAGCAGGCGGTCAAGGCACACGATGGCGGGATCGAACTGCAGCCGGACCAGGTCCTGCACGGCCGGGATGAGGCTGCTGCCGCCGACGAGGAACACGGCGGCGATCTGGCCGGCCGGGTACCCGCGGGCGGGCACTGTGGAACTCGGCGTACCCAGTCTCCTTCAGCGCTGCGGCCAGCACCTGCGCATCGCGCAGGCGGGTGCGCATCCGGGTGAAATGGGACACGCCATCCGGCCAACCGGGCGCCACGCCGACGGTCCAGTCTGCATGTATCACAACGCGAGAATCACAAGCGACCGTTTGGTTCACTCGGCCGAGCGGGTCATTGCTCGCGATGCTGTTCGCCGCATTCTTCGCCGCGACGAGACACCCCCTGGCGGAAAGCTAGACCAGCCGGATTCCATTTAACTGTCATTTCACTGCCGTCCGCTTCCACCGGCTCGTACGGCTCACGCTCGGTACGCGGACGGAGACGCTGCAGGCAGCGGGCCGGCTGTGGCACACCAAGCTTTATGTAGATTTCGTCTCTATCGCACGCCGAGACCTCGATGTTGGGCAAAATGGGGCCCGTTACGTGAAATGGGGGCTAATCGCATACGGGGTATGCTTGTGCAGGGATTGCAGGCTGGCGATCCGCAGCTGATCGGGCCGTACCGGGTGGTCAGGCGGCTGGGCAGCGGCGGCATGGGGCACGTATTCCTGGGCCGGTCACCAGGCGGGCGGCTGCTGGCCATCAAGGTCATCCGGGCCGAACTGGCCGGCGACCTGGAGTTCAGGACCCGCTTCCAGCGAGAGGTCGCCGCCGCGCGAAGCGTGAGCGGGCTGTTCACGGCACCGGTGGTGGACGCGGACCTGGAAGCCCCGGTGCCCTGGCTGGCCACCGCCTACATCGCCGGATCATCGCTGGCGGACACCGTGACCCGCCACGGGCCGCTGCCCGCCGCGTCGGTGCTGGCACTGGCGGCCGGGCTGGCCGAAGGCCTGCTCGCGATCCACTCGGCGGGCCTGGTGCACCGCGACCTCAAGCCGTCGAACGTGCTGATGGCGGACGATGGCCCGCGGGTCATCGACTTCGGGATCTCCCGCGCCATGGAGGCGAGCACGGTCACCAGCACCGGCATGGTGGTCGGCTCGCCCGGCTTCATGTCGCCCGAGCAGGCGGAGGGCCTCGAGGTCGGCCCGCCGAGCGACGTGTTCAGCCTCGGTGCCGTGCTCGCGTTCGCCGCCACGGGCGAAGGGCCGTTCGGGTCCGGATCCAGCGCCGCCCTCATCTACCGCCTGGTCCATAACCCGCCGGACCTGAACCGGGTGCCCGCCGAGACCCGGTCCCTGATCGAGCGCTGCCTGGACAAGGAGCCCGGCCGGCGGCCAAGCCCGCGTCAGCTCCTGGCCGAACTCGGCGAGGCCAGCCTGGCGCCCGGCTGGCTGCCAGAACCGGTGGCCGAGGACACCGGCCAGCCCAGGCCGGCCACGGCCGTGCCATCGGTCGGCATGTCGGCCCCGCCCGCCTTCGGATCCCCCTCAGCCTCGTTCCCGGCCGTCCCGCCGCCGGGGGACCCGCTCACGGTCACCCGCGCGCGCCTGAGCCAGCCTGCGCCACCGCCCTGGCCGGGGAGTGTCCCCCCGGTCACGCCGCCAGAAGGCGGCCGGGGCCAGGGTCGCCGGCGGACGCTGGTCATCGCGGGAATCGCGGCCGCCCTGGTCGTGGCGGCCGGCGGGGTGACGGCCGGGATCGTCAGCGGGGGCGGCAGCAAGCACCCGGCCGCGCAGAGCGCGCTGAAGGCGGAGCCCCAGGCGACCGCGTCGTCCTCCTCGTCGTCCGCCGCAACGGCATCGGCCACGCAGTCCCAGCAGCAGGGCCGCGATAAGAAGAAGCGGAACGGGGGGCAAGCGCGTCGCCCACGGCCACCGCGACGGCGACTCACAGCGCCAAGGCCGCGCCCACCCCGCACCCCACCAAGCGGGGCTCAGGACTTCACCCGGCCAGCCTCACCGGCACCTGGACCGGTTCCTACTTCTGCCCGCAAGGACAGACCGGGCTCCGCCTCACGCTCAAGGCGACCTCGGGCGGCGCCCTGACCGCGACGTTCAGCTTCTACCCGACCGCGACCAACGTCAGCGTCCCGTCTGGCAGCTTCGCGCTGACCGGCAGCTACACCGCCAGGGGATTCCAGCTCACGCCGGACCACTGGATCAGCAAGCCGCAGAACTACTCCATGGTGGGCCTCACCGGCGCGGCCAACGCGAGCGATACGGCGCTGAACGGCAGCATCGTCAGCCCTGGCTGTACCACGTTCTCCGTATCACGCTAGCCATGGACGGGCACGGGACATGGAAGCCCGGCCGATGAGGCAACGGGACTCCCGGCAGCAAAGAAGTTATTCATGAGAAATATGAGACGAAGAATGACACGCGAGTGTTATTTTAAAAGACTTCTTGCCCAGATGTAACGGTTCGACCTGCATGAACGCTTCCAGAATGGAGGCCCAGGTGAATGCATACGCAACCCCGCGTGCACAATTGCGCATGCTTTCCCTGGTTCAGGCGGCCTTCAGCCTTGAGCAGGATCGGATCCAGCCTGCCGACCGGCGTCCGCGTAGGGGCCGGATTGCCGCGTCGTCACCTGCGGGGATGCAACCCGAGGAACAGGCAGGAAGGCCTGACGATGGCTGAGTGTCGCCGATGTCCGGACTGGCGGGACCGCTTGATCCAAGTCTGCGGGTTGCGGTCGGCTTGGCCAGCGAACTCACGAGGCTCGCTGACGCAACGAGAGATACTCTCCGCTAGTCCTGAATACAGTGCCCCCTGCCGGGCCGATCCGCCAGACCTGGCAGGCAGGGGGCACTGCTCATCAGCTCCGGACCGGATATGCAGCTATCGCTACTTCGGGAGCCGGGCCATAACCTGCCCCTTACCGCGGACAGGGCGGGGTGGTTCCGGGGCCCAGGTCCACAGCGCCACGGCGGCGGCGAGGCCGACCGAGCCGCTGACGACGATCCCGAGGGCCAGGCCGGCGACGGCGGTGACGGCGGAGAGGATGACGGGGCCGACGCCTGAACCGGCGTCGGCCAACTCGCGCCAGATACCAAGGAAGGTGGGGCGCCCGGCCTCGGGGGAAATGTCGGCGGCCAGGGTCATGACGATGCCGGAACCGATGCCGTTGCCGAAGCCCATGAGCATCGCGGTGAACGCGAGGGTGGTGGCGCCGTGGGATAGGGGCATGAGGAAGAAGGCGATGCCCATGATGATCGCGCTGGGCACGGCGACCCAGCGGCGGCCGTGGACGTCCATGACCTTGCCGGCGGGATAGAAGGTCAGGACGTCGACGGCGCCGGCGACGCCGTAGATGACGGAGCTGGCGGTGGGAGACAGCCCGATGTGCGCGGCCCACAGCGGGATGACCACCTGCCTGGTCTGCCTGATGGCCGACAGCAGCAGGACACCGCAGCCCAGGGTGACGAAGGTGCGCCAGTACCGCCTCAGGACGCTCCGCGTGGTCACCTGCGCGGCCGCCGCCTTGCGCTGGTCACTCACCTCCAGGTCGGGCACCCGGTAGACGATGACGCCGGCGGCGGCGGTCGCGGCGAGGCTGACGTAATAGGCGCCCGGCAGCCCCCATAGTTCCATGGCGCCAGCGCCGATGAAGGGGCCGACGAAGATCCCGAGGCGCATGGTGCCGCCGAGGGTCGACAGCGCGCGGGCTCGCATATGAGCGGGCACCATCTCGGTCAGGTAGGACTGCCGGGCCAGGCTGTAGACCGAACTGGCGGCGCCGATGAGCAGGATCCCGGCGCCGTAGACGAGCAGCGCCCCGGCGCCATGGCCGAGGTCGACGAGGCACACGGCCAGGCCAGCCGTGGTCGCGATCGCGGCCACCAGCATCGATTTCCGCTCACCGATCCGGGTGGCGAGGATCCCCGAGGGGATGTTCGTCACGATCGAGCCGATGCCGAGAAGCGCGCCGATCAGGGCCGCGATCGAAGGGCTGGCACCGCGGTCGATGGCGCTCAGCGCGATGACCGGCAGCATCGACCCCTGGGCGAGGCCGAACAGGGTGGCCGGGCCGTAGGCGGCCACCGCGATCGAACGGAGATGGAACTCTTCGCTCACATCAGCAACACATCTCGCACGATACCGTCCGCCCACGCCCGCGCCCGCCTCAGCCAGGAAGGCGGGAAGATACTCCTGTGGGAGAACACATGGATAGTGACCGCCCTCGGCGGGTGCTGACGGAGCTGGAATCCTTTCTCGCGGGCCGGGCGGCGCCGTCGCCGGAGGATGCACGCGAGCGCGTGGTCGAGCTGTTTCACCAGGTCGCTGCGTCGGTACCGGCCTACCGCGCGTTCCTGCGCGACCAGGGGATCGACCCCGGCGCGGTGCGCACGTTCGCGGACTTCCAGCGGCTGCCGTTGCTGACCAAGGAGAACTACCACCGCCGGTACCCGCTGCCCGACTTGTGCCGGGACGGGCGGCTCGACGGCTGCGACATGATCGCGGTGTCGTCCGGCTCGACCGGGCAGCCGACCATCTGGCCCCGTTCGCTGACCGACGAGCTAGCGGTGACGGCGCGGTTCGAGCAGGTCTTCGCCGACAGCTTCGCGGCCGGCGACCGCACCACCCTGGCCGTGGTCTGCTTCCCGCTCGGCACCTGGGTGGGCGGCCTGTTCACACTGGCCTGCGTCCGGCACCTGGCCGCGAAGGGCTATCCGATCACGGCGGTGGCCCCGGGCAACAACAAGGCAGAGATCCTGCGGGTGATCCCGGAACTCGCCCCGCACTGCGACCAGACCGTGCTGCTTGGCTACCCGCCGTTCGTCAAGGACGTGGTCGACACCGGGATCGCCGCGGGGCTGGACTGGAGCCGGTACGCGGTCAAGCTGGTGCTGGCCGGGGAGGTGTTCAGCGAGGAATGGCGCGACCTGGTGGGCCAGCGGGCCGGGATGAGCAGCCCGTGCTACGACTCCGCGTCGCTGTACGGCACCGCCGACGCCGGGGTGCTCGGCACCGAGACGCCGCTGTCGGTCTGCGTCCGGCGCTTCCTGGCCGGCCGGCCGGAAGCGGCGGGCGAGCTATTCGGCGAGGCCCGGCTGCCGACGCTGGTCCAGTACGACCCGGGCAGCCGGTTCTTCGAGGAGCAGGACGGGACGTTGCTGTTCTCCGGCGACAACGGAGTGCCGCTGATCCGGTACCACATCGCCGACGAGGGCGGCCTGATCGGTTACGAGGACTTGCTCGCCTTCTGCGGCCGGCACGGCTTCGACCCGATCGCCGAGCTCGGCGGCCCGGGCGCACGCGGGATCAGGCCGCTGCCGTTCGCCTACGTCTTCGGGCGCTCGCACTTCACGGTGTCCTACTTCGGCGCCAACGTCTACCCGGAGAACGTCACCGTCGGCCTGGAGCAGCCGGCCGTCAGCGGCTGGGTCACCGGCAAGTTCGTGCTCGAGGTGACGAGTGACGCCGACGGCAACCCGCACCTGTCGGTCACGGTCGAGCTCGCACCCGGCGAGGCGGGAGACGCGGCGCGCGAACGCGTGCTCGCGGAGTCGATCCGCGACCAGCTGCGGCGGCTGAACAGCGAATTCGCCCACTACGTGCCGGCCGACTGCCAGCTGCCGGCGGTGACGCTGCGCCCGGCCGGCGACCCCGACTACTTCCCGGTCGGCGTCAAGCACCGCTACACCCGGGGCAAGCAGACGGCCACCTGACGAGCTGGCCGGCCAGGACCGGGCACCGCTCGGGGAGGAAACCGGCACGGTGGTACGTTGCGCCCATGGCGGTGTTCGCCTTGTGGAGCGCACCGCGCACCCGATCGACGGCCTTCTTCCGGTCGATGGCTGAGCGCGGCGACATGACCGTCCTCCACGAGCCGTTCTGCAACCTGAGGGACTACGGCGAGACCGAAGCCGGGGCCTGACGTTTGCTTCGCCCCGGTCGCTCCTGGCCTGGCTGCGTGACGAGACGCAGGACACCAGGGTGTTCCTGAAGGACCATCCCCCGACCTCCTGCGTCCGGGACGTGCTCGCCGAGCTGGCCCGGTTCGCCGCCTACCACCAGCCGTTCTACGACCAGCTTTACGCACAGCGGCTGGACGTCACGCCATGGGAGCACGCACAGAATCCCTAGCCTGCTGGGGTGCCGGCCCCTGGCCACGTTCCAGGAGCCGTCACCCGCGGGCCGCACGGCTATCGCGCCGCCACGGCAATCCAGCCTGGAGACCTGCGACTTCCTACCAGTTCGGCGTCGGCGTCGGGGTCGGCACCGGCTTCTTCGATGGCGCCGAAACCCGGACGACCTTGAACGCGCTGTCCGCGTGGTTCTTGTGCGACTTCTCGCCGGTGAACAGATACAGCGGCCAGCCGTTGTAGGTGACCTGGCCGTGGATCCGGCCGAACTTGCCCGGGATCTTGGTGCCGTGCGCCACCTCCGGGACGCCACGCACTGGCGGCCAGATGGCCGCGCACTCCTTGGTGCAGGTACCGGGCTTCCCCCGCTTGTCACCGGTGAAGGTGTACACCACCAGCCCCGGCCCTTCCAGAAGTACGAGGCCCTTCACCCCGGCCACATGCTGCGCCCTGAACACGACCGCGTTCTTGGGCGCCTGCCGCGGCGTACCGAACGCCGCCGAAGCACTCCAGCTAGATACCGCCAGCAGCGCCGCTGACGCCACGCTTAGCACAACCACACCCGAACGAACACGCATAGCCCGCTCCGCTTCGTGACTCGTCTTTCCCGATGTGCCTATCCCGCACCACTAAGCGCCTATCCAGAAGTTCTGCGCGTTACCCCGCTGTGAGGCGGGCCGCCGGAGGGCGTTGGCATCAGCCTCGCCGGAGGTTGGATCGAAGTTGCCACATCATCCAGCCAGCCGGCGAGGTCGTGATCAGTATGCGCCCGGTCAGCGTGTTCGCCAAAGGTCCAGCGGACGAGATCGGGCAGCTGCAGGCCGGCCTGCGCGGCCCGTGGCGGCAGGCCGGGCGGGCGGTGATGGTGCTGCTGTCGCTGCACGAGCTGCCCGCGGCCCAGATCGCGGCGCTGCTGGACTGCCACCCCGCCACGGTGCGCCGCTGGATCGGCCGGTTCAACGCCGAGGGGCTGGCCGGGCTGGCGGACCGGCCCCGGCCCGGGCGGCCGCCGCTGGGCGGACGGCGGCTGACGGGCCGGATCGCCGCGCTGCTGGCCCGCCCGGGCCCGTGGACCCTGCCGCGGATCCGCCGCTACCTGGGCTGGCCGCAGGTCAGCATGCGGACGCTGTACCGGCGGGTCCGGCTGGTGGCGATCTGGCGGCGGCCGAAGCTGACCGCCCGCGGCGACCCGGACCATGACCATGTCGTGGCCGGGATCGTGGCCCGGCTGCTGGCGCTGCCGCGCCGGGCGGTGGTGCTGGCCGAGGACGAGACGCACCTGAACCTGCTGCCCCATGTCCGGGCCAGCTGGACGCCGCGGGCCAGCCGCCCGCAGGTTCCCACCCCGGGGAAGAACCGGCAGGTCACCGTGTACGGGGCGATCGAGGTGAGCACCGGCGCCTGGGTGTACCGGCTGGGCCGCCGCTGCGCGGCGGACTTCACCGTCCTGCTGGACCAGGTGCTCGCCGCGTTCCCGTCCGCCCCGGCGATCGTGGTGATCTGACCCTATGGGGACCGGGCGTCAGGCCGGGCCCCCTTTCCTGCTCAGCCCGGCGGATTTACGACCTGGTGCACGATAAGGCTTCTG
>Ga0335083_10002263_pt1 | contig 25569 bp, 18 predicted proteins | sample Lox_Sample_42_FD_206716 | JGI IMG/M metagenome (GOLD analysis project Ga0335083, IMG submission 206716) | Soil microbial communities from Loxahatchee National Wildlife Refuge, Florida, United States - Lox_Sample_4.2 | ecosystem: Environmental > Terrestrial > Soil > Wetlands | place: USA...
TCTTGTCTTCCGGCCAGCCGTAGTTGCGTTTGGCCAGACGAATCTCCTCCTCTCCCAACGGTTCTCCGTGCGCGCCACTGGTATCCTGCTTGTGGGGCGCGCCGTAGCCGATATGACTGTCAACGATGATCAGCGTAGGCCGGTCTTTAGTGCTTTGAAACGTTCGGAACGCTCGGGCAAGCATCTCGAGATCGTTCGCGTCGGCCACCCGAGTTACGTTCCACCCGTAGCCGATGAAGCGGGTGGCCACATCCTCCGTGAAAGCCAGAGCGGTATTGCCTTCGATAGTGATGTGATTGTTGTCGTAAATCCAGCAGAGATTGGCGAGGCGCAAATGTCCGGCGAGCGATGCGGCCTCGCTGGAGATCCCCTCCATCATGCATCCATCTCCACAAAGCGCGTAGACGTTGAAGTCAAACAGTTCGAAGCCGGGGCGGTTGTATCGGGCGGCAAGCCACTGCCGCGCGATCGCCATTCCAACGCTCGTAGCGACGCCTTGGCCGAGCGGCCCCGTGGTGGTCTCGACACCTGATGTCCAGCGATACTCGGGATGGCCGGGACAGCGGCTATCCAGCTGCCGGAAAGCTTTCAGGGCGTCCAGTGGTACTGATGGTTCGCCCAGGGTTTCGTAATCCTTGCTGACCGCCCGCACTTCCGTCAAATGCAGCAGCGTGTAGAGCAGCGTGGATGCGTGGCCCATCGAGAGTACGAACCGGTCGCGATTGGGCCAGACGGGGTCCTGCGGGTCGAAGTTCAGGAACTGCTGCCACAGGCAATAGGCCACCGGCGCCATCGCCATGGGCGTTCCGGGATGACCGGAGTTCGCCGCCTGGACCGCATCCATGGCGAGCGTGCGGATCGTATTTATACTGGTCAGATCCATCGTTTCCAGCAGTGAGGAAACAGGGGAAGAGTTGATTACGCTCGTTGACATTTCATTTCTCCGGCTCCGGCATGCACCACAAACACGCTTCCGATCCGCGCACGCAGTTCGGTGATCTTCCCGCTGCCGAGGACCTCGCCACCGGACTTCACAAGCGGACGTCGTTTTCGAGGACGAAGGTCAGTCGCGTTTCTGACGGAATTCTCACGCGCTGCCCCTTGGTCAGGATCTCTGCCCCGGCGCCTACGGCAGCACCGGATCCCAGGCCGATGGCCGCGCCTTTGCCGCCGCCCGCGATGGCTCCGGCGATGGTGCCCAGCAAGGCCGTGCCTCCGGCCACCTTGGCTGTGCGGGCGCCGCGCGAGGAACTCTGCTCGGTCACCGTTTGGGTGTTGACGTCCACCATGCGGCCATTCACCTTCACGCTCGTCAGGTTGAGGGTAAGGATCGTGCGCCCCGTGAGCTTTCCGGATTCCTTGTCATCCACCAGCTTCACCACCACATCGGCACCGCGGGGAATGATCGTCTGACCATCGATCATAACCGGCTGATCCAAGCTGGCGGCGAATGTCTGTCCGACTGAGTTCCTTTCCGAGTCCACCGCGTCGATCATGCGAATAACTAATTTCGCGCCGGCCGGGAGCATGACGGAGCCGGAGTTGGAGCTATCCGTGGCCGGCGCCATCTCGTTGTTGCGGCTGTCGGGAACGGCGCCGAATTCAATGCGCACGATCTCTGCAACATCCACTCTATGGATCTGATCGGCCGCCTCGATTCTCACCTCGCGAGGCGAGCCTCCCAGGTACGTGCCCGTGAGCACGCGGCCGTCCCTGAGCGTTACAGTGTCGGCTGCCATCGCAGCCATGACCAGGGTCAAACTCATTCCAAAACTCAGCAGTCGCATAATCGTTCTCCGTAGTTATCAGACCTGTTAGGCCGGCTGTTGCGGCCAGCGCCACCCCGTAATCTCCGGGGCGTCGATGCCCTGCTCGTATGCGTGCCGCCGGCAAGCGATCTGCCGGTTGCGGAACTTCTCCTTGGCGTGCGCGCCGATGGGCTGAAGTTTGGGAACGCGATCGATGGCGTCAATTGCAAGACTGAAGCGGTCGGTTTCGTTGTTGATCGCCAGCTCCATTGGCGTATTGATATTGCCCTTCTCTTTGTACCCGCGGACATGAAGCCTCTGATTCTTCCGGCGATACGTCAAACGATGAACCAGCCAAGGGTAACCGTGGAAGTTGAAAATGATGGGTTTGTCTGTGGTGAAGAGAGAATCGAAATCACGATCCGTCAACCCGTGTGAATGTTCCGTGCTCGGTTCGAGTTTGAAAAGGTCGACCACATTGATGAACCGGATTTTGAGAGCGGGGAACTCCTCGCGCAACAACGCCGTCGCAGCCAGAGCCTCCTGCGTGGGGATGTCGCCAGCCGCGGCGAAAACGACATCGGGTTCGCAGCCGTGATCGTTACTGGCCCAGTCCCAAATCCCTATGCCTTTCGTACAGTGCTCGATTGCCGCTTCCATACCCAGGTACTGGAGGTGGAGTTGTTTATCCGACACGATGACGTTGATGTAGTTCTCACTCCGCAGGCAGTGGTCCGCAACCGAAAGGAGGCAATTCACATCCGGCGGAAGATAAATGCGAGTAACGGCCGCGCTTTTGTTAAGCACCACGTCGAGGAATCCGGGATCCTGGTGCGTGAAGCCGTTGTGATCCTGCCGCCAGACCGTGGATGTGATCAGCAGATTCAGTGACGCGACGTCGCGCCGCCAGGAGAGTTGATTACAGATGGACAGCCACTTTGCATGCTGATTGAACATGGAGTCGATCACGTGGACGAAGGCTTCGTACGAAGAGATGAAGCCGTTTCTCCCGGTCAACAGGTAGCCTTCCAGCATGCCCTCCATAGTGTGCTCGCTGAGCATTTCGACGACGCGGCCATCGGGCGCCAGTTCGGTGCCGTCCTGGTCTTCGGGGAAATACTCGGCCAGCCATAATTTCTTAGCGGCCTGGTAGACTGCCTGCAGCTTGTTGGAGGTGGTTTCGTCGGGCCCGAAGACGCGGAAGTTGGTCATGTTCAGCTTCATGACGTCTCTCAGGAACGTGCCCAGCGGAGCGACATTCTCGGCCTCGGTGGCACCGGGCCGATCAACTTTAACAGCGTAGTCGGAGAAGGGCGGCAGACGCAGAGCTTTTTTGAGAATTCCACCGTTGGCGTGCGGATTGGCGCTCATCCGGCGCTGACCCACGGGCGCGAGTTCCTTCAATTCGGCGATCAGCCTGCCATTCTGATCGAACAGTTCCGCGGGCTTCTGCGCGCGCATCCACTTCTCGAGAATCTGCAACTGCTCAGCATTTTTCTTGACTTCCGTCAGGGGAACCTGGTGTGCCCTCCAGAAGCCCTCGACCCGGTGGCCACCGACCTCTAACGGAGCGCCCCATCCTTTTGGGGAACGCAGAACGATCATGGGCCAGCGCGGCCTGCGCGCCACGCCGGTCTTGCGGCATTCGCTTTGCGCTTTCCTGATCTCCTCAACACAGTGCTCCACCGTCGCCGCCATTGCCTGGTGCATGCTGTCGGGATCGGATCCTTCGACGAAGTAAGGCGTCCAGCCGTAGCCTCGTAGAAGATCCTCGAGTTCTTCGTGAGTGATCCGGGCTAGCAGGGTGGGGTTGTTGATCTTGTATCCGTTCAGGTGGAGAATCGGCAGAACGGCGCCGTCACGAACCGGATTGAGGAACTTGCTGATGTGCCACGATGTCGCCAGCGGGCCGGTTTCCGACTCGCCATCGCCCACCACGGCCGCAACGATCAAATCCGGATTATCAAAAGCGGCGCCACAGGCATGCGACAGCACGTAGCCCAGTTCACCGCCTTCGTGTATCGAGCCGGGTGTTTCGGGCGTGCAGTGGCTCCCGATCCCGCCGGGGAACGAGAACTGTTTGAAGAATTCCCGCAGACCTCGCTCGTCCTCGCTCTTTTCCGGATAGACCTCGGAGTAGGTGCCCTCCAGATAGCCCGGCGCCAAAACTCCAGGCGCACCATGTCCAGGGCCAGCCATGAAGATCATGTCGAGGTCGAATTTCTTGATCAGCCGGTTGAGATGGATATACGTGAACGCCAGTCCGGGGCTCGATCCCCAATGGCCCAGAAGCCGGTTCTTGATATGCTCGGGCTTAAGCGGCTCTCTCAGAAGCGGATTGTCCTGAAGATAAATCATGCCGAGCGCCAAGTAGTTGCATGCTCGCCAGTAAGCATCAGTCCTTTTTAGCGCCGCAGGCGTCAGGGGAAGCCCCGAAATCGTCGACCGGGCGATCCCATAAGCGCTCAACGAGTCGCTGCAAGTTTGTTCCGTTTCTATAACAGGCGTCATTTCCGTAAACTCTTTCTGCCCAAAGTGGCTGGAGTACATCACTCCCCGGCTGGAACCGACCTATACCCTCCCTCCCGGAAGTGCACAAGCAACAGGCAGCGTCTGCGCTGCTCTGCATTTGGGTAATCACACTTGACTTCGCATTTGATTACCCATTCTTCAGCGGGCCGCGTGGAGCGGCCAGGCATCCTGATCTGCTGGATGTATGAGGGTTTTCGCCGCTGTTGAAACACCGCAAGCCAGATCCGCGCCTGCTCCTTCAGCAGATGCCATATCTTTTGCCAAGGTTCGGCACCGAGGCGTCATTGACGGTGGATTCGAGTTGCCTGACTGACTCCATGACGAAAGGCTGCCAACCACAACGGCTACGACGGGTGCGGCTCTCCCAGAATGCACCGCACCGTGTCGCGCGCAATCAATAGTTCCTCGTTCGTGGGAATGACCCAAGCGTGCAGGTTCGACCCCTCAGCGCTGATGCGGCCCTCCCGGCCAACGGTCTGCCGGTTTTGGGCCGCATCTAATGTCAGACCAGCCCACTCGAGGCCCGCGCAGATTCGCGCGCGGATATCCGGCGAATGTTCGCCAATACCGCCAGTAAATATCACCGCATCAGCTCCTCCCATCGATGCCAGATATGCGCCGATGTATTTACGGGCCCGATAGCAGAAGACTTCAATTGCTAAGCGCACGCGCCGGTCATCGTTCTGCCCCAGTTCCTCTTCCAAGACCTTCATGTCATTAGTCAGGCCGGAGATGCCAAGCAGTCCCGACTGCGTGTTCAGAAGCGTCTCGACCTCGTGTGTGGACAGCCCTTCCTTGGTCGCGATGAGGTTGACGATCGCCGGGTCCAGATCGCCCGCGCGCGTCCCCATCACGAGACCCTCGAGCGGCGTCAAGCCCATCGAGGTGTCCACGGGGTGTCCGCCACGAATTGCCGCTGCCGAGCAGCCGTTGCCAAGGTGGAGTGTGATGACGTGCGTTTGTTCGCGGGTGAGCCCATGCAATGCGCGGTAACGAAAGGCCACGTAGCGGTGGGACGTTCCGTGGAAGCCATAGCGCCGGATGCGGTGCCGCCGGTACAGATGGTAGGGCACCGCGTAGAGGTATGCGCACTCTGGAATCGAGGTGTGAAAAGCGGTATCGAAGACCGCGACCTGCGGTGTCGCCTGCCTGAGGATCTCCCGCAATGCCCTAATTCCTCTCAGGTTGTTGGGATTATGCAGTGGCGCCAGGTCGATGCAGTCTTCAATTCCCTGCAGGACATCATCGTTGATGATCACCGATTCCTTGAACAACTCGCCGCCATGCACTACGCGGTGTCCCGCCGCGTGGATGTCCGTCAGGCTACGAATCTCATCGATCCCGGAGCGATCCGATACCAGCCAGCGCAGCACATAATCGAGTGCCGCAGAGACATCACGGATGGGTGCGGTCAGCTTTTGCCGGAAACCCGCGCGGTTCTGAATTGTGACGATCGCTTCCCCGCCGATCCGCTCCACCTGCCCACGGCACAAAAGCTCATCGTTGTCCTGGCTGATTCGCTCAAGGTCCGTGGCGATCACCTGGAATTTCAGACTGGAGCTTCCTGCGTTAATGACGAAGACATTCATGGGTTCTTTCGATTCTGCCGACAAAGAGGCGCTCCGCTGCGAACCATTACGGCCGGACTCTCCAATGCGCCTGCCACGACGATGGGCAGGCCAGCGTCATGATGGATTGGTCACTGATAAAGGCGGCCGATATTGTATTTCCGCATCCGCGATTGCAAGGTAGTCCGCTTCAGGCCGAGCCTGGCGGCCGCCCCGTTGGGGCCGCCGACGATTCCCTTGGCTTCCTTCAACGCCTGGAGGATCCGGGCCCGTTCTTTGCCGTCCGAAACGTCCGAAACTGCGCCCCGAGGCGCGGCCGCGCTGGACCGGTCAATCACCTCCGGCATCGCAACATGGAGTTCAGGCCCCCTGCTCAAAATCACCGACCGCTCTATGACGTTCTGCAGTTCGCGAATGTTGCCTGGCCAATCGTAATTCGTGAGCGCCTCCAACGCCTGTGTTGGAATTCTTTCCACTTTCCGGTCCATGCGCTGGGCATGTTTCTGTACAAAGTAGCGCGTAAGCAGCGGGATGTCCTCGCGCCGCTCCCGCAAGGGCGGAACGTCGAGCGGGAAGACGTGCAACCGATAGTACAGATCCGCCCGGAACCTGTTCTCATCGACCATCGCCTTCAAGTCCCGATTAGTTGCGGCGACGAAGCGGACATCCATCCGGATCGTGCGATTGCCGCCGACACGCTCGAATTCCTGATCCTGGATCGCGCGGAGCAGCTTCGGCTGGAGTTCGAGCGGCATTTCACCGATCTCGTCGAGAAAGAGCGTGCCTCCATGCGCCAGTTCGAAGCGGCCGATCTTTTGCGCCGCTGCTCCGGTGAACGAGCCCTTCTCGTGCCCAAACAATTCGCTCTCGAGCAGGCTGCCGGGGATCGCCGCGCAATTTACTTTGACGAAGCTACCCCTGCTGCGGCTGCTTAACTCGTGAATCGCCCGGGCGACGAGCTCCTTTCCCGTGCCTGATTCGCCCAGTATCAAAACGGTTGCATCGGTGGGCGCAACTATCTGAACGCCTTTCAAAAGAGACTGGAACGCCGCTCCCTCACCAACCATATTGCCGTTGTTGTAGTCCAGCCGGATCTCGTCCTCCAGGTAGAGCTTCTCGGTAGCGATCCGCTCCTTCATCTCCTGGAGTTGCCGATACGATAGGGTGTTTTCCACGGCGATGGCAATTTGTCTTGCTACATCCACCAGAAAATCGACGTCTTCATCGGTCCAAACGTCGCTCGTGGTTCTGGCGATTTCGAGCGTCCCCAGCGTGCCATTGCTGGTAACTAGCGGAATCGAGCAGGCGGACTTGCAGCCCAACTCGACGAACCGGCGGTATTCCGGAGAGGGGTATTGAGCCAGCTCTACGTCGGGCACAACCACGGGCTTGCCCGTCGCCAGCGCCTCCTCCGATGGCATTCCCGCGGGGTCAAAGTGGCCCTGCTCCTTGTCGAAAAGCCGGGCCCCCGTGAAATGCAGAGCGACCATCTCCAGCCCGCCGGTCTCGTCACGCAACATCAGCACCGAGAAATCGTGTGGGATCACTCTTGCGAGTTGCGCGGATATGGCAGAGACCAACTCGTCCGGGGACAGCTTCGACACAAGCGCATTCGTAATATCGAACAGCGTTCGCAGCCGGTCCCGCTCCCGGACTGCAGCCTGTCTCGCGAGGAAGGACTCCACCGCGACGGCGAACTCGCTGGCCACTCGCTCGAGGAATGTCAGTTCGGCGGGACTGGGATTGAGAGGCGCTACTGAGCTGATGCCGAACGCGCCGAGCCGGTTATCACCGGCAGTGAGGGGGACAAGTACCGTTGTACCGATCCCGAGGTCGCGCGCGACTCGTACGGCCTCCGCCCAGCGAGTTTCAGACGTCGAGATTACGAGTGGCCGCTGGTTCAGCCACACCCAACCAGCCGGATCCTCGTCGATCGGCAGCCGGAGGCTCGTGATGGGAGCATTGCCAGGCGCTTCCAGAATATGCTTCTGCATCACGTTGCCGATCGGATCGTACAGGCTCATCCCGATATGGTTAAACTGGACAATCCGGCAAAGAGCTTCGCCTACGCCCGAGAGCAGACTCCTCAGGTCAGTGCGGCCGGCTAAAGAACGCGAGAGCTCGATAACAGCCTCGTAAATGTCGGTGGAGGATGCCTCCACGGCCCCGATCATAACTAGTTTTGTCTCCTGCTTCGGGGTGGCAACGCCCTTGCCAAAGGCCCGGCCGATTACCTTCAGGTACTTACACGAATCCGCCGGCTTTTTTGGGCAGGCGCCGAAGTCATCTGCCGAGACGAGTCGGCAATTTGAGACTGCCGGAGGATGCGGACGTCGCTTGTAGGTTCGCTAAGACGCGCTTGAACCCCTGCGCGGCTGCCTGGATTCTCCGGATAGTGCTTTACTTTGGTCCTGAAATGATCCGGCTTCAGCAGCTCCCATGAATCGCCGAAGGACGGGCGGCTGCGTGCCCCAGGTCACGACTTCCTGCTGGGTCTGCTTCGGAGTGCAACCGGCGGTTTTTCCACGTTCGATAAAACTAGGCAGAAGCCAATCAATGCACTGATAGACCAGACAACCCACATTCGCATATCCTCAGTATCAGATCAGTGCACATTATGTTCCCGCGGAAGTCCTGGACTCTGTTGGCCCAAGCACGCCGCCGCCACGTCTCCTGCCGAGCAAGTGCCCGATTCCGCGGCTCACGCCGAAGGGCGCGACCGTTCAGAATCTGCGGTCGGATCGTCCTGATGATCGGTGCGCCTGACTGCCCGGCTGGGAAACGGCAGGTCCCTACCGGCGGGGTCGGCGTAGTCGCCATCGCTTAGATCGATTACACCGGTCCCGCATAAAGAGAAAGAGCCGTGTCCCGGCCCGATTCGCCTCATTACAAGAGGTATCCAGCGCCTCGACGCGCACGGGCGGTCAGGTCCAGCCGACGCGAGCGCCCTCTGATGCTCACAGCCCGGGACCACCGGATAGACTTCTCCTGGGAATTCTGCTTGGCAGGCGCCTGCTAGCTCTTACCCACGGCTGGGGGATAGTTCTTGAACAGCATGGCCATGGCGTTCTCGAGGTCGCGATAGGTCTTGTCGGGGCCCTTCTTTATGTCGAGGATCTTGGCCGCTGAGCCGCGCCACACGAGTTGTCCTGCATCCGGGTCGAACATCCCAATAACCAGCTTACCGACTTCGATGGTCGAAGTCGTTGCCCGAGTGTCGCCCCGGTTGCCCCACCAGCGCGGACCAGCCCATCCCAAGCTATCAAACTGCTTCTCCTGTGAGAACGAAGCCTGATAACCCAACCATAGATCGCCGCCACTCTCGACACGCCGCAGACCCTTGCAGGCGAGTTGCTCGTCCACAGCGCGCCTTATGTCCTGATCCAGGAGCTGGTCACCGGGCTGCACTGGTTTGTGATCGATCCATTGGTATGTCTCGTAGGCACTGAAGTTTGCCGAACGGTTGTAGTCAAAGAGCACCTGCTGTGCGAAGGCCGCTACGCTCAGATTCACGAGCGCTGTCAGATTCATTAAGGTCATTTAGGGTCCTCCTTTTGAGCGTGCTTGTTGGTACATGCTGACCGGATGCACACCAGTGTCCAGGAAATCCTTTCTCTCATCTAAAGGCGTTACGGGCCACACGAGAGCCGCGTTTCGGCTCGTGCTATATCAAGAGCCGAACATCGGTGCATGACCGCATGATCGTTCGTTACCCGGTTTGGTTTCTTGCCGCTGACCAACTCCCAGTTCATCGAGTTGCCTTTGCCGTGCGGTCCGCACCAGAGTCTGATGGCCGTTCTTCCATCTCCCGCTCGATGTAAAGAAAGTGGCCGCTTCGCTCGATCTGTACGACCGCGGGTTTGCTTTCCGCGACTTCATGAATCGCCTCGCGCAATTCCTGTACATCTTGGATCGGCATCCCGTTCAACGAAACGATCACATCCCCGATGGCCAGTCCAGGACCGGAATGTTCATTGCTGGCGGTTGTCGCGAAAACGTAGATACCCGTCTTTGACCGCAGGCCGTTCAGCAGGGCAAGCGTTGAATTTACCGTTTTTCCGAATATGCCCAACTCTGAAATGAGGCTCTCGCTCGGGTCGATAGAAAGATCTTTATAGGCCTGATCGTCTGCCTCCACTGGCGGTACATGGAACTGAATGGTCTGGTGGCCGCGCAGCACTGTCACGTCTACCGGAATAGTAGGATCGTGCAGATACATCATGGCGGTGTAATATGGCAGTGCGGAAACCCCGGCGCCATCGACCGCCGTGACGATGTCCCGCGCCCGAAGTCCGGCAGCCTCCGCTGGACTACCAGGAAGAACATCGGAAATCATGACTCCATATCCTCGGCTCAGGTCGAGACCCTGCGCCAGCGCGGGCGTAACCGTCTGCACGAGGACGCCGACCAGGCTCTGCCGCACGACTCCGTGACTTCGCAGTTGTTGGTAGACGTAGCGGACAACTGCGGCTGGGACCGCGAAGCCGAGGCCTTGATTACGGCCGTTCTCGCCGAGCAGGAACGTATTGATTCCGATCAGTTCACCTTCGACGTCCAGCAGCGGGCCGCCACTGTTTCCTGGATTAATGGCTGCGTCTGTCTGGATATAGAGCATTGGATAATCCGGATGCGGCTGCCGGCCGACGGCGCTGACAATTCCGATCGTCATGGTATTGTCGAGACCCTCGGGGCTGCCGACAGCGAGCACCACCTGCCCCTGATGCGGACCCCTCGCGTTCTGGCCGAGTGGGATCGCTGGCAGCCCGGATGCCTCTATCTTCAGGAGTGCGATATCGGTTTCGCGATTTGCGCCCACAACGACGGCATCCAGCACCCGCCGTTTGCCCAGCGGTTCGCGATTCGCGCTCACCAACACGGCATCCAAAACTGGTTGTTTCTCTACCAGCGGCCGTCCATCGACTGAGTGGTCCGGTTTTGGCGTCAGCATCACGCGGATGCGACGTGCATTTCGTACCACGTGCTCATTGGTGATGATATATCCCGAAGGATCGACGATGACGCCCGAGCCGACCACCCGGCAAGATGTAAAGGTCGTAGATTCTTCGCTGCTGGCCGATGCCGAAGCACACCAGGACGAAACCTGCACCTGCACGACGGCCGGCGCCACCGTGGCGGCCAAACGCTCTAGCGCGCCGCTGAACGCGGTAAGCGCGTTCGTCTTTTCGTCTCCTGCCGCCCGCACGCATGCCGTCAGACAAAGAACGATCAGAAGTCGTTGCATGTTTCCGCCGCACCGTATACGCCGTGTTCGCATTATCGATTCCCCGTAAGGCGGGCCAGGTCCGCCGCCGCTACGCTCCGGTCGAATTCAGCCCGCAAGAGATCGGCCTGTGCGCTCAACATCGAGGCTTCCGATTCCAGGAACACGGAGTGATTCGCGGTTCCGGCCTCCGCCTGATCGCTCGTGACGCGGCGTGCTTCGGTGGTCGCCGCGACCAACTGCCTTGCCGATTCGACGCCAGTTTCTGCCCGATTCAGCTTCCGAACCGCCTTTTCCACATCGATCCGGACCCGATTCCGAATGTGTGCGAGATTCTCCTCGGCCTGCGCAACCTCCGCCGTCCGTTCCGACACCTGCGCATGGCGCTTGCCGAACTCGAATATGGTCCACGTCATATGCAGTCCGAACACACCGTTATTGGGCGTGGAGAGGAAAGGCGCGCCATCCTGATAGACGTGCTGCGCAAACGCGCTGATGTCGGGTATGTACTCGGCGCGGGCTACCCGCACCGCCGCGCGTGCCTTTTCCAGTTGATGAGCAGCGGCCTCGATCTCGGGATTCTGCGCGAGCGCCGCCTGAACGGCCGCTTCGGTTTCCGGCGAGGCATCCGACACGGGGCCGTCCGGTTGCGAGAGGTCCAGTTCAGTATCGACGGGCAAGCCGCAGAGATCCGCCAACTCTTCCTTCATATCGGCGACGGCATCTTGCAACTGTCCATGCACGTGCTTTGCCTGTGCGATCTGCGCGCGCACTTCGGCGGCCTTCACCTCCAGCGCCACGCCAGTCTCAACCGAATTGCGCGTTTCAGTCATTCGCAGTTCGGCGGCACGAATCTGGGCGTCCACCGCGTCACGGCGGCGAGCGGTAGCGAGAATGCCGTAGTACACCTCTTTCACTTTGAACGCAACCTCGTTTTCCGCCCGGCGCATGTCGGAGCGCGCGCCGGCCGCGTCCGCGCGGTTCACATCTACTCCAGCGCGGATTTTGAAGTACTGCGTGATTGGTTGCGAGAGCGTAGTCGTGCTAAGGCCGAAATTAGGTTTGCCCTGGGACAGTGATACACTTGTACCCGGTATCGGGCCGATTTGCGGGTACACACCGATCGTGCCTTGCGCGATATTGATGTGTTGCTGCTCGGCAATATGCACCGCGGTTGTATCATTCGACAAAGACGGGAAGTAACTGGCCCGCGCTCCGTGAACGCGCGCGTCCATCTCTCTCACCTTGTCGCCGGCAATCTTGACCATCGAGTTGTGTTGTGTGGCCAGCGATACGGCTTCATCGAGCGTCAGCTTGCGCGGTTGCGCGTGGGCGACGGCGCCGCACGTGATGGCCAGCAGCAGCGCGGCTGCAATTGGCGCCAGTTCCTTAGAATCGTGGCTCGGCAGAACCGGGCCGGACTGCGAATCGCGCTGGTGAATCAGAACGTACAGCACAGGAATCACGACCAGAGTGAAGAACATGGAACCAATCAATCCGAACGCAATTGCGCTCCCCAGCGGCGACCACATACTCGAACCCGAAAGAATCATCGGCGTGACCCCAACCGCCGCCGCCATAGTGGTCAGGAAGATGGGCCGCAGTCGGCGTTCACCGGCCTCAATCGCCGCCTTCTCGATCTGGACACCTTCCGCTACTCGTTCGCGGATATAATCCACGAGGATGATCGAATTCCTCACTACGACGCCGCCCAGACTGACGATTCCCAAAAAACCGGTGAAACCAAAAGGATTGTGTGTCACCATTAATCCGAGCGACGCCCCCAACAGGCCGAGAGGGATCGCAGCCATTACCACCAACGGATCGACTACCGAACGGAACTGGAACATCAGAATGAGGTATATCGCGATCACGCTGATGAACAGCGCCTTGACCATCTCGGGGAAGGTGTCGTTCTGATTCTCGTATTCGCCGCCGTACCAGACGCGATAGCCGGGCGGCAGCGGAAGCTTGTCCGTTACCGGGCGAACGCGTTCCAAGACCTGGCTTGGCAGTATGCCTCCCTGCGCTGAGGAACGGATGGTGAGCGTGCGGACGCCATTACGTCGCACAATGCGGCCGGGATCCCAGACCGGCGAAACCGTTGCAATGCTATCCAATGGCACGTGGGCACCCGTTACAGGCGACATGACGTAGGTATTGGCGACATCGTTAAAGCTTTGGCGGGCCGTCGGCTCTAACCGCAGTGTGACTGCGATATCGCGCTCGCCTTCCCAATAGGTCGTGACCGGCACGCCTTCGAAGCCGCCCGCAAGGATTCGCCCGATCGTGGCATTGGTGAATCCCAGCCGGTTGGCCACCTCCTCGTTTAGATTCACTTTCATTCGGTATGCATCCTCGCGCCAGTCGCTGTAAACGTCGAGCGAACCGGGCGTGCGCTGAACAAGTTGCAGCACGCGATTGCCCCAATACCGCAGCACGTGCTCGTCTTCGCCGGAAAGCCGGATCTCGATGGGGGCCAACTGGACCGGACCCTGTTGCAACTCGCTCAGGAAGACACGCGCTTCCGGCGCCGCCTCCGCCAGACGAGGGCGCAGATCCCGCACCAGCTTCGGCGTCGCCTCCGCCGACTTGGTCGAGACCAGCAACTGCGCGTAGTTCTTGTCCGGCAACTGCGGATTGACATTGTAGTAGAACCTCGGAAAGCTCGACCCGATGAACGAGGTGTAATTTACTACGTCCTTCTCACGACGCAGCACGTCCTCGATACGCGCTACCGCAGCCTGGGTCGCTTCCACCTTCCAGCCTTCCGGAAGCCAGACGTCCATGACGAACTGGTCGCGCTCAGCGAACGGAAAGAACCGCTCCGGAAGGTGATGGAGTACGAGAGCGCCCGCCGCTATGGCGAGTACGCCGAAAGCGACCGCGACCGGCTTCCAGTTCATCGCGACCACAATCCCGCGATTGTAGATAGCCTGCATGATCTCGAGAGGTCCACGCCGCTTCTTTGCCGTATCAGCTTCGTGCGAATGCAGTCCTTGCTTGATAAAGAATCGGCTCAACATCGGCGTCAGCAGCATGCCGACAAGAAACGACGTCGACAGCGCAATCGCCACTGTCAAGGGCAGCGCGCGAATGAATTCGCCGGTGGCGCCGGAAAGGATCAGGAACGGCAGGAAGGAGCAGATGATGGTGAGCGTCGCCGTAAGCACCGGAATCGCCAGTTCGGTCGCGCTGCGCCATGCTGCTTCAGGCCGCGGCACGCCCTCATCGAGCAGTTCGATATAGTTGTCCGCGATCACAATGGCGTCGTCCACCACCATCCCAAGCACCACGATGAGCGCAGCGATCGATACCTGGTGTAGTTCAATGCCGAAAGCGTTGAGCAGCCCGAAAGTGGCCGAAATCGTCACCGGAATGGCTACCGCGGAGACGAGCGCGACGCGAAACGGCAGGAGAATCACGGTAACTAGAATGACCGAAAGAATCGCGATACCGAATTCCCGGATAAAGCCTCGTACGCGCTCAGCGACGACCGTGGGCTGATCCGCAACGAAATCCATTTTCAGATCGGGTGGTAACAGCGGACGCAGTTTATCGAGTGAGGCGTGAAGCTCTTTACCGAAGTCCACGATGTTGTTGCCTTCCTGCATTTCCACCGAGAGCAGAATGGCGCGTTCGCCTCTCGATCGCGCATATTGCGTCGGGTCCTTGTAGACCCGCTCCACATTGCCCAGGTCTCCGATGTATATCGGTTGTCCGCTGTGTGTGACATCAACCATCACATGCCGGATTTGACCTTCGGCCTCAAACGCGCCGGTCGCCTGGATTGGAGGTTTTCCCCGATCGGTTGGCACTGCCCCGGCGTAATGCACCATGTTCCGGCCTTGGAGCGCCTTCACGACCTGTTCCGCGGTTACAGAGTATTGCGCCAGCCGGTCAAGGGTACTCGAAACATCGATTTCCTCTTTCTGTTCGCCGATCCGCTTGACCTTGGAGACTGCCCGAATGCGGCGGATTACCGACTCGATCCGCTCGGCGTAGTCTTTCAATTCGCGGTACCCGTAGTGGTCGCTATGAATCGCCAGGAGCACCGCGACCGTATCTCCGAAGTCGTAGTCCACCACCGGGCCTTCTACACCGTCCGGAAGATCCGTCTTCTTCAATTCCGCCAGATCGAGGCGCAACTTGGACCAGAACTTCTCGGTATCCTGAAGATTATCCTCAAGGTTGAGATTGATGAACATCGCTCCATTCATGCTTGTCGAGTAGGTCTTCTCGCGCCGCACGCCCTCGATCTTAAAGATGCGCTGCTCGACTTTCTGCGTGACCTCGTTCTCAATCTCCGTCGCGGAGGCGCCGGGATAAAATGCAGCTACGATTCCCTCGCGTACGTGGATCTTCGGATCCTCGCGGCGTGGCATCCGTAGCAGAGCATAAACCCCGGAGACGACCAACATGATCGTGAGGGCAATCGTCACTTGGGGATAGCGTAGCGAGGCGCGCACCGGGTTCATCGTCCACCTCCCGCGATTTCCACCAGGCTTCCTTCCCGAAGTTTCTGCTGGCCCCCTACTACGATCTCCTCGTCGCCGCGCAGGCCGGAGCGGATCTCGATTTCTTTTCCGATCGGTTGGCCGACCTCGACCCTGCGGGCGTAAACACGCTTCCGTTCCGCGGAATAGACGTATACATTGGGCGCGCCTTGCGGATCGGGCACCACCGCTTCGGCAGGAATCGTCAGTGCGTGAATCTTGGAGGCTCCAAAGATGCGGGCTTCCGCCACCATGCCGGCCAGTAACACCGGTCCGGGGTTGGGAACCAGTATCTTTACCGTGTAGGTGCGCGAGGCCGGTTCGGCCGCGACCCCGATAATCGCCACCTTTCCGGCGAAGCGTCGTCCGTCGAGCGAAGGCACTGAGATCTCCGCGGCGGCGCCTTGGTGGACTTTTCCAATCTCGGCCTCCGGAACTCCGACCCGGACTTTTACCGGATTCAGTTCAACGATGGAGAAGACCGTCATTCCCGCTGCCACTGTCTGTCCCGGGTCGATTCGTCGCATACTTATGTTGCCGGAAATCGGCGCGACCAACCGCGTGTCGTTCAGCCGCTTGCTTTCCTCGCTCGCCTCGGCACTCGCGGCCAGCGCCTGTGCAGCGGCCGCGGCGCGATCTTCCTTCCGCGTCCCTTCCTCAGCCATGTCGTAGCGTTCCTTCGCGGCTTTGTATGCCGCCTCGATCTTCTGAAAGTCATTCGGAGGCAGACTCTTTCGTTCCACCAGGAACTTCATGCGCTTGTATTCGTCTTCCGCTCGTTCGAATTCGATGCGGGCCTGTTCGAGTTCCTGTCTCCGGACACCGGCGTCCGCCCTCTGTTCGACGGCAACCGCCGCTTCCTTCTGCGCGACCGCTGCGTTGAAAGCGTTCCGGTAATCGGTGGGTTCGATTTCGGCCAGCAACTGTCCTTTGCTCACGTGCTGGCCCTCTTCGACCAACACCCTGGCGACCCGGCCACCGACTTGGAAGGCCACATCGGCGGTCTCCGAACCTTCCACCGAGCCGCTGGCGCTCACCGATTCGGCCCGCTCCACAACCGCTGGAGTCCGGACCTGAACCGGCACGCCCGCCTGGTCGCCTGCCGCATGGGTTTCGTGCTCACAAGATGCGAGCACCGTCAGACACGCTACTATCGAAAGAGCGAAAACGTAGTTCTTCAGCATTGCAATCATCCTAGGTGAGAGATTTCAGAGGCAGTCATGCGATCGAACACCAGCTTGGCGGCCTCGCTATACATGTGTTCACATCCAGGCTCGGTATCGATAGCGAGACTTCCCAGGCCGTGTGCAACGGCCAACAAATACAAGCGCGACGATTTCCGGCCGGTGAGCCGTAACTCCGGCTGTCGCGCCAAGATACCGGTTCACGGAAGCGGCGTAAGTTGCGAGTTCTCGCCGCCGGAGTTCTGCGAGGTCGTTCCGCACAGAACGATCTCGCATTGGCCTTCGGCTGAATTCCCATCCGCAAGGCGATGAAATCCCTTAGCCGCAATAGATTCGAGGACAACTCCCGAACCGCACCGACCCGTTCCGCGGGTTCGGATACTTGTTGGAGTTTGTCGTCGAGGGCTTTCGGCCTGCCCCGGTCGATGAAGGCGAGGAGTACCTCCTCTTTGTTGTCGAAGTTCGAGTAGCCGGCGCTCCGGGAATACCCGGCCGTTTCGCTGATCGCCTCCACTGAGGCGTCATCGAAGCCTCTGCCGACAAATAGTCTCTCGGCTGCTTTGATGAGGCGCCTGCGCGTCACCTCTGTGCTCTCCTCCCGCGTGAGTCGTTTCCGTGCCCTCATAGCGATTCACTCATGCATCCCGATCCCGATCAGCTTTCCGCCGACACAAGCGAATTCGCATTCGATTGGCCGTTCGCTGCGAAGCGCCGAGAAAGGGGTAAGTCGTTGAATGCGTGACGGTTTGCGGCGCTATCGAGACGCAGCAAGTCGGATCAGTGGCTCCGCGATCAGCACGTGCCAATGTCTCCTGCCGAACTTCGGCGCGACGCCGAGCCATAACCGTGGTGATTTGAGGTGCGGATACTCGCGCCCGCATGTACGGCATTGGTTATGACCATAAGGTGGAGTGTGCAACGCGCCGCCTGCGCACACGCCATAAGTGGACACGCATGGACTGGTACAAGTCAGCACTTATTCTGCTGGAGATGTCACCGACCAACTGGAGTGCCTGCGGGTCCGAAAGGCGAATCGGCGAATCAGTAGCGATGTCCAGTCCGGACATTCACTGGCTAGGACCGGGGTGGAACTGTTAGACGGATTCTGCAAGGCGCGGAGACAGACCGCTACGAAGACGTCCGCGGCGGCCTGGAAGCCGGTTCACCGCGCCACGTCGCTCCCGGCAATGGCGGCGTTGAGCCGGGCCAGCTCCTGCCGGTAAAGCGGGTTGTGCGGATACGCCTGGGCTAACCCCGACAACAGCTCACGGGCGCGGTTTGGATCGCTGTCGCGCAACGCCACCACCGCCAGCATCAATCGCGCGAAGGGCGCCAGATAGTGGCCCTTCTCGGCGGCCAGCTTCAGTTTTTCGATCCCGATCCCTCGATTCGTTTGCGCGCCCGTCAGGCGCAGGACCCACCGCACTGGCGCCGGCTTGATACTGAGCATGTAGTTTTCCACGCCGACCGCGATCCAGGCATCACAGAGGTTCGGATCTTTGGCCAGCAGTTTCTCCGCCATCACGCGGCCGGATTTCATCTCCTTCAGGGAGGCAGCGTAGCGTCTTGCAATCAGAGCCAGGTAATCGGAGTGCAGCCCCATGCGCAGAACCGAGGCAAACTGCGAGTTTTCGTCGTCGGGCTTGCGCTCGGAAAGTTCGCGGCTGGCTTCCAGTGCGTTTTCGAATCTTCGCTTCAGCCCGAGATCGGGCTCGAGTTTCTGATCGGTGATCCAGTGCTGGTCATGAACGAAGAACTCCGCCTGAAGCACGTGCAGGCGGTCGAGTTCCTCGAACAGGAAAGCGGCGGCATCGGAAACCGGGCCCATCGGATCACTGGCGTGCAGCTGCTCCCACTGTCTAAATGTGCCGTGGGCCTCCTCGAACTGGAGGTTATACATTTGGCTGTAGCCGTTTTCCAGCGTGACCTCGGCGTGGTCCGCCGAAGCGGCCGTTGAGAGCAGGATTATGAGAACCGCAGTGCGATGGATCATCGGATTGAGCCGTCACGGACGCATTTCGGCACCGCGCCGATCTGCATCAGATCCTTCGTGTCGCGCTCCAGAGTATGGACCGCAAATTCCCGTCGGCCTGCGAGTTGCATCGTCTCGATCAGTTCTCCTTGCGCTTAGCCATGGTTAACGCCCTGAATTCCTTTACGTCAGCTTCTTTCATCACGAGACTCTCATCTGTGGCACCGCACGACGCCGTTCGCGAGGTCCGGCGGCATCCTTCGGAATTTACGAGCCGGACGGCCTGCGACGTTGTCGAAGTGCCAACCGGCACCGGATTCTGGAACTGACTAGGTAGTCAAGCCGCCTCGCAGCCAACGACCCAGACTTGCTGGGCTTCGGCCTCGCGCGAGAACTGCAGGCTGGGTGCATCCTGCGCATGGCTGATGCGAATGTGATCGCCGCGGCGGATCTGTCCGGTTGCCATGATATTCGAGAGCGGCTGCACCAGCAGGCGCTCGATGGCGCGTTTGAGAGGCCTCGCTCCGTAACGGACGTCGGTGCCCTCCGCAAGCAGGAACTCTTTCGCGCTCGCCGTCGCGTGTATTGAGAATGGATTGCGCTGCGCCGCGGCGTCGATCCGTTGTTGCACGATGTCCAATTCGATATCGATGATTCTACGCAGTTCCGGCGTGCCAAGAGATCTGAACACGACGATGTGGTCCAGCCGGTTCATGAACTCGGGGGTGAACCTGCGCCGAGCTGCCGCGATACCAGTCGTGGTGATCTTGCCGTTCAGGTTTGCCTTGCTCGCGCCATCACCGGAACTCGCGACGTGAAACCCCAACCGTGGCTCAGCCAGGGCGGTCATCTCGGCCGCGCCGAGATTGCTGGTCATGAAGATCATGGACCGGGAGAAATCGACGCGCCGGTTGTCGCCCAGAGTCAAGGTCGCTTTGTCCAGGATGCCCAATAAGAGATTCCAGAGTGAATCGCTGGCCTTTTCAATTTCATCGAAGAGCACAAAGCTGAGCTTGAGATCTTCGGTATGTTGCCGATTGAGGGCTTCCTGATTGAGTAGCGGATGTGTTTCGCGGTGGCCAAGATATCCGGGAGGCGAACCGATCAGCTTCGCGATTTCGTGGCTGTGTTGGAATTCCGCGCAATCGATTTTGACCACCCCTTGGGGGTCTTTGCGCAAGGCTTCGGCGGTCGCCTCCACCACGCGAGTTTTTCCGGAACCGGTCGGGCCCAGGAACAGGAAGTTCCCGACCGGCCTGCCCGCGGGAGACATCCCGGTCAGAAATGCCTGATAAGCTTCGGCTATTTGAGTAATGGCGTCGTCTTGTCCGATGACAAGCCGGCGCAGCCTGGTCTCCAGGTCCTCTGCCTCCCGTCCTTTCTTGGTCGGGTCGAGTATTTCGCTTAGACACATGGTGACACCTCCTTTGATCTTTCAGTCCGCCCTGTGCTCAACAAAAATGGCGCGAGATATTGAGTTTGCGCATGCGAGATTGGAACGTCGTTCGCTTCAGTCCCAAACGAGCCGCCGCGCCGTCAGGACCTCCGACTTGGCCTCTTGCTTCCTCCAGCGCCTTCAGTATCCGCGCCCGTTCGGTGTGGTGCGGCTCAGCCGGCGATCCGCCGCGGGATGTGACAGGAGCCGCCTTGCCCATGAGCTCGTGCATCGGTACTTCGAGCGCGCTTCCCTTGGTCAGGATAACCGACCGCTCGAGCACATTCTGCAGTTCGCGAACGTTGCCCGGCCAATCATAGTTCGTGAGCGCATCCAAAACGGAGGTCGGAATCGAATCGATGTTACGGCTCATGCGCTGGGCATGTTTCTGGACGAAGTAGCGTGAGAGCAGTGGTATGTCTTCACGACGCTCTCGCAATGGTGGAACCTCCAAGGGAAAAACATGCAGCCTGTAGTAGAGATCGGCGCGGAATTTGCCTTCCTCCACCATGGCTTTAAGGTCACGGTTGGTGGCGGCGACCAATCGGGCGTTGGTCCGGATTGTGCGATTGCCGCCGACACGCTCGAATTCCTGATCCTGGATGGCGCGAAGCAGCTTCGGCTGTAGCTCAAGTGGCATTTCGCCGATCTCGTCGAGGAATAGCGTCCCGTGGTGCGCCACTTCGAAGCGGCCGATCTTCTGTGCCACCGCTCCGGTGAACGATCCCTTCTCGTGCCCGAATAGCTCGCTCTCGAGCAGGCTGGCGGGGATCGCCGCGCAGTTCACTTTGACGAAACTGCCCTTGCTGCGGCCGCTCAACTCGTGAATGGCCCGGGCGACGAGTTCCTTTCCCGTGCCTGTCTCGCCCGTGATGAGAACGTTAGCGTCAGTCGGCGCCACCGTCTGAATCCCCTTCACGACGCCTTGAAAAGCCGGCCCCTCGCCCACCATATTGCCGATATTCTGGTCGAGGCGAATCTCGTCTTCCAGGTAGAGTTTCTCAGTAGCGAGCCGCTCCTTCATGTCCCCCAACTCCCGAAAAACGAGTGAATTCGACACTGTGATAGCAATCTGGCTCGCGACCTGCACCAGGAACTCGACATCATCGGGAGTCCAGGCATCATCGGTCATTCGATTGAGCTCCAGCGTTCCGATAATGCGATTTCGTGCGGTCAATGGAACCGAGCAAATGGATTTACATCCGAGTGCCAGAAAGCGCCTGAAGTTCGGATTGGGATAGTGGTCGATATCCGCTTCACATGCTACTACGGGCTTCCCGCTGGCGAGCACCCGTTCGGCCGGCATGCCTACAGGGTTAAGCGGTCCCTTCAATGCCTCAAGAACCTCCGGAATTGTGGAATGCAGCGCGTGCACTTCGAGGCTGCCGTTCTCATTGCAAAGCGTGATTAGCGCGCAATCGTGCCGGATGACCTTCGAGAGTTGGCCGGATATTGCGGAAAACAAGTCATCTCGATCCAGCTTCGACACAAGCGCATCAGTGATATCGAACAAGGTTCGCAACCGGTTCCGCTCCCGGACTGCCACTTGCTTTGCCAGGAAGGATTCGACTGCAACGGCGAACTCGCTGGCAATACGCTCCAGGAACGCGATCTCGGCCGGACTAGGATTGACTGGCGCTACGGAGCTGAAGCCGAATGCGCCAAGCCGGTTGTCGCCTGTAGTGAGGGGGACGAGCACCGTTGTACCGAGCCCGAAGTCGCGAGCGCGTCTTACAAACTCCGGCCAGCGAGTTTCCGACTGGAGATGAGAGAGCACGAGAGGCTGCTGGTTCAGCCATACCCAACCCGCAGGATCCTCGTCAACCCGCAGCCGAAGGCTCGTGATGACCGGATTGCAAGGCTCATTCAAAATATACCCCTGCATGGCGTTGCCGTTGGGATCATGCAGAACTAGCCCGACATGATCGAACGCGACAATTCGGCGAAGAGACTCGGCCACCCCCGAAAGCAGACTTCTCAGGTCCGTGCGGCCGGCGATCGAACGCGAGAGCGTCATCACAGCCTTATAAAGTGCGTCTTTGCTGTCGCCGTTCGCGCCGCAGATGAGTACGGTGGAATCCATCGGAGCGACGGCCCCGCCTTCCGTTATTACGCGCCGCCGGGATTCGCTCTCGCCGGCGATACCACTAAAATGTAGCTCGCTCCGGTTCTCGGATTGCATATCCACGTCATCCATGACCGATCCTCCTTTTTCGCAGCCCACGAATCGCACCTCCCACAACGGCGCCTTTTTGAACCCCCGACTCGGCGCGAACGTCGTCATTTCAGCCCTTGCATCTCCAGGATCATCAGTCTGTAATAGATCCCGGCGAGCGTAACATCCCGTCGTTCGCCAGCGGGCCATGTCCTCACCACATCGCTCCGGTAACGCAATTGTCGCAGTTCAGTTTCATTTGCCGGTTTCATTTCGCCCTCCCTGTTCCAGTTGTTATGCGCCAAATACTCGCACAACTCCTTCGTGTGCGGTCTCTAGCACTGAGATCCCCTATCAGCATCGCCGCTGAGTACGGGTTACAGCGCGCCTCCGCGTCAAGCTCTTTCTGGACGGCCGGATCTGGGGCAATCGGCAGCATCCATTCGCGATACATGCGATGCGTGCTGCTCGTATATGCGATCATTTCCGTCGACCTCGTGTGATAGCCGTCGCTGCGTCGTAGCGGGCCTCCAGGTCAACCAGCAGGCCGCGGGCATACTCGGTCTCTCCCCCCGCTGCAGCCAGCACTAGGGCCTGGAGGGTATTGCGGAAGTCGTGTTTGGCTCGCTGCTGCGGGTCTGTGCGGGAGGTGACTGTCCAGTGTTCGTGCCGGAGAGTCGCTGTCGCATAAGCGCGTGTCATGAGATCATTGTTGACCGAATGCTGCTGGGAGCCAACCCTATATCGTCCTGTTGCCACTTGAATCAATCGTGAAAGCTGTCTTTACCACTTTTGGGGGTGTTTCCAGCAACCCCAAACAGGAAAGGACCAAACTGGCCAACACGGACAAGTTCCTTTGCAGGAAGGCGTGCGCACCGGCCATTTGGGGGTTGCCCGGGATTTCGGGAGCGGGCCCAACGAATCGGAGCGCGGTTGCAATTGTGGAGTGAACGCGGAAGTGGAACTGACCGTCCCCGTCTCAGTCGCTTACGCTGCGTCTCATGTCCGCCGCCGATTTGGGCTCTTTCGAATCAAAAACAAGGCCGCATGAGGCGCGGCCCGCGTAACCGAATCGAGCCGGACCCGCAGATCGCACCAGTTCCATTTTGTGTGCTCCCGTACTAAGATGATAAAAGGGCGTCGGCCAACAAGGCGAACCAAAACCGGCTCTCCAGGGTGAAGCCGTAGCCGGAAAGCAGGCGAAGACGTGAACGGCGCTGAAAAACCGATTCGGGTCCTCATCGTAGACGACCATCCACTGCTTCGGGAGGGAATCGCGGCCTTAGTCGCCGCCGAACCCGACATGCAATTGGTAGCGGAAGCTGCCACCGGCAGGGAAGCCCTCGCACAATTCAAGCTGAAGCGCCCAGACGTCACCTTGATGGACCTGCAGATGCCTGATATGGGGGGCATCGAGGCGATCATCGCCATTCGTGGGGAATTCCCGAACGCCCGCATTATTGTCCTGACTACCTATACAGGCGACGTCCAGGTCCTCCGGGCCTTGAAAGCCGGCGCGCGGGCTTACCTGTTGAAGGGGCGCGTAAACACGGAACTCCTGGAGATCATTCGTGCCGTGCATCGCGGGCAAAAACGCATCCCGCCGGAGATTGCCGCCGAACTGGCCGATCATGCCACCGAAGACGAGCTCAGCCCCCGCGAGATCGACGTGCTGCGGCTGATTGCGACGGGCAACAGCAATAAAGAGATCGCCGCTCAGCTTTCTGTTACGGAGGAGACCGTCAAGAACCACGTCACGCACATCCTGGCGAAGCTGGGAGCCAATGACCGGACGCATGCCGTGACCATCGGAATCAAGCGCGGATACCTCGAACTCTGGAACCGTAAGGCAGATAGCGCGAGCTAAGGCTCCGGTGGAACGAGCTGCTTCCTTCCGTACAGCCGCGCATCGATGGACCAGGCACCCGGTCCGATCATCGCCAGGCTGATGCCCAGACCTGCCAACATGATCGCCAACGACTGCGTTCCAGGCTGCGTGAATGCGATCCACACCTCCACCATGCCGGCCAGCACTCCCACGACCGGGGTCCACAGGCCTCCAAGAATCAGCAGACCCGCGGCAGCGCCGACGATTTGTGGCACAAGCCCGGTATAGGCGCCCGCACTCGTGGCAGCGATTCCCCCGTTAATCAGAGCGCCGCCCGCGAGCAGGCGTAGCAGTAGAATCCCGCCGCCTGGCCAACCATCCGCGAAGGTTGAAAACAGCCGTTGCAAAGTGTCCCGTCTTAAGGCTAAAGAAATCGCGGCCGGACGGGAAGATCCGAAACGGGGATCAGGCACTCCTACTTTCGTGTTATTACAGTTCGATGATTCCTCGCTTCAGCCCGATCGTCACAGCATGTGTGCGGTCGTTTGCACCCAGCTTCGAGAGGATATTCGTTACGTGTCTCTTGATGGTGTCCTCGGCGAGATCGAGTTGCGCTGCGATCTCCTTGTTCGCGTTGCCGGCGGCGATCAGCCGGAGGATCCCAATCTCGCGCTCCGTCAACTCGTCTTCGCCGGTATGTTCCGCCAAACCGGCAGCCACATCGGCCGGAATCCGTTTTTGCCCCGCATGTACCGCTCGAATGGTAGCCAGCAGTTCTTTATTGACGTTTCCCTTGAGCAGATAAGCACGCGCGCCGGCTTTTAAGGCGCGGACCACCTGTACGTCGCCAGAATAAGTCGAAAGCACGATGACTCGGGCCTCCGGAAATTCACCGCGAATGGCGATAATGGCTTCGATCCCGTTCATGTCGGGCATCTGCAAGTCCATCAAGGTTACGTCCGGCCGGTGTGCCCGAAACTCCTCGAGAGCTTCCCGCCCGGTGGATGCCTCCGCCACGAGTTGCATGTCGGATTCCGCGCCAATCAACCTGCGGATGCCGTTACGCAACAGAGCGTGGTCGTCTACCGTAAGGACTCGGATCATTTTTTGTCCGGTAGCCACGATTACACCTTGTCCCCACGAAACAACCGCAATCGCTGCCGGCGATGCAGCGTTCCGTAAGCAATACGGGCCGGAACGGTCAACTCCGCTTCCGTGCCCGCACCAGGTTCGCTCCAGAGTTTCAACCGCGCGCCGATGCGTTTCGCGCGCTCGCGGACGCCCGGCAGTCCCCAGTGTCCCTGGCGCTCGCCCTGCTCGAGAACGTTGCGGTCGATACCCTTTCCATTATCGCGAATCCGCAACCGGAAGAACTGGCTGTCGTAGGCGATTTCGGCCTCGATATGGCTGGCGTGCGCGTGGTGAAAGGC
>Ga0335083_10002264_pt1 | contig 25567 bp, 25 predicted proteins | sample Lox_Sample_42_FD_206716 | JGI IMG/M metagenome (GOLD analysis project Ga0335083, IMG submission 206716) | Soil microbial communities from Loxahatchee National Wildlife Refuge, Florida, United States - Lox_Sample_4.2 | ecosystem: Environmental > Terrestrial > Soil > Wetlands | place: USA...
TCCCCTTGCGGGAGGGGGCGAACAATCGCCTGCGCCGCAGGCGATTGTTCGGGGGAGGGGGCAGGCAACGCATCCGACGATCCGTTCGCGAGAACTTCGTGCCAGTGCTTCAGAAGCCGAAAAGAAGCTCTGGCAATGCTTGAGACGAAAAACGATATGCGGACATCGCTTTCGGCGACAGTTTTCACTCGGACCATATTTTGCAGATTTCGTTTGCTTGCCGGTCCGTCTTGTCGTTGAAGTCGATGGCAATCAGCATCTCGAGCCAGATCAGATCCGTCACGATCAACGCCGCACAGCATGGCTCGAGAAAAACAATTTTCAGGTCATTCGCTTTCGGGCGGGCGATGTAATCGCAAATATCGAGGGCGTTGTTGAGATCATCGAACTGGCGGTGCAAGAAAGAGAACAACTGCTAACGCACTCCCCCCTCCCCCTGCGGGAGGGGGCGCGGAGCGCAGCGACGCGGGGGAGGGGGCTATCGAAGCTTGATGAGCCCCCTCCCCCAAATTCTCGCGGCGGTTGCCGCTCGAATTTGCCCCCTCCCGCAGGGGGAGGGGGAAGAAGTGATGCGGGTGGCGACGTATGACCTTGCCAATCATCATCGCCGTCGATGGAACGGCTGCGTCGGGGAAGGGGACGCTGGCGAAGAAACTCGCCGCGCATTTCCAGTTCGCCCACCTGGACTCGGGAGCGCTGTATCGGCTGGTGGCGCTTGGCGTGGTCGAGGCTGGCGGCGATCCGAACGGGGAAGCCGACGCCGTGAAGGCGGCGCGCGCGGTCGATGTCGGCCGGCGCGACGATCCCCGCATCCGCTCGGCGGAGATCGGGCACGCGGCCTCGCTGGTGTCGGTGTTTCCGGCCGTGCGGCAGGCGCTGCTGGAATTCCAGCGCAGCTTCGCCGCCCGCCCGCCAGGCGACGGGCGTGGTGCGGTCATCGACGGCCGCGACATCGGAACGGTCATCTGCCCCGCGGCCACGGTGAAATTGTTCATCGACGCCAAACCCGAGGTCCGCGCCCACCGGCGGTTCCTGGAGCTCAAATCCTTCGGCGGCTGGCCGGATGAGGCCACGATCCTCAAGGAACTCGTGGAACGGGATAAACGCGACCGCGAACGGGCTATTTCGCCCCTGAAGCCGGCCCCGGACGCCCTCTTGCTGGATACCTCCCGATTGGATATAGACGCGGCCTTCGCGGCCGCCCTCGCCTTGGTCAAGCCGAAGGTCGAGGAGGCGCTCAAAGCCGTGCCATAGGGGTTCAAGGAGACCCGGCGCGCTTCTTCCGAGCAGGCCAGAATTCGCAACGCAACCGATCCCGCCTCGCGGAAGGAATCCGCGCGGAAGTCCATCGCGAAAGCGATCGGCATTGAAACAACTTGAACAGGAGTTCCATGGCAAGCGCAGCCGGTCAATCCATCTCAGCCCCCTCCCGCGAGGATTTCGCGGCGATGCTCGAAGCGAGCTTCAACACGCAATCGCCGCAGGAAGGCAATGTCATCAAAGGCAAGATCGTCGCCATCGAGAACGATTTCGCCGTCGTCGATGTCGGACTGAAGACGGAAGGCCGCGTGCCGCTGAAGGAATTCGGCATGCCCGGACAGCCGCCCAGCGTGAAGCTCGGCGACACCGTTGAGGTCTATCTCGAGCGCGTCGAGAATGCGCTTGGCGATGCCGTCCTGTCGCGTGACAAGGCGCGGCGCGAGGAGAGCTGGATACGGCTCGAGAAGGCGTTCAACGATCAGTCGCGCGTGATGGGTGTGATCTTCGGGCGCGTGAAGGGCGGCTTCACGGTCGATCTCGACGGCGCTGTGGCGTTCTTGCCGGGCAGCCAGGTTGACGTTCGCCCGATGCGCGACGTCGGCCCGCTGATGAACCAGCAGGAGAAATTCCAGATCCTGAAGATGGATCGCCGCCGCGGCAATATCGTGGTGTCGCGCCGCGCCGTGCTGGAAGAGCGCCGCGCCGAGGAGCGTTCCTCGCTGGTGGCTTCCCTCAAGGAAGGCCAGGTGCTGGAAGGCGTGGTCAAGAACATCACCGATTACGGCGCGTTCGTCGATCTCGGCGGCGTCGATGGCCTCTTGCACGTCACCGATATCGCATGGCGCCGCGTCAGCCATCCGACGGAAGTGCTGAACGTCGGCCAGACCGTCCAGGTGCAGATCATCAAGATCAATCCCGAGACGCAGCGCATTTCGCTCGGCATGAAGCAGCTGCAGAGCGATCCGTGGGAAGGCGTGGCCGCGAAGTATCCGGTCGGCGCGCGCTTCAAGGGCAAGGTCACCAACGTCACCGATTACGGCGCCTTCGTGGAGCTGGAGCCGGGCGTCGAAGGCCTCGTGCACGTCAGCGAGATGAGCTGGGTGAAGAAGAACGTGGCGCCGTCGAAGATCGTCGTGCCGGGCGCCGAAGTGGAAGTGCAGGTGCTGGAAGTCGATTCCAACAAGCGCCGCATCTCGCTTGGCCTGAAGCAGACGCAGGAAAATCCTTGGGAACAGTTCGCCCGCGAACACCCGGCGGGCTCGACCGTCGAAGGCGAGATCAAGTCGATCACCGAGTTCGGCTTGTTCGTCGGCGTCGGCGAGGACATCGACGGCATGGTGCACCTCTCCGACATCGCATGGGACAAGTCCGGCGACGAGGCGGTGAAGGACTACCAGAAGGGCCAGACGGTGAAGGCGAAGGTTCTCGACGTCGACGTCGAGAAGGAGCGCATCAGCCTCGGCATCAAGCAGCTCGAAGCCGATCCGATGGACAAGGTGGGCGCCGCCGGCGGCCCGCTCAAGAAGGGCAGCGTCGTTACCGTTACGGTCACCGAAGTGAACGATGGCGGCATCGAAGTGGCGCTGGCCGATGGCGTGAAGGCCTTCATCCGCCGCGCGGATCTTTCGCGCGATCGCGGCGATCAGCGTCCCGAGCGCTTCGGCAAGGGGGACAAGATCGACGCCATGGTCACGAGCTTCGACAAGGCGGCACGCAAGATCGGCTTGTCGATCAAGGCCCGCGAAGTGGCGGAAGAGAAGGAAGCCGTGGCGCAGTATGGCTCGTCCGACTCGGGCGCGAGCCTTGGCGACATCCTGGGTGCGGCGCTCAAGAAGCGCGGCAAGAAGGGCGAAGCCAAGGACGAAGACGAGGGCGACGAGTAACTTTGCAGGCGGCGGCACTCGAACAGGTGCCGCCGTTTCCTCTCTGCTACCGGCCTAACGCCCGCCAGCCGATGTCGCGGCGGCAGAAGCCTTCCGGCCAGTCAATCAGATCGATGGCGCGATAGGCGCGTGCGCGGGCCTCGGCGACATCGCGGCCGAGGGCGGTGACATTCAGAACGCGGCCACCATTGGCGATCCATTTGCCGTCGCGCCGTTCCGTGGCGGCATGGAAGATTTCGACACCTTCGACCTTTGCGGCCGCCTCGAGTCCACGGATTTCGGAGCCCTTCGCGTAATCGCCGGGATAGCCGTTCGCCGCCATCACGACGGTCAGGGCCGCCTCATCGCGCCAGCGCAGATCGATGTGATGAAGCTCGTGGTCGCGCGCGGCCATGAGCGCCGTGGCGAGATCGGACTTCAGCCGCAGCATCAGCACCTGGCATTCGGGATCGCCGAAGCGGCAATTGTATTCGATCAGCTTCGGCTCGCCGTCCTTGATCATGAGTCCGGCATAGAGCACGCCCATGTACGGTGTGCCGCGCTCTGCCATCGCTGCAATGGTCGGCCTGATGATCTTGGAAATCGTCTTCTCGGCGACATCCGGTGTTAGGACTGGCGCCGGCGAATAAGCCCCCATGCCGCCCGTGTTCGGTCCCCTGTCGCCATCGAAAGCGCGCTTGTGATCCTGCGCGGAGGCGAGCGGCAGGATGTGCTCGCCATCGGTCAACACAAAGAAGCTCGCCTCTTCGCCCTCCAGACATTCTTCAACCACGATTCGATCGCCAGGGCGCATGAGCATTGCATCAATTGTGCGGACAGTTGTCGCCGTATTGTCTGAAACAACGACACCTTTCCCGGCTGCTAGGCCATCAGCTTTGATAACCGCTCGCTCACCAAGGCTTGCTGCGAACGACTTTGCTGCGTCGCGCTCTGTATCAGTAAAGTTGTGGTAGTGAGCCGTGGGAATTCCGTGGGCGGCACACAGATCTTTGACGAACCCCTTGGAGCCTTCGAGTTGTGCCGCCGCCGCACTCGGCCCAAATGCCTTGATGCCGGCGGCCTCAAGCCGGTCCCACAAGCCCGCCACCAGCGGCGCCTCGGGCCCGATCATCACGAAATCGATCTTCGTCTCGCGTGCAAACGCAACCAGCCTGTCGATATCCGTGGCGGCGATGGCCACGCGCTCGGCCACCTCCGCGATCCCCGCATTCCCGGGGGCGCAATAGAGCCTGGAAACGATGGGGCTCGCGGCCAGCGTCCATGCCAGGGCGTGCTCCCGGCCGCCAGATCCCACCAAAAAAACCTTCAAAGCGCGACTCTCCGATCAATGAACGATTGGTTTACGCGTGGGGAGCAGGATGTCCAACACCTTATGCATCGGTAACGGTGGGGGTTGGGACAATGCCGCAGCAGGCGGCCGGGCAGTTTGGCAGAGCAGGCATGCGGCCGCGAGACGAAGACGATCGCGTCGAGCCCCGCTTCGCCAACGAGGCACCGCCGACGGCGGCAAACATCGAAACGGAGATCCAGCACTTCACGCAGAGCGGCGAACTCTCAATACCGCCCCCGCCGCCACCTCCGGTGGAAACGGCTTCGCAGGCACAAGACGCCGTCGAACAGGCTCGCCAGCGATGGGAGGCGGAGGAACGGCAGCGTCTCGCTGATGCGGAAGCTATGTGGGAAGCGCGCAACCGCAATCGCACAGCCACCGCGCGCATGACTGTTCAGCGCGCCGAAGCGACGATGGAGGAACTCCGTCGCCAGCTTGCCCAGGCGCAGCAGGCCCTTGACGAGAAAGATAGTGAAATCGCGAAAGCGTGGGCCGCATGCGATCAGGAGCGCGCACGCCGGAATTCACCCGCAGAGGCGCAGCAGCAGAGGACGGCGCGCAGCCTTCAGTTTGGGCAGCGTTTGAAGATGATGTTGCACGTGACGCGCGAGTTCGCTTGGACGGCGCTCGTCGCGGCACTCGCCATTCTCGCGGCCCAACGTGCAGCACCGCTGGCCGTCGGTGTGTGGAAGCAGGAGATGGGCCCGAACGGTCATCTGAAGCCGTTGCTTCAGGAAGCGGCCGGCTTTCGATTGTCACCCCCGAAGGTTTCGCAGGTCTGGACTGTCTCGGCGCCCATCGCGAATCTGCGTACGCGGCCGACATCGGCCGCGCCGATCCTGATGGTGTTGCCGATCAATGCCGCGGTGACGCCAGTCGCGACCCACGGCAAATGGACGTTCGTGCGCGTGGGCGAGGGCGCCGCCGCGCAACAGGGCTGGGTCCAGGCTTCTTTACTGCATGGCCCGTCGCCGCAAGCGCGCTGACCTTGCCCGCCGTGCACATTTGTGCGAACCTTTGTGTAGGAGTTCACACATGGCCACAAACCTCTCAATCGATCCCGATTTGCTGGAACGGGCCCTGAGGATCAGCGGCGAGCGGACGAAAAAGGCCGCGGTCACCAAAGCGCTCAAGGAGTTCATCGGACGGCGCGAACAGAAACGCATACTGGATCTGTTCGGCAAGCTCGATTGGGACCCGACCTACGACTACAAAGCCGCGCGCAAACGCCGTTGAACATCTTCGTCGACACGAGCGTCTGGTCCCTGGCGCTTCGCCGCGATGGGCCGGGCGGTCTGTTCGTCGCCGAATTGACCCGCGCCATCAATGCCGGTGACACAGTCTTCACTACGGGCCTGATCGTGCAGGAAATCCTGCAAGGTGTTTCGGGACCGCGCCAGCGCGTCCAGATCATCGCGCGCCTGGCGTTGCTTCCTTGCCTGACGCCGGAATGGGAGGACCATGTGAGCGCCGCTGATCTTTTCGGCCGCTGCCGGCGTGCCGGCGTACAGATCAAATCGGTCGACGCGCTGCTCGCACAACTATGTCTGCGCTATGATCTGACCATGCTGACGGCCGACAGGCATTTTCACCACATCGCCAGGCACATGCCATTGCGAATCTGGCAGGCTTGAGGAATGTCTGAACCCGTTCGCACCAACCTGCCGGAATACAGCGTCAGCGAGCTTTCCGCCGAGCTGAAGAAAACGGTCGAGGACGCCTATCCGTTCGTGCGCGTGCGCGGCGAAGTGAGCAACCTCAAATTCCATTCCTCCGGCCATATCTATTTCGACCTGAAGGATGAGAAGGCCTGCCTCAATGCCGTCGTATGGCGGATGACCGCGCGCCTGTTGCGCGTGAAGCCCGAAGCCGGGCTCGAGATCGTCTGCACGGGGCGCATCACCACCTATCCGGGTTCGTCGCGCTATCAGATCGTGGTCGAGCAGATCGAGCTTGCAGGCCTCGGCGCGCTGATGGCGATGCTGGAGGAGCGCAAGAAGCGGCTCGCTGCCGAGGGACTGTTCGACGAAAGCCGCAAGAAGAAGCTCCCGTTCGTGCCGAATGTCATCGGCGTGATCACGTCGCCCACGGGTGCCGTGATCCGCGATATCATGCATCGGCTCGACGCGCGCTTTCCCCGTCGCGTGCTGCTGTGGCCGGTGGCCGTGCAGGGCGAGCGCGCTGCGGCGGAAGTCGCGGCCGCCATCCGTGGATTCAATGCGATGCCGGCGGGCGGACGAATTCCGCGGCCGGACGTTCTCATCGTCGCGCGCGGCGGCGGCTCGATCGAAGACCTGATGGCGTTCAACGACGAAGCTGTCGTGCGCGCGGCCGCCGAAAGCGCCATTCCGCTCATCTCCGCGGTGGGCCATGAAACAGACACCACCTTGATCGACTTTGCCTCCGACCGCCGCGCGCCAACGCCCACTGCGGCCGCCGAGATGGCCGTGCCGGTTCGCGCCGACCTCATTTCGCAAGCCACCGATCTCGATCGCCGCCTCACCCAGACCACGATGCGCGGACTCTCGCAGCGCCGCACCCGTCTGGCCGGACTCGTGCGGGTGCTGCCGCGTGCCGATCAGTTGTTCGCCACACCACGCCAGCGGCTGGACTATGCGTCCGAGCATCTCGGACAGGCGCTGCTGCGCAATCTGCAGGAGCATCGTCGCGCGTTCACCGAAGCCGCCACGCTCTTGCGACCCACCGCGATCCGCCGCCACATGGGCGTGTGCGGAGAGCGCGTGCTGGCGCTGGGCGAGCGGCTGGTGCGGGGAGAGCGCGCGAGGGCCGCGCAAAAGCAGGCCAGGCTCGAAAGTCTTTCGCGCATTCTTGAGGGCGTCAGCTATCGTGGCGTGCTGGAGCGCGGTTTTGCGCTGGTGCGCGGCCCCGACGGCGAATTGCGTCGCCGCGCCGCCGCTATCCGTTCCGGCGAAGCGCTCACGCTGACTTTTGCCGACGAATCAACCAGCGCAGTCGGTACCGGTCCGCCGCGTCAGCCATTGCAGCGCTCGGGACGACCGAAAAAGGCTGGTCCGGGGCAGGGCGATCTGTTTTAGATTTCACTCCCGTTTCACGCGTCCGCGCGTTAAGTTCACATGTCAGGAGTTGCGTCATGAACAAAATGGAGCGCGATTTTCGCCCCGACGGAATGGCTGAAGTCGAGTACCTGGACGGCGAATATCGCGTGGTGAAAGCGGGATCGTTCGTCCTCTGCGCCGTCACCGATACGCGGATTCCGCTGGAGGCGTTGCGCTACTGGAGCGTCGATCTGCAGGAAGCTTATGCGACGCCGGACATCGCGCTGAAGCGGTTCCAGGAAGCGGGCCTGACTCCCAAATGATCTCACGGCGGCTGTTTGTTTCGAGCGCTGCGGCTCTGTCGGTTGCGCCACGTGCGGTATTGGCGACCCCATCGCGCGTTTCCTTTTCCGGTTCGATGGAGCAGGCGAGCCTTGTCATCGGTCGTGCGCCGGCCGGGAGCAAGGTAACCGTGAACGGGACGCCGGTTTTGGTTTCTGCCGACGGCACCTTCGCGTTCGGCTTCGAATACGATCAGACCAATGCGACAAGAGTGACTGCGCAGCTGGCGGACGGAGCGAATGAAACGCACGACCTCCTGCCGACGATCCGTAAATACGAACTTCAGGAGGTGAATGGCCTGCCAGAGAAGACCGTCACGCCGTCACCGGAAGAGGTGGAGCGCATCCACCGCGAGAACGCGATGGTGGCGGAAGCGCGCAAGCGCGACAGCGCCGGCGTGGCGTTCGCCGAGCCGTTCGATTGGCCGATCGCCGGCATCATCAGCAGCCCGTTCGGCAGCCAGCGCAAGCTGAACGGCGAACTCCAGGCGCCGCATTTCGGAGTCGACATTGCTGCGAATGCCAACACCCCGATCCACGCGCCGGCCGATGGAACGGTGGTGCTGGCCGAGCCCGACTTCTTCCTGACCGGTGGTACAACGCTCCTCGATCACGGCCACGGCGTGTTCACGTCCTATCTGCACCAGAACACGCTGAAGGTTGCCGTCGGCCAGGCGGTGAAGCGCGGCGACGTGATCGGGCTGGTCGGCATGAAGGGACGCGCCACAGGCCCGCACCTGCACTGGGGCCTTAACTGGTTTCAGATGCGGCTCGATCCGTCACTTTCGGCGCGCACGCCATTGCCGGCCAGAGCCTGAGCCTGCTTGCCGCGGCGCTTGCGCGGCGCATCGCCTTCCTTCGGCCACCGCCGGTGAATCCACAGCCATTGCGACGGCCGGTGCCGCACGGCCTGCTCGATCACCGCATTCATCTTGACCGTCAGGTCGAGCACGTCGCGGTCGTAATCGCCGCTTGGTTTGAATTCGATCGGGTCGTGCACCGTCATCAGGAATCGCGCGCCACCAGTGCGTTCGTTCGAGACCGGCAGAATGATCGAGCCAAGCTTCAGCGCGAGTGCGGCCGGCGCCGGTGTCGTCATGGCGATGCGGCCGAAGAACGGCGCCGGCACGCCTTCGTTGGTTTTCTGGTCGACGAGCAGGAAGATCGCCTTGTTAGCGCGCAATAGCGTGAAGATGCGCTTGGTGCCCTGTGCGCCCTTGCTGATCTGGTCCTGCGGGCCGTTGGTGCGCCGTTGCTTCACCATCCAGCGATCGACATACGGATTGTTGAGCGGCCGATACACCACGCCGCCTTCGACGCCGTACTGGTTCGCCGCGAACGGCATCGTCTCCCAGTTGGCGAAATGGCCAGAGACGAACAGGATGCCCTTGCCCTGTTCGAGAATTTGGTTTGCCTTCTCCAGGTTGGCGACCTTGATGCGCGGATCGTCGCCCAGCATGGAAAGCTTCGGCAGATGCGCGTACTCGGCAACCGTGCGGCCGAGGCTGTCCCACATCTCACGGATGATGGATTCGATTTCAGCATCGGAATTCTCGGGATATGCCGCTTCGAGATTGGCCCGCGCGCGCTTCGTCACGGAGGTTCGGTACAACACGCTGCGGCCGAACCAGCCGCCGATCGCGGATGCGGTATCGAGTCCGAACAGCCGGAAAAATCCGATGAAGGTGAAGAATGCCGCCGCCTCCGCGAAGTAACGGATTTTCAATGCCAGCGGCATGGTGGGAATGGGTGCCTGGGTCGCCATTGAGGGCCGCGCTATCGGGAGGGCGCCACGGTGTCAAGCAACGCTGTCAGCGCTGCCGGATCCTCGAAGGCCGCACGCACCGGCAGATAGCGCATGTCCTGCCGCTCGGCCGTCGTGAGGCGGACGAAATCCTTCTCGGTCGTCATCAGGAGTGCGTCTTTGCCCCGGGCCGTGGCCTTAAGCCGTGCGACCTCGGCCGCGGTGTAGATATGATGGTCCGGGAAGGCGCGCGTTTCGATCAGTGTGGCGCCGAGCTTCTCCAACGTCTCGAAAAATTTCTCCGGGCGCCCGATGCCGGCAAACGCCACAACCGCTCGGCCGGACAAGCCGACAACATCCACCGGCACGAGCTGTGCTCGCAGCACCGGCTTGCCGAATTTTGCTGGCATGAATGGGCCTTCGCCGACGACCACCATCGCATGGGCGCGGGCGAGGCCGGCTCCGATCGGTTCGCGCAGGGGACCTGCGGGGAGTACGTGCCCGTTTCCGAACCCCGTCGCCGCATCGACCACGATAATCGACAGATCCTTCGCAAGCGTGAAATTCTGGTGGCCGTCATCCATCACGATGGCATTGATGGCCTCGCGCTCGGCGAGCTTTGCGCCGGCGGCGCGGTCGCGCGACACGATCACCGGCGCAGCCGCGGCCAACACCAGCGCTTCATCTCCGACTTGCGCGGCTTGATCCCGTTCCGAATTGACGACCAGCGGACCGCGCTCGCGCCCCCCGTAACCGCGCGTGAGAATCGCCGGGCTATAGCCGCGCTCGATCAGTGCGCGCGTGATCGCGATCGACACCGGAGTCTTGCCGGTGCCGCCCGCGCTCAAATTTCCAACACAAATTACCTTCGCGCTGGAGCGATACGGCTTTGCATGCGCGGCCTTGTAGGCGACCGTCGCGCCATAGGCCCAACTGAGCGGCGCAAGCGCGGCAATGGCGAGCCGCGCCGTGTTGTCGTGTCCGTTCCAGAAGTCAGGCTCGCGCATGGGCCAGCAGATGTTCGACGGCCGCGCGCGTCTTTTCCACCGCGCCGCCAAGCTTTGCGGCGGCGTCCGCTGCCGCATCGCCCATCGCGCGCGCATTGGCGGGATTGTCGATCAGCCGGCCGGCAAGTGTCGCGATCTCGCCGCTGGAATGCACGCGACCCGCACCTTGTGCCGAGAGAATCGCGTCGTAGGCGACCGTGAAGTTCTGGGTGTGTGGGCCGGTCATCACAGCGCAATGCAGGCGGGCGGGTTCCAACGGATTTTGTCCGCCATGCGGAATGAGGCTGCCGCCGATGAAGGCGAATGGCGCCAGGCGATAGAAAAGCCCCAGCTCGCCCAGCGTGTCTGCGACATAGACCGCCGTGTTCGAATCCGGCAATTCGCTTTTCGAGCGCTGCCGCGTGGCGCGGTCGCCGGCCAACATCATGATTTCGCCGCCACGTTCGGGATGGCGTGGCGCGATGATGGTCAAGAGATCGGAATGCTGGCGTCGCAAGGCATCGTGGGCCGGAAGAATGGTCTCGTCTTCGCCCGGGTGCGTGCTGACGGCCAGCAGCACGGGGCGCGATCCGATGGCTTCGAGCAATGCGTTTAGCCTGGTGGGGTCGGCAGGGAGCGGTGCTGCATCGGCCTTGAGGCTGCCAGTGACTTCTACACGCCGTGCACCGAGCGCGCTCAACCGCTCTGCCGTCGCTGCATCCTGTGCGAGACAAACATCGTAGTTCGCGAACAGCCGCGCGGCGGATCGCCGGAAGCGTCGCCAGCCGGCGAAGGACCGCGCCGAGATGCGTCCGTTGATCAGCGCCAGCGGAATGGACCGCATGCGCGCGCCTGTCAAAATGTTCGGCCAGATTTCCGAATCCACGAACAGCGCCGCATCGGGCCGCCAGTGATCAAGAAAGCGCGCCGTGACGGAGGGCGCATCCACCGGCGCGAATTGATGGAGCGCGCGCGGCGGCAATCGCTCCGCCATCAACTTTGCTGATGTGACCGTGCCGCTTGTGACCAGCACAGTACGGTCCGCCTCCTCCAGCAGCGCATCGATCAGCGGCAGGATGGCAAGCGTTTCACCGACACTGGCGCCATGAATCCAGATGAGTTGTCCCCCGGGCCGCGCGCGTCCGGCGTGGCCAAGCCGTTCGCGCATCCGTTCGCGGTCTTCCTTGCCGCGCAGCGCGCGCTGGCGCAGCGCAATCGGCACCAGCGGCGTCAGCGCGTGCGTGAACAGGCGATAGGCCGTGAGGGTGAGGGATGACACGGGCTCAGACCGATCCGGTGGCGACAAGCCGCGGCGGCTCGTCGAACTGATGCTGGTAGAGGCGCGCGTAGAGCCCGTTGCGCGCGATCAGCTCGGCATGGGTGCCTGATTCCACGACGCGGCCATAATCCAGCACATAGATCTTGTCGGCATCCAGCACGGTGGAAAGCCGGTGCGCGATGACGATCGTGGTGCGGCCCTTCATCAGGGTGGCGAGCGCCTCCTGCACCTGGCGCTCGCTTTCGGTGTCGAGCGAGGAGGTGGCTTCGTCGAGCAGCAGGATCGGCGCATTGCGCAGCATGGCGCGCGCGATGGCGATGCGCTGGCGCTGTCCGCCGGAAAGCTTTAGCCCCCCTTCGCCGACGCGCGCATCATAGCCGCCGTCGATTTTCGAAATGAACTCGTGCGCCGCCGCCGCCTTTGCCGCCGCTTCGATTTCTTTGCGGGTCGCGCCGGACCGGCCGAGCGAAATGTTCTCGGCGATCGATTCATCGAATACGATCGGCTCCTGCGTCACCAGCGCGATGCTCTCGCGCAGCGAGGTGAGCGTGACGTCGTGGATGTTCTGGCCGTCGATGGTGATGGCGCCCGTGCCGGGGTCGTAAAACCGCAGCAGAAGGTTGAACACGGTTGACTTGCCGGCGCCGGACGGCCCGACCAGCGCGATCTTCTTGCCGGGCGCAATGTCGAGTGACACGGCATCAAGCGCCGGCGCGGCGCCAGGATAGGCGAACGTCACATTGTCGAAGCGCACGCCACCGCTGAACGGCGGTGCTGCCACATGCAGTGCCGGCGCCATAGGCTGGTCCACGATGGTGGGTTTCGCGTCGATCACCGCGAACAGACGGTTGGCGGCGGAGAGGCCTTCGTTCGAAATCGCCATCAGTTGGCTCAGATTGCGCACCGGCTGCTGCGCGATGAGCATGGCCGCCACAAACGACACGAATCTGTTGATCGGCAGGTGGCCGTGGATTGCCTGCCATCCGGCGAACGCGACCGTGATGGCCGCTGCGATGCCGCCGATCAGGTCGGTCGCCGGCACCGAAGCCGCGCGCGAGCGCACGGCCTTCAGAATATACTTCAGGCGCCCGGCGATGCGGCCATAGGCGATGTCGGCTGCGTGATCTTCCAGATTGTAGGCCTTGATGACGCGGCGTCCGGCCAGCGCCTCCGAGAGTGCGCGCGACAGAACGGCAGTCTCTTCCATTCCGCGCCGCGAGGATTTTCGCAGTGAGCGGCCGATAATCTGCACCACCCACGCCACCACAGGCAGCAAGGTCAGCGAGATCAGAGTCAGCTGCCAGTCCTTCAGGAACATGACGATTAGCAGCACGATCAGGGTCACGATCTCGCGGCCGAGCCCGACCACGCCGCGCGTGATGGAGTTGCGGAGCAAGGTCGCGTCGTAGAGGAATTTGGAGATCATCTCGCCGGAATGGATCGCGTTCATCGATCCGAGGTCGAGCCGGATCTGCGCCTTGAACATGTCGCGCTGCACCGCTGCCACGATACGTTCGGCCGTCGCGCCGGTGAAGTACTGCTCGCCGAAGCCGGAGACCGCGCGCAGGATCACGATGGCCATGATCTCCAGCGGAATGGTCACCAGCATGTGCGGGACCTTCTGGATGAAGATCTTCTTGATCGCGGGATCGAGGATGGCGGCCAGCGCGCCGTTGGTGCTGGCGGTCACGATCATGCAGACCACCGCGATGCCAAGCGCGACCCCCTGGCTGCCCAGATAATCGCGCAGGAGGCGCCTGATGATGGCGAAATCCCCGAGCGGCTTCGCGCCCGCCGGAAGGCTGGAGTCGCGCGCGTGCCGCCTTGCGGCTGGGTTCTTGTCGGAAAGGCTCATGGGCCCGGTCGGTCTAGCACGGCGGCCGAGGATGGGCGAGGGCAGGCAACCCGAAGCGTTAAGACTTTCGGGGCTCTTCCGGCTCGAGCAGCCGGTGCAGATGCACGACAAAATAGCGCATATGCGCATTGTCGACGGTCGCCTGCGCGGCGGCGCGCCAGGCCGCATGCGCCGCCTTGTAGTTCGGATAAATCCCGACGACATGGACCTTCGACAGGTCCTTGAACTCCATCTTGGTGGGCGAGACGAGCTCGCCGCCGAACACGAGATGGAGAAGCTGTTTCGGTTGATGCTCGGGCATGTTCCAATCACGCGGCTGGAAGTTTCAAATTCTTGACAAGCGAGACGATGGTCTCGTGCAACGCCGGTCCCGCCGCGACGACCGACGGCTGCACCGGCGACGCACCATTATAGCGCATCGCGGTGCCGGTGTGTGTCGTCACGCGGCCGCCCGCCTCCTGCACGATCAGGTCGCCGGCGGCAAGGTCCCAGTCATGCTTGGCCGAGAGTGCGATGGTCGCATCGAAGCTGCCGCAGGCAGTGAGCGCGAGGCGATAGGCGACGGAATTGCGCGTCTCGACATGCATCGGCGGCCAGTCGACTTCCGGCGCGCCTTTCCAGGCGTGATGCTCGAACGTGGTCTTGGGCCCCAGGATGCGCGCACCTTCAAGTTCGGTGCGCTGACTGACATGGATGGGTTTGCCGTTCAGCTTCGCGCCTTGCCCGCGAATCGCCGTGAAGCTTTCGCCCGTGATCGGATTGTAGACCGCGCCGACAACAGAACGTCCGTCGTGCACGACAGCGGCGCAGATGGTGAAATACGGACGGCCCTTGAGGAACGCGACCGTGCCATCGATGGGATCGACCACGAACACGCGTTCGGCGTGACGGCGGGCGGGATCGTCCTCGGTCTCTTCCGACAGCCAGCCGTAGTCGCGGCGCGCGCCAAGCAGGCGCTGTGCAAGAAACTCGTCGACAGCGAGATCGCATTCGGTGACGGGCTGGCCCTTGCCCTTGTCCCATCTGCGGTAGGAGCCTTTGTAGAACCGCCGCGCGATGGCGCCTGCGTCCCGAACCGCTGCTTCGATCAGCTCGAGGTCGGCTTCAGGATCCGGCAACCGTCATGCCCTCCACGCGGCATGTCGGCGCGTTCAGGCCATAGCGGAATTCGAGATCGTTCGCCGGCGTCAGTGCGCGATACATGTCTTTCAGGTTGCCTGCGATCGTGATGCCGGCGACAGGATAGGTACGCTTGCCATTCTCGATCCAGAAGCCCGCCGCGCCGCGGCTGTAGTCGCCCGTCACCGGATTAACGCCCTGGCCGATGAGATCGGTGATGTAGAAGCCTTCGCGGATATCGGACATCAGTTCGTCGGCCGATACAGAACCGGCTTCGATATAGAGGTTGGTGGCGGAGGGCGAGGGCGGGCCGCCAGTGCCTCGTGCCGCATGGCCTGTGGTTGTCAGTCCCAATTGGCGCGCACTGGCGCAATCCAGCAGCCACGTCTTCAGCACACCATTCTCGATCAGCGCTGTGCGCCTGTTGGCGACGCCTTCGCCGTCGAACGGCTTCGAACGTAATCCCCGAGCGCGATGCGGATCGTCGATGATGTTGATACCGGAGGCGAACACCTGATCGTTCATCCGGTCCTTGAGAAAGCTCACGCCGCGCGCGATGGATGCGCCGGAGATCGCGCCGGCAAAATGGCTGACCAGTCCGGCGGAAAGCCGGCGGTCGTAAACGACCGGCACCGATTGCGATTTCATCTTGCGCGGATTGAGGCGCGCCACAGTGCGTTCGCCGGCTCGGCGCCCCACGACTTCGGCGGATTCGAGATCACGGCCGTGGCGGGCGCTGGCGCTGTCATGGTCACGCTCCATCGCCGTGCCTTCGCCTGCAAGCACGGCGACGCCGACGCTGTGGCTGGTCGCGGCATAGCGGCCGAAGAATCCGTTCGTGGTCGCAAGCGCAATTGCCGAGCGGCTGAAACCCGCGCCGCCGCCTTCGGAGTTGGTGATGCCGGGCACGGCCATCGCTGCTTCCTCGACCGTGCGGGCGCGCTCCACCAGAATTTCGGCGGCCGGTTCGGACGCATCTTCGATGTCGAGGTCGGGGATGGACTTCGCCAGCAGTTCCGGTGCGGCAAGGCAAGCGAATCTGTCTTCCGGCGCCAGGCGTGCCATGGCGACCGCACGCTCCGGCAACGCGGACAATCCGCGCGCCGAGAAATCCGTCGACGATACGAACGCCACGCGCTGGCCCACGAACACGCGCAAGCCCAGGTCGGAAGACTCCGACCGCTCCACATCCTCCAGCTTTCCCAGTCGGTACGACACGCTTGCCGACACGTTGCCGACGATCAGCGCATCGGCCGCGTCGGCGCCGGTGGCGCGCGCCGCCCTGAGAAGCTGTTCGAGGATTGCCTGTTGGTTTTGTTCCGGCTTCACCGATCTAGGATACCGTTGGCGCACCCGTGGTGAAAACATACCAGAGGAGCATAACGATCCCGATCACATAAGACAGCCAGGTGAGGATCATGCCGATGAAGCGCATGGGCGAAGGACCAACGGACCGCGACAGGCCGATCGCGTGGATGATCCGGCCAAGCGTCAGCGTGCCGCCGATGGCATGAATGATCCAGATCGAAGCCCCGAAGGTCGGCAGCGTGAGGCCCCACATCAAAAGAAGGGCCATCGGGGTGTACTCGGCATTGTTGCCGTGAGCCCGCAGCGGACCTGCCATGTCCGGCTTGCCGCCATCGCCGATGTCGGTCTGCGTCTTCACGCGAGCGCGGACGACCAGCATGCCTAGAACCAGTAGGATCAGCGCGTTGAGCGCGGTGTACAAGCCAAAAGCGTAGTAGGACGATTCAAAGATCAGCATGGAGTCCCCCTCGGGTGAGGGCCGCATGTGAAGGGCAAAGGGCGGCCCGGGTCAAGCGGTTACGGGGGTGTAATCACTTCCAGACGGGCTTGCCCGAGCCCGGCAGGCCGAGGCGGGGCCACTTCTCCGTCACGGTGCGGACGATCGCGTCGTCCATGCGGATGAGGCGGCCCCATTCGCGGTGCGTTTCGGGCGGCAGCTTGTTGGTGGCGTCCAACCCGATCTTGGACCCAAGGCCCGATTCGGGCGAGGCGAAGTCGAGATAGTCGATCGGCGTCCCTTCGACGATGGTGATGTCGCGCGCCGGGTCCATGCGCGTGGAGACGGCCCACATCACATCCTTCCAGTTGCGTGCATCGATGTCGTCATCCACCACGATGACCCACTTCGTGTACATGAACTGGCGCAGGTACGACCACACGGCCATCATCACGCGCTTGGCGTGTCCGGGATAGGCCTTCTTCATCGACACGACGGCGATGCGATAGGAGCAGCCTTCCGGCGGCAGCCAGAAATCGACGATCTCCGGGAACTGCTGGCGGAACAGCGGAATGAACACTTCGTTCAGCGCCTCGCCGAGGATGGATGGTTCATCCGGCGGCCTTCCTGTGTATGTCGACAAATAAATGGGATCGCGGCGCATGGTGATCGCCGTGACCGTGAACACCGGGAACTGCTCGACCGAATTGTAGTAGCCGGTGTGATCGCCGTACGGCCCTTCGTCGCGATAGTCGGTGAGCGACACTTCGCCTTCCAGCACGATCTCCGCTTCGGCAGGCACCTTCAGCGGTTGCGTGACGCAATCGACAAGCTCGACACGCTGGCCGCGCAAGAGGCCTGCGAACTGATATTCGGAGAGCGTGTCCGGTACCGGCGTGACGGCGGCGAGAATCGTTCCCGGATCGGCGCCGATGACAGCGGCGGCGGGGAGCGGCGCGGTGTTCTGCTTCCCCCAACGTGCATGATGCTGCGCGCCGCCTCGATGCTTGAGCCAGCGCATGATGGTCTGGTTCTTGCCGATTACCTGCATGCGGTAGATGCCGAGATTGTAATTGTCCTCGCGCGCATCGCCCGGCCCGCGCGTAACGACGAGCGGCCAGGTGATGAGCGGCGCCGGTTCGCCTGGCCAGCAGGTCTGGATCGGCAAGGCGTTGAGATCGATATCGGATCCACGCAGCACGATCTGCTGGCATGCGGCGCTGCCGGCCGTTTTCGGGCGCATGCTCATCACGGTCTTGGCGAGCGGCAGCAACTCCATCGCCTCGGACAGCGAGCGCGGCGGTTCCGGCTGACGCAAGGTGGCAAGCAGCTCGCCGACTTCGCGCAACGCTTTGCCGTCGGTGCGTTCGACGCCGCCGAGGCTCACGCCCATGGCCACGCGCTTCACCGTGCCGAACAGATTGACGAGAACGGGCATGTCGCTGGGCGAACCATCGGCGCGGATCGGGTTTTCGAAGATCACCGCCGGTCCGCCCTCTGCGATCAGCCGAGTCTGGATCTCGGTCATCTCGAGCACGGTCGACACCGGCTCACGCACGCGCACGAGCTCGCCTACGGACTCAAGTCTGGAAAGGAAATCACGAAGCGACCGATACGGCATGGGCGGAAAGCTATCAGCTTTCGTTCACAACCTTCCACTTCGAAGGCGCGGCGTGCCAGATGCCATAGGCGAGGTAGATGACGATCCCGAACACGGTCCAGATCAGCAGCCGCCACCATGTGTCATCGGGCAGGCTTCGGGCCATGCCCAGACAGAAGATGATCCCGAGGGGCGCGGTCAGCCAAACAAGCGGTGTGCGGAAAGGCCGCTTTGCGAGAGGCGCCTGCACACGCAGGATCATGATCCCGAGGCATACAACCGAGAAAGCGAGCAATGTGCCGATGGAGACAAGCTGACCGAGCAGGTTAAGTGGGAATACCGCGGAAATCGCGGCCGCAAAGATGCCCGTGATGAAAGTGCCGCGATGCGGTGTCTTGAAACGTGGATGCACAGCGGCGAACATCTTCGGCAGGAAGCCGTCACGCGACATCGAATAGAAGATGCGCGATTGGCCATAGAGGCCAACGAAAATCGTCGAGGCGAGTCCGACCGACGCGCCGACGTCGATTACCTTAACAAGCCAGTGCAGGCTCGAGACTTTGCCGACGGCAAACGATACTGGATTCGGGCTATTTGCCATTTCAGGATAGTACGCCATACCGAGCAACACGACCGAGATCGCGATGTAAAGCGCCGTACAAATGAATAGCGATCCCATGATTCCGATCGGAAGGTCGCGCTGCGGGTTGCGGCATTCCTGTGCTGCAACCGAAACGGAATCGAAGCCGATATAGGCGAAGAAGATGATCGCCGATCCCATGGCGATGCCGCTCCAGCCGAAGTGGCCGAACTGGCCCGTGTTTTTTGGAATGAAAGGCGTGAAGTTGTGCCAGTCGATGAAGCTTGCCCCAAAGAAAATTACGAGCAGCACCACCACCAGCTTGACGGCCACCATCAGCGCGTTGGTGTTAGCGGATTCACGAACGCCGACCATCAGAATTCCCGTGAGCCCTACGATCAGTGCCACCGCCGGTAGGTTCATGATCGCGCCGGTCGCGCCAAACTGATGAAAGAAACCGACGAGCCCGGTTCCCTTCAGCGCCCAGGCAGTCGGGCAGGGCGGCGGGTCGCCGACAACGCACAACGGCGCGCTGGTGAGCGAGGCAGGGAAATTGATATGCAGGGACTGCATCAGCTCGGTGAAATACCCCGACCAACCGACCGCCACTGCCGATGACGACACCAGATATTCCAGCACCAGATTCCAGCCGATGAACCACGCAACAAATCGGCCCATAGTGGCGTAGGCATAGGTATAGGCACTGCCTGACACCGGGATCATTGACGCGAATTCGGCGTAGCAGAGACCCGCGAACAGGCAGCCAAGCGCTGCGATTACGAACGAGATCAGCACCGCCGGTCCGGCATAAGACCCGGCGACCTGACCGGTATAGACAAAGATACCGGCGCCGATGATGGCGCCGATGCCCAGCATCGTTAGGTGGACCGGCCCCATCGTGCGCTTCAGCGCGTGATCCTCGGCAACGACAGGATCCGGCTGTTCCGAAAGCACTTCGGTTGTCATCGCCCGCTACTCGGCCGGTTCAGGATTTTCGAGCAGCTTCCAGCGCGGGGGTTTGGCGTGGCGGATGCTGTAGAGGACGTAGATGGCGAGCCCGACTACAGTCCACACAGCTAAACGAACCCAGGTGTCCCAGGGTAGCCACGCCATCATCGCGCCGCAGGTAAGGATGCCGAGCGGTGCCACAATCCACACGAAGGGCGTCCGGAACGGCCTTTTCGCATTTGGATGGGTGCGGCGCAGCACCATGATGCCGAAGCAGACGATGACAAACGCTGCAAGTGTTCCAATCGAAACAAGTTCGCCCAGAATGTCGAGCGGCACGAGCGCGGCGAGAACCGACGCAAAGATTCCCGTCACGATCGTGCCTATATACGGCGTCTGGAAGCGAGGATGCACCTTGCTGAAGAATGGCGGCACCAAACCATCGCGCGACATCGCATAGAAAATCCGCGACTGGCCCAGGATCAGCACCAGCATAACGGCGGCAAGTCCCGCCACCACGGCAACATTTACAGCAACACCCAACCACGCCAACTGCGGCCCGGCGCTCTGGATAGCCGCGAACACCGGATAGCTGACGTTGAGCTTGGTATACGAAGCAAGTCCTGTCATCGTCACCGACATCAAAATATAAAGTACGGTGCAGATGATGAGCGACCCAAGTATCCCTATAGGCATGTCTCTTTGCGGATTCTTGGCCTCTTGGGCGGCAACCGAAACGGCATCAAAGCCGATATAGGCGAAGAAGATTACGCCGGTGGCACGCAGCACGCCGCTCCATCCGAAGTGTCCCCAGGCGCATGTGTTCGGCGGAATGAAAGGATGGAGATTGGCGGCTTTGATGAGCGGAAGTCCGAAGGCGATAACCAAAATCACCACACTGACCTTTACAACGACCATGGCGACCGTGAACTGCGCCGAGGCACGAATACCGACGACCAGTAGTGCGGTGATGAGCAGTATGATCGCCATGGCGATGAAATTGGCGGTGTCGCCGGTGGGAATGAAATTCATCGCGAGGCTTCCGCTCGGCGTCACGGCACAACCGCCCGCGACGGCAGCCAATGTCTTCACCTTGATCGGAGCATTGACCAATGCGTGGGGAAGATGGATGCCCATCTGTCCCATTAGTTTCGTGAAGTAGCCAGACCAGCCGACGGCGACCACCGACGCTGCCGCCAGATACTCGAGGATGAGGTTCCACCCGATCAGCCAAGCTAGGAACTTCCCAAGTGTGGAGTACGTGTAGGTATAGGCGCTGCCGGCGACTGGGATCATGGACGCATATTCTGCGTAGCAGAGCCCAGCGAAAAGGCAGCCGATACCGGCGATGACGAAGGAGATGACGACGCCTGGTCCAGCGTAGCTGGCGGCCGCATGGCCGGTAATCACAAAGATGCCGGTGCCGATGATGGCGCCAATGCCGAGAGCGATGAGTTGAATTGGGCCAAGCGCTCGCCGCAACTCGATTTCGCCCGGCTCGAGGATGATTGGTTGGCCCGATGTGACGTCAAGGTCTGCTGTAGGCTGCCCCGCCATAAATTGCCCCTTCTGGCTCTTTGGGCAGCATTCTGCCCTGACTCCCTCGGGTTGCACCTTTACACGACCGACACCAAACGCCAACCGTTGGGCGGCCCGGACCGGCCTCACGCGGTTATGATGCCCACGGCCTTGCGGAGCGCGCGACACTGCGGCCCCATGGCTGTGCGGGGAAAGGTGGTGCGCCGGTGTTTATGGAAATGATACTGGCCGGCATGGTGTCGCTCTCGCACGCCGAGCGCGAGGCCGATTTCGGCGGACCTCACCGGACGTTGCGCGATTGCGGTTCGGAGGCCCCGAGGGTCGGCGCGTGCCGGATGCCGATGGCGATGACGCCCGCCGATGTCGAAACGCACCTGGCCGGCAAGGACACGGCCTGGTGGCGCGACGGCGATGCGTTCATCGTTGTTGCGAAACGGGATACCGATCAGGCCTATCTCTGCTGCTCGATCCGTGCGCCGATGGATCAGGTGAGCGGCGATCTGTGGGCGTTGCGCGTGCGCGTGGCCGATCTCGACAAGGCCACCATCGATGTATTCGTGCAACCCAGTGGCGCAACCTACGGCGCCTATCGCGGACCGCTGGCGCCGCCAAGACCGGAATTTGCCACCGCGCTCAAGGGTCAGCTGCTTCAGATGGTGCTGAAGAGCGACTATCTCGATGCGCCGCGCAATCTCACCATCTATCTGCCGCCGGGACACGATCCGAAGAAATCCTATCCGGTGGTCTACACATCGGACGGCGCGGACCGGCAGGACGATGCAAAGATGATCGAGCCCGCGATCCTCAAGGGCGAGATTCCGCCGGTTATTGTGGTGATGATCTGGCAGGGCGGCGCACCGGGCATCGATCTTCGCTCGGAAGAGTATTTGCTGGGTTGGCGCGGCGGTGGTCTCGCCTTCCGCAAGCATGAGAGTTTCCTGCTCAACGAAGTGTTGCCGGCGATGGAAAAGCAATATGGCGCATCCAGCGATCCGCGCCAGCGATTGATCACCGGATTCTCCAGCGGCGCGTCGTGGGCGGCGACGATGGGATTGCGCCATCCCGATGTGTTTCCGAACGTGGCCGCGCAATCGATGGTGTGGTCGCAGGAACCGCAACAGGCCGATGTGGCGAACGGCGCACGCTTCTATCTTTCGGCCGGCACGCTCGAGCCCACCTTCCTCGACGTGACCACAAGATTCGCAGAACGCGCCAAGGCGTCAGGCCACGACGTCACGATGGTCACGACGGTTAGCGGCCACACGCAGACGATCTGGCGTCCGCTCTTGCTCGATGCGATCAAATGGGCGTTCGGAAACGGCTCGGCGAAGAAGCCCTAGTTTACTTGTCCGACCACACGGCGAGTTCGTTGCCGTTGGGATCGCGGAAATGAAATCGCCGGCCGCCGGGGAAGGAGTGGTGCGCGATGACCTCGCCGCCGGCCCTGGCGACTTTCGCCTCAACGGCATCGAGATCGTTCGCCCACAGCACCGGAAGCACACCGCCACTCGAAACAACCTTCATTTCGGCGTTGAAGCCGCCTTTGCGGCCGCCCGAGTCGAACTCGACGTAATCCGGCCCGTAGTCGGTGAACTTCCAGCCGAACGCGGCTGCGTAGAACGCCTTCGTCGCCGCCATGTCCGGCGCTGGAAGTTCGAGATAGTCCAGATATCCGTCGTGGGGCATTAGTATGTTCCCTTTATGTTCGTATGAGGCCACAGGCTTTCACCGGCGTCAACCCGTCAGGCGGTAGACACCGGTTTCCCGGATTTCGCGGTCTTCCAGGTCGCGTGTGGTCCGCACGGAATAGGTCGCAAGCTTCTCGACCCCGGATTTCGGGAAATAGCTGCGGCCAGGGTCACCAAGCAGCACGTGCGTCCCGCTGCTCGCGCGCTGGCGTAGCCACTCGAGAAGGCGTTCCGCCAGCGGCCGCTCGTAGCACATGTCGCCGCACAGGATGACCTCCCAGCGCGTGCCGGAGCCGATCAAGTCATCTTCCGTGGTGTCGATGGCGCCGCCATTGGCCTTGGCGTTGAGAGCAATCGCGGCCACGGCGAACGCGTCGACGTCCGCGGCCAGCACCGATGCCGCGCCGGCCTTCTTGGCTGCGATCGCGACGAGGCCCGAACCCGATCCGAAATCGAGCACGGTGCCGCCGCGCACGATCCCGGGGTTGTCGAGGAGGTAGCGCGCCAGCGCCTGACCGCCGGCCCAGGCGAAGGCCCAGTACGGTGGCGGAACGCCCTCGGCCTCCAGTTCTTCTTCCGTCTTGCGCCACAGGGGCACCACCTCCGTGGCCAGATGCAGGCGGATTTCCGGCACCAGTGGCGGAGCAATCAGCGCCGTGTTGGTGCGAACGAATTCAGCCGCATTCATCATGTGCTATCATGGCTCAAAGGCAGCTGGTGGGGGATGGCAATGCCGCGTCGGTTTCTGGGCATCAGGCTGCTGCTTATCTTCGTCGCCATCAACACTGCGATGATGCTGGTTCTGGTGTCGTCGCTCACAGCGACCAAACCCTGGCTTGCCAATGTCATTCCCGGCGAATGGGGGCAGGGCCATTCCACGGGCCTGTGGGTCTTCTTCTCCCTGGTGCTGCTCGTCAATGCGCTGGCGATCCTGCTGGCCGGCCTCGTGATGGTGATTCCCACCTTGCGCGACGGTGAGCGCGGCTATCAGCGCCTGGCCGGAAGCCTGATCCTGCTGCTGGCGGCCGTTTTCCTTGTGCTGGCGTTCGGATCGGTGAGTTTAAGCTTCGCCAAGGCGCTGCCAGACGATCAGATGTTCGTGGTGACGGATTCGGGCTACGGCGCATCGGCAGGGCACATCTCCGACCGGTCCGTGGATCTGCCGCAGGTGCAGATGTTCACACTCGACCAGCTGACGCGCGCGACCCTGTTCGATGCGCCCGCGGTGTACGGCATTCACTTAAGTCCGCTTGCCAACAATCCGGACAATCGCATCTTCACGCACTTCACCTTCGCATTCCGCGTGGCGATGGGCGTGCTGGTGCTGCTGATCGTTCTGTCGCTCCTCGGCGGCGGGCAAAAGGCGGAAGCGCCGCTGCCACCGAGTGACTCTGCCGCTGCCTGAACCCCGTTACGCGCCTGTGACCGCGTGGGCGAAGTCCATCCATAGCGCTGGACTGCCGAATGCCCACATCATTCCGACATGCAGGACCACGAACACGGCGGCCGCGACCCAATAGGCGCGATGCACTTCGCCGTGCCGCCGCCAGTCGTAGACCATTGCGACGACGAGCAGCAGCTCGGAGACGATGATCGCCAATTGTGACCCTTGCGGCGCAAATCCGAGCGGTATCGCAATGCGTCCGGTGCCGGGCCCCGTCATGATGAAGAACGAGGCGAGCATCAGGCGTTTGTGCCAGGGGCTGCGCTGCCGGTTCCACAACGCGGCGCCGACCAGGACGAGCGCGCCGGTGATGGCGAGCAGCGGCAATGCCAAAAACGCGAGGGGCTCAGGTGCTCCCGGCGGCGCGTGACCGAGCCTTGCCGACGTGATGGCGGTCGAAATTCCAAGGCTGACCATCGCGCCGAACAGGATCACGCCAAGGATACCCAGCTGGCGGTGATAGGCATTCTTTCCGGCCACGATCAGCGAGGCCTGCGTAATGAACAGCAGCACCCATCCCGTGAAGACGATGCCGTGCGTCCAGGTGAGAAGCGTCAGCGGCGGCGGCGCATGGATGACCGACTTCAGATAGAACGACGGCGCGAAACCCAGAAAGATGATGACGGTCGAGACCAAGACCATCGCCAGATAGAATTTGGCATCGGCGCGCGGCGCTTCCCGTGTCGCCACCGCCGCTTGTGACACGCGCGCACGATTGCCCGCCCGCTCTGCGATATCTGTCATGGATGTCCCCCGCGACCGATTCTGGGAAGTATCAACAAGCGCACGCGGTCGCGCAAGTTCGTAGTCCGTGCGGCCTATGCCACCGCCGGTGGCGGCTCGGGCTTGGAGATCGCGAGCTTCAGCATGGTGAGGTAGTCGGGCTGGATTTCCATCTTGGGACCTAGGCCCTTTGCCAGCAGCATTGCGTGCAGCTTCGGCAGGTTGAAGCATGGCACATACATCAACATGTGATGATCGACGTGGTAGTTCACCCAGTACGGCGCGATGAGTGCGCGCTCGATCAGCGACGCATAGGTCGTGCGGGCGTTTCGCAGCACGTCGTCATTGTCCGGCACCACGGCATGCTCGGCGATGTTGCGGATGCGGGTGATCACCATCTGCCAGGTCATGTTCGGCAGCAGCCAGAACATCGGATAGTAGTGCGGCCTGCCGAACGCGGTGAGGATCGCAAGGATGACGAGATTCG
>Ga0335083_10002266_pt1 | contig 25561 bp, 26 predicted proteins | sample Lox_Sample_42_FD_206716 | JGI IMG/M metagenome (GOLD analysis project Ga0335083, IMG submission 206716) | Soil microbial communities from Loxahatchee National Wildlife Refuge, Florida, United States - Lox_Sample_4.2 | ecosystem: Environmental > Terrestrial > Soil > Wetlands | place: USA...
GCCAGGATGGCGGCCTGCAGCAGGTACGGATTGACCGCACCATCGGCCAGGCGCAGCTCGAAGCGGCCGGGCTCAGGAATGCGGATCAGGTGCGTCCGGTTGTTGCCGGCGTAGGTGATCGAGCTCGGCGACCAGCTGGCGCCCGACGTCGTGGGCGGCGCGTTGATGCGCTTGTAGGAATTCACCGTGGGATTGAGCAGCGCCGCCAAAGCATCCGCCGAATGCAGCACGCCCGCCAGGAAGTGATAGCCGAGCGCCGAGACGCCGAGCGCCCCGGCCGGATCGTCGAACAGGTTCCGCCCGTCCTGCCACAGCGACACGTGCGTGTGGCAGCCGTTGCCGGTCAGATCGAGGAACGGCTTGGGCATGAAGGTCGCGCGCAGGCCGTGCCGCTCGGCGATCGAGCGCACCATGTACTTGAAGAAGGAATGCCGGTCGGCGGTGACCAGCGCATTGTCGTACTGCCAGTTCATCTCGAACTGGCCGTTCGCGTCCTCATGGTCGTTCTGATAGGGCCGCCAGCCCAGCGCCTGCATGGCATCGCAGATCTCGGCGATCACGTCGTAGCGACGCATCAAGGCCGCCTGGTCGTAGCAGGGCTTGCTCTGGCGGTCGGCTGAATCGGCGATCTCCGAGGCATCGGCCGAGACCAGGAAGAACTCGCACTCCACGCCGGTCTTCATCTGCTGGCGCCCGGCGGCGGCGGCCGCGATCAGCCGCTTCAATACGTTGCGCGGCGCGTGGCCGACGGGCTTGCCGTCCATCCACGGGTCGGCGGCCAGCCAGCCCACTTCCGGTTTCCAGGGGAGCTGGATCAGGCTCGCCGGGTCGGGAATGGCGAACAGATCGGGATCGGCCGGCGTCATGTCGAGCCAGGTCGCGAAGCCCGCGAAGGCCGCGCCCGCCGTGGCCATGCCGCCGATCGCCGAGGCGGGCACCAGCTTGGCCCGCTGCACCCCCATGAGATCTGTGAAGGAAATCAGGAAGTATTTGATGCCCCGCTCGCGGGCGATGGCGTCGAGATCGATGGTCATGCGCTCGCACCTCTTGCCCTCGCCACGAGCAAAAAAGGGGCCTATGTGACGGCGGTCATGTCGACCGTCCGCACCCTGGAGGCCCTCGAACGCGAGGGGCTGGTAACGCCCGATCCGCGGCTCGCCGCGGCCGCCGAGAGCATGGCCATCGCGATCACGCCCGAGATGGCCGGCCTGATCGATCGCGATCACCTGGCGACCGATCCCATTGCACGGCAGTTCGTGCCCAGCATCCATGAGACCGAGATCGCGCCCGAGGAGCTCGGCGACCCGATCGGCGACGAGGCGCGCTCGCCGGTGAAGGGCATCGTGCACCGCTATCCCGACCGCGTGCTCTTGAAGCCGCTGCATGCCTGCCCGGTCTATTGCCGCTTCTGCTTCCGCCGCGAGAAGGTCGGCCCGGGCGGCGAGGTGCTGTCGGCCGCAGAGCTCGACGCCGCGCTCGCCTATATCCGCTCGCGCTCAGGCATCTGGGAAGTGATCCTGACCGGCGGCGATCCGTTGATGCTGGCGCCGCGTCGGCTCGCCGAGCTGATCGCGGCGCTGGACGCCATCCCGCACGTCGCGGTGATCCGCATTCACAGCCGCGTGCCCATCGTCGATCCCGGGCGCGTCACCGCCGAGCTGGTCGCCGACCTCAGGCCTCGGCGCGCGGGCCTCTGGCTCGGCATCCATTGCAATCACGCCCGCGAGCTCACGGCCCAGGCGCGCACCGCTCTCGCGCGCTTCGCCGATGCCGGTGTCCCGTTGATGGGCCAGTCCGTGCTGCTGGCCGGCATCAACGACGATGCCGATACCCTCGTCGACTTGATGCGCGCCTTGGTGACGGCACGGGTGAAGCCCTACTACCTGCACCATCCCGACCTGGTGCGCGGCACCGGCCACTTCCGGGTCTCCATCGCGCGCGGACGCGAGCTGATGAAAGAGCTGCGCGGACGGCTTTCCGGTCTCGCCCAGCCGACCTACGTGCTCGACGTGCCCGGCGGACACGGCAAGGTGCCGGTCGGCCCCAACTATCTCGCCGACGATCCGGACGCGCTCACCATCGAGGACGCCTTCGGCGGCACCCATCGCTATCCCGAGAGGCCGTAGATCAGCCTTCCATCAGCGCGTCATCGCCGACCATGCCTTCAGCCTCGACCACCAGCTCGATCCGACGCTCGCCCGCCTTCTCGAAAGTGAGCGTCACGGGCATGCGCTGGCCCTGCGCGAGCGGCGCTTTCAGGCCGCGAAGGAGGAGATGATAGCCGCGCGGCTTCAGGGTGATCGTGGTGTCGGCGGGCAGCCGCAATCCGCCTTCGATGGGCTGCATGCGAATACCGTCCCCCACGACCTTGATGCCCTGGATCTCGATCGAGGTGGCAAGCGGGCTGGCGGCGGCCACGAGACGATCGGGCTCGTGCCCCTTGTTCACGAAGGTGCAGAAGCCGCCGGCAATCTCGGCGGCGGGGTTGGGGCGCGCCCAGGGGCGACCGATCTCGATGCTCATGAGTCCGACCTTCGCTCAGCGTCGCGCAACGACGGCGACCTGCGGACGGCCCGGCCGCGCCTGCGGCGTGCCAAGCTCCTCGACCAGCCACTCCTCGAACGCCCTGGTCTTGGGCCGGCCGGCCGAGGCTGGTGGGCAGACGAACCACCAGGCTTTTCCTGAATCGACGACCTGCGGGAAGGGCTGGAACAGGCGGCCTTCGGCCAGCTCGTCGCGGAAGAGCTGCGGCGGACCGACGGCCACGCCCGCACCTTCCATCGCGGCTTCCACCGCGATCATGGTCGAGTCGAAGGTGAGGACCCGCTTGGGCTTGAAGTCGCCCATGCCGACGGCACGCAGCCAGATCGCCCATTCGGGATCGTAGGTCATGTCGATGAAGGGCACGCGCTTCAGATCGTCGAGCGTCTTGAGCTTGTCCTTGTAGCGCTTGCCGCAAAGCGGCGTCAGCACGTCGTTGAACAGCCGCGTGGCGTGGAGATCGGGCTCGGGCTGCACGGCGAAGCGGATGGCGCAGTCGAAATCCTCGCGCGCGAAATCGATGCGCCGCATGGAGGTGGTCATGCGCACCTCGATCTCGGGATGCTTGGCCTGGAAGCGATGCAGCCGCGGCACCAGCCAGCCCAGCGCGAAGGTCGTGACCAGGCTGACATTGAGCGTGCCGGCATTGGCCTTGCGGCCGACCCGCTCCAGCGCATTGGTCATGCGGTCGAAGGCGTCGCGCAGGTCGGGCAGCAGGGCCTGGCCCTCGCCCGTGATCTCGAGCCCGCGCGGGCGGCGCACGAACAGCGGCACGCCGAGGCGCTCCTCCAGCGCCTTCACCTGGTGGCTGACCGCCGCCTGCGTCACGTGCAGCTCCTCGGCGGCATGAGTAAAACTAGCGTGGCGGGCGGCGGCCTCGAAGGCCCGGAGCGCGTTCAAAGGCAGTTGAGAGCGGCTCATTTAGGGCACACGTTCATAGTTTTTCTATGTCTCCCCCCAGCTTTCATCCTTTGCGGATATAGCGACCCTACAGCATTATAAGCACAGAAACGAGGTGTAACAGTCCCTTTACGGGCCTGACGCCTCAAACGGAGCTAAGTCATGTCGACCCTGTCCACCGTGCGGGAACTGTCCCGCGCGCATGCCCCTTCCTTCTCCTTCGGCCGCACCGTGGCCTTCCTGGCCGGTACTTTTGTTGTGGGCATCGAGACCGTCATGACCCGCCTCGAGCTCAGCCGTTCGCGACGCCAACTGGCCGAACTCGATGACCGCCTCCTGCGCGACATCGGGCTCGACCGGGCGCGGGCCGCGTTCGAGGCCGACAAGGGCTTCTGGAACTAAGGCTTTCCGGGTCGGGGAATTGCCGGCGGGCGCCGGATAGAGCAGGTTGGCCTGGCCGCCTATATGGCGGTCATGACCCAACACTCCCTATCGCTCCCCCAAGTGGCGCTCGCCAGCCTCTCCCACACCAGGCACTTCCCTGACCCGGATACCTGCTGGAGCGCCGTCCAACGGCGCGACCGCAGCCACAACGGTCGTTTCTGGTTCTCGGTCCGGACGACGGGCGTCTATTGCCTGCCGTCCTGCGCCGCCCGTCCGCCGCTGCGCAAGAACGTCGGCTTCCACGCCTCGCCGGAGGCGGCGGAAGCCGCGGGCTTTCGTCCCTGCAAGCGCTGCAAGCCGCGCGACTGGCAGGCCGATGTCGGTCTGAGCAAGCCGGTTGCCCGCGCCTGCGCGCTGTTCGACTCGGAGGCGAGCGACACGCCGCCGTCGCTGAGCGAGGTCGCGCGCTCCGTTGGCCTGTCGGCGAATGCGCTGAGCAAGCGCTTCCACGCCGAGCTGGGCCTCAGCCCGCGCGACTGGCTGGTGGCCAAGAAGCGCGAGCGCTTCCGCAAGGCCCTGCGCGACGGCGAGAAGGTGAGCGAGGCGCTCTATGGCGCGGGCTACGGCTCGCCGAGCCGTGTCTATGAATCGAGCGACAAGGCACTCGGCATGACCCCCGCCACCTACGCCAAGGGCGGCGCCGGCGCGCATATCGACTTCACCACCGTCGATTCCGACTATGGCCGCGTGCTGGTGGCCGCGACGCAGAAGGGCATCGCCGCCGTCTTCCTGGGCGACAGCGATCGCGCCCTGGAGCGCGACCTGAAGCACGACTTCCCGGCGGCCGACATCAGCCGCGACGATGCCGGCCTCGCCCCCAGGGTGAAGGGCGTGCTGGCGCGTCTCTACGGCCGCAAGCCCTCCGCACTCGACGCGCCCGACGTGCCGCTCGACATCGTGGGCACCGCCTTCCAATGGAAGGTCTGGAAGGCATTGACCGAGATCCCGCCGGGTGAGACCCGCACCTATGGCGAGATCGCCAAGCGTATCGGCGAGCCGAAGGCGGCGCGCGCCGTCGGTCGCGCCTGCGCCACCAACCAGGCGGCCGTGGTCATTCCCTGCCACCGGGCGGTGGGCGCGAGCGGCGCGCCCACCGGCTATCGCTGGGGCGTGGCGCGCAAGCAGAAGCTGCTCGCCGGCGAACGCCACCGCAGCGTCGCTTAGTTAATTCGCGTTCTCGAGGCGCGTGATCACGTAGTGATGCGTGGTGCGACGCGCTTCGAAGCGGATCTTGTCGCCGGGCGATAGCCCGGTGAGCGAGGCGGGATCGGCGACATAGAAGACATCGATCTCCGGCTGCAGCGCGAGCCGGACGACCGGCCCATGATCGAGCGTGACGCGGCCGGCTTTCTGGTCGACCGCGATGATGCGACCCTTGGCCAACGGCAACTCCTCCGTCGGCGGCAGGTTGGCGAGATCGGCCTGCACCGTATCGCCGACCGCCGTCATGGCGTGACGCGACATCGCCCATCCGCCGCCGCACACCACCAGAGAGCCGAGCGCCAGCCAAGAGAGCACGATCAATTTACGCATGGGACACCTCCGCGCTGGCGGAGAGATAAGATCGTCATGCTGCAGCGCAAGATGTGCCGTGCGGCGATCTTCTCAACTAAGTGCGAGCATTCGTTGTGCAGCACGACACGTGCTGATTCAGCGTCGCCGCAACAGCACGTAGAAAGCGCCGCTGCCGCCATGGCGCAGATGCGCCGGCTTCGCGCCGCGCACCTTGGCGCGGTTGTCGGCACGGGTGAGCCAGCCGGGAAACTCGGCGCGGATGCGGCCTTCGACCACGCGGCCGCTTTCCTGCCGCAATCCCTTGCCCGTCACGATCAGCACCAGGCGCATGTCGAGCGCGACGGCCTCATCGAGGAAGCGACGCACCGCACGCTCGGCGGCGGCGAGAGTCATGCCATGGAGGTCGAGCGTCGCCTCCGGCGAGCGACGTCCACGCGAGAGCGCACGATCGACGTCGCGGTCGAAGGCGAGAGGTTCGGCTGGTTTGCTTTCCCCCTCCTTTATCCTCTCCCGTATGACTGGAGAGGAAATCCCTCCCTCCCTCGTCTTACGGGGGAGGGTCGGGGAGGGGGAAGGCCGCACGGCACGACGCCCCTTCAATGGCTTCACATCGGCCATCGCCGCCTTGAACAGATCGACGTCCCGGGCCATGTGTTTCATCTAGCCTTGCCCCCGCGCGGGGTCTACACAGCCCGACCATGGCCACTGCGCCCCTTCCCCAACCCGATCCCGATCTCCAAACCGGCCTGCAATTCCTGAACGCCGGCTGGTTCGACCGCGCCGAGCCGCTGTTCCGGTCGGCCTACGGCCGTTACGGCGATCGGCCCGACATCCTGCACTATCTCGCAGTGTGCCTGGCTCAGCGCGGGGCGTATCCGGAGGCCGAGGCGCTGTGGCGCAAGGCGCTGACCAAGGATCCCAACGAGCCGCTGCTCACCTACAACCTCGCGCTGATGGCGCGCCGCCAGGGCCGGCTCGACGAGGCGGCCAAGCATCTGCGCGACACGATCCGCCGCGCGCCCAACCATCTCGAGGCGCGGCTGGCGCTGGCCGGCGTGCAGATCGATCTCGGCCGCTTCACCGCCGCCGAGCGTGAGCTGGCCGAGTTCATCGAGAAGATCGATCCGGCGCTCCAGCAGCCCGGCAACGAAGGGCTGAAGCCCCTGCAGGCGCGCGCCCGCAACATGCTGGGCCACGCCCTCTATCGTCTCGGCGCCTTCGCGCAGTCGCTCCAGGTGCTCGACATGGCGCTGGTCGATGCCGGCGAGGATGCCGCCCGCCGGGCGCAGATCACGGGCGACCGCGCCTTGTCGCTGGGCGGGCTCGGTCACCACGACGAGGCGATCGCCGAGGCGGAGGCTGCCGTGGCGCTGATGCCCCACAGCGCCAGCCTGCAGCACGTGCTGGGCTTCGTCCTTTATTTCGCCGGCCGTGCAGCCGACGCCGTGCCGCCCATCCAGAAGGCGCTCGAGCTCGATCCCTCCTTCGCGCCGGCGCTCAAGACCCTGGCGCTCGCCCAGAGCGCCGCGGGCCAGATCGACGATGCCGTCGACGTGCTGCGCCGCGCACTCAAGCACAATGCGGCCGATCGCGATGCCATCCTCCAGCTCTCCTTCCTGCAGATCGAGCGGGACGAGTTCGCCTCGGCGCTGGAAATCCTCGAACCGTTCGTGAAGGCGCACGCCAACGACGTTCGCGCGCTCAACAACCAGGCGCTCGCGCTGCGCGGCCTCAAGCGCTTCGACGAGGCGCGCAAGGCGCTGAAGCGCGCCTCGCGCCTGGCCGACGACGATCCGCTGATCCTGACCAATCTCGGTTCGGTGCTGGTCGACATGGGCCGCGCGGCCGAGGCACGGCCGCTGCACGAGCATGCGCTGCGCAGCCTGCCGGGCGACCCGAGGCTGCTCGCCAACTACGGCATCTGCCTGGTGGCGCTGGGCGAACGCGACCGCGCGCGCGAGACGCTCGACACCGCCCTCGCCGGCAATCCCGATCACAAGGAAGCGCTGGCCGCCCGCGCCGCTTTGGACCTGCAATGAGCGAGGCCGCCGATCATCTGGCCGAGGTCCAGCGCCGCATCGCAGAGGCGGCGACCGCCGCACATCGCGCGGCAAAGGACGTCACCCTGGTCGCGGTCTCCAAGACCCATGGCGCGGATCGCGTCCGCGAGTTGCTGGCTGTCGGCCAGCGCGTGTTCGGCGAGAACCGCGTGCAGGAGGCCGAGGAGAAGTTCCCCGCGCTGAAGGCTGCGTTCCCCGATCTCGAGCTTCACCTGATCGGGCCGCTCCAGACCAACAAGGCGCGCGAGGCCGTGGCGCTGTTCGACGTGATCGAATCGGTCGACCGCGAGCGGCTGGCCGCGACGCTCGCCAAGGAGATGGCGCGCGCGGGCCGCCGGCCCGACTGCTTCATCCAGGTCAATACCGGCGAGGAGCCGCAGAAGGCGGGCATCCTGCCGGCCGAACTGGACGCCTTCGTCGCCTCCTGCCGCGACGTGCACAAGCTGCCGATCGTCGGCCTGATGTGCATCCCGCCGGTCGACGAGGAGCCGGCATTGCACTTCGCGCTGCTCGCCAAGATGGCCGCGCGCCACGGCTTGCCCAAGGTCAGCATGGGCATGAGCGCAGACTATGAGACCGCCGTGCGCTGCGGGGCGACGCACGTGCGCGTCGGCAGCGCACTCTTTGGAGCGCGGCAACCCCTACATGCCTGAGCTTCCCGAGGTCGAAACCGTTCGCCGCGGGCTGGTGCCGCGGCTGGTCGGCCGGCGCATCGTGAAACTGATCCAGCGCCGCAAGGACCTGCGCATGCCGATGCCGGCGAAGTTCGCCCAGAAGGTCGAGGGCCGGACGGTGCGGGCGATCGACCGGCGCGCCAAGTACCTGCTGATCCGCCTCGATGATGGCCAGACGCTGATCGCCCATCTCGGCATGTCGGGCCGCATGACGCTCCACGATGCCAAAAGCGCCGCCGAGCATCCGCTGCACCGCCACGACCATGTCGTGTTCGAGACCGACGAGGGCTGGCAGGTCCGCTTCAACGATGCCCGCCGCTTCGGACTGATGCTGCTGGTGGCAGATGAGGCCGTGGCGAAGCACAAGCTCTTCAAGGGACTGGGCCCCGAGCCGCTCGACGAAACCTTCGACGGCGCGGCGCTGGCCGGTCGCCTCAAAGGACGGCGCACTCCCATCAAGGCAGCGTTGCTCGACCAGAAGACCCTGGTGGGCGTCGGCAATATATATGCGTGCGAGGCGCTCTACCTCGCGGGTATCTCCCCGCGACGCTCCGCCCACACCGTGCAGGGCGAGCGGGCCGACAAGCTGGTCGCTTCCATCAAGGACGTGCTTACCCGCTCCATCCACGATGGCGGCTCGACCCTGCGCGATCACGTCCAGCCGGGCGGCGAGCTCGGCTACTTCCAGACCCGCTTCAAGGTCTATGACCATGCCGGCCGGGTCTGCCCGACGCCGGACTGCGGTCACCTCGTCAAGCGGCTGGTCCAGGCCGGACGCTCCACCTTCTATTGCGCGCGCTGCCAGCGATAGATAAAGCGGCGGGACATCCTCGGAGGAAACCGTGGCCGCCTATCAGAACATCGAGACCGAGACCCAGGGCCGGGTCGGCATCATCCGCCTCAACCGGCCGAAGGCGCTGAACGCGCTTTGCGCCGATCTGGTCAAGGAACTGGGCCAGGCGCTCGACGCCTTCGAGGCGGACGCCGGCATCGGCTGCATGGTGCTGACCGGCAGCGACAAGGCGTTCGCCGCCGGCGCCGACATCAAGGAGATGAAGGAGAAGTCCTATCAAGACGTCTTCCTCCAGGATTTCATCACCGTGGGATGGGAAAAGGTGAGCCAGGTGCGCAAGCCGATCGTCGCGGCGGTCGCGGGCTACGCGCTGGGCGGCGGCTGCGAGATGGCGATGATGTGCGATTTCATCATCGCTGCCGACAATGCAAAGTTCGGTCAGCCGGAAATTACCCTCGGCACGATCCCGGGCGCGGGCGGCACCCAGCGCCTGCCACGCTTCGTCGGCAAGGCGAAGGCGATGGACATGGTGCTGACCGGCCGCATGATGGACGCGAGCGAAGCCGAGCGCTCGGGCCTGGTGAGCCGGGTCGTGCCGCTCGCCGATCTCATGAAGGAAGCTGTCGCCGCGGCGGAGAAGATCGCGGGCATGTCGCTGCCCGCCACGATGGTCGCCAAGGAAGCGGTCAATCGCGCCTTCGAAACCACGCTCGCCGAGGGCGTGCGCTTCGAGCGCCGGACCTTCCACGCAACCTTCGCCTTCGACGACCGCGCCGAGGGCATGAGCGCCTTCGCCGACAAGCGCAAGCCCGCCTGGAAGCACCGCTGAAAGCGGGCCAAAATCGGGCTTCCCGGCCCGCTTGACCCGATGCCATGCGGCCCGTATAAGCGCGCCCTTCCGAGGAACGAGGCAATTTAGATGGCTAATCACAAGTCGGCCGAGAAGCGCGCCCGCCAGACCGAGCGCCGCACCGCCGTGAACGGCGCCCGCCGCAGCCGCGTGCGCAGCTCGATCAAGAAGATCGAGGAGGCGATCGCGTCCGGCGACAAGAAGGCCGCTCAGGCGGCGCTGCGCGCGGCGCAGCCGGAGATCCAGCGCGGTGCGGCGGCCCGCATCGTCGCGAAGAATGCTGCGTCGCGGCGTATGTCGCGTCTCAACGCGCGCATCAAGGCGATGGCTTGACGCGACCGCGATCGCAAAACGTGCTATAGGCAACGCCGCTCCAACGAGCGGCGTTTTTTCTTTTTGGCGATGGCCTCGAAAAATATTTTTGACGTTTCGGTGCCGCGGACGTTGGAAGGCAATTCGCCGAAATTCATACGATTCGTTTTTATCGTCCCACGTGCGAGCGTGAGCCCTAGATGTTGAGCGCGACCGGCGCGCGAGCACGGAACGGAATCGAATTGCCAGAGTTGTCAAACGAATCAGGACGGCGAACAGCAGGGATAGCGTGCGGCGTTGGCGGTGTGAATCGTTGCGCGCTTCCGGATGTCTGCTAAGAGTCGTCCATCGCGACAGGGCGTGGGGCGCTGGTACGCGGGCCGAAAGTGAAGAGGAGGGGCTTCTTCTTCACCAACAACGAACGAGGGAGAACGGCACAGCTCACCGGCAGTCGCGACGAACAAGATAGAGCAGCGTCGACCAACGAACGCGCAAACGAAATTCTGTCGCCTCCTCCGCGCTGTGTGCCGACCCCTCGGTCGCCGGCCCGTCATCTGCGTCCCCGCCTTCACAATGAAGGGCGGGGGTTCATGTCGAAAGACAACAAGATCGCCGGCACATACCAAGTGTCTCCCGCTTCCGGCTACAGCGGTGACGTGCAGCCGCAGACGGCGCTGAAGATCCTGAGCGAGATCCCGAACGCCGTTCTGGTCGATGTGCGCACCAGGCCGGAGTGGAACTTCGTCGGCCTGCCCGATCTCGCTTCGATCGGCAAGAAGCCGGCATTGCTTGAATGGCAGGAATATCCATCGATGCAGCTCAATTCCGGATTCGTGCCGCAGCTTTCCGCTGCGGTGCCGGACCCGGAAACGCCGCTGCTCTTTTTATGCAGGAGTGGAGCCCGATCGGCTGCGGCGGCCAAGGCCATGTCCGCAGCCGGCTACAGTACTTGTCTCAACATCGCCGATGGTTTCGAGGGGCCGCTGGACGCGCAAGCCAAGCGCGGCAAGGCGGGTGGATGGAAGGCGGCAGGACTTCCGTGGAGACAAAATTGACTCGAATTCAAACGCCGGTAACCGGCAACGAAGCGACGTATAATCAAAAAGCAGTGGCGGGGGCCGATATGAACGATGCGAACCGGAAGGAGCTTGAAGCGCACTGGGTGCGCGTTTGCGACCGGTTGCGCAAGGAGATCGGCGACAAGGCATTCAAGACCTGGTTCGGCGAAGTCGAGCTCGGCGAACTCAAGCTGGGCAAGCTGCGACTCTATGCACCGACGCGCTTCGTGCGCGACTGGGTGAGCCGTCACTATGGCGAGCGCGTGCTCACCTATTGGCAGGGCGTGATGACCGACGTGCAGAGCGTCGAGGTGAACCTCGTGCCGCCGCCGGCGCCGAACCGGCCCAACCAGATCATCGCCATGCCGCCGGTGCCCTCGCCGCAGTCGTCGTACCAGCCGCCGATGCCGCGCATGGGTCCGTCGATCGGCCGCGGCGCCGACGACGCCTTCCAGGGACCGGAGGCGCGCTACACCTTCGCCAACTTCGTGGTCGGCAAGCCGAACGAGTTCGCCCATGCCGCCGCGCGCAACATCGCCGAGCAGGACCGGCCGCTGCCCGAGCGCAACCCGCTGTACATTTTCGGCGGCGTCGGCCTCGGCAAGACCCACCTGATGCACGCGATCTGGCACGTGATCCGCGAGCGCGATCCCAAGACGCGCGTGCTCTATCTCACGGCCGAGAGCTTCGTGAACCGCTTCATCCAGGCGCTGCGCACGAAGAACACCGGCCAGTTCAAGGAGATGTTCCGCAACGTCGACGTGCTGATGGTGGACGACGTGCAGTTCATCTGCGGCAAGGAGGCGAGCCAGGACGAGTTCTTCTTCACCTTCAACTCGCTGGTCGAGCAGAACAAGCAGATCATCCTCTCCTCGGAGAAGCCACCCTCCGACCTGCAGGACATCGAGGAGCGCATGCGCTCGCGTCTGGGCTCCGGCCTGGTCGCGGACATCCACTCCTCGACCTACGAGCTGCGTCTCTCGATCCTGCAGACCAAGGCCGAGACCGCCCGCGTGCCCGTGCCGCTGCCGGTGCTCGAGTTCCTGGCGCACAAGATCAGCACCAACATCCGTGAGCTGGAAGGCGCGCTGAACCGCGTCGTGGCGCACGGCCAGCTGATCGGCCGCGAGATCACCGTCGAGATGGCGCAGGACGTGCTGCACGATCTCCTGCGCCAGGCCGACCGCAAGGTGACCGTCGACGAGATCCAGCAGAGGGTCGCCGCCCACTACAACATCAAGTTGGCCGAGATGTCTTCGCCGCGCCGCGCGCGGTCGGTGGCCCGGCCGCGCCAGGTGGCGATGTACTTGGCCAAGCAATTGACGACCTTGAGCCTGCCGCAGATCGGCAAGCGCTTCGGCAATCGCGACCACACGACCGTGATGCATGCGGTCCGGAAAATCGAGGAGTTGAAGGTCTCCGACCTCTCGATTGCAGAGGACGTGGAGATGCTCAAGCGACAGTTGCAGGGCTGAGGCCCGACAACAAGGCGAGAACAAACGGGGCCATGACGGCCCCGTTTTTTCGTGTCGAATCAGGGGTTAAGCGCCTCAAATTGCGAGCGAAATCGCTTCCGGCCGGCGGGGCCTATGCTATACTCCGCAACCGTTCCGCAATAGCCCTTCCGGGTCGGCGAAACGGGGCGTTTCAACCGCATATTTTCAGCCCTCGTTACAGCGACCCAAACCATGAAACTGACGATCGAACGGGCAGCGCTCTTGAAGGCTCTGGCCCATGTCCAAAGTGTCGTCGAACGTCGCAACACCATTCCGATCCTGTCCAACGTGCTGATCACCGCCCAGAAGGGCCGGATCAGCCTCGCGGCGACCGACATGGATCTGGCCATCACGGAGACCGTCGAGGCGAGCGCTGCCAAGACCGGCTCGACCACGGCCCCCGCCCATACGCTCTACGAGATCGTGCGCAAGCTGCCCGACGGCTCCCAGGTCGAGCTCGAGGTCTCGAGCGACGGCAACAGCCTCGCCATCCGCGCCGGCCGCTCGCGCTTCACCTTGCAGTGCCTGCCGCCGGCCGACTTCCCGGCGATGAACGAGGGCGACCTGCCGCACCGTTTCCAGCTCCCGGCGACCGACCTCAAGGGCATCATCGACCGCACGCGCTTCGCCATCTCCAACGAGGAGACGCGCTACTACCTGAACGGCATCTATTTCCACGCGGCCAAGGCCGGCGGCACCGACGTGCTGCGCGGCGTGGCGACCGACGGCCATCGCCTGGCGCGGGTCGAGGTGCCCCTGCCGAAGGGCGCGGGCGAGATCCCCGGCGTGATCGTGCCGCGTAAGACCGTGGGCGAGGTCCGGAAGCTCCTCGACGAGAGCGACGGTTCGGTCGATGTCGAGCTCTCCGACACCCGCATCCGCTTCGCCTCGGCCAACGTCACGCTCGTCTCCAAGCTGATCGACGGCACCTTCCCCGACTATGAGCGGGTGATCCCGACCGGCAACGACAAGGTCCTGAACGTGCCGTGCAAGGAATTCGCGCACGCCGTCGACCGCGTCTCGACCATCTCCACCGAGAAGTCGCGCGCCATCAAGCTCGCCGTCGCCAAGGGCGTGGTCACGCTTTCGGCCACCAGCCCCGACGCCGGCAGCGCCAGCGAGGAGATCGAGGTCGACTACAAGGCGGCGGCGCTGGAGATCGGCTTCAACTCGCGCTACCTGCTCGACATCACCGAGCAGATCAATGGCTCGGAAGCGCGCTTCCTGATGGCCGATGCGGGCTCGCCCACCCTGGTCCGCGACGGCGCCGACGAAAGCGCCCTCTACGTCCTCATGCCGATGCGGGTATGACCGCACCGGCCGTCAGCGCTCTTGCCTATCCTTCCGCCCCCCGGGCCGACACTATGACCGGGGCAGTGCCGGCATTCCTTGCCGTGCGCCAGCTGCGCCTCACCGATTTCCGCAACTACCGCCAGCTCCGCCTCGACTGCGACATGACCCCGGTCGTGCTGGTCGGCGCCAACGGCGCGGGCAAGACCAATCTCCTGGAGGCGCTCTCCTTCCTGTCGCCCGGCCGCGGGCTGCGCCGTGCGCGCCTCGACGAGGTGTCGCGCCGCTCCCGCAGTGACGAGGCCGATGCCAGCGCCTGGGCGGTCGCGGCCACCCTCGACACGCCGGAAGGCCGGCTCGCCATCGGCACCGGCCTGGAGCCGCCCAGGAGCGAAGGCGGCCTGCCGCGCCGCGTGGTGCGCATCGACGGCCGTCCCGCCGGCAGCCAGACCGCGCTCGGCCTGCATGTCGCCGCCGTCTGGCTGACGCCGCAGCTCGACCGGCTGTTCCTCGATGGTGCCAGCGAACGCCGCCGTTTCCTCGACCGCCTGGTGACGGCGCTGCATCCCGAGCACGCGGGCGACGTCGCGGCCTACGAGAATGCGCTGCGCCAGCGCGCCCGCCTGCTGAGCGAAGGCAATCGCGACCCGCACTGGTTCACGGCACTCGAGGACACCATGGCCCGCCACGGCGTGGCGCTCGCGGCCAATCGCGCAGATACAGTTCAGCGACTGGATTCAGCGGCGCGGCTCGGCGTCGGCCCGTTCCCCCGCGCCTCGCTCGCCATGGCGGGCGAAGTCGATGGCTGGGTCGCCAGCATGGCGGCCCTCGATGCCGAGGACCGGCTGCGCAACGACCTCGCCGTCAGCCGCTTGCGCGACGCCGAGGCCGGCACCACATCCATGGGGCCGCATCGCAGCGATCTCAGCGTCCGCCATCTCGATCTCGACCTGCCGGCCGCCGAGGGCTCGACGGGCCAGCAGAAGGCTCTCCTGGTCTCGATCGCCTTGGCCCATGCAAGGCTGGTGGCGATGTCGCGGGGGCGCCCGCCGCTCCTGCTGCTGGACGAGATCGCAGCCCACCTCGATGCCGAGCGCCGGGCCGCGCTGTTCGACGAAGTGGTGGCGCTGGGCATCCAGAGCTGGATGACCGGCACGGACGCCGATCTTTTCAAGCCGCTCGCCGGCCGTGCGCAGATCCTGCGCGTGGCCGACGGATCGATCGCGGCGCACTGACCCTTTCAGGGATTTGACAGCATGAGCGAGAACGAACTGAACCGCGAGACCGCCGGCAATGGCGAGGACTACGATGCCGATTCGATCAAGGTGCTGCGCGGCCTCGAGGCCGTGCGCAAGCGCCCGGGCATGTATATCGGCGACACCGACGACGGCACAGGCCTGCACCACATGGTCTATGAGATCGTGGACAACGCCATCGACGAGGCGCTGGCGGGCTATTGCGACCGGGTCGATGTGATCCTGCACGGCGACGGCTCGGCCACGGTGCGCGACAACGGCCGCGGCGTGCCGGTCGACATCCACAAGGAAGAAGGCATTTCCGCCGCCAACGTGATCTTCACCCAGCTCCATGCCGGCGGAAAGTTCGACCAGAATTCCTACAAGGTGTCGGGCGGCCTGCACGGCGTGGGCGCCGCCGTCGTGAATGCGCTCTCCGAGCATCTCGACCTGCGCATCTGGCGCAACGGCAAAGAGTACTTCATGCGTTTCCGCCATGGCGACGCGGAGAAGGACCTCGAGATGGTGGGCGATGCGCCCGAGGGCAAGCGCGGCACGGAAGTGACCTTCCTGCCCTCGACGGGAACCTTCACCAAGACCGAGTTCGATTTCTCGACCCTGGAGCACCGCCTGCGCGAGCTGGCGTTCCTGAATTCGGGCGTGCGCATCGTGCTGACCGACGAGCGCGCAGCCGAGGCCAAGGTCTCCGAGCTGTTCTACGAGGGTGGCGTCGAGGCCTTCGCCAAGTACCTCGACCGCAACAAGACCGTGCTGCATAACCCGCCTGTCTCGATTCGCGGGGAGAAAGAGGGCATCACCGTCGAAGTCGCCATGCAATGGAACGACAGCTATCACGAGACGATGCTGTGCTTCACCAACAACATCCCGCAACGCGACGGCGGTACGCATCTCGCGGGCTTCCGCGGCGCGCTCACCCGCACGCTGAACAAGTACGCCGACGAATCGGGCATTTCCAAGAAGGAGAAGGTCTCGCTGTCGGGCGAGGACATGCGCGAGGGCCTGACCTGCGTGCTCTCGGTCAAGGTGCCGGACCCCAAGTTCTCGTCGCAGACCAAGGACAAGCTGGTCTCCTCCGAGGTGCGGCCGGTGGTGGAATCCGTGGTCGGCGACAAGCTCGGCCAGTGGTTCGAGGAGCATCCCTCCGAGGCGCGCAAGATCGTCACCAAGGTGGTCGAGGCCGCGGCCGCCCGCGAAGCCGCCCGCAAGGCGCGCGAGCTCACCCGCCGCAAGGGCGCGCTCGATGTGAGCTCGCTGCCGGGCAAGCTCGCCGACTGCCAGGAGCGCGATCCCGCGCGCTCCGAGCTCTTCATCGTCGAGGGCGATTCGGCCGGCGGCTCGGCCAAGCAGGGCCGCAACCGCGCCAACCAGGCCATCCTGCCCTTGCGCGGCAAGATCCTGAACGTCGAGCGCGCGCGCTTCGACAAGATGCTGTCCTCGGCCGAGATCGGCACCTTGATCACGGCGCTGGGCACGGGCATCGGCCATGACGACTTCGCGCTCGACAAGCTCCGCTACCACAAGATCATCATCATGACGGACGCCGATGTCGACGGCAGCCACATCCGCACGCTGCTGATGACGTTCTTCTACCGGCAGATGAAGACCCTGATCGACGGCGGCTACCTCTACATCGCCCAGCCGCCGCTGTTCAAAGCGGCCAAGGGCAAGTCGGCGATCTACCTCAAGGACGAGCGCGGGCTCGACGATCATCTGATCGAAAGCGGGCTGGAAGGTGCGACGCTCAAGCTGGGCGACGGCTCGGTGCAGGCCGGCGCCGATCTGCGCCACACGGTCGACATCGCCCGTTCGGTTTCCAACCTGGTGAAGCCGCTATCGCTGTCGCGCCGCGTCACCAGCCAGGCCGTGATCGAGCAGGCCGCCATCGCGGGCGCGCTCAAGCCCGACGTGCTGGCCGATCCCGAGCTCGCCAAGCAGGCCGCCGACTACATCGCCCGCCGTCTCGACGCGGTGAGCCCGGTGCTGGAGCGCGGCTGGACCGGCGAGCCAGTCGGCGACGGCGGTCTCGCCTTCAGCCGCCGCCTGCGCGGCGTGCGCGAGCGCCACGTGATCGACGGGCCGCTGATCAAGAGCGCAGAGGCGCGCAAGCTCGACGCCCTCGCCGACGATCTGCAGGCCGTCTATGTGCGGCCCGGCACCTTCGTCGTGAAGGACAAGGAGACGCCGATCTCGTCCCCGACCGAGCTGTTCGCCGCCGTGCTCGAGGCCGGACGCAAAGGCGTCACGATCCAGCGCTACAAGGGCCTGGGCGAGATGAATCCCGACCAGCTCTGGGAGACGACCCTCGACCCCGAGGCGCGCACGCTCTTGCAGGTCAAGATCAACCATGCCGACGAGGCGGACGAGATCTTCTCGACATTGATGGGCGACGTGGTCGAGCCGCGCCGCGACTTCATCCAGGACAATGCCCTCAAGGTCGCCAATCTCGATGTCTAGGACAGCGAGCCTCGCGGTCGCTCTGCTGGCGTTCGCCGGCGGGGCGGCCGCGCAGGTCCAGGTGCCCGGCCCCGGTCCCGCGCCCTCCGTCCATGCCGAAAGCCGGCTTTCCTTTCCGCCCGCGATCGGCGGCGCGACGCTCGACCAGTCGGCGAGCTACGGCGGCGGCTCCGTCGAATACCGCTATTCCGCGAAGGGCATGCAGATCTACGTGGTCGTGTACAACGGCGGCCGCCGCGTGCCCCAGGGCGCCGACACGCCGGCGCTGATGAACCAGTTCACGTCCGAGGTCACGAGCGCGGAGATGCAGATCAAGGGCGCGGGCATGTCGCAATTCGAGCGGCCGACCGTGCCCTCCGTGTGCTCCTACGGCAGCGTCGCCTTCCGCTGCCTCGTCTACAGCGCCTCCGCGCGCAGCGGCCGCTTCTACAGCAAGCTCTTGATGACCGGCTACAACGGCTACTTCCTCAAGATCCGCATCGACTGGTCGCAGGCGCAGAACCAGACCCAGGCCGAAGCCGACCAGGTGCTGAGCGCCTTCGTCCCGGCGCTGGTGCATTAGAACGCATTCCGTTCGGCTGGAATCAGCCGAACGGAATATGCCGACGGTCGAGGGGCGTCGATCGATGCGTTTCCGATCTAGCTCTTTTCGAGCACCATCTGCGTCTGGGTGACGACGGCCACGAGCTTGCCCTCGGCCGTGGTGATGCGCGTCGTCCAGACCTGCGTGCGGCGTCCGCGATGGACGGGTGTCGTCTCGCCGATCACCGTCGCGCCGACGGGCGCGGGCCCCACGAAGTTGGTCTTGCTCTCGATGGTCGTGGTCCCCTGGCCTTCACGCAGGTTCACGATGGTTCCGGCTGCGCCCAGCGTGTCGGCAAAGGCCATGACCGCGCCGCCGTGAAGTATGTCGGGCCGCGTGCAGAGTTCGGGCCGCACGACCATCTCGGCCTTCACCGACGTCTCGCTCGCCGCCGTGAACTTCACCCCCAGCAGCCTGGCGAAAGGCAGCGGGCGCTCGTTCAGCATCTGCACCTTGTCCATTTGGGCCTCCTCCCGGTCCTGGGGCATTCCTAGCGCGCAGGCCACCCGGCCAGCAATTATGCTGGAGGTAATCGGCGGACCCGCGGGCGGGTGATAGGTTTCCCGGCATGGTGAACAGCCCCTCTGCCGCCCTCAGCCCCCAGCCCGACCTGTTCGGTCCCATGCTGCGCGCCTGGCGCCGGCGCCGCGGCGCCAGCCAGCTGGCGCTCGCCCTCCAGTCGGGCGTGTCGCAGCGCCATGTGAGCTTCCTCGAATCGGGCCGCGCGCGGCCCAGCCGCGAGATGGTGGTGCAGCTCTCCTCCGCGCTCGACGTGCCGCTGCGCCAGCGGAACGCCATGCTGCTGGCCGCGGGCTTCGCACCGGTCTATCGCGAGAGCAATCTCGCGGCGCCCGAGCTCGGCCCCGTGCGGCAGGCGATCGACCGCATGCTGAAGCAGCAGGAGCCCTACCCCGCCGTCGTCATCGACCGGCTCTGGAACCTGCTCGAGGCCAACGAGGCGGCCAACGCCTTCACCATGTTCCTGTTCGAGGGCCCGCCGCCTCCGCCGCCGCCCGGCAAGGCGTTCAACCTGCTGCGCTCGCTGCTCGACCCCAAGGCGCTGCGCACCAAGGTCAGGAACTGGGAGGAGGTCGCGCGCTATCTCGTGTCGACGACCTATGCCGAGATCCTGGCCGACGGCGGCGAGCCCAGGGCGCTCGCCTTCATCGAGGAGGTGATGGCCTATCCCGACGTGCCGGCCTCCTTCCGCAAGCTCCGCTTCGAGGAGCGGCCGCAGCCGGTGCTGACGCTCGACTACATCGTCGGCGGCAAGTCGCTCAGCGTCTTCACCACGATCGCCACGCTCGGCACGCCGCAGGACGTGACCCTGCAGGAGGTCCGCATCGAGTGCTTCTTCCCCGCAGACGAGCGCAGCGACGCTCTGTTCAAGAGCCTCGCTGCGAAGGGCTAGGCCAAGTCGTCGACATCGTTGCGCAGCTTCCGCCCGCCGCGGAAGCGCGCGAGGTTGTCGAGGAAGATGTCGAAGATCGCCTCGTTCTGGCCCTGCGAGTGGCTGGCCGTGTGCGGCGAGATCAGCACGTTCGGCATGTCCCAGAGCGGCGAGGCCTTGTCGAGCGGCTCCTTCTCGAAGACATCGAGATAGGCGCCAGCAAGCCGCCCGCTCTGCAGGGCCGCGATCACGTCGGCTTCCACCGCGACCTCGCCGCGCGAGGCGTTGACGAACGTGGCGTCTTCGGGAAGCGCCGCGAAGACACGGGCATTGGCGAGACCGCGTGTGAGCGGCGAGGCCGGGCAGCACAGGATCAGCCAGTCCGCGGTCGGCAAGGCCTCGTGCAGGCGGTCGTACGGCAGCACGGCCTCGAAGGGCTCCTGCGGCTGGGCGTTGCGCCGCACGCCGACCGAGACCATGCCCAGCATCTTCAGGAGCGAGGCGATCGTGCAGCCGATCGGACCCATGCCGACGATCACGGCGCGCTGGCCCTTGAGGTCGCGCGGCGAGCGCTCGCCGAGGCGCGGCTCCCAGGCATGCCGACGTTGCGCGTCGGCCAGCAGCGGGAAGCGGCGGTTGAGCGCGATCACCGCGCCCAGCACGCTGTGCGCCACCGTCACCGCCGTGGCGCCCGACGCCGTCGTCACCTTGACGCCGCGCCCGCGCAGCTCGCGATAGATCGGCCGCTCGGCACCGGCGGGATGGATCTGCAGCCATTTGAGCTTCGGCGCCGCGCGCACCACCGTGTCGAAGCCTTGCAGCTCGGGCGTGGGATTGCCCGGACTCGACTTGCCGGTGACCTCGCGCGTCATGAAGGCGAGGTCGGCGTCGCAAGGGACACCCGCGGCCAACGCCTGCTCGGCGGTCACGAAGGCAAGGCTGCCGGCCGGCACGGCGGCCTCGATGCGCTTGCCCCAGAGCTTGAGCGCATGCGCCGACAGCAGGAGCTTCACGGGATCGCCTTGGCGCGCTCGGCGGCGTCGGTGAAGTCGGGCGGCGTGTCGGCGCGGCAGGACAGCGGATAGCGCGGATCGGGCGCGTCGATGAATTCGTCGCGCAGGCGCGCGGCACAGCTGTCCTGCGCCGAGACGCCGTGGCCCTGGCTTCGGAAGATGACGTGGCGCGACAGCGACAGGTGCTTGGCCGCGTCGCGTCCCCAGGAGGGCGGCGTCAGCCAGTCGTAGCCGCCGCTCAACAGCAGGGTGGGAATGCCGGACTCGACCGGCATGCGTTCCGAAGGCGGCGCCACCGGCACGCGCCACACCGGGCAATAGCCGCCGAGCTTGCTGGTGAGCGCGCTCAAGCTGTAGAAGCCGCCGGCCTGGATGGCGTTGTCGCGCGCGGCCTGGTCGACGCCCGCCCAGGTCTCGCGGCATTCGATAGTGTTGAACAGACCGCCGAACTGCTGGGCGTTGGTCTCGAGCAGGGCGCCCTCGTCGTCCTCCAGGACCTCGGCGAACTGGCGGATCAGGCGATAGTCGCCGCGCTTGATGGCGCTCACCGTCTCGGGCACCAGCGCCACCTCGCCCTCGCGCAGCATGTGCATGAAGATCAGCATCAGCTTGGTGGCGTTGAGCTTGATCATCTGCGGGCCGTCGTCGAGCTCGAGCGTCACCTGGATGGGCGTCACGTCGGCGCCCGTGATCACCGCGCGGAAGACGGAGCTGAGGTTGGGATTGCGCTCGCGGCAGACCTTGTCGGAGGCGCAGTCGGCGAAGAGCTGCTCGAAGGCGGTGCGCACGATCTCGGGCTCGTTCTGCTCGCCGTTGATCTCCGGCGGATAGACGCCGTCCAGCACCACCGAGCGGACGATCCCGGGATGACGGCGCATGACCTCGAGCGCCCAGCGCGTGCCGTAGGAGATGCCGTAGAGGTTGACCTTCTGGAGCTTCATCACCTTGACGAGGTCGGCCACGTCGTCGGCCAGCGCCGGCGTGCCGTACATCGCGAGGTTGATGCCCTTCTGGTCGAGCGTGGCCCGGCACTTCAGCAGGATCTCGCGCTCCTGCGGCTCGGTGACGGCACGGCGGCGGAGACGGGCCGATTCGGTCGTGCGCGGCTCGAAGCAATCGAGGTTGGGGGTCGAGCCGCCGGCGCCGCGCTGGCTGATGATGATGACGTCGCGATGCTTGCGGATCGCCGCCGTGTCGTTCCACCAGTCGCCTTCGGCCAGCGGATCGGCTCCCGAGGTCTGGGCCACGAGAGGCGCATCGCCCGGCCCGCCCGACAGGTAGATCACGGGATCGGTCGCGCCGGGGCGCCGCGCCTTCAGGACCTGGACCTTGAGCCGCACCTCGCGGCCCTGCGGCTCGGCGCGGTTCTCCGGCACGACCAGGACGAAGCATTCCAGCCGGTCGTTGCGCGGCGGCCGGAAGGTGCAGCGCTCGCGCTCCAGCCGCGGCTCGGCCGAGGCGGCCGCTCCTGCCAAAATGAGCAGGATTGCTGCCAGGCCAAGGCGAGAAAGCCACGACGACAAGCTCATGGCATCTCTTGTGCCACATCGAAGCTTGGGAGGGCATGAAGTATTTCTATGCGTGGAATGCATATGAACGCCTTAAGTTGGCGGCCATGACCTCCCGTTCCTATTGGACCGCCGTGTGGTGCGGCTTCGTGGTGCTCGCCATCGGCTTGGGCGTGCGCCAGAGCTTCGGCATCTTCCTGAAGCCCGTCTCGGCCGAGCTGCATGTCGGCCGCGAAGTCTTCTCCTTCGGCGCGGCGGTTGCGCAGCTGCTGATGGGCGTGTTCGCGCCGATCGCCGGACGCTTGGCCGACCGCTTCGGCTCGGCGCCCACCATCGCGGGCGGCGGCGTGATCTACGTGCTGGGCATGATCGTCACGGCCACCATGCACAGCGACGCCATGCTGGTCCTGGGCAACATCCTGGTCGGCACCGGCCTCTCGGCCGCGTCGTTCGGCCCGGTGCTGGGCGTGATCCTGAAGACGGCACCGCCGGAGAAGCAGGCACTGGCGGTCGGCATCTGCTCGGCCGGCGGCTCGTTCGGCCAGTTCTTCATCGTGCCGCTGGCCTCCGTGCTGCAGAACCATTTCGGCGACTGGCGCCTCACCATGTGGGCGCTCACGGGCCTCGCGGCGCTGGTCATCCTGCTGCCGATCGGCCTCAACGACCGCCAGCAGATCGCGGCGGCCAAGAAGGCCGCCGGCGACAACCAGACCTCGCGCCAGGCGCTGGCCGAGGCCTTCCGGCACAAGAGCTACGTGCTGCTGATGATCGGCTACTTCGTCTGCGGCTTCCATGTCGCCTTCGTCGGCACCCACCTGCCGGCCTATGTCTCGGACAAGGGGATCGGGCTGTCGCTGTTCGGCTTCACGCTGTCGCCCGCGGAGCTCGGCGGCTGGAGCATCGGCATGGTCGGCCTGTTCAACATCGTGGGCTCGATCCTGTGGAGCTCCCTGGGCGGCCGCTTCCAGCGCAAGAACCTGCTGACCTCGCTCTACCTGCTGCGTTCGATGGTGTTCCTGGCCTTCGTGGCGACGCCGCTGTCGGCCGCCTCGGTGCTGGCCTTCGCGGGCGCGATGGGCTTCCTGTGGCTCGGCACCGTGCCGCTCACCACGTCTCTCGTGGGCGTGATGTTCGGCCGCGTGCATCTCACCATGCTGAACGGCTTCGTGTTCCTCGGCCATCAGGTCGGCAGCTTCTTCGGCGGCTGGGGCGGCGGCAAGATCTACGACCTCACCGGCAACTACGACGCCATGTGGTGGATCGCGATCGCGCTCGGCGTCATCTCCGCGCTCCTGCACTGGCCGATCGTCGAGAAGCCGGTCGAGCGGCTGCAGGTCGGCCTCAGGCCCGCATGACCGCCGGCTGGCGCTCCCTGCTCTTGTGGGGCGCCGGCGCTCTCGTGGTCGCGCTGACACTGGTGACCTTCGTGCTCTGGGGCAAGAACGGCGCTGCGTACCTGGTCGACCTGATCCAGACGTACTGCATGTAGGCTAAAGAACAAATTTCGACAGGTCGGCGTTCTTGGCGAGCGAGCCGACGCGGTCGCGCACGTAGGCGGCGTCGATCTCGATCTTCTGGCCGGGCTTGTCGGAGGCGCCGAAGCTGATCTCCTCCAAGAGCTTCTCCATCACCGTGTGCAGGCGGCGGGCGCCGATATTCTCGACCGTCTCGTTGATCTCGGCGGAGAGCCGCGCCAGCTCGTCGATGGCGTCGTCCTTGAACTCGAGCTCGACCTTCTCTGTCGCGAGCAGCGCCTTGTACTGCTTGACCAGGCTGGCCTCGGGCTCGGTCAGGATGCGCTTGAAGTCCTCCTGGCTGAGCGACGCCAGGCTGACGCGGATCGGCAGACGGCCCTGCAGCTCGGGCAGCATGTCCGAGGGCTTGGCGAGATGGAAGGCGCCGGAGCAGATGAACAGGACGTGGTCGGTCTTCACCGGACCATGCTTGGTGTTGACCGTCGTGCCCTCGATCAGCGGCAGCAGGTCGCGCTGCACGCCCTCGCGGGAAACGTCGCCGCCGCCGCGGAACTCCGAGCGCGCGGTGATCTTGTCGATCTCGTCGATGAACACGATGCCGTTCTGCTCGACCGACTCGCGCGCCTCGCGCACGACGCGCTCCTGGTCCAGGAGCTTGTCGCTCTCCTCGCGCATCAGGGTCTCGTAGGCCTCGCCCACGGCCATCTTGCGCTTCTTGGTGCGCCCGCCGAATGCCTTGCCCAGCATGTCGCCGATGTTGATCATGCCGACGGAAGCGCCGGGCTGGCCGGGCACCTCGAACTGCATGGGCTGGCCCGGGTCGGCGACCTCGATCTCGATCTCGCGATCGTTCAGCTCGTTGCCGCGGAGCTTGTGGCGGAAGCGGAGCTTGGTCTCCTCGCTGGCGGTCGGCCCGCACAGCGCCTCGACCACGCGATCCTCGGCCGCGAGCTCGGCCTTGGCCTTGACGTCCTTGCGCAGCCGCTCGCGCGCCATGTCCAGGGCCGCCTCCATCAGGTCGCGCGCGATCTGCTCGACGTCGCGGCCGACATAGCCGACCTCGGTGAACTTCGTCGCCTCGACCTTCAGGAACGGCGCATTGGCGAGCTTGGCCAGCCGCCGCGCGATCTCGGTCTTGCCGCAGCCGGTCGGACCGATCATCAGGATGTTCTTGGGCAGCACTTCCTCGCGCAGCGCCTCGGGGAGCTGCAGGCGGCGCCAGCGATTGCGCAGCGCCACCGCGACGGCGCGCTTGGCGTCCTGCTGGCCGACGATGTGCTTGTCGAGCTCGGAGACGATCTCGCGGGGGGAAAAGTCGTTACTCATGACGGAACTCAAAGCTTCTCGATGACGAGATTGTGGTTGGTGTAGACGCAGATGTCGGCGGCGATGTTCATCGCCTTGCGCGCGATCGCCTCGGCGTCCATCCCGTCGACATCGATCAGCGCCCGCGCGGCCGACAGCGCATAGTTGCCGCCCGAGCCGATCGCGATGATGCCGCCTTCCGGCTCCAGCACGTCGCCCGTCCCCGACAGCAGCAGCGACACGTCCTTGTCGGCCACGGCCATCATCGCCTCGAGACGGCGGAGATAGCGATCCGTGCGCCAGTCCTTGGCGAGCTCGATGCAGGCCCGCAGCAGCTGGCCCGGATGGCGCTCGAGCTTGGCTTCCAGCCGTTCGAAGAGCGTGAAGGCGTCGGCCGTGGCGCCAGCGAAACCTGCGATGATCTGGCCGTTGCCCAGGCGCCGCACTTTCTTGGCATTGCCCTTGACGATGGTCTGGCCCATCGAGACCTGGCCGTCGCCCGCCATCACCACTTGCCCGCCCTTGCGGACGGAAAGGATGGTCGTGGCGTGCCAGCCCGGAGAGGGTGAATTTTCGGGAGAAGACATCGAGGCTAAATAGTCATTTAGAGCAATAAATCAATCAGAGCGCTTTCCTCCCCATTC
>Ga0335083_10002267_pt1 | contig 25561 bp, 24 predicted proteins | sample Lox_Sample_42_FD_206716 | JGI IMG/M metagenome (GOLD analysis project Ga0335083, IMG submission 206716) | Soil microbial communities from Loxahatchee National Wildlife Refuge, Florida, United States - Lox_Sample_4.2 | ecosystem: Environmental > Terrestrial > Soil > Wetlands | place: USA...
CGACCGCCGGCTGGCGCGCGTTCGGTCCGACGAGGCCGAACGTGGAGCACACACCGATGATGAGGCGCGGAAACGTCCGCGCGAGCGACGCCACCGATTCCCCTGTCGCCCGCTCGATCAGATCCGCGTCGTCGCAAATCAGGATGTCGCACAGCGCGAGATCGACTTCGGCGAGCGCCGCCGTTCGCTTGCCAAGGGCGAGATACTCGAGCGCAAGCGCAATCGGGCTACCTTCGGCTCGATACGCCGAGCCTGCCGGCGGAACACGCACGACGTCGGCGCCGAGATTGGCGAGCAGCCATCCGCAGTACGCACCGCCGACGTCGCTGCTCAACTCGAGCACGCGAACGGCGTGAGTCGTGCCCATCGCGCGGACCCCTCACTCAGGCTGTATGCCGGCTTGCCGCGCGAGATCGCCCCATTTCTTCGTCTCGGACTTGACCCACGCACGAAGCTCGTCGGGCGTGCCCGGGGCGGCGTCCACGCCCAGGCCGTGCAGCGTTTCGACGAGATCCTTGTCGGCGAGCGCCTTGTTCATCTCCTCGTTGAGACGCTTGACGATGGGCGCCGGCGTCTTCGCCGGCGCGAACGCCGCGATCCAGCCCACGAGCTCGTAGCCGGGCACGCCCGCTTCCTGCATGGTCGGAAGGTCCGGCACGACCGCGCTGCGCTTGGCGCTCGAGACGGCAAGCCCGCGCACGGCGTTGGTCTTCACCTGCGGTTGCATCAGGGCGATGTCGCCGAACAGGATCTGGATCTGCCCGCCGCGCAGGTCGACGAGCGCCTGCTGGTTGCCCTTGTACGGAACGCTCAGAAGGTCGATGCCCGCGATCGCCTTGTACAGCTCGGTGGCGAGGCGCGCCGAGCCCGTGCCGGCGCCGAACGCGAGCTTGCCCGGATGGGCCTTGGCGTAGGCGGTCAACTCCTGCACCGATTTTGCCGGGACATCGTTGTTGACGCCGAGCAGCAGCGCGGCGAGTCCCAGGCGCGTGATCGGCTCGAAGTCGTTGATCGGGTCGTAAGGGACGCTCTTGATGAACGCCTGGTTGCCCGCGTGGGTGGTGTTGGTGCCGATGAGAAGCGTGTACCCGTCCGGGGCGGCGCGCGCCACCGTTTGCGCGGCGATCATTCCGCTCGCGGCGGGTTGGTTTTCGACGATGAACGGCTGCCCCATCGACTTGGACAGCTGTTCCGCGAGCTTGCGGGCAAGCGTGTCGGTGGCGCCTCCCGCGCCCACCGCGACGATCATCTTGACCGGCCTGCTCGGGTAGTTGCTCTGCCCATGCGCCGCCTCCCAGACGAGGCCAAGCGCAGCCAGCGCGATCAGTCCGTGACCCAGCAAAGCACGATGCCGCATTCCATCCTCCTCGAAGGCAATGCCTGCGTCATTCGACCAGCGCTTCCAGCGCCACCTTGTTGTCGTCGTCCTCTGCCCACAGGGTCCAGGACGTGCCGTCCCGCGCGCCGCGCAGGTGCAGCGGGCGTCCGCAGAACAGGGGAGCCACGTTGCGCGCAGTGACGGACCTGGGCTCGCGCGCGGCGGCCGCCCTGAAAAGCTCGAGCAGCATCACCGATGCGATGCCGCCGTTCACGACGAGGGCGGGATAGCCCTCCTTCGCCGTGGCATAGGGATAGTCGTAATGGATGCGGTGCGGGTTGAACGTGATGGCCGAGTAGCGGAACAGGAGCGTCTCGTCCGGGATCACGGTGCGGCTTGCGACCGGCTCGCGCCGCGGCGGCGCTTCGCGGTCCGTCTTGGGCGGAGCCGGCGGGGCCGGGTCCGCGGCTTCACGCATCACGTAGTCCTGCTCCTCCTCGATCACCGCGACCGTCTCGCCCTGCACGTACACGTCGTGCCGGATGGTCACGATGACGAAGCGGCCGGAGCGTCCCTCTTTCGCAACGACCGCCTTGCGCCGGCTCTCGCGCCGCACCGCCGCGCCGATCGGGATGTCGCCCGTGAAGCGGATGCGTCTGCCGCCGATCATGAGGCGCGGCAGCCCGACGTCGGGCAGCGTCACGCCCAAGCCCGCGGCGCCGTCCGGTCGCAGCAGCGACTGTCGGGTCGGAACGGTGAACAGGCAGACGTGCCAGCCGCGCGGCAGTGGATCGCCGTTGCGATAGCGCGCAGGATCGAGGTCGAGCGTTGCCGCGACGCGATGCACGAGCGGCAGCGCGCACACGTCGTCCATCCGCTCGACGTCATCGCTCATCGCCGGCTCGGAAGCTCGTGCGCGAGCGCGCGCAGGTCGGCCTTCTGGATCTTGCCGTTCGCGTTGCGCGGCAACGGGCGGTTGCCGACGACCACGTACTCGGGCACCTTGTAGTCGGCCATGCGCGCCGAGCAGAAATCGCGGATCGCGGACTCGGTGACGGAAGGATCGTTGGCGTTGACGAAGGCGACGACACGCTCGCCGAGAACGTTGTCCGGACGTCCCACCACCGCGGCCTCGATGACGTGCTTGAACTCCGACAGCACGTTCTCGACCTCCGCAGGATAGATCTTGAAGCCGCCGCGGTTGATCATGTCCTTCTTGCGGTCGGCGATGCGCACGTAGCCCTCGGCGTCGATCGAGCCGATGTCGCCCGACTTCCAGAATCCGCCCGCAAAGCTGCCCGCATTGGCGACATCGTTGCGCCAATACCCGGGCACGATCATCGGTCCGGCGATCCACAGCTCGCCCGCTTCGCCCGGAGGCAGCTCGCGTCCCGCCTCGTCCATCACGCGCATCTCGCCGCATGGGACGACTTTGCCGATGCTGTCCGAGTGCGCGATGCCGTCGCCGGGCGGCATGATGGTCGCCGGGGACGTCGTCTCCGTCGCGCCGTAGGCGTTGCACATCACGAGATGCGGCACGGCCTCCGCGAAGCGCCGGATCGTGGCCTCGGGCATCGGCGCGCTGCCGTACACGCCGAGCCGCCACGACGAGAAATCGAACTTGTCCAAGTCGGGCTCGAGCAGGCACAGGCCGTACATCGCCGGAACGAGGAGCGCGTGCGTGATGCGCTCCGCGGCGGCGAGTTCCAGGAAGGCGCGCCGGTTGAACTCGCGCATCAGCACCAGGCGGCTGCCGTTCCGGAGGAAGGGCAGGACGACACCGCACAGTCCCGCGACGTGCGACCACGGGATGCACAGGAGCGTGCGCTCGCCATGCCCGAGCTTCAGGCATTCGACCCAATGCAGTGCGGAGTGCACCACGCCCAGATGCGTCAGCATCGCGCCCTTCGGCCTGCCCGTCGTGCCCGACGTGTACAGGATGCCGAACAGGTCCTCTTCGCTTATCGATGCGGCAGGCGCCGCGCGGTCGACCGACAGATTGTCGAACGACGACGCGCCGACGCAGAAGCGCATGTCGGGCGCGGGCGCGTGATCGGGCGGCGGCAGCTCGCCTTCGAAGTCCTTCTCGTAGATCATCGCCTTGGCCTGCGAATCGGAAACGATGTACTCGATCTCCGGCCGCCGCAGGCGCGTGCCGATGAGCACCACCGCCGCGCCGATGCGAGCGATGGCAAGGACGCCCATCACGGCCTCGAGGCGGTTGGCGAGCATCACGGCAACGCGGTCGCCCTTGCCGACGCCGCGCGCGGCGAGGCCCGCGGCGAGCTGCCCGACGCGGCCGCCGAGCTGCCGATAGGTCAACCTCCTTGCCCCATCGACCACCGCCTCGGCGTCGGGATCGCCCGCCACCGCCTCCGCGAACATCGCAGGCAGCGTCGGCGGTCGATGCACGTAACAGCGCATCAATCGGCCCCAGTGGAGCTCCATCCGCGTCTCACGCATCTTCGCTCATCCCCTCGCCGCGGCTCCTGAGCAACGCTGCCAGGTACTTCGCGTAGGAGGCGATGTCGCGCTCCGTACGCCGCCGCGCCGCCGCAGCGTCGCCCTGCTCGATCGCCGCGAGGATCCGGCGATGCGATCTGCCGACGACGAGCCGTACGTCGGCCGTCGCGAAATTTCGGATGCGCGACACCTCGTACATGAGGCTCGAGATCGACGTCGAAAAGGCGCGCAGGAGATCGTTGTGGCTCGCCGCCGCCAGTGCGTGATGCCACTTGACGTTCTCTTTGAGGAAGCGCTGCACGTGCACGACGGCGGCGGCGTCGAGGCGGTCGGCGATCCGGTGCAAGACGCCCAGGTCGCTCTTCGTTCGATGCATGGCCGCGAGCTGCGCCACCATGGGCTCGATCGCCGTGCGCGCGTCGACCAGCGCCTGCAGGGACAGATCGTGCGTCCAGGCGTAGGAGCCGATCTGCTGCGCGAGGAGGCCATCGCTCGGCCGGCTCACGATCGAGCCGCCGTGGCGCCCGGCGTGCGTGCGCACGAGGCCCTGCGTTTCCAGGACGCGCAGCGCCTCGCGTATCGAGCCGCGGCCCAGCCGCGACTCGGACGCGAGTTCGCGCTCGGTCGGCAATTGATCGCCGCGCGCGTATTTCCCGCTCAGGATGTGCCGACGCAACCGGTTCGCGAGCATCTCGGACTCTCGAGGCTCCGGCAGCATTCGTTCCTCTCCAGCCAGTTTAGCCCCCATCAAACCGTAAGTGGTGCGCCGCTGCAACCCATGGTAGTGTGGACGCAGCGGGTGGTCAATGGTCTATGGTACGACCATAAGCGGTCGTCCCCTGCTTAGGCCGCATACCGACCGCGAGGAGGCCCCGATGAGTTCCTTTGCGCCGCTTTCAGGCGTTCGCGTCATCGATTTTTCGAAGATCCTGGCCGGCCCGTTGTGCACGCAGTACCTGGCCGACCTCGGCGCCGAGGTGATCAAGGTCGAGCCGATCGGCACCGGCGACGATACGCGCCACTGGCCTCCGTTCGAAGACGGTGTCGGCACCGTTTTCCTGAGCGTCAACCGCAACAAGCAAAGCCTTGCCATCGACCTCAAGTCGCCCACCGGACTCGAAGCATGCCGGCGGCTCGCCAAGATTTCCGACGTCGCGGTCGAGAGCTTCAGCCCCGGCGTGGCGGAGCGTCTCGGCGTGGGCTACGAGGATCTGAAGGCGATCAACCCGCGGATCGTCTATTGCAGCATCTCGGGCTACGGCACGGTCGGCCCCATGCGCGACGGCAAGGGCTACGACGTCATCCTGCAGGCGTTCACCGGCATGCTGTCGATCACGGGAGAGCCGGGCGGCAACCCCGTGCGCAGCCCGTTCTCGCCGGTCGACCAGGGCACCGGCCTTCACGCCGTCATCGGCATTCTCGGCGGCCTCCTCGAATGCAAGCGCACGGGGCGCGGCGTGAAGGTCGAGGCGTCGCTCTTCGACACGGCGGTCTCGTTTCTCGGCTACTTCCTGCAGGGCTACTGGAAGCGAGGCGCCGAGCCCGAGCGCCCCGGCTCCGGCCACGAATCGCTGTGCCCCTACCAGGTGTTCGAGACGAGCGACCATCCGCTGATACTGGGGGTGGCGAACGATACGCTGTGGCAGGCGTTCTGCAAAGTGGCGAACGTGCCGGAGATCGCCGGCCTGCCGCAGTTTCGGACCGGTGCCGATCGCGTGCAGCATCGGGTGGCGTGCGTCACCCTCGTGCAGGACATCCTTCGCCAACGGCCGCGCGAGGAGTGGCTGCGCGAGCTCGACGCGGCGGGCATTCCCTGCTCGCCCGTCAATACGCTCGGCGAGCTCTCGGCGCATCCGCATACGCGCGAGTCGGGCATGGTGTTCGACTACGGCCCATCGCTGAAAGGCGTGGCGCCGGCGGTGCGCGTCGACGGCGACCGCCCGGGCCTGCGCGATCCGCCTCCGAAGCTCGGCGCGCAAAGCGTGGACGCGCTGCGCGTCGCAGGTTATGCGCAGGAGGAGATCGACCGCATGATCCGCGACAAGGTGATCGCGCTCGGCACCTGAATCTACTCACGGAATATCGGTGAGGTCGCCTTCCGGTCCTTCGCGATGCGGATGCGGCGGATGCGGCGGGTAGGCGGGCTCGCCGCCGACCGGCACGGCGCGCGACAGGAAGTCGATCACCGCGTTTCCGAACGCGTCGTTGCGGTCGCCTGCAATCATGTGACCCGCGCTGCCGACGCTCACGTACTCGGCGTGCGGACACAAGGCGAGGAACTCGCGCGCGCCCTCCTCCGTTAGCACATCGGACAATCCGCCGCGCACGAGCAGCACGGGAAGGCGCAGCCGGGCCGCGCAGGCCTCGAAACGCAGAAGCCGCTTGTGCGAGTCGATCACGCGCTCGAGGAATCGCGGGTCCCAATGCCAGCGGTATTTTCCGTCGTCGCCCACGCGCACGTTCTTGGCGAGCCCGGCAAGGCTTCGCGGGCGTGCGCGATGCGGCTGGTAGCTCGCGATCGCGTCGGCGACCTCCTCGAGCGAGTCGAAGCCCTCCGGCCTGCGGTTCATGAACGCCCTGATCCTCGCCACACCCTCGGCTTCCACGCGCGGTGCGATGTCGACCATCACGAGCGCGGTGGCATCGACGTGCTCCTCGCCGACCGCGACGAGGCTCGTGCCGCCGCCCATCGACGCCCCCACGAGCGCGGGCCGCGGGTTGCCGAGCGCGCCGACGAGGCTCACGAGGTCCTCGATCATCGCGTCCTGGCCGTATCGGCCGTCAGGCGCCCAGTCGGAATCGCCGTGTCCACGCGCGTCGAACGCCACCGCATGGTACCCCGCTGCAGCGAGCTTTTCGCCCACGTTCTTCCAGGCGTGGCGCGTCTGCCCGCCGCCGTGCTGCAGGATGACGAGGGGGCCGCTGGGCACGCCCCATTCGTCTCCGGCAAGCTTCAACCCGCCTGCGCCGGGCCAGGAGCGCGTCGGCGCGGGTGCGCCGGGAAGCCGCCTGCCCGCGCTCACATACGGAACGCGTGGTTGTCGAGAAGACGCACGGTCGACCCGCAGAGCTCGACCGATTCCATGCGCGCGACGAGCGCCGGGTCCTCGGTCTGCACGACGGCACGGCCGCCATCCACATCCACGACGGCCACGCCCCTCGGTGCCTGGCCCCGCTCGTGAAGCACGGTGTAGCCGGCGACGACGCCGCTGCCGCTGGCCGCCTCGACAATGCGCTTTGTCCGCATCGTGCGCGCCACGTCGTCGGACACGTCGCGCAGCACGAAGCCGCCGCGCTGCGGCTCGCGCGACCACAGGCCGAAGCCCTGCTTGGTGAGCACGCCCGACACCGACGATACGAGCCCGTGGCGGCCGCGGCCTTCGCGCAGGAGCGCAGCCATGCGGCAAGTCGCCTGCAGCACATAGTTGTTGTAAGGCCCGCCGGCGAACGCCATCGAACCCGTCACGGTGAGATCGCGTTCCAGCGGCAAGCCGAGCTCGGCGGCGTACGTCTCGACGGCCACCGGGAAGCACGTATAGAGGTCGACGAGATCGACGCTGGCGACCGACAGCCCGGCGCCATCGAGCGCGGCGCGGCCGGCGATGCCCGCGCCGGGACAGGCGGCCAGGTTCGCGCGCGTGGACACCTGCGCCATGTGGTTCGACTCGGTGCTCGCGAGAGGGTAGAGGCGCTTGCCGGGCGCGATGCCGAGCTCGTCCGCGCGCCCGGCCGAGCAGAACAGCAGGGCCCCGGCCTGGTCGACGTTCCACGTCGAGCAATGCAGCTTCGTGTACGGAAATGCCTGCATCGGGTTGCGCTCGGAGGCGTCGCGGATCGCCGGCGCGTCGACCCGCTTGCGATTCCACGCGGAAGGATTGTCGGCGGCAATCTCCGAGAAGCGGCTGTACATGCGCGCAAGGCGATCGCGGTGATCGTCGATCGACCAGCCGTTGCGCGCGCGGTAGGCGCTCTCCATGATCGCGTACAGGCCCACCGGCATCTTCATCCCGGCACGCAGCTCGGCCGGATGGCGCAGCTCGTCCTTCGGCGACAACGAGACGTCGGGCGCGTCGTCCTGCTGGCGCTCCTCGGCCCGCACGCCGTTGATGCTCGAGCGCAGGATGCGATAGCCGGCGTCGCCTCCGACGACGAGGGTCGCATCGGTCTCGCCCTCGGCAATGGCCCGGCACGCGTCGCCGATCAGCGTCTGCTGGAGGACGCCCACCGACGCGAGGACCGACACCGCGCGTTCGGCGCCGATCGCCCGTGCGATCTCGCCGCCGGGGTTCTGGTAGTGCCAGCGGCCCTTCGGCACGGCGATGCGGCCGACGCCTTCGAGCAGCGCAGCCGGCGCCGCCAGCGCATCCGCCCCCGCGCTGCGCACCGCCGCCAGCATCAGGTCGAGCGGCTCCAACGCGCGCGCGGCGTCTTCCTCGCGCTGCGTGGCGACGCCGATGCCGACGAGTATGGGCGTTCGCGGGTCCACGTCGCTAGCCTCCGATCGATTCCACCTGCCGCCACGCGATGTCGGCGATCGCGCGCGCGCGCCGGCCCACGTCGGCCGCGCCGGCGTCCGCCGAGGTGCCCGTGAGCACGCGCTTGGCGATGCCTTGCATGATGGCGGCGAGGCGAAACATGCTGAACACCACGCAGAATTCCCAATCGCGTGGATCGATGCGCTCGCGGCCGGTACGCACGCAGTAGCGCTCGAGGTAGTCGCGCTCGGTGGGGATGGACAACGCCGCGAAGTCGCTCCCGGCCATGCCGCGGAACTGCCCAGGGGTGAGCCGCCACACCATCACGTGGTACGACAGGTCCGCGAGCGGGTGGCCGAGCGTGGAGAGCTCCCAATCGAGGACCGCGATCACGCGCGGCTCGGTCGGGTGAACGATCAGGTTGTCGAGGCGGAAGTCGCCGTGCACGAGGGAGCTCGCGGGGTCGGCGATGACGTTGTGCGGCAGCCACTCGATCAGGCGATCCATCGAGTCGATCTTCTCGGTCTCGGACGCGCGGTACTGCTTCGACCAGCGGCCGATCTGGCGCTCGAAGTAGCTGCCCGGCTTGCCGTAATCGGCGAGCCCAATGGCGGCATAGTCGACGCTGTGCAGCCTCCCGATGACGGAGTTGATGTCGTCCCACAGCGCGGCGCGGCTCGCGGCGTCGAGCTCCGGCAGGGCCGGATCCCAGAAATGCCGGCCGTCGGCAAACTCCATGACGAAGAACGGCGTTCCGATCACGCTGCGATCGTCGCAATAGCAGTAGGTGCGCGGCACCGGAACGTCGGTCCGCGCGAGCGCGGTGATGACGCGGTATTCGCGGTCGACCGCGTGCGCCGAGGGCAGGAGCTCGCCGTCCGGCTGCTTGCGCAAGACGTACGATCCGCTGTCGGCGCGCAGACGATACGTGGGATTCGACTGCCCGCCGCTCAACCGCTCCACGGCCAACGGTCCGCGGATCCCGGGCGCGTGTGCACGCAAGTACTCGCCCAGCGCGGCTTCGCTGAACATGGCTACTTGACGAGGTAGCCGCCGTCGACCGGCAGGCACACGCCCGTCGTATAGCTCGACGCCGGCGACACGAGATAGAGCACCGCGCCCGCGATCTCGGGCGGCTGCGCGACCCGCCTCAACGGGACGTGCTCGAGATAGTGGCTGAGCAGCGCTTCGTCCTCCACCAGCGCGGTCGTGAACTTCGTCTCGGTGATGCCGGGCAGCACGGCGTTGACGCGAATGCCCATCTCCGCGCATTCCGCCGCGAACACCTTCGTCATGCCGATCACGGCCGCCTTGGTGATCGAATACACACCCTGGTTGGGACCCGGGACGACGCCGCTGATCGACGCCACGTTGACGATGGCGCCGCCGCCGTTCTTGCGCATGAGCTTGGCCGCCGCGCAGCTCGCGACGAAGAAGCCGCGGATGTTGACGTCGACGGTTTTCTGGAAGGCGGCCAGGTCGGCTTCGACCACGGGGCCGAAATACGGATTGGTCGCCGCGTTGTTGACGAGGATGTCGAGGCGTCCGTGCGCGCCCTCGATGCGGCTCATGACCTCGGCGATCTGCGAAGGCTCGCCGATGTGACAGCCCATCGCCTCGGCGTTGCCGCCCGCCTTCCCGATGTCGCTTACGACGCGTGCGCAGGCGTCCGCCTTGCGGCTGCTCACGACGACGTGCGCGCCGTGCGCCGCGAGGGACCGCGCGATCGCCTCGCCGATGCCGCGGCTCGCGCCGGTGACGAGCGCGACCTTGCCGCCGAGATCGAACGCGCTGTCCTCGATCATTTCCGACTCATTCCGGTTCAATGCCCGCGGCTTTGACCTTGCCGCCCCACACGTCGAGCTGCTTCACCACCATCGCGCGGAACGCGGCCGGGTCCGACGGCGTGGGCTCGATGAAGTTGGCGAGCATCTTTTCGCGCACGTCCGGGCGATTGAGGATCGTCTGCATCGCCGTGCTCAGCTTGTCGACGATATTCTTCGGCAGGTTCGCCGGGCCGAACAGCCCGGTCCACGCGGCGAGGTCGAAATCCTTGATGCCGAGGGTCTCCTCGACGGTGGGCAGGTCGGGCGCGAGCGACGTGCGCTTGGCGCCCGTCATCGCCAGCGCGCGCAGCTTCCCGGCCTTGACCTGCGGTTGGCTCGAGGCCAGATCCACCACCATGAACTGCGCCCGCCCGCCGATCACGTCCATCATCGCGTCGGGGCTGCTCTTGTAAGGCACGCCGGTCGCCTCGAGCTTCTCGATCTTGTTGATCGCCTCGGCGGGAATCTGCACCGTCGGTGTGCCGTACGCGTAGAACACCTTGCCCTTGTTGGCGCGCGCCCACGTGACGAATTCCTGCGGCGTCTTGACGGGGATCTTGGCGTCGACCGCGAGGATGAACGGGAAGTAGCCGATGCCGCCGATCGGCGTGAAGTCGGCGATCGGGTCGTACGGCAGCTTCTTGTAGATGTGCGGGTTGACCGAATGCGTCGTGTTGGACGTGATGAGCAGCGTGTAGCCGTCCGGCGGCGCGTTCTTCACCTGGTTGGCCGCGATCTGCGCGGCCGCACCGGGCTTGTTCTCGACGATGAACGGCTGCCCGAGGGCCTTCTGCAATTCTTCGGCGAGCATGCGCGCCACGAGATCGGTGCCGCTGCCCGGCCCGAAGCCGATCACGATCTTCACGGGTCGCGACGGGTAGTTGTCCTGCGCGACGGCGTGGCCGATCACAAGGGCCAGCGCCAGCGTGAACGCGCGAATCAGCATCGTATCCATCATGATCGCCCCTCCAAGGCTTGGCTATTGTGCCGCTCGCTCACGCACGGCGCCGCTTGCGACGAGCGCGTCGATCCGGTCGTTGCTCAAACCGACCTCGCGCAGGACCTCGCGCGTGTGCTGCCCAAACGTGGGTGCCGGCGACGACCACGGGATCGGCTCGCCGTCGACGAGCCACGGCAGGCGCACGAGCGGAACGCCGTCGGACTCGGCGAACGTCCGCCGCTCGCGCGCGATGTCGCTCACCACCGCCTGCTCGAGGCCATACACGCGCGTGGCCGGCACTCCCGCGGCCGACAGCCGCGCGATCCAGTCGTCCACCGTCGATCGCTTGAAGCGCGCGTTCAGTTCCGATTCGAGCGCGGCACGGTGCTTGCTGCGCTCGGCAACGGTGGTGAAGCGCGGGTCCTCGGCGAGCGCCTGCGCGTCCAGCACGCTTATCACGCGCTGCCACAGCTTCTGGTTCGCCGCGGCCACCAGCAGTTGCGCGTCCGCCGCCTGGTAACACTGGTAGGGCGCCGCGATCGGGTTGCCGGAACCGGCCTTCGGCGGCCGTTCGCCGGTCATGAGCGCGGTCGTCGCCTGGTAGCACACGACGCTGAACGCGGTGTCGACCAGCGCCGTCTCCATCGAGCGCACGGGCTGCCCGCGCTGCTTCGCGAGCACGGCCGCGAGCACGCCCATCGCGATCCACTGGCCGGTGCCGAGGTCGATGAGCGACGGCGCGCAGCGCGTGGGCGGCATGCCCTCGTGGCCCGTCATCTCCATGATGCCGGTGAACGCCTGCACCATCGGGTCGTAGCCCGGCATCCCGCGCCCGACCGGACCAGTCCCGAACGCATTCATGTCGAAATAGATGGCCTCGGGATTGCGGGCGCGCACCGCCGCGGCCCCGATGCCGATGCGGTCGGCGACGCCCGGGCGCATCGTCTGCAGCACCACGGCCGCCGATGCGGTGAGCGCGAGCGCGACCTCCACGCCCTGCGGCTGCTTGAGATCGATGACGACGCCGCGCTTGCCGACCGACATGTTGCGGAATACGACGCTGCGATCCCCGATATGCGGCGGCCAGCCCCGCGCGTCGTCGCCTTCGGGCGACTCGACCTTGATCACGTCCGCGCCCAGTTGCGCGAGGATCATCGTCGCGACCGGACCCGCGATGCTCGACGAGAACTCGACGATGCGCACGCCCTCGAGCGGACAAAACGGGGTCATAGGCCAGCCCCGTCCTTCTGGGTGTGCGACCAGCCGCGACCTTCGTATGCCTGCTCCTTCAGGGGCAGCTGCAAGACAACGACCTCCGCACCTTCGTCCTTCGCCTCCAGACGCAACGGCGCCTCGTCGGCGGAGACGAAGACGATGTCGAGGCGCGAAAGCTCGCGCTCCGCATGGACAAGCGAGCCTGCGGCAACGACGACGAACTGGCCGCCGCTTCCCGCCGGGTCGAGATCGACATGCGAGGCTCGTGGCGGCAATCGCACCAGGCGCGCGGCGATGCGGTCCGGCTGCAGCGGGATGAGGTCGACGATTTCGGTTGCGGACAGCGCGCGCAGCGCCTCCGCGTCGAGCGGCGGTGTCGGCGCGCTGTGCAGGCTGCGCTTGGGGCCGCGGACCATGTCGGCGCGCGCCCCCGGCATGTAGAACGCGCCGGTGTCGTACACGGGACGTATCGTGAAGTAGGACACGCCCGCGGTACCCGCCACCAGCGGTCCATAGCCCGTGTAAGCCCCGGCATAGTGCGCGGTGATCGGCGCGATGCGATGCGGCCCGATGCTTCCTTCGCCCTTCACGAACACCTGGAACTGGTTCTCGCGATGGAAGTGCGCGTCGAGCACGCTCGCGGGCGGCAGGTCCACCAGGAACACGTTAGGCGACAGCGTCTCGTCCCGGCCCGTGTCGATCCAATCGGTCTTGCCGGCGAGCCGTGCCCCGTTCTGGATCGGCACGTCGATGCGACGTCCGGCCACGCGCGCCGCTTCACCGATGACGATCATGCAATCACCCGGGCTTCGCGCAAGCGCGCGAATTCGCCGTCGCCGACACCGAGCTCGCGCAGGATCTCTGCCGTGTCGCTGCCGAGCTGCGGTGGCGCCGAGAGCGGCGCCACGGACTCCCCACCGAAATCGAGCGGCGTCGCGAGGCTCCCCTGCGTCGTACCGTCGCCGGCGATCGAAGGCATCTCCACGAGGGCGCCGCACGCCCTCGCCTGCGCGTCCGAGAGTAGGTCGTCGAACGAGTTGACCGGCGACCACCACACGCCGTGCTGCGTCAGCAGCGCGGCCCATTCGTCGCGGGTGTGGCGTGCAAAGATCTCGTCGAAGATCGCCACCAGCGCCTCGGCGTTGCGGCGGCGGTCGCGGCTCGTGGCGAAGCGCTCGTCGCCCTGGAGCTCGGCGGCGCCGAGCGCGTTCACGATCGGCTCCCAATGGCGGTCGGCCTCGGCGCCGATGAGCCACAGCCACTTGCCGTCGGAGGCGCGATACGAATTCATGAGCGGATTCTGCGGGCGCGTGCGCGAGGGCGGCGGCATTACCTTGCCGAGCGCCAGGAACGCCGACAGCTCCATGCTCGCGCAGAACATGCCCGTGCGAAGCAGCGATGTCGACACGAGCTGGCCGCGTCCCGTCCGTTGGCGATTGACGAGCGCCCCGAGGATGCCGGCCACAAGCGCGATGGCGGTGACGTTGTCGCCCATCCCGCCGGGCAGTGTCGGCGGCACGCCGCCTGGCGGGGTGGCGCGGTGGCTGATCCCGCTTCGCGCCGAGAACGCGGCCATGTCGAAGCCGGGCGCGTCCTTGTCGGGGCCGTCGAGGCCGTAGCCCGTCAGGATGCCGTAGACCAACTTCGGATGCATGGCGAGCAAGGTCTCGTGATCGAGGCCGGCTCGGCGCAGGAACTGCGGGCGCATGTTGCTGAGAAAGACGTCCGCGGTCGACACGAGGCGCTGCGCCAGCGCGCGGCCCTCGGGCAGGTTCACGTCGAGCGCCACGCTGCGCTTGCCGCGATTGTGAAGGTCGAACGGCGGGCAGCGCGATTCCTTCGAGCCCGACAGCGCGCTGTAGAGCGTACGCATCGGATCGCCGGTCGGCATCTCGAGCTTGACCACCTCCGCGCCCCAGTCGGCCAGGATGCCGCCCGCGGACGGTCCCGCGACCCACAGGCCCATCTCGACCACGCGGATGCCCGACAGAAGGCTCATGTCTTCGTGAGTCGTCCGGTGAACACCGGCGGCCGCTTCTCCATGAACGCCCGCGGCCCTTCCTTGGCGTCGTCGGTGGCGGCGTTCTCCTTCGTGCACTGCGACTCGATCGCGAACGCCTCCTCGAGCGGGCGGCCGCTCCCGCGCACGATCGCCTCCTTCGACTTCAGCAACGCGACCGGGGCGCCAAGGCTGATCCGTCGCGCGAAATCCTCCGCCGTCGACAGGACGTCCTTCGGCGGCACGACGCGATTGACGAGCCCGATGGAAAGCGCGTGCTGCGCGGTGATCGGCTCGCCGACGAGAGCGAGCTCCATCGCGTGCGCCCACGGCACCTGCCGCGCGAGGCGCGCGAGCGATCCCCCGCCGGCGATCAGGCCGCGCCGCACCTCGGTGAGGGCGATCGTGGCTTCGCTCGACATGATGCGGATGTCGGTGCTCAGGACGAACTCGGCGCCGCCCGCGTGGGCATGGCCGTTGATCGCGACGACGACCGGCTTCCAGAACGTCGCGTTGCGCAGGATGGCGGCGCCCAACTGCTTGCGGTCCGCGGCAAAGCGCTCCTCCCATTCGCCTACGGGCTTGCGGGTGCGCATCATGAGCGGAATGACCGAGCCCAAGTCGCCTCCGGACGAGAACGCCTTGTCGCCCGCCCCCGTCAGCAGCACGACGCGAATCTGCGGATCGGCGGAAATGTCGACCCAGGCGTCGCACAGGCGAACGAGCATCTGCGGCGAAAACGCATTGCGCTTGTCGGGACGATTGAGCGTGACGTAGGCGATTCCACCGCGCTTTTCGACGAGAAGGTGCGGCGAAGCGTCGTCGGGGCCGGCCATGATCCTATCCTTTCGCTGCGAGCCACTCGGTGATGCGCGCGCGTACGGCGTTGTAATCGGCCTTGCCGGTCGGCATCCGCTCGACGGAATCCGCGACCAGGACGTGGCGCGGCACTTTGTAGCCGGCGAGGCGCTCGCGCACGTGGGCCTTGACCGCGTCCACGTCGACCGCTGCGCCGGCCACGAGCGCCGCCACGACCTGACCGAGGCGCGGGTCCGGAATGCCGACCACGACCGCGTCCTGCACGTCCGGACACGTCTTGATCGCCTCTTCCACTTCCTCCGGGAACACCTTCTCGCCCCCGGTGTTGATGCTGACCGAACCGCGCCCGAGGAGCGTGATGGTGCCGTCGGCCTCGACCGTTGCGTAGTCGCCCGGAACGGCGCAGCGCACACCTTCGATCACCGGAAACGTCGCGGCCGTCTTCTCCGGGTCCTTGTAATAGCCGAGCGGCACGATGCCGCGCACCGCGACGCGACCCACCTTGCCGCTGCCCGGCGCGATGGGCTTGCCTTCGTCGTCGATGACGAACGCATTCCTGCCGAGCTCGAAGCGCGCGCCACCCGCCGCGGTGCGCTTCGACGTGATCGAGCGCCCCATGCCGCTCGCCTCGCTGCTGTTGAGGAAATCGATCATCATCACCTGCGGCGCGTGCGCCAGCAGACGCGCCTTGACCTCCTTGCTCCACATCATGCCGGACGACGACACGACCTTGAGGTTCGACAGGTCGTAGCGCCCGGGCACCGCGTCCAGCGCGTCGACGATCGGGCGGCAGAAGGCATCGCCCACGATGCACAGATCGGTGACGCCGTGCTCGACGATGGCGTCGAGCAATTGCACCGCGTCGAACTTCTGCTCGGGCAGGGTGACCACGGTGCCCCCGCGGTTCAGGACCGTCGCCGCGAACACGAAGCCGGTACCGTGCATCAGCGGCGCCGCGGGGAGACCGACCGGCAGCTTCGTCGACGTGCGCACGCGCTCGCGCACGTGCGTGGCGTCCGCGACCGGCGGGTCGCTCGTTACGTTGGACGCCATATAGAGATCGTGCTGCCGCCACATCACGCCCTTGGGGCGGCCGGTGGTGCCGCCGGTGTAGATGAAGATCGGGTCGTCGCCCGAGCGGCCCCACGGCGGGAGACCGCGGCCCGAGGCCACCGCCGCGTCCTCGTAGCTCGCGGCCCAGGGCGGACAACTGGTGCGTCCGCGTCCGACGTGCAGCCACAGCCTGACCTTCGCGCACTGCGCACGCAGCGCGTCGACCGACTCGACGAACTCGCCGTCGAACACCACGGCGGCGGCGTCCGCGTTGTCCCAAAGATAATGCAGCTCGTCGTGGCGATAACGATAGTTCGTGTTGACCGGCACCAGCGCCGCCTTCATGACCGCGAACGCGGTCTCGAGGTATTCCGGCGTGTTGTAGAGGTACAGCGCGACCTTGTCGTGACGCGCGAGGCCCGCGTCCAGCAGGCGCGCCGCGATCCCGTCGGCACGCCTGTCGAACGCGCGCCAATCGCAGCGGCGATCGCCGTGGACCTGCGCGGTCGCGCCGGCGACCGTCTCGGCGACGGTCTCCCAGACGTCTGCAAAGTTCCACTCGAGCGACATCGTGCGCCGCAGGTTCAGGACGTTAGGTGAACGGCGCGATTATGCACGCTTCCCGCGCGCAAGCGCACCCGCGCGGCGCGCCATTGGTCGTACCAAAGGCCGTCGGCCGGCGCGCGTCGAGCCTGAGCGCCGGTGGACCTTTCGGGGTTCGGCGGAGCGTTGCCCCGCCCGACCGATTGCGACGAGAAATCAGGAGGTTATTGCCAGACCTTGCGATCCGCCTATCGGCGGACCAACGCCCGTCCTCGGCCTGGCATCGCCGCGGACAACGAGCTACCCCACGCGCCGCCACGGCACGGGCCACATGCGCCGCAGCACGCCGTCATTCCATACGTAGTGATGCACGAGCCCGGCGGCGGCATGAAGCCCCGCGACGACGAGAATCGTGTTGGCGACCAGCTCGTGGTAGCCGTTGATCCGGCGCCGAAGCGCGCGATCGCCCGGCGCGAACGACGGGATCGTGAAGAGGTTGAAGATCGAGTCGCCGCGCACCCACTCGTTGGTGACTCCGAGCGCGATCTCGATCGCCAGCAGCACGTACAGCGCGACATGGACGATGGCGGCTGCGCGGGCCAGGTGGGGATGGCCGAGCCGCGGAAGGCGTGCGCCCATGAGCCGACGCCACGCGATGCGATACACGAGGACGACGACAAGAACGACGCCGAGCGCGATGTGCACGCTTCGCATGTCGGTGCGTGGCGCGCCCTGCGGAAACCAGTCGATCACCTGCGCGCTGAGCCACAGCACGACGACCAGGAGGGCCGTCGTCCAGTGCAGGACGATCGTCCGCGTGTCGTAACGGTCGAGGGGAGTTCGAGGCAAGGGGAGCGTTCGTACATCGAGCCCGGCGAGATCGTCATTCTAGGCTGTGCCTGTGCGAACCTATCGTCATCCTTTTAACGCACAGCCTGTCGCGATACCATGACACGCTTCAAGCGAAAGGACGCACATCATGTACGAGCTCGGAGTGGTCTACCGCAACATCCGGCGGGCGGAAGGCGCCGTGGCATCGAAGCTGGGTGCGCTCGGGACCGCGACCGTGCACGAAGCCATGGGCCGCGCCGGCCTCATGAAGCCGTACATGCGTCCGATTTACGCCGGTGCTCAGGCTTCGGGGACGGCGGTGACCGTGCTCCTGCAGCCCGGGGACAACTGGATGCTCCACGTGGCGGCCGAGCAGATCCGCCCCGGCGACGTTGTCGTTGCCGCGATCACCGCCGATTGCACCGACGGCTACTTCGGCGACCTGCTCGCGACGAGCTTCAAGGCGCGCGGCGCGCATGCACTCGTCATCGACGGCGGCGTGCGCGACGTTCGCGTGCTGGCCGAGATGAAGTTCCCCGTCTGGAGCAAGGCGGTCTCGGCGCGGGGTACCGTCAAGGCGACCGTCGGATCGGTGAACGTTCCCGTCGTGTGCGCGGGCGCGCTCGTGACGCCCGGCGACGTGATCGTGGCCGACGACGACGGCGTGGTCGTCGTGCCGGCGGCGCTCGCACAGAAGACCCTGGAGGCCGCGGCCGCGCGCGAGGCCAACGAGGGCGCCAAGCGCGCCCGGCTGGCCAACGGCGAGCTGGGACTCGACATGTACAGCATGCGCGAGCCGCTGGCGAAAGCCGGTCTTCGCTACATCGACTGAGGCACGACGATGGCGAGTCCGCACGAATTCGGGATCGCGGGCGTGATGGGGTGGCCGGTCGCGCACTCGCGCTCGCCGGTGATCCACAATCACTGGCTCGCTCAGTACGGCATTGCGGGCCGCTACGTGCTGTTCGCCGTCCCGCCCGAGAAGCTCGAAGCCGCGGTGCGGGGGCTCGCGCCGCTCGGCATACGCGGATGCAACGTCACCACACCGCACAAGCAGGCGATCTTTCCCCTGCTCGACCGCGTCGACGACCTCGCGCGCAGGATCGGCGCCGTCAACACGGTCGTGGTCGAGAAGGATGGCAGCCTCACTGGCTTCAACAACGACGGCAACGGCTTCATCCAGAGCCTGCGCGATGCCGATCCGAAGTGGCGCCCCGACAGCGGACCGATCCTCGTGCTGGGCGCGGGCGGCGCGTCGCGCGCGGTGGTGGCGAGCCTCGCCGCGCAGGGCGCGACCGAGATTCGCGTCGCCAACCGCACGCTCGACAAGGCGCGCGAGATCGCCGACGCCGTAGGTCCGGTCGTCAAGCTCGTGCCGTGGGAGCAGCGCGAGGATGCGCTCGACGGTGTCGCGATGCTCGCCAACGCGACGAGCCTCGGGTCGACCGGCAAGCCGCCGCTCGACATCTCGCTCGAACGCGTGCCGAAGCGCACGATCGTCGGCGACCTGATCTACGTGCCGCCCGAAACGCCGTTCCTCGCCGCGGCGCGAGCGCGCGGCAACGTGACCGTCAACGGGCTGGGGCTGCTCCTGAACCAGGCGCGGCCGGCGTTCAATGCGTGGTTCGGCGTGATGCCGGAGATCACGCCCGCGCTTCGGCAGGCGATTGCCGCAACGTTCTAGGAGGCAACGATGAAAGCGATCCTGGCGCCGCTCTTGCTCGCCGCCGCGATCACTGCGCAGGCCCAGACGTATCCCACGAGGCTCGTGAGGATCATCGTGCCGTACGCCCCCGGCGGCGCCGTCGACGTCGTCGCGCGCACGGTCGGTCGGCCGCTTTCGGCAGAGCTCAATCAGCCGGTGATCGTGGAGAATCGTCCCGGCGCCAGCGCCAACATCGGGATGGACCTCGTGGCCCGGGCCGCGCCCGATGGCTATACGTTGCTCATGGCGAGCAACGGCCTCGCCACCAACATGGCGCTGTTTCCGAACCTAACATTCGACGGGCGCCGCGATTTCGCGCCCGTCGCGAAGATAGGCTTCGCGCCGCTCGTCATCGTCGTCAACGCATCGTCCCCTTACAAATCGCTCGCCGAGCTGATCGCCGCGGCGAAGGCGCAGCCCGGCAAGCTCACATACGCGTCGGCAGGCAACGGCTCCTCGGGCCACCTCGCGGGCGAGCTCCTGAAGTCCGCGGCCAAGATCGACGTCTTGCACGTCCCGTACAAGGGTGGTGCGCCCGCGATCACCGACCTCCTGGGAGGCCGAATCTCGTTCATGCCAATCAATCCCGTCGAGGTGATCGCGAACATCGGGGCGGGCCGGCTGCGTGCGCTTGCCGTGGCCAGCGACAAACGCTTCCCCTTGCTGCCCGACGTGCCGACCGCGGCAGAGGCCGGGCTTGCGGGTTACGAAGCGAGCGTCTGGTGGGGACTCGTCGCGCCGGCACGCACCCCGCGCGATATCGTGCAAAGGCTCAACGCGGAAACCAACAAGGCGCTGACGGAGGCCCCGCTGGTGCAGGCATTCGAAAGGCTCGGTGTGGTCGTCACGACGGGGACGCCGGAGCAGTTCGCGCAGTTCATCAACGCGCAGACCGAGCTGTGGTCCGGCGTGATCAAGGCCGCGAAGATCCAGCCGGATTGAACAGGCGGTGAACCCACGCCGGCGCTCGCTGCTGTGCGTCGGCGCCGCCGTCGCGTTTGCGGCGGCTGCGGGATGCGCGAGCATCGCGACGACGCCGGACGCGGCGACGAAGACGCTCGCGCCGACGGGCAAGCTGCGCGTCGGCCTGTATCCCGGGACGCCGACGTCCATCGTCGGCGATCCCGCGTCGGGCAGTGCCACAGGCGTGGGCTACGACCTCGGCCGCGCGCTGGCGGCGCGTGCGGGCGTGCCGTTCGAGCCCGTCGTGTTGCCGATGAACGCCGAGGTCTTCGCCGCGGCGAAGGCCGGCGAAGTCGACATGATGTTCACCAACGCCACCCCCATGCGAATGCAGGACCTCGATTTCTCGCCGACCTTGCTGCAGGTCGAGCAAGGCTGCCTCATGCCCGCCGGCTCCGCGATCAAGACGCAAGCCGACGTCGACCGCGCGGGCGTGCGCGTCGGCGTAAGCGAGGGGAGCACATCGGAGACCACGCTGTCGCGCGAGCTCGTCAACGCGCGCGTGGTCCGTACGGCATCGCTGAAGGCGGCGGTCGACATGCTGGCGGCGGGATGGCGCGCTCGCAGCAGATCTCCAGCGACGCCAAGATCCAGGCAGAGTAACGGGCACGGCGCACCGCGGCCGTCGTACCGCGGGGCGCCCACTTGTCGTAATCGCTCGCGCGTGGGACGATCGCCCGCAAGGAGGAGTTCGTGCCATGGTCCTCGCCCGCCTCGCGCTGTTCTTCTCGCTCATCGCTGCCGCGGCATTTCCTGCGTCTTCACAACCGTATCCGACTCACCCGATCGCGCTGATCGTCCCGTTCGCGGCGGGCGGCCCCACCGACACCATCGCCCGGATCATGGGCGAGCGGATGGGCAAATCGCTGGGCCAGCCGGTCCTCATCGAGAACGTTACCGGCGCCGGAGGAAGCATCGCCGTGACCAAGCTCGCGCGTGCGGTCCCCGACGGGTACACGATCGGGATCGGGCACATCGGCACGCACGTGATCGTCGAGGCCATCCAACCCGTGCAATTCGACGTCCTGAAAGATCTGGACCCCGTCGGCCTGATCTGCTCGAATCCGCAGCTTCTCATCGCCAAGCTGTCCACGCCCGCGAACAACCTCCGGGAGTACATGGAGTACGTCAAGGCGAACGCGTCGAAGGTGACCGCGGGAACGGGCGGGGCGGGAACGCCGGCGCATTTGAGCGCGGTGTACTTCCAGCAGAAGACGGGCGCCAACTTCGAGATCGTCCACTACCGCGGCGCGGCGCCGGCGACACAGGACGTCATCGCGGGCCACATCGACATGAACTTCGACCAGACGGCGAGCTCCATCCCGGTGTACAAGGCCGGCAAGGTGAAGGCATTCGCGGTCACCGCGCCCAAGCGCGTGGCCGCCGCGCCCGACGTTCCCACCGTCGACGAGGCCGGGCTGCCGGGGTTCTACATGTCGGTGTGGCACGGCATCTGGGCGCCTCACGGCACGCCGCCCGCCGTCATTGCGAAGCTGAACGCGGCGATCGTCGAGGCGCTCGCCGACCGCGACGTTCGCAAGCGCCTTGAAGACCTGGGCCAGGACATCATGCCGACCGACCAGCAGTCGCCCGCGGCGCTGGGCGCATTTCACAAGGCCGAGATCGACAAGTGGTGGCCTCTGATCAAACAGGCGGGCATCAAGTCCGAATGACGGAGCGCCTGCCACGCGAGGAGCCGATGCGCGCACGCACTCGAGCACCTCGCCGGCGTCGACTTCACGCCCGGCCGCACCCGACGCGAACGCGAAGCCGCAGATGAGCCCGGTGCGATCGGGACCGTAGGTCGCAACTTGCACGCTCATGCATCACCCGCCGGAACACGTGCGACGACGCGGCGATCGCCCTCGAGCGTAGACCGGCCGGGCCGCGACCTTATTCCCGCATCGCGGCTGCCGGAATAAGCGCGCACTCGCAGCGATCTCTGCGTATAGGCGATCCCGCCTTGCATACGTGGAGCATCGATGAGCCAGCATGTTTTCGATCACGGCCGCCGTCGTGCATTGCGCTGCCTCGCCGGCTGGACCGGCACCGCCGTCGTATGGACGGTGAGTGGAGGCATTCCGCACGCGCTCGGCGCGACGGGCGAGGGCAACACCATCGACGCCGGCGCCAATGCGCTGACGTTCGTGCAGATCTCCGATACGCACATCGGCTTCCGCAAGGAGGCCAATCCCGACGTCGTGGGCAGCCTGCGGCGCGCCATTGCGGAGGTCAACGCGCTTCCGGCGCCGCCCGCCTTCGTCGTCCACACCGGCGACGTCAGCCACTTGTCGAAGCCGGAGGAGTTCGCCAGCGCGCGCGACCTGCTGACGGAATTTCATGTCGATCGCGTGCACGTCGTCCCCGGCGAGCACGACACGATCGACGACGGGGCCACCGGGTACCTGCGCTTCTTCGATCACGACGGCAACGGCAAGTCCTGGTACAGCTTCGATCAGCGCGGCGTGCACTTCGTCGCCCTCAACAACGTGCTCAACTTCAAGGCCGGGACGATGGCCGCGCTCGGCGAAGCGCAGATCGCCTGGTTGAAGAGCGACCTTGCGGGCGTCTCGCGCTCGACACCCGTCGTCGTGCTCGCGCACATTCCGCTGTGGACGATTGCGGAGCCGTGGGGCTGGGGCACCGCCGACTCGGATCAGGCCCTCGCGCTGCTGCGCCCGTTCGGATCGGTGACGGTGCTCAACGGGCACATCCACCAGGTGCTGCAGAAGGTCGAGGGCAACATCGCGCTTCACACGGCGATGTCGCTCGCCTACCCGCTGCCCACGCCGGGACAAGCGGGCATCGGGGAGCCCGGGCCCGTCACCGTGCCTGCGCAAGAGCTCGGCAAGCTGCTCGGCACGCGGCGCGTCACCGTCGTTCCGGGCCGACGAGACGTCGCGCTCGTGGACACGCCACTCGTCGCCTGAACCTCACGGAGCCGCCCCATGAACGAATGCATCGGCCGCAGCGTCCGAATCCACGCTGTCTTCGCACTGTTCCTGATCGCGGGCGTCCTCACGGCGCCCACCTGCTCGATCGCTGCACCGCCCGCAGCGACCGTCGTCGACATCGACAAGTTCGCCTTCGCGCCGAAGGAGATCACGGTCAAGCCCGGCACCAAGGTGGTCTGGACGAATCACGACCAGACGCCGCACACGGTCAGCGGCGGCGACAAGTCGTTCGCGTCCAAGGGGCTCGATACCGACGACACGTTCGAGCACACCTTCACGAGCGAAGGCGACTTCCAGTACACCTGCACATTGCATCCGTACATGACGGGTGTCGTGCACGTGCGATCGCATTAAGGCGCGTCGCGCTCGATCCAGCGTGCCGGGTGGCGTCCGATCGGCCCCGCGCTCTCGCGCCAGCGGACGTCGTGGCCCTCGACCCTCCCGGGACAAGGCACGTGTCGCGCCGGGCCCCAGGCGGTGTCACTGTGCTCGAGCAGCGCGTCGACGTCGCCGAGGGCGGGCGCCCCGGGATCGCCGTCGGTTCCGAGCTCCGTCAGCAGCCGCGCAGTGCGCGCGAGCGAGAGCAAGGCGCCCGGCCGCCCTTCGGTCAGTCCGCGGCAAACGGCGGCGGCCACCAAGTATCCGGTGCCGTGGTCGAGCGCCTGCGCCGGCAGCGGCGTCGGGTGCCCGTCGTGACCGGGATGCGCGATGCCAGTGCTCATCTGCACGAGGCTGTCGAAGCCGCGGCGGGCCGCCCATGGACCGCTCCAGCCGTACGCGTCGTAGCGCACGACGAGGAGCCGCGGATTGAGTGCGCAAAGCCGTTGCCGTGAATAATCGAGCGCTTCCATCGCGCCCGGTCGATAGCCGTGGACGAGCACGTCCGCGGTCGAGACCAGCGTCTGCCACGCCGATCGATCGAGAGAATTTCGCAAGTTCAGCGCTGTGCAGCGCTTGCCGCGCGTGGTCTCCGGCAGCAGCGCCTGCATTTCTTCGAAGGCCGGCGGATCGACGCGCAGCACATCGGCGCCCATGGCAGCCAGATAACGCGTCGCGACGGGCCCGGCAATCACGCGCGTCATGTCGAGGACGCGTACTCCCGCGAGCGGCGCCGATGCAGCGGCGGAAAGCGTTCGCGGCGCCGAGGCCTTCTCCCATTCGCACACCGCCTCGCCGGCAAGCGCGGCGCCCTGCGGATGCGCGCTCCACTCATCCATCGTCCGCAGCGCGGCCGCGCAACCGCCCGCCTCGACGACTGCGCTCTCGAGCTCTGCGGCGTTGCAGGATTTCACCGCGGCGGCAACGCGGTCGCGCGCAGCAGGTACGCCCAGCACGGCCGTCACGGCGTCCCGGTGATACGAGAAATTGGTGTGCAGGCGAATCCAGCCGTCGGCGGCCTCGTAGTCGCCGGCAATGGCATCCCACCCTGGGGCACGCGTCCAGCCTATCGGCTTCAGCAATGCCTCGCATCGAAACGCCGCGGCGGCGAGGCGCCGATCGATCGTCACCGCGCGCAGCGCCTCGTTGCGGCGCGCGGCCCAGAGCTCCGCGGCTGCGAGCGTGGCCACGCCGACCGTCGCCACGGCGAGATCGCTCACATGAAAGCGCGAAGGCAACCCGCCGGCGGGGCCGTCGACGTGCAGCGCGTCCAGCGCGGCATCGACTCCGTCCAGAGCCGTCCACAACTGTTGCAGCAGCGCTCGTTCGGACGACGACATATCGATGATGCTCAGAACAGCCAGGATAGCGACAGCACGGGCCCGTTGCGGCTTCGCACGCCGGTGAGCCCGTAGCCGAAGCTCGACTCGTTGATTCCGACCCAGCTCAGCTGCACGTTCAACTGCGTGAAGTCGAACACCAAGCCGACTCGCCCGTCGAGCACGGTATCGACCGAATTGCCATAATAGTCCTGCGCATCGGTCCACAGCACGCCGACGTGCGCGACGGCCTGGACGTGATCGTGCAGCCGCAGCGTACCGTCGACCTCGCCGTAAACCGCGCCCGAGCCGCGGCCGTAGTAGTTGGGCGAATAGTGCAGCCGCGCGCTGATCCTGTCGTACGTGGCGCCCACGACGACTTCGGGATACGCGTAGCTCGAAGGACCGGTAAAGCCCGTATAGACGGCGCCCGCTTCAAAGCTCGCGCCGAACGAAGCGGTCCACGCGTAGCCTGCGAAGAAGATCCCCTGCGCCTGGTTCGACGCCGGGTTGCCGATCCTGGCACTCGAGGCGAAGGCGCCGGCGTACCACCCCTGCGGGTCGTCGTAGACGAGCGTGGCCTGAGCCGCCGGATCGTTGTGGCTGAGCGTGACGCCGCGATAACGGTAGTTGGAGACGACGCTCAAGCTGCCCGACACCTGCGCCGCGGCATCGGCCGATCCCAGCGCGAAGGAAACCGCGACGGCGCGGCTCAGCGCGCCGAGGTCACGGCGGAAGGAGCGACGTGGCGTCGCCCGCG
>Ga0335083_10002268_pt1 | contig 25545 bp, 23 predicted proteins | sample Lox_Sample_42_FD_206716 | JGI IMG/M metagenome (GOLD analysis project Ga0335083, IMG submission 206716) | Soil microbial communities from Loxahatchee National Wildlife Refuge, Florida, United States - Lox_Sample_4.2 | ecosystem: Environmental > Terrestrial > Soil > Wetlands | place: USA...
GAGGGCATCGTTACGATTTCGGACACGGGCTTAATTGTTGGGCATTCCGCCAGTACACACCAGAACCGTCCGCACGCAATCGCTTGGACAGAGAAGTCCGGCATGGTCGATCTGGGCACTCTCGCCGGTATCGGCTACCCAAGTTACAACTCCAGTTATGCAGCAGGAGTAAACAAGCTGGGAACGCTGATCGTCGGCTGGAGTGGGGTCGAGAAAAGCTGCATCAACTGTGCTCCGACGCTTCCCGTGGTTTGGACGCCGTCGGTTGTGTGGAAGAACGGGCGCACTGTCTCCACATGGACAATCCACAAACTCGATACAACTGGTTTTGATGCCATGACCCGATGGTTTGTTTGGGCCGTGAATGATTTTGGCCAGATCGTTGGAGAGGGCAACGGCGAAGACAGCGCTTTTGTCGGCGTGATATGGATCCCTCTTAAGAATGGGACGTGGAAGCTCACCAGGCTTCCTGTAGTTGCAGGATACCCGGTCTCAGAGCCCTTCAACATTAATGACCTCGGTGAAATCTCGGGCAACATCGAGCCAGCAGATTTTAGTGTTTGGCTTCCAACCTTTTGGAAACCGCTCGATCTTTCCAGAAAGACCTATAGCCCTCCGAGTGTGCTGCCCATTCCAGAGGGTGGGTTCACGATCTGCTACACCGATGGCATCAACGAACTAGGCGACCTGACAGGCGAATGTTGGGATGAAGATTACACCGTGGACCAGGCAGTTCGCTGGACCACGAACGACACAAGTTTCTCGCAAGTCCTCGGCTTCCCGGGAGATTGGAGCTGGTCTTTCAGGGTCAACAACAACAGAATCGCCGTGGTCACATATGGCGGCGGCGATAAATGCTCGGCGGATAACTACATCTCATGCGGAGGCGCAATAGAGTTTCACTGAACCTCCAGGGGACAGGGATGAGCGGACGATGGAACGATGAACTCAGCGGCAGGATTTGCGGCGTCAACTAATCACGCTGTCGCCGTATGCTCAGATCCAGGACCAGTTCCGCAGGCCGCATCTACGTGGGGTGCGACCTCTGGTCCTTTCGATTGTGCCAAGACTCTGGTTTGGAAGCCAGTGGTGGAGTGGATCGTCGCGCATCGGTGACTTAATTCTGTGGCTTTACGCGTACACCGCTACGGATAACGAGCCGATGGTTCCACCGGCCAATCGGATGTCACCATTCACCATTAACCAGGAATTCATTTCAGGGAGGCTAGTCATGAGACGCATCAGTAACTTGGCTTCCTGCAACTTACACATTGCTTCCGGTTTCGCCTTGTGAAAGGAGATTTTCATCATGAAAAGGATAAGCGTTGTTGCATTGACCTTCATGTTCTCTTCAGCATTCGCACTCGTCTTCCTCATTGTGCCCGGTTCACAGGTACAGGCGCAGAGCTGCAAGGCATTTCATGCGTTCGTGCAAGGCAGCCTGCCCACTCCCAATCAGTTCGCGCCTACCGACACATGGGGCGGCCCGATCTTTGTCAAACTTGACGGCGAGTTCCTCCAAGGTGGCTTATCGGGCAACGACGGGACTGAGTACCCATACGGACCGGTTTCGATCTTTAAAGGCGGGGAGTATAAGCTCTGCCTGACGTCTGCGCCTGCGTGGGGCGGCCCGAATGACTGTTTGGACAGTTTCACCTACAAAGTCCCTCAGGCCTTCGTGATCTGGCCCGCTGGGAAATCTTTGGGCAGCTACAAGGCCACCGCGAACGTTGTGAAAGGAACCCATCGATTCGCGTCTGCTTCGGGACAGCTGGAGATCGCAGGCCCATTCATTCTTTGGGCCGATCCCAACAGTCCATTTGGGGTAAGCGGACGATGGAACGGTGAATTGAGCGGCAGAATTTGCGGCGTCCAGTAATTACGCTCTCGCCGCATTCGTAGGCTCAGCACCGGCTCCGGACGGCCGCGCCGACGTTGGGTGCGGCCTCCGGAATACGACGGCACCACAGGTAATCGTCGTGGACGGGAAGAGCCTCGGCCACATGCGCCGCCTCCGAAGCCGCCGAAGCTAATCGAAGTGCCATAAACGAAGGAAGCCACGGTCGCCAAGCGGCTGCCTCCGACATTGTTCGTCCTAACAAACGGCCAAAGGCTTGAAGTCGCTGTTACATGCTTACCGCCGAGTCTCTGCAAATCGAGGTGGGCCGTCAGCAGCGGATGATCGCGGTCAGCAGCCTTGACCTCGACGCGACCGTCGCCGCCAATCACGAGCGCGGAATCGAGATCGCCGTTCCCAGAGACAACAACTCGGTGTTCATCGGCTTCTGAGGTCAACCCGGCTCGATCAAAGACTGTGACCCCTATTGTGACCCCTGCCAGACGCTTCGGGGCGATACGACGCATTACGGATGAAACGGGGGATTCTTGGAAGTGTCAGAAATGACCGGAGATAGCGGAAGGTGATTGGCTGCCCCCCAGGGATTCGAACCCCGATATGCTGATCCAGAGTCAGCTGTCCTGCCGTTGAACGAGGGGGCAGCGCGTGCGGATTAATGAAACGCGCCTCGCGGGCGCCAGTCTCGTGAAGAATACAACGGGCGCAGTCGCAGGAGCGCTGAATTGATTGTAGGGCTGCTCGGTCGGAGCGTCAATCATAGCGTCGTCGTAGTGTAAGGCGAGTCTCTTGTAGGTCAGGTGCCTGTCTATCGGGGAAAAGCGGGAGGTCCAGCGTTAGAATGGATGGCCCAAGCGACAGTTTCTCAAGAGCCGGGGCCGTTCACTGGAGTGCTGCATGTGCGAGGGGTGTAACGCCCGGGTAAAATGCAGCGTATCGTCGTTAGCGTTTGCTGCCGCTGAGGAGAGAGGTCACGAGTATGGATTACCAGGCGCGTCAGGTTGGCAGTATCACCATCCTCGACATTACGGGAAGAATCGATGTTGGAGTGGCCTTGGCATTTGGATCCAAGGGGGAGACACCGCTCCGTGACCTGATTCGAGACTTTGCCGCGCGTGGCCAGACGAAGCTCGTACTCAATCTGCACGACGTGACGTTCATTGACAGCTCCGGCATTGGTGAGCTGGTTGCGTCGGTTACGACGCTGCGCAATCAGGGAGGCGACTTGAGGGTCGTGAATCCGAGCATGGTCGTGCAGAAGTTGCTGCGCCTCACCCGGCTGGATCCGTTTGTGATCGACGTAAAGCCCGACGAAGCAAGCGCCTTGCAGGCATTCGCACAGAGTGCAGAGTCCAGGGCAGCCGCGAAGCAAAACCCATAGATTCGAATCTGCGATCAGGTGAAGTAATCTTTAAACTTCTTGTCAGGCTACAAGTGTCCTCTTGCGAGGTAGCACGTTTGACAAGCCGCCCGAAATTGCTAGAAGGTCAATCCCTCTCGATATGATGGCCACCCCGGCAACGTCAGCGAACCTTCGCATTCAGACTCCTTCCTGGCAGTGGGCGGTGCTGGCCGCTTTGGTCTTTGGAATGCTAGGCCAGATGTGGGTCAGTGTTGGCCGGCTTTCCATCACCTCCGACGAAGCCGACCACCTCCACTCAGGCTATCGTTACTTGCAATGCCGTGACTTCGGATGGAATCCGGAGCACCCGCCGTTGGCAAAAATCCTGGCTGCGGTGCCGCTGCGGATGATGGAGATCAACGATCCCATCCCCTCCCCCTGCGGAATGGCGAGCAACAAGCTGATGGATTTTCAGGTCGGGCACGATTTCGTATTTTCCAATCCCGAGTCGGTGCTGCTGGCCGGGAGGATGGCCGAATCCGCCCTCACAATTTGTCTTCTGCTGGGAGTCTGGTTCTTTGCCCGGAGGATGTTTGGTGTTGCGGTGGCGATCATTTCGGGAGTTCTGATTACCTTCGAGCCGAATTTGTTGGCGCACGGCAGTTTGGTGATGACCGACGTTCCTGCGGCGCTGGGCTTCCTGCTATCGGTTGTCGCCTTGTACTCCTATCTTTTAGCACCAAGCCGCATCCGGCTCGTGATTCTGGGTCTCGCCAGTGGGTTTGCTCTGTGCCTGAAGCACTCCACGATCCTGCTGGTGGTAATACTTGCGGCGCTGGTGGTGGCCGACTCGATCCTCTGTGATAAGCCGCAACGTGCGCGGGTGATGCTGCGAAATCTGCTGGCTTTAACTGCGGCTATGGTGATCGCCGGTGCAGTTCTTTGGGGAGCATACGGCTTTCGCTATTCCGCGCGGCCGAACCAGGCAAGGCCCTGGACGTCAGCGCGACTCGACTCTGCTCATGGCATGATCGCGACCAAAGTCATCCCGGCCATCGAACGCCGGCGTCTCCTGCCGCAGGCCTATCTGATTGGTTTACAGGACATTCTGGTTGAGTCGGAAGACAGCAAGCGAGCCTTCCTCCTCGGCCGGACATTTCAAACAGGCCGTTGGTTCTACTTTCCGATAGCCGCAACGATCAAGTTCACTGCGCCAACGTTGCTCCTAATCGTGGCCTCAACATTCGCCGCGCGATTCTGGCGAGAACATAAGCGGGAAGGGGCATTCCTCCTCATTCCTGCGGCCATCTTGCTAGTCAGCGCCATGGGGTACAGCATCAACATTGGCATTCGTCACGCGCTGCCGCTGCTACCATTCCTGATTATCTTCGGCGCGGCCGGTTCCTGGGCTCTGGTGCGTAAGCGTCGCTGGCCGACCATTGCGCTCGTCGCGCTGCTCGTCTTCCACGCGGCTTCCTCGTTGCGCGCGTTCCCCAACTACTTGAGCTATAGCAATGAACTTTGGGGCGGACCGGCAAGCACCTATAAATACCTGTCCGACTCCAACACTGACATGGGCCAAGCGTTCAAGATGGTGCAAGCCTATGTCACCCAAAACACCCCGGCGCATTGCTGGCTGATCCAGCCCTACAACGAAACCGCGAGCGATTACGGCATTCCCTGCGATGACGTCAACACCAAAATTCCACCGCTGCATTTCGACGGCACCCTGATCGTTAGCAGTATCCTAGTGGACGGCGTTATGAGTCCATTTGGCCGCAGAACGGCAAGCCTGTTCCAGAATATGCAGCCCAGTGCGAAGCTGGGTGGGAGCGCACTCTTCGTGTACGACGGAAGCTTCGACATGACCCCGATCGTGGCGGCCGAGCGCCTGAAGCTTGCCACGTCGATGGGTCCACGGGACCCGCAGTTTGCCATCACCCAGGCGGCCGAGGTTCTTGGCTTCGACCCCCATAACGGTCTGGCGCACGCCGTGCTGTGTTACGCTCGCACTTCGCTTGGGGAGCCCAGCGTGGCTGAGCAGCATTGCAATCTGGCGCTGAAGCTCATGCGGCAGGATCCGTTCGCAGTTCCGCACGACATACTGGATGTGACCGAATTCATGCGTAGGCATGGATTACACATCTACGCAGATGGGACACCGTAGCTGACGCCCGTCCTCCTACCGGTTCTTGAATTGTCCCAACACTGCGTCGCCAAAGAGCCTGACTTGTTCCTCGCGGTCGTTACCCCAGATTTCCAGCATGATGTTGGTGCAGCCCGCCTGGCGGAATTCTTCCATGCGCTCGCAGCATTCGTCCGGCGTTCCGGCGATGGGGCACGCTTTCCGCAGGACATCATCGGTCACAGCCTGCGCCGCGGCCTTGCGCCCGCCCTTTTCCATTGCTTCGGCAATCGGAGCAATCTCTTCCAAGCTCAACCCGGCTTTCTGTAGAAGCACGTCGGCGGAGCCGCGTATGTTCTGCACCTTGTTGGCCAGATACATTGCCGCCATCTCGCGAGCACCCTCTTTGCCCTTCTTCGAATCGCGGCTAATGCTGCCCACAATCACGGCGCCCAGATCGAGCGATGACGGGTCCCTGCCCGCCTTGCGCGCGCCTTCTTCCATGTTGCCCCGCGCGTAGCGGACGAAATCCGGCGTGCTGATGCTTGCGGTCAACAGTCCATCGGAATGCGAACCCGCCAGCCTCTGCAACACAGGTCCGGTTGCGCCAACGTAGATGGGGACTCGCGCTCGTGAAGCGTGGGCTTCGTCTTTCAGCGCGGGGGCTGAGGCGGCAAACGCTTCTCCGTGATACTCGACCGCTTCGCCCGCCAGCATGGCGGTGATAATCTCGATGCTTTCGCGCATGACGACGGCAGGCCCGACCTCCTTGCCCTTCTCGCCTTCGCCAATCTCCTTCATGAAGATCTTGGAAGCGCCCAGCCCAAGAAGAAAGCGTCCCTCGCCGGCAGCGTCCTGCATCACGCGCGCTTCCATCGCGATCTGCACAGGATGGCGCGTGTACGGTGAGATGATGCCCCAGCCGATGGTGATGGCCTTCGTCTGCGTGGCAATCACCGCCGTCATCGCCGTGGATGAACGCGCCTCCATGCCGTGCTTGCGCCACCACGGATACGCTTCCGCCAGCCAGAAGATGTCGAAGCCGGCGCGCTCGCAGGCTTGCGCCATGCGGACAGTCTGGTCCAGCCTCTCCATGCTCAACTGCAGCACGCCAATGCGGACGGGAACAGACATTGATCTTGATCCTCGCTGTTCGCTCTTGGGTTTTTCGCTTATCGAGGTCAACTGTTGCACCTAGCGAAGGCATACAGCGATCCGCGAACTGCGGCCCTACGGTTCCTCCCACGAATGCTCCAACCCCTTGATCAGCGCCCACATGGCCCGGTTCAGCGGTGTTGCCACGCCGTGTTTCTCACCGCACTTCACAATTGCGCCATTCATGAAATCCACTTCCGTCGCCCGCCGCGCCAGCACGTCCTGCAACATGCTCGCTTTATGCTTGCCGGCAGCATTCGCGCCCTTGGCTACGAGAGTACGCGGATCGCCATGCAGTTCTATGCCCATCGCTCTTGCCACCGCCTCACCCTCCTGGATCAGCGCCTCGAACAAGTCCGCGGTGGGCGGAAAGCGGGAGGCCGCTCCGTGATGAAGCCCAGTCAGCGCACCCACGGGGTTGGTGGCCGCATTGAAAATCAGCTTCGTCCACTGCGCGCCGCGCGCGTCCGCCATCGCCACGGTGTTCATGCCGCTCCGGGTCAGCAATCCGGCCAGCTCCTCGACACGTTCCATCGGCGTCTGCGACGGTTCAAAGGGCCCGATCCAGGTATCGCCCTTGATGTCGAATCCAACGTGCCCCGGCCCTGCGACGTGCCCCGCCGGGAAGGTGGTTCCTCGCACTACGTACTTCACGTGCTCAGCGATCAGCTCTTCGTTGCCCGCGCCGTTCTGCACCGAGCACACTGCGCTGTTGTTATCGAAGCAGGGTGCCGCAGCTTTCATCGCTGCTGCCGTGTGGATCGACTTGGTGGCGACGATTCCGTAGTCGCACACCGGAAGCTCGTCGGGAACGGTGCTCGCCTTCCTAAGCTTGACGTGCAACTCAGCCGCCCCCGAGAGCCGCAGTCCATTGCGATTAATCGCTTCCACATGCGGTTGAGACGTGTCGAATGTGTACACCTCGACCTCTCCGCCGTTCGCCAGGTGCGCGGCGAAGAGGCTGCCAATCGCGCCGCATCCTACGATGAGCACTTTCTTCATCGCAGAGCCACACTGTGCCGCGCGTCCCGGCCGGAATAGAACTTCCAGGGAATGCCGCTCAGATTTTCGCCCTCGGTTTCACCAATTCGGAAAGTGTCCTGAGTATAGAGACACACATTTCCATCTCGGTCAATTACCTGCGGATGTAAGGAAAATATCATGTTTTGCTTTAACTCAATCTGGCTCCTGGCGCCGACAGCCGGATGCTCGATCATCGTCGTTCCGATCGAGTGCCCGGACAGGTGTCCGAGGGCAAAGCCGTGCCGTGCAAAGGTGTCGGCTACGGCTTTGTGCACATCACACGCGAGTACTCCTTCATGCATCAGCTTGCGCGCCAGCTCCATCGCCTCGGGATAGGCCTCGGCCATCTGCTGAGTACGCTTGCTTGGTTTCCCGGCGATGAGCGCGCGCGAGAACTCCACCCAATATCCGCCCGCCCCGGTGATCTCCAGGGAATACAGCATCAGGTCATCCTGACCGACTCTCCGGTGTCCCGGTACTTTGAAGTGCGCTTCAGCCTCGCCATTCTCGCCTGAGAGCACGATGTTCATCATGCGCGGCCCGGCACCGCGGGCGAAAAAAACTTCAACCGCCGGCGCCATGATTTCCGCTTCACTCTTGCCGGCCGCGAAGCCCTCCACCAGCGCCCAAAAACCCTCCTGGATGATGTCCATCGCGTCGCGGACCTCGACCAGCTCCTCCTCGCTTTTCACCGCGCGCACCATGTCAAAGTGAAAATCGAAGGGTACGATCTCGAATCCTCCCTGCTGTAGCTCGCGGTAGTCGCGCACCGGCATGATGTAGTCGAGCCCGTACACGGCAACCCGCTTCCAGCCATCGTCCTGCGCGCGCTCCCGCAGCCAGCGACCGGGCACCTCGGCCCAGATTTTCTCCCGGACGAACGGCTTCTTCTTGTCGCCGATCCAGCGCGCCTCCTGCGGGAAGACCAGCACCGGGTCGCCACTCAGCGGGATGACGACGTATACGTAGCGATGAACAATCTCGAAGCCCGAGGTGTAGAAGACTGCGCCCTCGAATCCGGCGTACTGATTGCCGCAAACGATCAGCGCCGGCACGCTCTGCTCGCGCATGGCGGCGCGGAGGTTGCGATAGCGGCGTTCGATTTCGGTTTGGCTGGGCAGAGGGGCTCCGGAGCAGTTAGCAGCTGGCAATTGGCACTTAGCGCTTGGAACTCCTCAGGTTGGCTCAAGCGATCAGGCTAAATGCTAACTGCTAATGGCTATCTACCAATTTCCGCCGCGGTCAACGCATACACCTTCGTAATATCCACGAGCGTCTTGATTGCGACCTTCTCACCTTCGTGATCGCGTGGTCCGCTCGAAGGCCCATAGTTCACAGTTGGGCAATCGAATCGTGACAGCACGGACGCGTCCGAACACCATAGCACCGTGTCGCGCACTGGAGGCGCTCCTGCTACTTGCTGGTGATTGCGCTCGATGGCGCGTACGATTTCGTGTCCCTCATCAATCGTTGCTCCGGGAACGGAAACGTAGGTCTCAAACTCCAGCCCGTACTCGGGATACTTCCCCTTCATCGCCAGGAACAGCTTCTTCACGGCACGTCGCGCATCATTCATTTTCATCGTTGGCGGCACTCGCACGTCAAGAAACAGGTCCACGCGCTCCGGCGTGCGGCTGGCCCGCCACGGATGTCCCGCTTGCATGCATCCAATGTTGACAAAACCCGGACGTCCGGCCCACTGTGCCTGCTCCTGCCACTCCGGGATCCATCGCATGACGTCTTCCAGCACCCGATGCATGCGGCGAACAGCATTCTGGTCTTCCTTGCCGGGAGCGAACGCGCTGTGCACGTAGTTGCCGGTCAGCCCGAAGCGCACCCAAACTGATCCGGCGTGCTCCAGCACTAGCTTCATGTCAGTGGGCTCACCCAGAATGCACATGTCGGGCAGGATACCGTGGGTCACCAGATAATGTGTGCCTGCCCCATAACCGCGATATTCCTTGCCTTGAAATTCACCCCACTGCGTCTTTTCGATTTCACCGCACACCGCAGCGAGGACGATGTCACCCTCTAGCTGGACGCCGGCCTCCAGTAACGCTTTCACGGCGTGCAGGTAGCACGCCAGTGCGCCCTTCATGTTGTAAATGCCGAGGCCATAGATCATACCGTCCTTCACCACGGCGTGCGGCTTGTAGCCAATGCCTGGGAGGAACTCTTCGGTGCCGGTGTTCGACGTATCCATGTGGCCGTTGAACATCAGACACTTGCCATTCCCTACGCCCGCAAGCCGCCCGATGACATTCGCGCGCCTGTCTTCCACCTGTTGCCACGAGACCGTGAGTCCTATCCGCTGGAACGCTGCGCGCAGGTATTCGGCCACGTCAAGCTCCAGCCCTGTGGGGCTGGGAATGTTGATCAGATCTGAGCAGGTGGCGACGAGGTCTGCCTCGCGAATGTGGCTGACGATCTCCTCCTTCACATGATCGTCGAGCGCAGGTTTGCTCGCGGTCACAACCACCTGCTGGTTCCTCCTTCGCCGCGAGCCGAATAGAGCCGGCGGAAATCGTCGGGGAACGGGCACAGCTTCTCATTGCCGTCGCCGGTAATCCAGAAGTTATCTTCCAGTCGCAGGCCTCCCCCGCCCGGCCAGTAGATGCCGGGCTCGATGGCCAGCACCATTCCTTTGCGGATCGTACCGGTACCCGCCTGGTGCGCGTAAGGTGGTTCGTGCGCCCGAGCTCCCACGCCGTGGCACACGGGATGGGACGGCTGTCCGGGGTAACCGCCTTCTGCAATGCGGGCGCGAATCAACTGGTCAAGACCCGGCAAGCTGGCGCCATCCCGGGCATAGGCGGCCGCTTCGTGGAAGACGTCGAGCAGCAGATCGAGCAGTTTGTGATACTCCGGGGTCAGGTCGCCGGGGCACAAGTTCTTGGTCAAATCATTCCAATAACCATCGACGCACACCCAGATCTCAAACAGCGTTGGTTCGTGCTTCATTACGGGACGATCGCCCGTTGCGGTAAAGGTTCGAATGCCATTACCTGACCACACCAGTGTGAATGCGCGCGCCATCTCAACCTTACCCTTGAAGCCAATTCCAGTGGCATGGACGAAACCCTCGAAAACGGCGGCAACTTCACTCTCCTTCATGCCGGGTCGTAGGCGCTCGGAGGTATGTTCCATCGCGAGCGCTGCGAGTTCATTGGCCAGCTTCATGCGCTCAATTTCCTGCGTCGTCTTGATGGCGCGGGCCTCAGCCAACAGGGAAGAAGCATCCACGACTTCGCGAGCAACCGCCTTGAAGGCATCGAACCATGGCTGCGTCCATGTTGTCGGCTCGCCTACCATGCGATCGGCGCTCTGCGTTCCCTGCGAAAGCTCCAGCCCGATCCTGCCGGCAAGCCCGCGCTCCTTCAGCGCCCGCAACGCGACCTCGAGTGAGCGAGCCACTGGCGGCCGCGGATCGCGCTCGTCGTAGCTCTTAAACAGCCGTACGTCATGCGTCCATGCCGTGCGCCTCGCGTCTTCTTCCTGCGGTTCGATGGCAATCAGCGTCGCCTCCCCTTCCCGTGGGAAGATGGCGATGTCATACCCCTTCATGCACCAATAGTTCGTGAGATAAACGATGTTGTCGGGAGCACGTACAACGAGCGCGTCGAGGTCGTGCTGCGCCATCATCTCTCGTACGCGTTTCAGTTTGGGCTCGTCAATGGGGTAGGGCATGTTAGTGGTTAACGGATAGTTTAACGCCTCACCCTGCGTGACGGTTCCTGCTTGATTCACGTAGCGACGTCACGCAGAACGAGTTGTCTGCTCGAGGTGACAGCAACGAGAGACCTCGGCGGACGCCGAACGTCTCCCGTTTATTTCCCTCCACTGGCTACTGGGCGCTGGCCACCGCTTCCCAACTCTCCTCTTTCCCCTTCACCAGCCGGTAGAGAGCAGTATGCAACGGTGCCGGCACTCCGGCGCGCTCCGCCTCGCGAGCGATTGCCCCGCCCAGGAACTCCACTTCCGTCCGACGCCGACGTCGCACGTCGTACAGCATCGATGGCGGATGGTTGGTCTGCGCGCCAATGCAGTTCATGTGCCAGGGGTCTTCGTGCAGCTTAATGCCGAGCGCCCCCGCAACCTGTTTGCCTTCCTCGATCAGGTCGTGCAGAAGATAACCAAGATCGCCAAGCTCGGCTCTGGCCGCAAAGTGTGGCGAATGTGGCAGATCAGTCAGGGCCGAAACTGCGTTCACCGAAGCATTGAAAATGAGCTTCGACCACTGCGCTGGCCGGGCATCGTGCAGCGCCTCGGCCTTCAACCCGGAGGCATTGATGAGCGCTGCTAGCTGCTCCACCATCTCGAACGGAGTCCCCGCGGGTTCGAACGGTCCCATCCACGTGGGGGTGTCCAGCTCGTAGTGCACGTGGTCGTCGGCCATACGGGTCCCACTCATGAAGGTAGTGGCACGAATCACGTGACCCTCGGACATCAGGCCGGCGATGATTTCCTCGCTGCCCAAGCCATTCTGCGCCGATAACACCGCGCCGTGGCGAAACAAGTGCGCCGCCGGTTCGAACGCTGCCTGCGTCTGGCTCGCCTTAGTCGCGACGATGCCAAAATCGAACTGCGGAATCTCCGCAGGGTTGGTTGAAGCCCGCAACTGGGCATGAAACTCGCTGTGTCCGGTTACGCGGATACCGCGCTGGTTGATCGCGCGCGCATGGTCTTCGCGCCGGACCAGCGCCCACACCTCGGCGACGCGCGCCAGGTGCGCAGCGTAAAGGCTGCCAATCGTGCCCGCTCCGATGATGCAGATGCGCTTCAACTGCGATCCTCCGTTACGAAGGCGATAGGGAAATTGAAGAAATGAACCACGGAATCGCACGGCCGAAGCGGATGGCAGCAAATTCCGCCCGGTTCATCGGTGCATGTCCGCGGTTGATTTCTTCTCTATCGCCCAGCGCTCTCCATCGTCACAATCGGTGCCAGCTCCCCACGCCGCTTCTCTTGCAGCAGCTCGAACAGCGTGCTCGCGTTGTTATACGAATCGTCAATAATGATCCCTTCCCGAAACAATGCGTCCTGCAGCGCTGCGCTGATGGCATGCAGGGGGGCCCCTCCACCCTCGCCCATGCCCTTGGCTCCGCTGTAGCTGTGCGGCGACGGCGTCTCCAAGTTTCCGTACTTCACGTCAGGCATGTTGACCGCCGTGATCGGCGTGTAGTCGCTGAAGGTGCTGGCCAGCATGTTGCCGTTTTCGTCGTAAGCGCAGTGCTCCATCAGCGCCGCGCCGATGCCGTGCGCAGTCGCGCCATGTACCTGCCCCTCGACGATCATCGGGTTGATCACCGTACCGCAATCGTCCACCGCTGCGTAGTCGAGAATCCTGGGAATGTAAGTATTCTTGTCAATTTCGATGACGGCGATGTGCAACTGGGAGGAATAGGTCAGCGTCAGGTTGCCATACTTCCGGGCCACGTCTGGCACGTGGAAGGGCGCACGCCAGGTGTAGCGGCAGTTCAACGTGAGTGCGCGCAGCTCGTCAGGCACGACCGCGGTATTCACGTTCGCGAGATTGGCGAGGCCAATGTAGGGAATCGCCTTCCCCGTGGCGCGCACGCGCACTTCCGGACCTTGCGCGCCGATGCCGAACTCCAACTCCTCTTCGCCTGCCTGCAGCGCAAATGCCGCGAGCTTCTGCATCTCCGCTTTCAGTGACTGCACTGCACCATTTACCGCCGACAGCCCTGACACCGCGAACTGGCTGGCGTAGGTTCCGCTGTGACCAGTATGAACATTTCGCTCCGTATCGAAGCCGACGCGCACATTCACCATCTCCGGACGTATGTTCAGAATGTCCGCCACTACCTGCGACACCGTGGTCTCATGCCCCTGTCCTTGCGGCACCGAGCCAACGGCGATGATGACTTCGCCGTAAATGTCAAGCTTGGCGCTGGCTGCCTGCGAGTTTCCGGAGAACGGAGCTTGCGGATTCACAATCTGGGATTGCCCGAAGTTGTTGGTGCCGGAATCGAGCGTCGTACCGATGCCAACACCGAGCCAGCGGCCTTCGGCCTGCGCTTTCGCCCGCTCGCCCTGCCAACAATCCCAGCCAATCAATTCCTTCGCCAGCTTCAGCATGCCGGGATAATTACCGGAATCATAGATGCACCCGTTGGGTGTTGTGTAGGGAAACTCCTCCGGGCGAATGTAGTTGCGCAGGCGCATCTCGTCGGCCGGGATCTTCAACTCATGCGCGCAGATATCCAGCACCCGCTCCAGGAACCACAAATGCTGCATACGCGAGTAGCCGCGGTTCGGACCGACAGGACATTTGTTGGTGACTACCTGCGTGAAGTCAATGCGCAGGTTCTTTAGACGATAAGTTGCCGGCGTTACCTGCGACCAAATCACGCAGCCCAGCGGTTCGTAGCGCGGGTAGGCGCCACAATCGTCAATGTGCCGGGATTTCACGGCGAGAATCACGCCATCCTTGTCGAGCGCCACGCGCGTGTCGCGGAATGTCCGCTCGTTGCCGTGCGCGCTTGACACCATATGCTCGGAGCGCGTTTCCGCCCACTTGATGGGCGCGCCGCCGGCCTTGCGCGACGCCAGTGCGCAGACCGCCATCTGCGGGTAATTCGTGATCTTGATGCCGAAACTGCCGCCGATATCGTGTGTCTGCACCCGCACCTGGTCCATGCGCAAGTGCAGCGCCGGCGCCAGCAACTGAATGCCGATGGTGGGAAACGAGTTGTTACTCCAAAAGTAAAGACGCTCGTCGCTGTCGTCCCACTGCGCGATGACTGCGTTGTTCTCCAACGGCGTGCTGGAGAACCGATGCATGTGCAGGTGGTCAATATGGATTACGTGTGCGGCCTCGGCGAAAGCCTTCTCCACATCACCGTATTCGAAGACGCCGTTCCAGACCACGTTGGTTCCCATCGCCTCGTGCAGGATGGTCTTGTCCGTCGCGGCAAACTCTCCATCAGTCACCGCGTCCAGCGGCTCGTAATCCAGACGCACCAGTTCAGCGGCGTCTTCCGCGATGGCGGGCGTTTCGGCTACTACGGCCGCGACCGGCTCACCCTGATAGCGTGCGCGGTCCACCGCCATCGGGTAGTCAAGAATTCTGTTGCTCGGCGCAGGCCCAATTTCGAAGAAGGGATCAACCAACTTGGTTATTTCGTGACCAGTCAGCGTGCATACGACGCCGGGCAGCGCTTCGGCTTCGGAGGCATCCACACCGCTGATTTTGGCATGCGCGAACGGCGAGCGCACGAACCCCAGATGCAACATGCCCAGCATCTTGATGTCGTCCACAAACCGCCCCTTGCCGCGGACCAGGCGCGCATCCTCCTTGCGCGGGAGCGATTGCCCCACCCAGCTGGCGGTCTCGCTGTGCGACGTGGTTGCCATTGTCTCGTTCGTTAGAGTCCTTTTCCGGTGGAGACTTGTGTTTGGAGGGGCGCACCGTCAGGTGCGCCGTTGAGTCTTCTCAATTTCCGTGTTACCCCGAGCGGGCTTCAGCCCGCGAGGGATCCGCTGTTTCGATCCCTCCATCGGCCTGTAAAGCCCCGCTCTGTTGTGTCGCTTCGACTGGAGGCCCCGGGGCCCCTTGCCAGGCCGAGGCGACATTCCCCACAGGCTCAGCACACGCCGGGCTGAGGCCTCGCTCTTCCACCGGGAGCGGCGGCGGTCCTTCCACAGTGGGTCGTGCTCCCTCCGCCTCCGCCGCCGATGGCATGCTCAGCGCCCACTGCAGTCCATCAATCAGTTTCTGGATGTTCTTCTTCCCGACCGGCTCCAGCATGCCGCCCGCCATCGACGCCAGCTTGCCGAAGACGTTGGCTTCGCCCTGCCATGCCACCCGCGTGCTCTCCGCCAGAGGTGTGAGGTCGAACCCCGCGCTGATGGTGATCTGGCTGCCCACCGCCATACCGTGGCCTTTGTACAGCGCCCGCTGGGGTTTCATGGCCTCCGCCAACTCCATCTTGATCTCGGCCGTGCCGCGAATGTTGCCCACGCCCACGCGCACTTTCACTGTGAAGTGGGTAGGGTCCTGCACTGTCATGCTCTCGAAATCGGGCAGCAACGGGCCGAATTTGTTAGGATCGGCCAGGAATTCGAAGACCTCATCCGAATTGCGCGGCGAGGTGAACTCGCCCGTGAACTTGATGGCCACTACAGACTCCTCGATCCGGCCGCCGCTGCGGCCCGGATCGCCCTAAAGATGTTCTGATATCCGGTGCAGCGGCAGGTGTTGCCGGCGATTCCTTTGCGAATCTCGCCCTCGCTTGGTTGCGGATGCTCATCGAGCAACTGCAGCGTACTCATCAGAAAGCCGGGAGTACAGTAGCCGCACTGGAAGCCGTGACACTCGCTGAATGCCTGCTGCACCGGATGCAACTCGCCGTCTTTCGCGAGGCCTTCGACCGTCAACACCTCGCCGCCGTCCGCCTGGAAGGCAAAGACCGTGCACGATTTCGCGCTCCGGCCGTTGAGCAGCACAGTACACGCGCCGCAGTAGCTGGTGTCACAGCCGATGTGCGTGCCGGTCAGGTTCAGTTCTTCGCGCAGAAATTGCACCAGGAGCATGCGTGGCTCTATCTCGCGTGCATACGGTTTACCGTTCACTTTCATGCGGACGCTCACCCGCGCAATCGCCTCAGGCATAGAGGTGCGTGACCTCCACTTGCTCCCCGCGCGCGCGCCTGAGCGCGGCTTCGACCGCCATGCTGGCGAGCGCACCGGCGGCGTGGCGCTTGTATTCGGCAGAGCCGCGCATGTCCGATTGCGGCTGCGCCACATCCATGACGGCATCTCTGACGCTGGCGACTCGTTGCCCCGTAATCCGACATCCACGCAGCGTCTCCTCTGCTGGGGTGACGCGCGTCGCCGTCAGGCCCAGCACGCCGAGATAAACGCGCGCGTCTTGGCATGTATCCAGGTCGTGCATGGTGAGCTGTACCGCCACGCTGGCGCTGGCGTACACCGGAGCGCAGCGCTTCAGCGCGATGTAGGCGCCGCCACTGCGCTCGGATTGCAGGGGAACTGCGATCTCGGTCACGATTTCAGCCGGTTGCAGAGCAGTCGTATAAGCATCTTGAATGAAGTCGCCCATATCGATGCTGCGCTCGCCGTTCGGGCCAAGAGTCTTCACCGTAGCTCCCGTTGCCAGCAGCACGGGCGCCCAATCGCCCGTCGGATCGGCTTCGGCGATAGAGCCGCCAATCGTTCCCAGGTTTCGCACCTGGGGATCGGCGACGCCTGCCGCGCAGTCGTGCAGAATAGGAATTAGCGCGGCCTCGGCAGACGCCGCAATCTCCGCGTGGCGCGTCATCGCGCCGAAGTGCAGCCCGCCATTGCCGCGAATGTACGAAGTTTTAAGAATGAAGTTGAGATCCACGAGATGCCGGGGCGACGAAAGCCGGAGCTTCATCAGCGGAATAAGGCTTTGCCCGCCCGCCAGCAGTTTGGCTTCCTCGCCCAACTCGCTGAGCAGTGATACCGCTTCCGCGTACGTCTGTGCCCGGTGATATTCAAATGCCCGAGGATACATTCCGCCCCCACGACGGTTTTTGCGGGCTCCCGCCTGCGGTGGGTAAGAATATCGCAAATTGAGGCGTTTTGCAGGCGTGAGCGAGCTTGCGAGCGGGAGCCTGTAGCCGAAATCCCGAGCGAGCAAAGCGAGCCGAGGGATCTGGTGTTGAGGCGTTAAGCAGGCACGAGCGAGAGCCTGCAGCCGAAATCCCGGGCGAGCTTGCGAGCCGAGGGATCGGGTGTTGAGGCGTTAAGCAGGCATGAGCGGGAGCCTGCAGCCGAAATCCCGAGCGAGGGAAGCGAGCCGAGGAGCCGCGATACTGAGACGCTCTGCCCGGCCCAAGCGAGCCCGCCGTGAGCGAGCCTTTTGCACCACGATGCTGCTCGCGTGTGCGAGAAGCAGGTATATTGGCATAGCGTCTGTGTGCATGTCCGATTTGGTCACCCCCGACGAGTTCCGCGCCGCCCTGGGGCGCTTCGCCAGCGGCGTGACGGTCATCACCGTCGAGACTGCGTCTGGTGACGTGCATGGCATGACCGCCAGCGCCTTCTGTTCGGTTTCGCTGCACCCGCCGCTGGTGCTGGTCTGCATAGACCACCTTGCTGAAACCTACCTTCATCTGCGCGAGCGCCGTCAGTTCGGGGTCAGCATCTTGAAGGAGGAGCAGGACGCCCTCTCGGAGTTCTTCGCCGATCCGGAGCGCAATCCCGACGCAGGTTATCGCCTTGGCATCAAGTATCGGCCTATGATGCGTGGCACGCCGGTGCTGCAAGATGCGCTGGGCAATCTGGATTGCTCAGTAGTCAGCGCCCACGAGGCGGGCGACCACACCATCTTTGTCGGCGAGGTCAAGGAAGTGAGGGTCGCCGAAGGCGCGCCTCTGTTGTATTTCCGCGGACGCTACCGCATGTGTGCTGTGCTGCAGGAGCCCTGACTCCCACAGCGGCCTTGTCTCCTTGACAGCCTGGGGCTAACCTCTTACAGTCCGTTCCGCACATTTCATTGCCCAAAGCGAAATTTCAATAGCCCCACAAGGAGTCGCGATGTCACCTTATCGTTTTGCGAAGCACATGCTTCTCTTCGCCTTTCTGTGTTGCTTGGTGGCAGCGTTCGCCCAGCAGCCAGCGACAAACTTCTATCTCACGCCTTACGGCTCGCCGGTGAGTGTGGAAACCGCCAAGAAAGCCGCTGCTGCCGCGTTGGCTGAAGCCCGCAAAAACAACTGGTACATGGTGGTGGCGGTGGTTGATCCCAGCGGCGATCTCGTCTATTACGAGAAGATGGACAACACGCAACTGGGCAGCGCTAAAGTTGCCATAAACAAGGCGCGCTCGGCCGCTCTGTTCAAGCGGCCCACCAAGGCTTTCCAGGATGCAGTTGCCGGTGGCGGCGCGGGTCTCCGCGTCCTCGGGCTGGAGGGCGCTGTGCCGGTCGAGGGCGGCATGCCGCTGATCGTGGACAGCAAGATCATCGGCGCGATCGGCCTGTCGGGCGACCTCAGCGAGCACGATGCCCAATGCGCCAGGGCCGGCTCCGACGCGGTGACAAAGCAGTAGAAATTGTGTCGCAACCAGCAATGCAAGTTCGTGCTGGAATAAAATTATCCAAATCGCTGCGACTCCACCTGCGAGGTGGAATGATGTAGGCGTGGGCGTAAGCCCACGCCGCCAGTACGAGAAGTGTTGAGCCGCGGCGGCGACACAGCCACATGAATCCTGGCCGACAATTCACCCGCTCGGTGAAAGACTAAAGCACAACGAAATGTCAGATCACTTTGGCAACCCTCTCTCGTCATCGAGGAGTTCGTCGTCCTCGAAGGAGACGGATCGCCCTGTGAGGTGGACGAAGCAGTCTTGCCGATGCCGCAATCTGTCAGCTAGCTTTAGGAGAAAAGGAAGATGACTATTTGCCAGTACAGGTTACCGGAAAAATCGGTTATACAACTTTGGTTCTAGGAAGGACTTTTCCGTTTCTCGATCGGCCCGAAACTGTTGCGAAATGCAATGATATTTACCTGCCACCTAAATGCTATGTTGCATTTGTCAACAATCAACCTTGTCAAGCCCCACAAAGGTGTTGATTTGATGCTATCAAATTGAAATAACTGCCAAAACTTTTGCTGATGCAGTGTGTACAAATCCCACCGTAATGTGCTATAATATATTTAGTAGAGTCGGAAATGGCGAGAGCCGTTCCGACTCTTTTTGTTTTGGCTTAGCTTAGCCAGTTCCTGCTGGTTACCGGTATTCCAGCTGGATGGGAAGCCGCTACCTTCTGGCGCGCCGAGCTCGCGCACCCGAAGCCGACGGCAGACCGGAATCCAGCAGCACGTGTTGAGCTCACATGCGCTGCTGGAGAACCTGGCATCGGCGACGCGTTGAGCTCGCGCTTTCCGCCTCCAAGCCGAAGAACAAAACGGGCTGGCCCAGTGCCCACTCCTGACTGCGATCTTTGACAACTGAAATACCTTGCCTTGCGAGGTCCTGGTGCGCGTGTGGCGCCGCGACTGGGGAACGTCAGGACCTCGCTACCCCTGCGCCTGCGCTGGAGGTCTCCACCCGGCGACGAAGACTGTCAAGTCACATCGCTGTCTTAATGCCTGCCTGGATCAGCAGCCAGTTCATCGGATAGGACGTCAGGAAACCGCACGCCATAGCTAACTGCATCAGGAACCAGAATTCGATACGCGTAGGGGGAATTGGCCCGAACCATACGAAGATGACCAGCGCCATCCAGCCGTACAGGCCGACCTGCCAGGCGCTGAGCGAGAGGAAATCGACTTTCAGCGCACGCCACCAGATGGGAAGCCCGGACTGATGCAGCATGGGCGAGATAGCGGCGTACTGAAAGGTAACGCCGACGAGCAGCGCGAGCAGGTAGTCAAGTGTCCACTCGCCGAAGACAAGGCTGCCGGCTAAAGCGAACGGCGCAGCGCGAAACAGGATGGGGCCGACGAGGTCGGCCAGCGAGCATCCAGCGCCGCAGTGCAGCGTTCCGGCGACGACGCGTTGCCAGAAGGGACGCGGCGCCATTTGCATCGTGGTCCTTGGGGCTGACTGTTGCTGGCTCAGCGGTCCGGTCCGGCCGATCGCCCAATACGCCCAGATGCCCATTGGCCCGGCCCACAGTGCGTTGATGGGCCATACCCAGCGCATGACCGTCATCGGCAGGGGCCGGCGGCGCCGAATGTCGATGGCGACGAAGGCACAGGAGACGAGGCCCAGGAACACGCCTAGCCAGGCCAGAAGGTGAAATGCGGGCGCGCGGTATCGGTCATTTCTCGCTCCGTCCGCGGCAATCTACCCTGCCGGCGGTCGCAACGAAAAGGGAATGAGTGGCAGCCGAGTTGGCCTCGGCGGCCCGCAGGAAGCGATTCGCGATGAGATCCCGCGCGGTCATCGGAGGCGCGTAAGGTTCGTCGAGTCCGGCTTACAGCTTATCAATCGCGTCGGCAACGCAGTTGCACAGAGCGCGGCGGCTGCTGACCAGGGCAGAGAAATGACCGGCGGAGATCCAGCGCAGGGAGCTGCCGGGCCAGTGCTGATGAAGGCGCTCGGTCTCACTGTGCAGCACGTAGCCATCACGCCGGCAGCCGGCAATGACAGCAGCGTCGGGGCGCTGAGGGGCGGGGAAGCAGGTGACATCGGCCACGGCAAACAGGCGCAGCAAGCGTTCCTGCGCGGCCAAGCGCCGGGTCGCACCGCCACCCAACGCAGTACCGAGCGCCGTGAAGTCCACGCTCCACGACAGCAGTCCTCGGGTATAGACACTGCTGGCCGAAGCGCCGGCGGCGAGTGCAGCGCAGGCCAGTGGGAAGCGCGTAACTGCGGCAGTGATCGCAGCCATGTGGCCGCCCATGCTGTAGCCGGCTACGGCGACCTTTTCGTAGCGGTTACGGAGATGCTCCAGCAGCGCTCGCGCCTCCCACACCATGCCCAGGACCATCAACCCGTGATCGCTGACCGTGATGAGCGACGGACCGCCACGGGTGCGGCGCAGGCCGTAGAACGGATTCTCCATGAAGTAGAGATCGATGCTGCGCCGGATGAGCGGGCCGAAGACACGCTCGCGTACCTGGTAGCCCTCATCGCGCGAAGCTGCGAGGATGACAACGGCGGCGTCGTTACCGCCGCGAGTCCAGGCTCGGACGTGTGCCGTGCTCGCCTCCTTGGGAAGTAGCGCCAGTGGAGATGCGAAGGCGCCATCACGTTGCATGACACCGTCGCGCTCGCCGCGAGGGCTCCACATGATGGAAATGGAAGAGGGCGGGTCGGCGTACGAGACGCGTTCGGTAAGCTCGGTCAGCAGCCATTCTTCTCCCCATCCGTGGGAGAAGAGCTTGGACCAGCGCGACAACAGGGCGATGGCCAAGTCGAGCGGGTGGGCCGCAGCGATGGAAATATCGCCACCAATCCCGATTGAGCGGTCGGTAGTTTCGTCCTGCATAGAAATGAAGAGGGATTCTTCTAATCGTACACAGAAAAGAGCGTGCGAGTTGAAGAAAATCCTTCGCTGATAAGGTCCCTCGTGTGGAGGCTGAGTGCGCCCACACTCGGAATGACAAAGAGCGACCGCAAACGGCAGGTTCCTCGACTCGTCAGTCGCTAACGGCGAGCTCCGTGCTCGAGGATGACGGCAATGAGTCTGAGGTGCAAGAAATCATTTGCATCGCCCGTCCCTTTAGCGAGACAATGTGCGGACTTGGGCCGCGTCGGGGATCGTCTTCCCACCTAACTTAGCGGCTGTGGGGTATATGGAAGCTTCGTCGCACGACGTTCTTATGGTAGGAGGCGGAGGCGCGGGTCTGCGCGCTGCCATCGCTGCCGCCGAGGTCAATCCCAAACTCAGCATCGCTGTCATCTCGAAGGTATATCCCATGCGCAGTCACACGGTGTCGGCCGAGGGCGGCGCCGCGGGCGTGGCCAAGCCCGACGACAGCCTGGACGAGCACGCCTACGACACTATCTCCGGTGGCGACTGGCTGAGCGATCAGGATGCGGTGGAGGCATTCGTTCGGGAAGCTCCGCAAGAACTGCTGCAACTGGAGCACTGGGGCTGTCCCTGGAACCGTGAGCCGGACGGTCACATTGCGGTTCGTGCCTTTGGCGGCATGAAGAAACGGCGCACCTGGTTCGCCGCCGACAAGACCGGCTTCCACATGCTGCACACGCTGTTTCAGACCAGCCTCAAGTATCAGCCCATCACCCGTTACGACGAATGGTTCGTCACCCGGCTGCTGGTGGATGATGGTCGCGTTCAAGGCGTCGTAGCCATCGAACTGATGTCGGGAAAGATTCAGACGATCCTGGCGAAGGCGATAATCCTGTGCACCGGAGGGTGTGGGCGGGTTTTCCCATTCACCACCAATGCCGCCATCAAGAGCGGCGATGGCATGGCCCTGGCTTATCGCGCCGGTTCTCCCCTCAAGGACATGGAATTCGTGCAGTATCATCCCACCGGCCTGCCGTTCACCGGCATTCTGATCACGGAAGCCGCGCGCGCCGAGGGCGGCTACATGCTGAACAAGGACGGCTACCGCTATCTCCAGGATTACAACCTCGGTACTCCCGAGCCCAAGCCGGTGCTGCGCTGCATGGAGCTCGGACCGCGCGATCGTCTATCGCAAGCCTTCATCAAGGAGCATGAGAAGGGACGTACCATCGAAACGCCGCACGGACACGTGGTGCACCTGGACCTACGGCATCTGGGCGAAAAGTTGATTAACACACGCCTGCCATTTGTGCGCGAGCTGTGTCTGAAGTACCAGAACATCGACCCGGTCACGGAACTGGTCCCGGTGCGGCCCGTGGTGCATTACATGATGGGTGGTGTCAGCACGGACATTAATGGCGCGACACCGCTGCGAGGATTGCTGGCCGCCGGCGAAGTAGCCTGCGTGAGTATCAACGGCGCAAACCGTCTGGGGTCGAATTCGCTGCCCGAGTGCCTGGTGTTTGGCGCGCGAGCCGGCAAGACTGCGGCTGAGTATGCATCCGAGCAAAAGCCCGCCAGCGCGGCAGTTTTGGCTCAGGCACTTGACGAAGAGAAGCGTTTGGAGGCGCAGTATCTCCACAAAGTTGGTGGGCGGGAGCGTGTCGCGACAATTCGCGGCGAGATGCAGGCGACGATGGAGCGAAGCGTAGGAATTTATCGTGACGAGCCTTTGCTCCAGGAAGGTACGGCCAAGCTGCGCGAACTGCGGGAACGTTACGCGGACATCAACCTGGATGACCGCAGCCGCACGTTTAATACCGAACTGGAGTCGGCGCTGGAGCTGGGCTTCATGTTGGATGTGGCGGAGTCGATGATGCAGTGCGCCCTGCATCGCACGGAGTCGCGGGGGGCGCATCAGCGCCTCGATTACCCCAACCGGGACGACGAAAGATTTCTGGCGCACTCGTTGGTATATCGCAATGCCGATGGCACATCGCGAGTCGAATATATGCCGGTCACGATCACGCGATGGCCGCCGGGAGAACGAGTCTACGGGCAGGGGAAAGAGCATGGTGAGGCGGTAGCTGCAAAACGGATCAGATGATGGCCGACAAGATTACTCTCGAGATCGCGCGTTACTCTCCGGAGCACGACCAGGAGCCGCACTTCCAGAGCTTCGAAGTGCCGGTCCACAAGGAATGGGTCGTGCTCGATGCACTTAACCACATCAAGGATACGGTGGATGGAACGCTGACCTATCGCTGGTCGTGCCGCATGGGCATCTGCGGCAGTTGCGGCATGATGGTAAATGGCGAACCCAAGCTGACCTGTGCCACCTTCCTCTCCAGCTACGCAAAGAATGGGGAGAAGATCCGCGTCGAGCCACTCCGCTATTTCCCGATCGTACGTGACCTGGTTACCGAATTGAGTGACTTTCTTGCGAAGCTGAAGAAGGTTAAGCCGTGGTTATTGCCCAAGGACGAGCCGCCTCTGGCGCAAGGCGAGTTTCTGCAAACCCCGGAACAAGTGGACCGCTACAAACAATTCAGCATGTGCATCAATTGCACGCTGTGCTATGCGGCCTGTCCGGTCGTGGGATTGGATCCGGTGTTCGTAGGACCGGCAGCCATCGCGCTGGCTCAGCGCTACAACATGGATTCGCGCGATCAAGGCGCCGGGGAGCGAACGGCGATCCTGGCCCATCCCGATGGTGTCTGGGGCTGCACATTCGTCGGCGAATGTACGCGTGTATGTCCCAAGCATGTGGACCCGGCCGGCGCGATCCAGCAGTACAAGATTGCCGCGGTGTTGGATTGGCTGAAGTCGTTTGTAGCTCCGCGAGGTGCATAGGATGTCCATGATGAACGAGGATGCCGGCAAGAGCGCGCCGGGTTACACGCCCTTTCATCCGCGCTGGTACCGGCCGCACGTGTCGGTGTACTGGTGGTTGGGCGAGTGGCATTATCTGAAGTTCATTTTGCGCGAACTGAGCAGCGTTGCGGTTGCGTTCTTTGTCATTGAAACACTGTTCATGCTGAGCGCCCTGCACGAGGGGCCGGAGGCCTACGCTCATTTTCAGGCGGTCCTGCGCAATCCTTTGGTCGTCCTGATCAACATCATCAGCTTCCTGTTTGTGGTGTTCCACACGATTACCTGGTTCAATCTTGCGCCGAGTGCGATGCCGGTGCGCATGGGCGGAAAGAAGCTGCCCGAAGCTCTGGTGGCTGCTCCCAGCTACGTCGCGTGGGTGGTGATATCGGCAATTGTGTGCTGGATAGTTCTGCATTAGCGGCTGAGGCGATACATGGCGAAACCGTCGAACGAGGCTTTCTTCTGGATGCTGTTCAGCGCGGGCGGCGTGGTGGCGGCGCTGTTGATTCCGGTACAACTCTTCCTGTTCTTTATCGCCTTTCCGCTGGGATGGCTGCAAGCGCCCAGCCACGACAGTTTGATCTCGCTGGTGCGAATGCCTTTAGTGCGGATTTACCTGTTCATTCTGTGCTCGCTTCCACTGTTCCATTGGGCGCACCGCTTTCGCTACACGCTGTATGATGGCCTTAAGGTAAAGCATCTTACCGGCTTGATTTTCGTTCTATGTTATGGAGGAGCGGTAGTGGGAACGGCCATCGCGGCGTGCCTGCTGTGGACGATTTAGTACAATGTCGGCCTCTTGCGATGCCTGAGACATCGCTTTTCATTTGACTTGCCCCTGCCGCTTAACTCCCAAAGGAGGGTAGTCGTGCAAGACTTATACGCGCATGCGCAGCGCGTCTTCGGAAGCGCCGACAAGATCATGCCCGGCCTCTGGTGGCTGGCAATGGTGTTCCTCCTTGCCGCTTGCCTTTGGCAACCGACTCAGGCACAAACCTATCGCGTCATTCACGACTTTACCGGAGCGGCAGACGGAGCCTACCCCCGGGCCACGCTTACCCTGGACCGCGCCGGCAATTTCTACGGGACGGCCGGCGGCGACGGCGCAGGAGGCAACGGCACCGTCTTCAAGCTGACGCACTCCGGTTCCGGGTGGGTCCTGGTCCCTCTCTACCGATTTCAAGGAGGCTATGACGGGAGCGTTCCCTGGAGTCCGGTGACTATGAGCCCGGATGGTA
>Ga0335083_10002269_pt1 | contig 25539 bp, 29 predicted proteins | sample Lox_Sample_42_FD_206716 | JGI IMG/M metagenome (GOLD analysis project Ga0335083, IMG submission 206716) | Soil microbial communities from Loxahatchee National Wildlife Refuge, Florida, United States - Lox_Sample_4.2 | ecosystem: Environmental > Terrestrial > Soil > Wetlands | place: USA...
CCACGAACATCACCGGGTTCTTCCATTGCGCGCGCGGGTCGAGCTTGATGAACGACTCGAGTGCGGCGCGCCGCAGGATGGGCGCGCTCAGCGTTTTGATGGGCTGGGTGGTGGTGCTCATGTCAGTGGCTCCAGAGCTGCAGATGCTCGACGATCGGCCCGAGCGCGAGTCCCGGCACGAAGGTGAGCGCTCCCAAGACCAGCACCGTGCCGGCCAGGAAAACGATGAACAGCGGCGTGTGCGTCGGCAGCGTTCCCGCGCCCGCCGGCACCAGCTTCTTGCGCGCCAGGCTGCCCGCGAGCGCGAGCACCGGCACGATGAGCCAGTAGCGCGACGTCCACATCGCGATGCCGAGCGCGGTGTTGTAGAACGGCGTGTTGGCGGACAGTCCGGCGAACGCGCTGCCATTGTTGTTGCCGGCCGACGAGAACGCGTACAGCACCTCCGAGAAGCCGTGCGCGCCCGGGTTCGCCATGCCGGCGGTGCCCGGCTCGACCACCACCGCGATCGCGGTGCCGATCAGGGCGGCGAAAAACGGGAACAGCACCGCGAGCGAGGCCATCTTCATCTCGTAGGACTCGATCTTCTTGCCGACGTACTCCGGCGTGCGCCCGACCATCAGGCCGGCGATGAACACCGCGACGATGGCGAAGACCAGCATGCCGTACAGGCCCGAGCCGACGCCGCCGAAGATGATCTCGCCCAGCTGCATCATCACCATCGGCACCAGGCCGCCGAGCGGCGTGAAGGAATCGTGCATCGAATTGACCGAGCCGTTGGAGGCCGAGGTCGTCGCGGTCGCCCAGAGCGCGGAATTGGCGACGCCGAAGCGCACTTCCTTGCCTTCCATGTTGCCGAGCGGCTGCTCGACGCCGAGCTTGGCGAGGATCGGGTTGCCCGCCTGCTCGGACAGCACGCAGACCGCGAGGAAGCCGGCGAATACCACGGTCATCGCGGCGAGCAACGCCCAGCCCTGGCGCGTGTCGCCGATCATGCGCCCGAAGGTGTAGCAAAGCGCCCCGGAAATCACGAGGATCGCGAGCATTTCGAGAAAGTTCGACAGCGGCGTGGGGTTCTCGTAGGGATGCGCCGAGTTGACGTTGAAGAAGCCGCCGCCGTTGGTGCCGAGCTGCTTGATGGCGATCTGCGAGGCAGCCGGGCCGAGGGGCAGCGTCTGTTCCTTGGTGGTGACCTTCTCCATGACGGGCTTGCCGTCCTTGTCCACCAGGGGCTTGCCGTCAGCGCCGTTCTTGGGTTGCTCGAACTCCAGCGGCGCCTGCACCAGGTCCACCGTCTTGTAGGGCTGGAAGGTCTGCACCACGCCCTGCGTGACGAGCGCGCCGGCGAGCAGCAGCGAAAGCGGCAGCAGGATATACAGGGTCGAGCGCGTCAGGTCGGCCCAGGCGTTGCCGACGCCGTTCGACTGCCTGCGCGCGAAGCCGCGCGTGAGCGCGATCAGCACTGCCATGCCCGTCGCGGCCGACAGGAAATTCTGCACGCCGAGGCCCAGCATCTGGGTCAGGTAGCTCATCGTCGACTCGCCGCCGTAGCCCTGCCAGTTGGTGTTGGTGATGAAGCTCACCGCGGTGTTGAAGGACGAGTCGGCCGAGACCGCGCCCATCTTCTGCGGATTGAGCGGCAGGACATCCTGCAGCCGCTGCAGGGCGTAAACGGCGACGAAGCCGATGAAATTGAACCAGAGCGTGGCCCAGAGGTAGCGCTTCCAGTCCATGTCGTCCTCCGCGTTCACTCCGGACACGCGATAGACCAGGCGCTCCAGCCAGCCGAGCACGGGGGAGAGGAAGGTGCGCTTGCCTTCGTAGACGTCCGCCATGAAGCCGCCCAGCGGCTTCACCAGCGCGAGCAGCACGACAAGATAGAAAGCCAGTTGCAGGAACGCGTTCATCAGAAATCCTCCGCGCGAAGCAGCGCGTAGAAAAGGTAGACACCCAGGGCAACGGCCAGGGCCAGCGCGAGCCATTCGATGCCGGTCATGACTTGTGCTCCATGAGGCGGGCGCAAAGGACGCCCAGGCCGAAGGTCAGGACGGCGAGGCCTGCTGTAGTCAGAATGAAATAAAGGTCCATGCGCGTACCCCTCTGTAAACGTCCCGCTAGCCTGTTCCCCGGTCCGGCCGTCGGGTTGACCTGCGTCAAGCCGGGTTCGATAGACCGCCAAGATAGGGGGCCGCGCATAAAGATTCCGTCAAAAGAACCGCCCCAGGAACCTGGAGAGGCGTTCGGAACGGATCAGCGCATGCAGCCCCGCCCAGAAGGCGGGCACCACCACGAGCAGGAACAGGAGGAACTCGATTGCCATGGCGGCAATCTAGGAGCGGCCGCGTAAAGGCCGCGTAAATACTGGAATTGCCCGTTACTGCTACTTCATCAGGCTGGGCAGCCAGGTCGAGATGATCGGCAGCGCGACGAGGATGGCGAGCCGCAGGCAGTCGGCGACGACGAACGGCAGCACGCCGCGGAACACGGTGCGCGTCGGCACTTCGGGCAGCAGCGTGGACAGCACGAACAGGTTCATGCCCACCGGCGGGCTGATGAGGCCGATTTCCACGACGACCACGATCAGCACGCCGAACCAGATCGGGTCGAGGCCGAGGTGCACGATGAGCGGGAAGAACACGGGCACCGTCAGCAGGATCATCGACAGTTCTTCCATCGCGGTGCCGAGGATGACGTAGATCACCATGATCGCCGCGACTACCATGATCGGGTGCAGCTGGAAGCGCTGCACCAGGTCCTTCAGCTCCTGCGGCATGGTGGTGATGTTGACGAATTCGGCGAACATCAGCGCGCCGATCAGGATCAGGAACAGCATCGACGTCGTGCGCGCGCTCTCCACCAGCGACTCGTAGAGCGTCTTCCAGCTCAGCACGCCGCGCGCGATGGCGAAGACCATGGCGCCGACGGCACCCACCGCCGCGCCTTCGACCGCGGTGAATACGCCGCCGTAGATGCCGCCCATCACCAGCACGAACAGCGCGATCACGCTGGTCACGCCCTTGAAGACCATCGCCAGCCCGAATACCGCGAAGGCGCCGATTACCGCGGCGTCGTTGCCTTCCATCCAGCCGAGCTTTGTGGCCGCCATCAACGCGGCGCCGACGCCCGCGAACCACCAGATTCCCTTCAGGGTCGCGAAGCGCTCGCGCCACGGCAGGCGCACGCCGCGCGGGCCGGCCGTCGGATCGCGCCAGGTGATGAATTGCACCGCGATGCAGAGCAGCACTGCCGCCAGGATGCCGGGCATCACGCCGGCGGCGAACAGCTTGCCGATGTTGGTCTCGGTCATGATCCCGTAGATCACCATGATGGTGGAGGGCGGGATCAGGATGCCGAGCGTGCCGCCGGCGGCGATGGAGCCGGTCGACAGGTAGTCGGCGTAGCCGAGCTTCTTCATTTCGGGATATGCCACCTTCGCGAAGGTGGCCGCGGTGGCGATCGAGGAGCCGCAGATCGCGCCGAAACCCGCGCAGCCCGCGATGGTGGCCATGGCCAGGCCGCCGCGCAGATGGCCGACGAAGGCGTTGGCGGTGCGGAACAGCTCCCGCGACATGCCGGCGCGCGTGACGAAATTGCCCATCAGGATGAACAGCGGCACCACCGAGAGCGTGTAGTTGCGCCCGGTTTCGTAGACCTTGGTCTGCGCGGTGGCGAAGGCGACCGCCCAGTTCCAGTCGCGCATGTAGGCGTAGCCGACGATGCCGACGATGCCCATCGACAGCGCGATCGGAATCCTTATGAACGCGAGGATCATCATCACCAGCAGGCCGATCAGCGCCTCAGTCATCGCTCAGGTGGTGCCGATGGGGCCGCGCTTGGCGGGCAGGTAGACGATCTTGAAGAGATGCACCACGCCGGTGAGCGCGATCATCACGGCCATGAAGTAGACGAAGGGCGAGACCAGGATGCGCAGCACGTCGGTGGTGTCGCCGTAGGCGGCGATCTTGCCGGCCTTCAGCCAGATCAGCCAGGCGAGGAAAAACATCACCGCCGCGCACAGCGCGTGCACCAGGCGCTCCAGCGCGCGCAGCGCGGTCCGCGGCAGCATGTGGTCGATGAAATCCATGGTGACGTGCTCGTCGGCGTGCGACACCAGCGGCAAGCCCGCGAAGATCAGCACCAGCAGCATCAACTCGGTGATCTCGAAGGCGCCGCGCAGGGGGAAATTGAACAGGTAGCGCGCCACCACGTCGGCGAAGGTGATGAACATCAGCACCAGCAGGATCGCCGAGGCCGCCAGGCCGAGCACCGCGTCTATCTTCTCTTCCCAGGTGCTGGAGGCTTTGCTCATGTCGGGTAAAAAAATGCCCGCCGGGTCATCCGGCGGGCGTGATCGAAGGCGCCGTGGCTACTTGCCCGCGGCGACGTTCTTCAGCTCGGCGTGGAACTCTTTCAGCAGCGCCGCGCCGTCCATGTTGCGCTTTTCCTTCACTTCCTTGATCCAGTTGTCGATCACCGGCTGCGATTTCGCCTGGATCTCCTTGACCAGCGCCGGGCTTGCCATTTCGATCTGCACGCCGGCCTTCTTCATGCCCTCGTTGCCGAGGCGGTCGACGTTGTCCCAGGACTTGCCGGCGCGGCGCGCCAGGTACTCGCCGCTGAACTTCATGATCACGTCCTGGTCGGCCTTCGAAAGCTTGTTCCACTTGTCCTCGTTCATGAAGAAGCCGAACGCGGAGCAGTAGAAACCGCCCGGAAACAGCGTCGCATACTTGATGACCGAGTCGAGCTTGAACGAAACGATCGACTCCTGCGGGAAGAACACGCCGTCGGCGATGCCCGAGCTCAGCAGCTCGTAGGATTCCGGCGCCGGCTTGACGAACGCCGACGCGCCGAGCGCCTTCGCCATCGCGTCCGCGATGCCGCCGCCGGTGCGGATCTTCATGCCTTTCAGGTCGTCGAGGGTCCTGATCGGCCGCTTGGTGTTGAACATCTGTCCCGGCCCGTGCGTGAACACGGCGAGCAGTTTCACCCCCTTGTATTCGCCCGCCTTTTCCATGCTCCGCCAGAAGACGCGACTGTAGGCGACCGAGTTGATCTCGGCCGTGTCGCCCGCGCCCGGCAGCTCAGCCATGAGGGGCAGGACGTGGCGCGCCGGCGTGTAGCTTGCAGTGACGTAGGAAACATCGACCAGGCCGTCCTTGACGGCGTCGAAGGTTCCCGGCGGCGCCGCGGGCGCCTTGGGCAGCATCTGGAATTTCAGGCGGCCGCCGGAGGCCTTCTCGACCTCGTCGCCGAAGCCTTGCAGCACCACGCTGGTCAGGTGGTGCGCCGGCGGCACCCAGGAAGACATGGTGAGCGTGGTCTGCGCCTGTGCGGTTGGGGCGATAGGCAGCGCGAACGCCGAACCGATCGCCGCGGCCAGCGCAAGTTTCTTCATACTGAGCATGAACTTCTCCTCCTCCGATGGAATCCCTAGTGTAGCAGCGCCTCGGCCATCTCGCGCAGCTTCCCCTTCTGGATCTTGGTCGCGTTCGCGCCGGGGGTCACCGGGAACGCTGCGATGGGCAACACGCGCACAGGTACCTTGTAGCGCGCGAGCTTGCTGCCGGCGTGCGCGATGACCGCCGCTTCATCCAGCGCTGCACCATCCTGCAACAGCACGAATGCAACCGGCACAAGGCTGCCGGCGCGCTGCACTGCGACAACCTGACAGGCGGCGATGCCGGGGACTTCCTGCACGACTGCTTCTATTTCCGCCGGGCTCACCAGGAATCCGGCCAGGCGCAGCGAGTCGCCGACGCGCGTCTGGTAGACGAAGCGTCCGTCGGCCAGCGTGTAGCCCAGGTCGCCCGAACGATAGTAGCCGTCCGCGGTAAACGCCTCGCTGGTCGCCTCCGGGTTGCCGTGGTACGCCGCCATCCGGCTGGAGGGTGCGAAAAATTCGAGCTCTCCGGGCTCGCCGTGCGGGAGGATCGCGCCGTCCTGCGGATTGCGGGCGCGCACGCGGGCCAGCACGCACACCGGCCGGCCGCCGCCCAGGCCGCGCTCGGCGACGGGTGCAGTCTCGTCCTGGCGTGCGAACAGGGCCTGGATCTCGCTGGCGCCATAGAGGCCCACGAGCCTGAGGCCCCTGGCATCGGCTCGCTGCACGATATCGGCGTGCGCCGGGTTGAACGCGGCATAGGCGAAAAAACGGACGTTCGAAAGGTCAGCACCGCAGTCGAGCAGCTGAGCGCAGGCCTCATCGGTGCCGTTCACATGCGTGACGCGGTGCGCAACGAGGTCGCGGCCCGCCTGTGCCGCGTCCCAGGACGGCGCCATGACGACGGGCCGGCCTGCGGCCAGCATCGCCAGCGCGCTGCAAAATCCGAATACGCCGCACAGGGGCGGCGCAAGCAGCAGCGTCGCGTCTGCGTCGAAGTTGAATGCGGCAGCGACGTCGAAAGCGTGCCGGATTACCGTCCGCTGGCCGTGCAGCACGAATTTCGGCGCCCTGGTCGTGCCTGAAGTCGTGAAGATGGCGCAGCCGGCGTCCCCTGTCGCACCGTTTTCGTGCAATGGCGTACTGCGCGCGAGCGAAGCAAAGGGATGCGCCGGCTTGCCGAGCAAAGTTGCGGGCGGCGAAGCGCCGGACTCCGCATAGAGAACGACGGATTGAAGATGCTGTAGCGCGCGCGGATCGCAGGCGGCAAGGATCCCGGCAAAATCTATCCCCTTGAATTCCGGCCAGAACACGAGCAGGCGGGCGCGCGAACGCTGCAGGATGTCGGCAAGTTCGTGGCTGCGAAAGCGCGTGTTCACCGCTACTGCGATCGCGCCGAGCTGCGCGCAGGCGAAGAACGCCGACAGCCAGGCCGGCAGGTTCGGCAGCCAGAGCGCGACGCAATCGCCCGCGCGCACGCCCAGCTTGCGCAAGCCTTGCGCAACGCGCCGGCTTTCTTCGGCGAGATCGCGAACCGAAACCGGGCGGCCGCGATCGATCAGCGCCGGCGCCGCGCTGTTGATGCGTTGCGCGAGCAGCGCGGGCAATGTGTCAGGAATTAAAATGGAAAAATCCGCCGACCGGCAAAAAATTTCCGGAAAAAATTCTCATGCGCGCAGAAAATTTTCACGCGGCGATTGTATTCGGGAATTGATGCCGATATGATGCTCGCTCGCTTGAGATAGAGGGAGAGCGCATGCCATCCGTAGTGACGAAGTCCGATCTCGTTCATGCTGCGGCGCGCGCTGGCAACTTGAGCAAGACGGCGGCGGGCGAAGCGGTCAACGCCGTGTTCGAGGCGATCGTGACCAGCGTGGCCAAGGGGAATCGCGTGACGGTGGTCGGCTTCGGCACCTTCCTGCCGCGCAAGCGCAAGGCAAGGGCCGGGCGCAGCCCGACCAACGGCAAGGAAATCAAGATCAACGCCAAGACCGTGCCGGCGTTTGCCGCCGGGCAGGGTTTCAAGGACGCCGTCGGCGACCGCTAGCTTCGGTTACACATGGAAAGGGCTGTGAGGTTGTCCTCACAGCCCTTTGTTTTTGCGGGGATTGCCAAGCCACGGGCATATTGGCAGAATCACTCGCCCATCATGGACGGACCCCTCATCCTCTCGTTGGACAACCACGGCGTGCCGCACCGCTGGATCAGTTGGCAGCAGGCGTGCTTCTATTACGCCAAGGACTTGGTCTCCTGGACCATGGGCGACCGCACGTTCACGTTTCACGGCGGCATCTCGCGCATGACCGGCGAGCGTTCCAGCATCACCGCGCATTCGATCATCGCCATCAAGGGCAAGGCGCTGGCGGCGAAGGGCTTCCACCAGGTGCCGCCGCTCAACAACCGCGAGCTGTTCCGGCGAGACCGCCACATGTGCGCCTACTGCGGCGGCGAGTACAACTTCTTCCGGCTGACGCGCGACCACATCCGGCCGTTATCGCGCGGCGGGCGCGACACCTGGATGAACGTGGTCACCGCCTGCCGCCAGTGCAACGGCCAGAAGCGCAACCGGATGCCCGAAGAAGCCGGCATCGAGCTGCTGTACGCGCCCTACGTGCCGAACAAGGCTGAATACCTGATCCTCACCAACCGGAGGATCTTCGCCGACCAGATGGAGTTCCTGAAGCAGCACGTGGCGGCGCACTCCCGCCTGGTTCTCGCCCCTGCCTGATCCGAAGCTGACACCCGGCCGCAGGATGCCGGTCAAGCCGGCGTATTGGGACGGGGCGAAGCGCGCGCTGGCGCGCCGCGACCCGGTACTGGCGGCGATCATGCGCCGCCATCCGCGCGTGCACATCGAGCCGCGCGGCGAACCCTTCTACACCCTGACGCGTGCGATCGTCGGCCAGCAGATTTCGGTCGCGGCCGCGCAAAGCGTCTGGAACAAGTTCGCAGACCGGGTTCCCGCAGTCACTCCCGAAGCGGTTCTCGGTGTGAAGAGCGGACATTTGAGAGCCTGCGGGCTGTCCGGCCGCAAGACCGAGTACATCGCCGACCTCGCGCAGCGTTTTGCCGACGGCCACGTGCATGTGCACCGCTGGCCGCAGATGAGCGACGAAGAGGTGATCGAAGACCTCACGCAGGTGCGCGGCATCGGGCGCTGGACCGCGGAGATGTTCCTCATGTTCAACCTTCTGCGCCCCGACGTATTCCCGCTGGCCGACCTGGGCCTGCAGAAGGGGCTGCGGGTGGCTTACCACGGGGGCAGGAAGATCTCGCTGAAAACCATGCGCAGCCGGGGCGAAACCTGGCGGCCGTATCGCTCGGTCGCGACCTGGTACCTGTGGCGGTCGCTCGACCCGGTCCCCGTGGACTACTGACCATGCGTGACAACGAGCGCCAGGCGCTGCGCATCCGCCGTTTCCTGATCGGGTCCGCGACTTCCCTGCTCGTCATCCTCGCGCTGTTCGTCTTTGCGGAACTCGACGCGCTGCCGACCGCTGCCGCTGTGCAGGGTTCGGCCGGCATCCTTGCGCTGATCGCGCTGTTCTACGCAGCTTTCCGCAGCGGCCTCAACCTGCGGCGAGCCGATCCGAGCCTGACTGCGGAGATGATCGGCGCGGCAATCCTGCTGCTTGCCTACGTCATGTACCACGCCGGCGCCGCGCGCAACGCGCTCAGTTTCTTCTACATGACGGCGTTGCTGTTCGGCGTGCTGCGGCTGGATACGCGCAAGCTGCTGGCGCTCGCGGCCCTCGCGCTGGCCGCGCACGCGGGCATGCTGGCGCTGTCGTATGCGAGCGAGCCGGAGATGGACCTCAAGGCTGCCGCGCTGCAGTTCACGGTGCTGATCATCGTGCTGCCGTGGTTTGCCGTGATGGGGGGCTACGTCAACTCGCTGCGCCGCCGGCTTTCCGACAGCAACCGCCAGCTGAAGGACGCCTACGACCGCATCGAGCAGATCGCGATCCACGACGAGTTGACGGGGCTTTACAACCGCCGTTTCCTGATGGAAGCGCTGACCCGGGAGCAGTCGCGCGCGAAGCGTACGAAGGCGGAGTTCGCGGTGTGCCTGTTCGACATCGACCACTTCAAGAGCATCAACGACACGCTCGGACACGCGGCCGGCGACGCGGTGCTGAAGCACTTCGCGCTCGTCTCGAGCGCCGGATTGCGCGGCGTCGACATGCTCGGGCGCTATGGCGGCGAGGAGTTCCTGCTGATCCTTCCCGGCACGGGGCAGGCCGGCGCATGCGCGGCCGGTGAGCGCGTGCGCGCACGCATCGAAGCTGCAGGCTTCCCGCAGCTGCCTGCCGACAGGCGCGTAACCGTAACAGTCGGCGTCGCCGCCAGCCGGCCGCGCGAAGACAGCCATGCGCTGATCGGGCGCGCCGACGGCGCCCTCTACGAAGGCAAGACGGCGGGCAGGAACAGGGTCGTCGCCGTCGGCTAGAATCCTGCTCCCATGAAGACGGTCTTTCTCGATTTCGAGCAGCCGGTCGCCGAGCTGGAAGGGCGCATCGAGGAGCTGCGCTATGCGCACGAGGATTCGGCGGTCGACATCTCCGAGGAGATCCAGCGCCTCACCAAGAAGAGCCAGGCGCTGTCCAAGGAGATCTACGCCAAGCTCACGCCCTGGCAGGTGGCGCAGGTGGCGCGCCACCCGCAGCGCCCGTACACGCTGGATTTCATCGGCCTGATGTTCAGCGGCTTCGAGGAGCTGCACGGCGATCGCGCCTCGGGCGACGACGCCTCGATCGTCGGCGGCCTGGCGCGTTTCGACGGCGAGCCCTGCGTGGTGATCGGCCACCAGAAGGGCCGCGACACCAAGGAAAAAATCCTGCGCAACTTCGGCATGCCGCGCCCCGAGGGCTACCGCAAGGCGCTGCGCCTGATGCAGTTGGCGGAGAAATTCTCGCTGCCGGTGTTCACCTTCGTCGACACGCCGGGCGCTTATCCAGGCATCGAAGCCGAGGAACGCAACCAGTCCGAGGCCATTGGCCGCAACCTGTACGCGATGGCGAGCCTGAAGACGCCGATCATCGTCACCGTGATCGGCGAGGGCGGCTCGGGCGGCGCGCTGGCGATCGCGGTCGGCGACGTCACGCTGATGATGCAGTACGCGACCTATTCGGTGATTTCGCCGGAGGGCTGCGCGTCGATCCTGTGGAAGAGCGCCGACAAGGCGCCGGAGGCCGCCGAGACGCTCGGCATCACGGCGAACCGCCTGAAGACGCTCGGCCTGGTCGACAAGATCATTCCGGAGCCGCTCGGCGGCGCGCATCGCGACCCGCCGGCGACCGCGGCCTCGCTGAAGAAGGCGCTCGCCGAAGCATTGCAGGATCTGCAGGAAAAAAAGCCGAAGGAGCTGGTCGAGGAGCGCCTCGAGCGCCTGCTCGCCTATGGCCGCTTCAAGGAAACCGCCGAGCGTTGAAATTTCAGTCCTCGCGCCCATGCGGGGGAAGCGCGTGGCGGTAGGGCTGTCGGGCGGCTTGGATTCCGTGGTGCTCCTGCACGCAATGCATGGGCTCGCGCCGCGGCTCGGTTACAAGCTTTCCGCGATTCACGTCAACCACGGCCTGAGCCCGAACGCGGGCGACTGGCAGACGTTCTGTTCGGCTCTGTGCCTTGAATGGGGTGTTCCATTCAAGGCAGTGAAGGTGAAGGTCAAAAGACAAGGCCGCGGCTTGGAAGCGGCGGCCCGGGAGGCGCGCCGAGCAGCCTTCATGAAGCAGGACGTGCAGGCCATCGCGCTTGCACATCACCTGGATGACCAGGCCGAAACGGTCCTCCTCAACCTGTTGCGCGGGGCGGGCCTGGAGGGCGCGAGCGGCATGGCGGTGCGCGGAAGTCTTGGCGGCAAGCTGCTGCTGCGGCCGCTGCTCGGTGTGCCGCGCAGAGCGATCCGCGCCTATGCCGCCGAGCACCGCCTCGGCTGGATCGAAGACGAGTCCAATGCCGACGAGGGATTGACCCGGAATTTCATCCGCCGGCGCCTCGGGCCGCTCATCGAAGCGAAATTCCCGCGCTGGCAGGAGAGTCTTGCGCGCGCGGCGCGGCATTTCGCAGCCGCGCAGCTCGACGCGCGTGGCCTGCTGCGCGCGTTCCTGAAGGAGAAGCGCCTGCGCGCACCCAGCGAAGCGAAGCTCGTGGAAATGCTCAAGCAACTGGGCGCGACGAAGGCCGAGATTTCCCATGATGGCGTTGTGATGCGCCTCTACAGGGGAAAGCTTTTCATCGAAAGAGGGAAGGCGAAACCGGCGGACTTCAGGTCCCGCGCCTGGAAAGGAGAGGCGCGGCTCTTGTTGCCAGGCGGCGAACTGCGATTCCGGCGCGTGAGCGGACAGGGCATCGACGGCAGCCTGCTGGACAAGCAGGCTTTCCATGTCCGGCTGCGTTCCGGCGGGGAGCGGTTGCGGCCCGATGCGCGCCGGCCCAGCCGTACGCTCAAGAACCTGTTCCAGGAAGCCGGCGTTCCGCCATGGCAGCGCGAGCGGCTGCCGTTGCTGTACTACGGCAAGCGCCTGGTCTGGGCGCCAGGTCTCGGAGTCGACGCCGCCTTTGTCAGCGCGCCCGGGATCGTGCCGGACTGGCGGCCTTTTTCTTCCTAGCCGCAAAAGCTTCGCGCGCCGCCCGCGCCTCTGAACTCGCTGCGGCAAGTTGCACCTGGTCGTGCGCCATGTGGCTTGCCGCGTGCGCGCCGATGCCGGCATAGGCGTTGATGGATTCCTTGCTCATGCGTACCGAGTTGCGCGGCAGCGCGAGCACCTGTTTTGCCACGGTACGCGCTGCCTGCAGAGCCTTGCCTGACGGAGCCATGTAATCCACGAGGCCCATGGCCAGCGCTTCGGCTGCCGGGATCCTTTCGCAGAGGATGCTCAGGCGTTTCGCGCGCGCGGGCCCGACCAGGTTGACCAGCCGTGGCAGCGTGCCCCACGTGAGCGGAATGCCGAGCGCGATCTCGGGCAGCGAGACAAAGGCGTCCTCCGCAATGACGCGCCAATCGAGCGCCGCGGCCAGCGCCAGGCCGCCGCCGATCGCATAGCCCTCGATTGCGGCGATCGTGATCTGCGGCAGTTCCTCCCAGGCGCGCGCCATGCGATAGCCCAGCGAAGCGATTTCGCGCTGTTGGTCGAACGGCAGCTCGCCGTTGCCCCAGCGGCTCGCGTCCCTCAGGTCGGCGCCGGCGGAAAACCATTTGCCGCTGCCGCGCACGATGATCACGTCCACGTCGCGTCGCGCCGCAAGCCGTTCCGCGCAGGCGATCATTTCGCGCATCAACTTCGCCGACATCGCGTTGCGTGCTTCCGGACGGTTGAGTGTCACGACTGCGACGGAGTTCTTGATTTCGAGTTTCAGGGTCCGAAACATGTGCGCAAGCCCTTGTTTTTATGTGGAAGTGCGGCTAATCATGCTATACTTTTCGATTATCTGGCAACGGCACTGGGGACCTCGGCATGGCGGTTGAACGCACCTTTTCCATCATCAAGCCCGATGCGGTGGCAAAAAACGCGATCGGACAGATTCTCGCGCGCTTCGAGGCCGCAGGCCTGAAGATCATCGCCGCGCGGATGATGCACCTGTCGCGCGCGCAGGCGGAAGGCTTTTACGCGGTGCACCGCGAGCGGCCGTTCTTCAAGGACCTGGTCGATTTCATGATTTCCGGGCCCGTGCTGGTGCAAGTGCTGCAGGGCGAAGGCGCGATCCTGAGAAACCGAGACCTGATGGGCGCGACCGACCCGAAGAAAGCGGCCAAGGGCACCATCCGCGCCGACTTCGCCGCCTCGATCGACGCCAACGCCGTGCACGGATCGGACGCGCCCGAAACGGCGCGCAGCGAGATCGCCTTCTTCTTCCCGGGATACGAAATCTTTCCGCGCTAGGGCATGGCTACCAAACCATGAAGAACTTGCTGGGCCTCGACTCGCAGGGCATCGAACAGCTCTTCGCCGGCCTCGGCGAGAAGCCGTTCCGCGCCCGCCAGGTCCTGAAGTGGATCCATCGCCGCGGCGCAGCGGATTTCGCCGCCATGACCGATATCGCCAAGGATTTGCGCGCCAAGCTGGCGGCGCAGGCGGCCATCGAGCCGCCGGTGGTGGTCGGCGACGGCACGGCCGCCGACGGCACGCGCAAGTGGCTGCTCAAGGTGGACGGCGCGAACGCGGTGGAGGCGGTCTTTATTCCCGAGGACGGCCGCGGCACGTTGTGCGTTTCCAGCCAGGCCGGCTGCACGCTCGACTGCGAGTTCTGCTCCACCGGCAAGCAGGGCTTCAACCGCAACCTGACGGCCGCCGAAATCATCGGCCAGCTCTGGATCGCGAATCAGGCGCTCGGCGTGCATGGCCACCCGGGCGGCGTGGGCGCCGGCAACCGGGTTATCAGCAACGTGGTGTTCATGGGCATGGGCGAGCCCATGCTGAACCTGGATGCCGTGATCCCGGCCGCGCGGCTGATGATCGACGAGAACGGTTATGGGCTCTCGCGCCGGCGCGTGACGGTTTCGACCAGCGGCGTGGTGCCCGGCATGGACCGCCTCGCCGCCGAATGCCCGGTGGCGTTGGCGGTGTCGCTGCACGCGCCCGATGACGCGTTGCGCGACCGCCTCGTGCCGATCAACCGCAAGTATCCGATCCGCGAACTGCTGGCGGCCTGCAATCGCTACCTGGAGCGCGCGCCGCGCGACTTCATCACTTTCGAGTACGTGATGCTGGATGGCGTCAACGATTCCGACGCGCAGGCGAAGGCGCTGCTCGGCATCGCGTCGCGCGTGCGCTGCAAGTTCAACCTGATCCCGTTCAACCCGTTCCCGAATTCCGGCTTGAAGCGCTCGGGCGCGGAGCGCATCCGCCGCTTCGCGGAGGTGCTGCTGCGCGCCGGACTGACCGTCACCACGCGCAAGACTCGCGGCGAGGGCATCGACGCTGCCTGCGGCCAGCTTGCCGGCGAAGTGGCCGACCGCACGCGTCGCACGCGCAACGTGCCGATCGTGGAGGTGCGCGCATGAGCCGCTTGTCCGGCGCCGCGTTCGCCGCGCTGCTCGGCGCCGCGGTGCTGGCCGGCTGCGGCGGCGTGACACCGGGCACGTCGAGCACGGCCCCCGATGCGATGGCCGACACGCCAACGCAGACCGGCGAGGTAAGCGACCCGCGCAACCGCGCCAAGGTGCACACGGAACTGGCGACGCTCTACTACGGCCGCGGCAACATGGCCGTCGCGCTCGAGGAACTGCGCATCGCGACGTCCGCGGACCCGAGCTACCCGACCGCGTACAGCGTGTTCGGGCTGGTGTACACGGAATTGCACGAGAACGCGCTGGCGCAGAGCAATTTCGAGCGCGCGCTGCGCTTGTCGCCGAACGATCCGGACATCAACCACAACTACGGCGGTTTCCTCTGCAAGACGGGCCGCGAGGACGAGTCGATCAAGTATTTCTTGCAGGCGGTGCGCAACCCCCTCTACCCGACGCCCTGGCGCTCGTACTCAGCGGCCGGCGTCTGCGCCCTGCGCAAGGACAAGCTCAAGGAGGCCGAGGGGTACTTCCAGAACGCGCTGCGCCTGGACCCGAACGATCCGCCGGCGCTGCTGAACATGGGCCAGATCCGCTATCGCCAGGGCAGCATGGACGAGGCGCGCAAGCTGGTCCTGCGTTACAACAAGCTGGTCGAGCCGAGTGCCGAATCGCTCTGGCTCGCGCTGCGGATCGAGCGGAAACTTGGAGAACGCCTCGCCGAGGCCGGTTACGCCAACCAGCTGCGCCGCCGCTTTGCCACGTCGCGCGAGTACCAGTTACTGCAGCGCGGCGAGTATGACTGAGATCGCCGAGGCCGTCGCCGGCACCGGCGTCGGCGAGGAACTCGCGCGCGCGCGCGCGGCGCTCGGCTTGTCCGTCAAGGACGTCGCCCAGCAGCTCAAGTTCGCCGTGCGGCAGATCGAGGCGCTGGAGCAGGGGCGCTTCGGGGAACTGCCGACGGGGACCTTTGCGCGCGGCATGGTCCGCGCCTACGCCCGGCTGCTCAAGCTCGATGCCGAGCCGCTGGTGGAGCGGATCGCCGGCCGCGTTGCGGTGCCGGACAACGCGGCGGCGGTTGCCTCGGTGCGCCGCCCGATTCCGATCACCGACAGCGCGCGGCGCACAAATCTGGCCTATGCCGCGCTTTCGATCGCCATCCTCTGCGTGATCGCGGGCGTGGTGTTCGAATGGCAGAGCGAGCGCGCAAGCGCATCGCGCATGAGTTTCGTTCCGGCGGCGCAGGCGCCTGCCGAACCGCAGCCGAGCGTGGTTGCGCCACCCAATCTTTCGCCGCTTGCCGTCGCCGAGCCGGCTCGTGCGGGGCAACCCGCGCAGGCGCCGCAGGCCGCCGCGCCGGCTTCGAAACCGGCCGCGGAAGGCATGCGGCGCATCGTCATGAAGTTCGACGGCCTCTCCTGGGTCGAAATCAAGGACCGCGGCGGCAAGACGCTGCTGTCGCAGCTCAATCCCGCCGGCAGCGAGCAGGCGGTCGAAGGCCGGCCGCCCTTCGCCCTGATCATCGGCAATGCGCAGCAAGTGCGGCTTTCCTACGACGAGCAGCCGATCGACCTGGCGCCGCACGTCAAGGTCGAAGTGGCGCGCTTCACGCTCGAGTGAGTCGGCCGTGAGCCGGAGGGTTTCCACGCAGGTTCTGGTCGGCAAAGTGGCCATAGGCGGCGGCGCGCCGGTGGTCGTGCAGTCGATGACCAACACCGACACCGCGGACGCCGCGGCCACCACGCAGCAGGTGTTCGACTTGTGGCGCGCCGGCTCGGAACTGGTGCGCATCACCGTCAACACGCCCGAGGCGGCGGCGCAGGTGGCGCGCATCCGCGCCGGGCTAGACGCGATGGGCTGCGACGTGCCGTTGATCGGCGATTTTCACTTCAACGGCCACAAGCTGCTCAGCCAGCACCCCGACTGCGCGCGGGCGCTCGCCAAGTACCGCATCAACCCCGGCAACGTCGGCAAAGGGGCGAAAAGGGACGACCAGTTCGCGACCATGATCGAAGCGGCGCTGAAATACGGCAAGCCGGTGCGCATCGGCGTGAACTGGGGCAGCCTCGACCCGGAACTGCTGGCGCGCATGATGGACGAAAACGGTCGCCGGCCGCAGCCGCTCGATGCCGACGAAGTGATGCGCGAAGCGATGATCGTTTCCGGCGTGGAGTCCGCGGCGCAGGCGGAGAAACTCGGCCTGCCGGCGGAACGCATCGTGATCTCCTGCAAGCTGAGCGGCGTGCAGGACCTGATCCGCGTCTACCGCGAGCTCGCGCGCCGCTGCAAATACGCGCTGCACCTCGGCCTGACCGAGGCCGGCATGGGCTCCAAGGGCATCGTCGCTTCTTCCGCCGCGATGGCGGTGCTGCTGCAGGAAGGCATTGGCGACACCATCCGCGTATCGCTCACGCCGGAGCCCGGGGGGGACCGCACGCGGGAAGTGATCGTGGCGCAGGAGCTGCTGCAGACCATGGGCCTGCGCAGCTTCACGCCGCTGGTTGCCGCCTGCCCGGGCTGCGGCCGCACCACCAGCACCTATTTCCAGGAACTCGCGCAGCGCATCCAGGGCTACCTGCGCGAGCAGATGCCGGCCTGGAAGCGCAGCTATCCGGGCGTGGAGGAAATGAAGGTCGCGGTGATGGGCTGCGTGGTGAACGGGCCGGGAGAATCCAAGCACGCCGACGTCGGCATCAGCCTGCCGGGCACCAACGAAGTGCCGGTGGCGCCGGTCTACGTCGACGGCGAGAAGACCGTGACGCTGAAGGGCGGGCGCATCGCCGAGGAGTTCCAGGCGATCGTCGAGAACTACGTCAGGCAAAACTACGCGCCGGGCGCACAGCGCCGCCGGCCGGCCAAACCGCAATCGATCGCGATCAAGGCGGTGCCGTGAAAGGTAGCGCAGGTGCCGGCGCGGGTTCGGCGTTGCAGGCGATCCGCGGCATGAACGACGTGCTGCCGGAGGAGATGGCGCTGTGGCGCGCTTTCGGCGCCACCGTGGAGTTATGGCTGGAGCGCTGGGGCTACCGCGCCATCCGCATGCCGCTGGTCGAGCAGACGGGCCTGTTCCGCCGCGCCATCGGCGAAGCGACCGACATCGTCGAGAAGGAGATGTATTCCTGGCGCGACGACCTGAACGGCGAGGACCTGACTCTGCGCCCGGAGGGCACGGCCTCCTGCGTGCGCGCGGCGATCGAGCATAGCCTGCTCTACGAGGGCCCGAAGCGCCTGTGGTATGGCGGCCCGATGTACCGGCACGAGCGACCGCAGAAGGGACGCTACCGCGAGTTCTACCAGTACGGCGCCGAGGCTTTCGGGTACGCGGGTCCGGACGTGGACGCCGAGCTGATCGTGATGTGCGCTCGCTTGTGGCCCGAACTCGGGCTGGGCGGCCTGCGCCTGGAGCTGAACAGCATCGGCTCGGCCGAAGAACGCGCGCGCCATCGCGCCGACCTGATCGCCCATCTGCAGGCGAACGAAGCGAATCTCGACGCCGACGCGAAGCGACGGCTGCATAGCAACCCGCTGCGCGTACTGGACTCGAAAAACCCGCTGGTACAGGAAATCGCGGCCAAGGCGCCGCCGCTCATGAAGTATCTCGGCGAGGCCTCGCTCGCGCATTTCGACGGACTGAAGAAACTTCTCGCCGCGGCCGGCGTCGAATACACGCTCAATCCGCGCCTGGTGCGCGGGTTGGACTACTACAACCTCACGGTGTTCGAATGGGTCAGCGACGCGCTGGGCGCGCAGGGCACGGTCTGCGGCGGCGGGCGCTACGACGGACTGTTCGCCCAGCTCGGCGGCAAACCGGCGCCGGGCGTGGGTTTCGCCATGGGATGCGAGCGGCTGGTGGCGCTGATGAAGGATTCAGGCAGGGCGCCAACTGTGCCGAGGCCGGACGCCTACGTGCTGCACCATGGCGAGGGCACGCTCGAATACGCGTTTGCCTTGGCCGACGAGCTGCGCTCGGCTGGGCATGCGGTGGTGCTGCACGCGGGCGGCGGCAGCTTCAAGTCACAGATGAAAAAAGCCGACGCGAGCGGCGCCTGGCTTGCGTTGGTGATCGGCGAGGACGAGCTGCGCGCCGGCGAGGTGTCGGTGAAGATGCTGCGCAAGAACGCGGAGCAGCACCGCATAGCCCGCACGGGCGCGGTCGACCAGGTCAAAACTTTTTTGCAGAAGGCCAAGGAATAGCATGGCATACGATCTCGAAGAACAGGAACAGCTCGCTACGCTCAAGGGCTGGTGGAAGGACAACGCCGCCAAGCTATTGACGGTAGTGGCCGCCGCAGTGATTGCCTTTGCCGGGGTGACCGGCTGGCGCAGCTGGCAGGCTGGCCAGGCGCGGCAGGCGGGGGCGCTTTACGATTCGCTGGTCAAGGCGCTGCAGGCGAACGACGCCAAGTCGCTGCGCGACGCGGGCGGCGCGCTGGTCGAGTCCTTCCCGCGCACGCTGTATGCGAGCATGGGTGCGCTGGCGTCGGCACGCTTCTATTTCGACAAGGGCGACCTGAAGAACGCCAGCACGCAGCTGCGCTGGGTGGTCGATCGCTCGCCGTCGGATGAAATGCGCGACATCGCGCGCCTGCGCCTGGCGGGCGTGATGCTTGACGAAAAATCCCACGACGAGGCGCTCGCGCTGTTGGCCGCGAAGCACTCGCCCGCGCTCGACGCGCAATACGCGGCGCTGAAGGGCGACGTGCTGGTGGCGAAAGGCCAGGCCGCGGAAGCCAAGGCGGCCTACCGCCTCGCACTGGAGAAGACCGACGAGCGCAGCGGCGGCGCGTTCCGCGCCAGCGTGCAACTGCGTCTCGACGCCCTCGGGGGCTGAAGGTGCGCCACGCGCGTTTCCTCGCGGCCGCCGCCGCGCTCGCCCTCCTGCCGGCCTGCTCCAGCATGCCGAGCATGAATCCGTTCGACTGGTTCGGCAGCAGTTCGACCGGTCCCAAGCCCGCGGAACTGCCCGTGCTGACCAATGCACAGGGCGTAAAGGTCCTCTGGACGGCCGGCATCGGCGCCGCGGACGCTTTCGTGTTCTCGCCCGCGCTCGCGGGCGACAGCGTTTACGTCGCCGCGCGCAACGGCAATGTCGCGCGCCTCGACGCGGCCTCGGGCCAGGCCAAATGGCGCGTCTCGGTGAATACGCGCCTCTCCGGCGGCGTCGGCAGCGACGGCGACCTGGTGGTGGTCGCATCCGATGAGGGTGAAGTGGTGGCGCTCGACGCGAAAAACGGCGTGGTCAGGTGGCGCGCGCGGGTCTCGAGCGAGGTGCTGGCCGCGCCCAAGCTGGGCGAGGGGATGGTGCTGGTGCGCAGCGCCGACAGCCGCATCTTTGCCTTCGGCGCCGAGGACGGCAAGCGCCGCTGGGTATATCAGCGCCCGGCTGCCTCGCTCATCGTGCGCTCGCCCGTCGGCCTGACGATTTTCCAGGGCTCGGTGTACGCGGGTTTTTCGGGCGGCAAGCTGGCGGCCATCGGCCTTGCCAACGGCGTCCTGCGCTGGGAGACGACGGTGGCACTGCCCAAGGGCTCGACCGAACTCGAGCGCGTAACCGACATCGTCGGCGATCCGGCGGCGCTGGGCAGGGAGGTCTGCACGGCCGCCTACCAGGGTCGCGTGGGCTGCTACGAGGCGCAGAACGGCAACCAGGTCTGGACGCGCGAAATGTCGACGCTCACCGGCGTTTCCTTCGACGCGCGCTATGCGTTCATCAGCGACGACAAGGGCGCGGTGCACGCGCTGGACCGCAGCAACGGCCGCAGCATCTGGAAGCAGGACCGGCTCGCCTACCGGCGGCTGTCGCTGCCGCTACCGCTCGGTACCGAGGTCGCGGTCGGCGACCTGCAGGGCTTCGTGCACTTCCTCGCGCGCGAGTCGGGCGCCTTCATCGCACGCGCCGCCACCGACGGCAGCGCAATCCGCGCCGCGCCGATCAAGCTGGGCGAGGGCTTTCTGGTGCAGACGCAGAACGGCGGCCTGTACGCGTTGACCTTGAACTGAATTCCTAACGTGAAACCCGTCATCGCGCTTGTCGGCCGGCCGAATGTCGGCAAGAGCACGCTGTTCAACCGCCTGACCCGGCGGCGCGACGCCATCGTGGTCGACGTGCCGGGCGTGACGCGCGACCGCCACTACGGCGAGGGCCTGCTCGGCGGCCGCTCCTGCATCGTCATCGATACCGGCGGCCTGGAACCGGATTCCGGCGAAGCCATCTATGCCGAGATGGCGCGCCAGACCGAGCAGGCGATCGTCGAGGCGGACGCGGTGATCCTGGTGACCGACGTGCGCGCGGGCCTCGCGCCCGGTGACCAGGCGATCGCCGGGAAGCTGCGCCGCCTGAAGGACCGCGTCTGGATCGCGGTCAACAAGGCCGAAGGCATGGACCCGGAAGTCGCCGCCGCCGAGTTCCACGAACTCGGCCTGGGCGAGCCGGTGGCGATCTCCGCGGCGCACGGCAGCGGCGTGCCGGCGCTGATCGAGGCCGTGCTGCGGCCGTTTCCAGAGTCGCCGGAGGACTCCGAAAAAGATTCCAAGCATCCGCGCGTCGCTTTCGTCGGCCGGCCGAACGTCGGCAAGTCGACGCTGGTCAACGCGCTGGTTGGCGAGGAGCGCGTGCTGACCTTTGGCGAGCCCGGCACTACGCGCGACGCCATCGAGGTGCCGTTCGAGCGCGGCGGGCGCCGCTATACGCTGGTGGACACCGCGGGCCTGCGCAAGCGCGGCAAGTCGCACGGCGCCGAGGTCGAGAAATTCTCGATCGTGAAGACGCTGCAGGCGATCGAGGCCGCCAACGTCGCGGTGCTGGTGCTGGACGCGGTGGACGGCATTTCCGAGCAGGACGCGCACGTCGCCGGCTATATCCTGGAGCGCGGCCGCGCAGTGGTGGTCGCGGTGAACAAATGGGACGCGGCCGACAAGTCGGCGCGCGAGCGGGTCAAGGCGGAGCTCAATTTCAAGCTGGGCTTCCTGCGCTTCGCCGATTCGATGTTCATTTCGGCGAAATCCGGCAAAGGCGTGAACGACGTACTGCGCGCAGTGGACGGCGCCTACGCGGCGGCGATGGCCAAGCTGTCGACGCCCAAGCTGACGCGAGCCCTGATCGCCGCGGTGGAGCGGCAGATGCCGCCGCACCGGCGCGGCTATTCACGGCCGAAGATGCGCTACGCGCACCAGGGCGGCTCGAATCCGCCGCGCATCATCATTCACGGCAATTCGCTGCAGCACGTCACCGACGCCTACAAGCGATTCCTCGAGGGTTGGTTCCGCGACCTGTTCAAGCTGACCGGCACGCCGCTGCGCATCGAGCTGCGCACCGGCCGCAATCCCTACGCCGACCGCAAGTCAAAATAGCAGCAGGTTTAGGAAGCGCCCCTGCGTGAGGGCGCCCGCGCCCGCGGCGACGACGCCGATCATCGTGCCGACCATGAAGCGTTTGTGCATGCGCACGTTGCCGTGCCGGATCGACCAGATCGCCACGGACATCGCGATCAGCACCCAGACGGAAAGCAGGTGGATCACCGAGAAGCCCGCGCCCTTGCGCAGCTCCATGATCCAGAACGAAGACAGGGTGGCGATCAGCATTGCGGACACCCAGAGCCAGCCGAGGGCGCGATGGGGGCGGGTGCCCTTTTTCGCCGCGAGCTGGACGCCGCCGATGACGAGGGCGGGCACGATCGCCGCAAGGTGAATCGCGCTCGCTACGGTCAGGGCCTGGCTCACGGCCTCGCCTCCGCGGAGCGCGGCGCAGCGGCCGAGCCAAGTATGCGCAGGGAGCGGGCGAGGAATGAACCGCTGAACAGGCCGTAGGCGAAGCCGACCGCCGCCGCGAACGCCGGCATGTCCTTCAGTGCGGGCTGCATCGCTGTCGCGACCGCGATGGCATAGCGGGTGAAGAAGATGGCCATCATCATGGCCAGGGGAATCCAGCTGCCCTCGACGCGGAACAGCCGCGCGTGGTCCGAGTAGGAGACCTGGCGGGGCAAGCGCGCATGGCGGTTGAGGAGCAGCGCGACCCCAATGCCCGCAAGCCAGCCGCCATAGGCCAATGCCGACGGCCCGAACGCGCTCCAGATGCCCCACATCGACAGGGGCAGGAAGATCGACGGCATCAGCGCGACGCGCGTCCGCCCCAACTCGCGCGGGCGGACTTGCAGCACGCCCACGACCAGAAGTACCGCGAACAGGATGAAGACCCACGGCGGGGTGCGTTGCAGGATTTGCAGGATCATGGGCGGGCCCGTTTGCGATCGGCTACGCTACGTCGAGAGGCTCCGGAGCAGATTCATCCAGAGCGTGACCAGCGCGAAGTTACTCGCCGCGTACACCGTGAGCCGGTCACGCACGCGGTTGTAGGTGAGGTGGATCGCGCTGTGCGCGATGCGCAGTCCCACGTAGCCCCAGGCCAGCCCGAGCGCCACGCTGCTAACCCTGTCGGTGACGTAGAGGATCAGACAGGCGACATAGAACAGCACTGGCAGCTCGAGCAGGTTCATCATGTTGCGGTTAGGCAGCGAGACTTGCGGCGGCACGCGCGCCGATTCGCCGTACCTGAAGTCATCGTAGTCCACCTGTCCGGCGGCGCCTGCACGGAAGCGCCGCAGCGGGATCAGCAGCAGCACGACGAAGGTGAGCATCGCCAACGCGACTACCGGAAACAGAATGTCCGTTCGTTCCTGCATCGCCAGCGTCCAATGTTGACAGAAGAAACTTAATCCTAGTATGCTAAGTAGACAATGTCAACATCAAAGCACCGGAAGCGCCGCTACCATCACGGCGACCTGCAAAATCCTGGAAAAAGAAAGGCTTGAGGCGCTTACGCTGCGTACCCTGGCACGCCGGACGGGCGTGTCGCACGCTGCGCCCTACCGCCATTTCCGCGACCGCGAGAGCCTGCTGGCGGCGCTCGCCGCGGAAGGTTTCGCCATGCTCGGCAAGGCGCAACGCGAAGCGGCCGCTGCCGCCGGCCTGCGCGGCATGGGCGAGGCTTATGTGCGTTTCGCGCTCGAGCAGCCGCAGCGTTTCCGGCTGATGTTCGGCGGCGAAGTGCCGATCGGCAGGCATCCCGCGCTGCGGGAGGTGGCGACGCGCGCCTTCGACGCGCTATCCGGCGCGTTGGCTGCGCACGTGCCCGAAGCGCGCGGGGCGAGGGACCAGTCGATCGCGGCCTGGGCGCTGGTACACGGCCTGGCGCAGCTGCTGCTGGAAGGACGCGTCGACGCGTCGGCGCGCGGCGATCGCAGCGAGGCGCAATTCACCAGCGATGTGCTGGCGACGGTCCGTTTCGCGGCCGGATCGGCGAGCCGGGCGCCGGTGGGAGCGGCTCCGTCCGCGTAGGCCATGAGCGTTCCGGCCCGCCTCGGCGCCTACTACTTCGCTTACTTTGCCTACGCCGGCGTGCTGGTGCCGTACTTCTCTCTCTGGCTTGCGGGGCAGGGCTACGACGCGCGGCAAATGGCACTGGTGCTGGCAATGCCCGCGGTCGCACGCATATTCGCGCCGGCGGCGTGGGGCTGGATCGCGGACCACACCGGCTGGCAACGCGGCATCGTAATATTCGCCGCGTTCACGGTTCTGGGAGGGTTCTCTGCGCTGTACGTAGTGCACGGCGGCCTCCCGGTAGCTGCCGTCATGCTCCTGCTGAGCGTGCTCGCGGCCGGATCGATGCCGCTGGTCGAGGTGGCGGCGCTCGCCGCGACGCGCGCCAGACCCGGCAGCTACGGGCCGGTGCGTCTCTGGGGTTCGATCGGCTTCATACTGACAGTGCTCGGCGCGGGCGCCTGGCTGGATCACCACGATGTTTCCACGGTTCTCGACCTCGTGGTCGGACTTGCCGCCGTCGTCTGCATCGCGGCGTTCGGAATTCCGTCGCGGGAGCCGCATCCCGCGTCAGTGGGGTCCGCCGGCATCGGCCCGGTGCTCGCGCGCGCGGACGTGCTCGCATTTTTCAGCGCGTGCATATGCAACGCCGTGGCGCATGGCGCGTTGTACGCCTTCCTGTCGATCCATCTGGAGGGGGCGGGGTACTCCAAGTCCGCCATCGGCGCGTTCTGGACGCTGGGCTCCGCCGCGGAGATTGCCGTGTTCGTGTTCCTGCCGCAGTTGATGCGTCGCTACTCGTTGCGCGGACTGCTGATCGCGAGCTTCGCCTGCGTTGCGCTGCGTTTCGTTCTCATCGGCTGGGCCGTCCACGTGCTGACGCTGCTCGTTTTCGCGATTCTTCTGCACGCGGCCACCTTCGGCTTGTTTCACGCAGCGTCCCTCGCCGCCGTGCACCGCATTTTCTCCGGGCGACTCGAGGCGCGCGGCCAGGCGCTGTATTCGAGCCTCACCTACGGTGTGGGCGGGGCCGTGGGCACCTTGCTCGCAGGCTGGTCCTGGCAGGCGCTGGGCGCGCCCGCCACATTTACCATCAGCGCGCTGTTCGGCTTGGCCGGTGGCCTGCTCGTCGCGTGGAAAGTGCGGGTCTAGCCGACTTCGCGTCATTGCCTGCCGATCCAGGTGAACCCGCCAAGGTGTCGAAGGTGCGCCGCTTGGCGCGCTGCACGTGTCTGCGCATCGCGCTTTCGGCCTGGTCCGGGCGGCCCTCCAGGATCGCCTTGGCGATCGTCTCGTGTTCCGCCTGGGAGGTCTCGGTTTCCCGGCGCGTCATGATCGTGCGCCACTGGAACATCAGGATCGGCAACTGCAGCTGGCCGAGCATCTCGGGCAGGCGGGTATTTCCGGCAAGTTCGACGATGGTGCTGTGGAATAGCTGGTTGTGCTCGATGAAGGCCGCCCGATCGGCAGGATCGTCCCGCCTGACCTTTTCCCACATCGCCAGGAAGCGCCTGCGATGGTCGCCCCGGTCGATTCTTTCGGCCGCGCGCCGCGCGGCGTGACCTTCCAGCAGTTCCCGGATCTCGAACAGATCCGCCATTTCCCGCGGCGTCAACCGCTGGACCGCGACGCCGCGATTCGGTACCAGGCTGACGAGTTTCTCCGCCGCGAGCCGGCGAAAGGCCTCGCGGAAAGTGCTGCGGCTGTAGCCGATCTCCTCGGCCAGGTCGCGAATCACGAGCCGCTGGCCCGGTGCGAACCGTCCGGTGAGGATGCCCTGCCGGATCGTCTCAAAAACGAAATCCACCGCCTCGCCGTGCCTGTGCTCATCCATGGC
>Ga0335083_10002271_pt1 | contig 25530 bp, 21 predicted proteins | sample Lox_Sample_42_FD_206716 | JGI IMG/M metagenome (GOLD analysis project Ga0335083, IMG submission 206716) | Soil microbial communities from Loxahatchee National Wildlife Refuge, Florida, United States - Lox_Sample_4.2 | ecosystem: Environmental > Terrestrial > Soil > Wetlands | place: USA...
CTGCGCCAACTCCGCCAAAAACGACTTCGCCGAGCATGATGTTGATGAGAGGCACCATTCCGCCGAGCGGTGTAAACGAATCGTGCATGCCATTCACCGCGCCACAACTGGCGTCGGTGGTCACGGTCGCGAACAGAGCGGTGTTCGCAATGCCGAACCGAACCTCTTTGCTCTCCATGTTTCCGCCAGGCTGCAGCGCACTTGCCCGCTGGTCGGTTCCTGACAAAAGCGGGTTGCCTCGCGCCTCCGCCCAATAGGCGGTGGACACACCCGCCAGGAAGAGGAAAGCCATCGCGGCCCAAACCGCCCAACCGTGACGCCGTGATCCTGTCATTCGACCGAGCGTGTACGTCAGTCCGGAGGGAATCGCAAAGATCAGGACCATCTCGAAGAAATTCGAGAACGGAGTCGGATTCTCAAAAGGATGGGCGCTATTAGCGTTGAAGAACCCTCCGCCGTTGGTACCCAATTCCTTGATTACTTCCTGAGAGGCGACGGGGCCTTGGGCAATCACCTGCTGAGTGATCGTCTGTGTGGTGGTCTTACCGTCTGCGCCCGTGACCTGCGCTGCGTACGGCTGAATCAAATCGACTATCGTGTACGGCCTAAAATTCTGAACCACTCCCTGCGAGATAAGAACCACCGACCCGACCAAGCAAACTGGGAGCAGAACCCAGAGGAGACAACGCGTCGTATCGACCCAGAAGTTCCCGAGTTTCTCCGTCTCCTTTCGCGCGATGCCGCGGATGACAACGATGGCGAGAACAATGCCGACGGCGGCGGATGCAAAATTATGATAGGCCAATCCCGCCATCTGCGTGAGATAACTCATCGTCGACTCGCCGGTATAAGCCTGCCAGTTCGTATTGGTGGTGAACGATGCGGCCGTGCCAAAAGCCAAGGCTGGATCCACATTTGGAAGTTTCTGTGGATTGAGCGGCAGCCATCTTTGTGTGCGCTCGATCAGATACAAGAGAGCCATCGAAACGCCGCTAAAGAGCAGCATGGAAATGGTGTACTCCGTCCAACGCATTTCTCGTTGCTCGTCCACTCGCGTCAATCGGTATACAAGTTTCTCGATTGGTCTGAGCAGAGGATCGAGAAATGTCTTCTCTCGGTTGAAAACCCTTGTCATGAAAACGCCCATCGGTTTCGTGACCAGGAAGATCACGAATAGATACAAGCCAATTTGAAACCAACCATTCGCCGTCATTGTTAAAACTCCTCAGCTTTCAGCAAGGCATAGAGCAGGTATCCACATAAAAGGACACAGATCACCAATAGCGCTGCATTACCTAGAGTCATCGCATTACTCCTTTTTCAGGCGTTCGCAGCCGCGAACGTAGAAGATTCCTACTGCGAAAAACAGAGCCGTTGCTGCAAGAAAAAGTATGTCTAGCATCATCGTTTTACTCCTGCCCCGGAACTGTTGACGTTCACCACGAACCTTGCTTTCCGCCCCACCACCAAATCAAACCGACCGTCGCCGTGTTTTGCTCTTTCTTGAGAAGTCCAGGATCGCTGGTCAGGAAAAATGGCTGGTTCGAGAAATCACGTCGCCATTCCCAACGCGAAATCAACCCGTCCGTCACTTTGTATTCAGCCGTAATCGTTGTTTCCTTCAGTGCCTGTGTGGTGCCGCTGAATAGTCCACCGCGATCCGACAAATACTCCGCCCTGCCGGCTAGCGCAAACTTTGGCCTCAGCTGATATCGTGCGTAGGCCGCTCCGCCCGTGACGTGTCCGGGAGCGGAGTTCGAGAAAACCCGGTTGACCACGTAATCGGCCTCGCCTACCAGCGCTAATTTCGGCGTTGCGTTCCAGGTCAAGTACGAGTCAAAAATGTGTTCTCGGCCGTTTGGCGTTGGCGTAATCGGTGTCGTCGGCAGTCCCGGTTGGGTCGGTTCCGTCGGAAGTCCTGGATTCAGCACTGCCACCACATCCCGCTGCTCTTGGCCAAAATAATAGTTCACGTTCCAGCTGACTGTGGAAGTTGGCTTCAAAGTGAAGATAAACGCCTGGGATTTGAAACCGTTGAAGTCTTCGGTTTGCTGGGCGCCGTTCACAAGCCAATACGTCAAGTTGACTTTCGAGGTCAGGTTGTAACTCGCACGAATGCCCATGTGGTAGAACGGCAGAAAATTAAAAAAGTACGACCGCGAATAGTTGATTTGGTCTTTGTTGTAGTTGCCTTCTACACCCAGAGAGCTGGCCCACTTGCCAAAATCGATCGTCAGCCCGCTTCCCACAGGCGCGATGTACGTGCCGTAGGCCTGGAAAATCGGTCTATAGGTCTGGGGGCGCAATTCGTTCGACGCGCTTCCTTGGACCGTTTCCGTCGCTTGACCGTACTGCAAGTCCACTCGCGCACCAAAACGGCGACCCACAGAGACATCCGGTGCGCGCTCAAGCACCACGGTCGCCTGATTTAAGCTGAAGCTATTGCTGCTCACATCGTACGCTCGCAACAAATTCACCCGGCCAACGGGCGCATTAAAGTTGTAGCCATAATACCCGTCCAGCATGAGATTTAGAGTCGTGCCCTGGAGAAAGTCGGTCGCACCATGCTCGCCCGATGGCGGAGCGCCTGATGTGGATTGTACAGTCTGTGCGACCGGTTGCCGTTCGGCTTCGGCAAACGCGGTCGTGCTCTCTGGAGCGATTTCCGCGCTTGCTCCCTTCGCTGTAGGCCGCCCTTCGAGACTCTCGACTCGTTTCGAGAGCTGTGCCACCAAACTTCGCAATTCCTCAACCTGCTTTTCAAGAGCTTCAGGGTTTCCTGGCGCTGCTGACGGTGCGTCTTGCGCGAATGCGGTGCACGACCACGTGACCATTAACGTTAATACTGCGAACCGAAATATCCCCGCTATCATGACTCCATCCTTTCCTACCCATCTTCACGGAACCGTTCTCGTCAACTTGCTTCGAATTCATCTGCAACAATTGCATTTTGCCCGCAGTTTCAGGCTTCGCATCCGTCCCTGGGCGCGGTCGAGATCTGTGCCTCTCCGTTTCGGCGTGGAATTGGACGAGCGCATACAACATGAACGCCAAACCTAGACCGGTGAAAGTTATGAGAATCCACATCGTGTCCGCGTTTCCTATCGGATCGTCCTGCGATTTCTCTGAAGAACAAGACCACGCTTGACGATCAGGACGATGATGGCAACCGGGAGTTAAGGAAGTTGTGAAGAAGCTATAAGAGTTTCATAACGTCTGATTTTGGTGACAGACGATCCGGAGTGAAGACCTAGGTCCAGATCAAGGCGTGTGGCGAGAATCGCGCCTTCGGCGTGCGTCGCGCCACTGTCGTCTTTCACGCAGTAGCTGACGATCCGCTTGTGAACATCCAGTCCGATGTAATACATGGGTTCCATGGGGGACGGTTCGCCAGTGACGGGCACGATTTACACGCACGTGATCAGTGAAGACGGAAAGCGGATTGCGGCGCAACTTGGCAACGCAGTTTGGGGCGTTTTGGACGCAATTGGACGTAAAAAGCGAAACGGCTCAGAGGGAGCATCCTCTAAGCCGTTTCAAATCAACTAGAAATGGTTGCGGGGGTCAGATTTGAACTGACGACCTTCGGGTTGTGAGCTACACAGAACAGCATGGCAAAAATCCACTAAATGCTTGATGTGGCGTTGCTTAGCTCAAGACCCAACTTTCGGTTTCTCCTGTTGAATTGTACCGAAGTTGTACCGAAAAGCTACGCTGGCTCTGGCGTGATTCGAGCTTGGGCGAAGATCGTGTGGAGCGTGGCTTCATTGATTTTCTGCCTGAACTCCTGAAGATTCTCCAGCGTCAACCTTGCATTGCGACCACCAAACTTGGTGTCCAAGATTTTCTTCATTGTCAGCCGCATTTCCTTGCCTGCGTGTTGGCGCTCGAACCCTTTGTAATTCTCATAGGCGATTAAGTCTGCGGCTTGCAGCAGCACTTCGCCTTGCCAGCTTTTCAGTTCAATGCTGTGGAGTCGATCCCGACATTTGATCCCCTCATCCCGCTTCAGTCCTTCGAATGTGTCGATCAGCACCCCATTGAACTCAAGCGAATCATGGATGAAGGCGATCTGATCTGTTTTGTATCGCGGGTTCGACATCAATCGTTGGTCGATGTACACCATGATTTGGCTGAAGAGTAGAACGTGGCACAGATTCTTGACCCGATCTTGCTTAGCCGCTTCGGGAAAAACTGTTTCCACATCCTTCTTGTAGACATTTTCTCCGCATCCGACGCAGGGGTACCTATGGAAAATCCCCAATAATTTGTCAAAGAAGTTGAACTTCTCATCGTCAGACCAACCCTCAAATTCTTGTCGCTTGGTGCTCCAGTGCGTGGCGTGGAAGCGTGAGATTGTTGGTCGCCCGTCTGCTATGAGTTGACGATTCTTCGCATCGAGCACCCGTCCCCACGCAGCCTCAAAACTGAAGAGGTGCGACCAATGCCCTATGAAACAAGAAAGGGTCATCAGCCCAGTCAGATCATCGTCACCACTGTCATCAAGGTATCCCCAAAACATGACACGATTTTAAACAACTTACGAGGTATTCCGAAGCTGTACTGGGCATCCAAGTCGCTGAAAGGGACTGTAGGAACCGTTTCCTGTGGGTAAATTTGTGGGTAAGAATTCTCGCGTTGCAACCATTTTGAGCTTGGGAATTGAGCACCAAATCTTCTGTTGATCAGGTGCCCATTTCACGATTCACTATCGGACGCGGATGCTGATCCGCGCTGTCAGGCGTCGCTTGTAGGGCCTTCGCTGTCTCGGCACCCGCTTACCCGTCTAGAAGCACCTGCCCAACTGCCGTAGACGTGATCGCATGCGGCAAAAGCCCGCTGTCGTCGTGCCCAACACGTCGGCGGCAGCGCTGGACGTCGCGGTCGCGGCAATCGCTTCCATCGCTGGCAGGACGCTTGAATCTTCGCGCCTAACGAATTTCAAAAATTCGGCTGCGGCTTGCCTCGCGTCAAATCGCCCTAGATAATCAAAACAGAGGATGCGCCCAAAAATAGTGAACAGCCGTGACGAGCAGCCAGACTGCTCCCACTATTGAAACAACCATCACAACGAACCAGAATACTCGGCTTCTGCTCTCGTTGCGTTGCTCAGCTTTCCTCCACTCCCGCTGTTGTTGTTCGTATGCAGCCTCTCGCTTGCGATCTTCTTCCACAATCCCCGGAATTGTTTGCCAAGCTGCCGTTTCCGATTCGCAAGTGGCACGCACTTTGTCTTCCCTTTCTGTGAATGACAAGCCGTCAAAGGATTTTACGGTGTAAGGCTCTTGCCGATTAGTTCGGTTATCTTCGTTTGTAACTACGCACCACAGTTCCGGTAGGCTTGAACGTCGGGCAGCTTCATGCTCCGCGTCAGAGCGAGACATACCGCTCTCCACGGTCTTCCCACCGAGCTTCCAAACATTCTGAATGTCCTTGTTGCATACGGCTCCAAACCTCGAGGCGTCTGGATGTCCATCCCGGTAGCTGGCAGACCACCAAACCACGTCCCAAGAGACCAAGTCCTCCTCTCCACTCTCGGCAGCTATGGCAGCAGCATTGGCTGCGGTCTCTGTGCTATACCTGACTTTGCACTGAATGTTGCTGTACTGATTAAGACTGCCTATCGGAATTACGGCATAGCGTGGCGTACCCGGATGTAGCTTTCGAACGTAGTCCGAGCACTCGACCACCCACCACCACTCCTTTGGTTGTTCATAATCGGATAAATCCACACGGGTAACTTAATCGCCGAACCACCTAAATTCAAGAAAAACCGAAGTACGCAAAGTTAGACGGTCACGTGCTGTGGCGCAGGATGATTTTGGGACATAATACCGGGTACTATCGTCCCTTTATTTCCTTCTGAGCCAACGTGAGCGAGCCTCGCAAGCACCACTACGTTCCCGTCTTCTACCAGAAACACTTCGTCAACCAGCACGGGCTGCTGTGGGTGTACGACCGCAGCCTCGAGACTTGCAAGGAACTGCATCCCGCGTCGGTTTGCCGCGAGAAGGACTTCTACACGGTCAGACCAAAAGACGCGCCGTGGGATCGGCGCGTCGAGACGGAGATTTTCAGCCTTGTCGATGGCGCGGGCAGCGCTGCCCTCCGGGCGTTCCTGTCCCAGTCTGCGAGCCGCGAAACAGTCGGCAATGTGGTTTATTTCATGGCGGTTCAGATGCACCGGACGCCGACGTTCGCGAGGACGATGAAAGCAATGTATGTGTCCAGCGCCGAGGAAATGATGAGGCTGATGACCGTGGATGTGGGCAGGGTGCAATCCGTCCTCGACCGCTACAGCAGGGACACCGGAAAATCCATAGGCGCTTCGGCGGAGTCTATGGTCAAGGCGGTGAGGGAGAAGGGGCTAAAAGTCGAGGCGACCGAGACGGCTTTCCTGAGCCACATCTTCAGCCAAGCCGAGAGCACATTCAAGATCATCTCGCAGCTTTTCCCGCAGGTGCTCGTCGCGCCGGAGAACGCTGGTTTCATCACGTGCGACAATCCTATGACGGTCGTCCCGCCCGCAGGCTGCCCCTCCGTGGGCTTCTATGTGCCGGGCACGGTCTCGTATTTTCCCTTGAGCCGCCAAATTTGCTTGCGCCTTGATGGCTCCGGCAAGCAGTTCGCCAGGATGAAAATCAGCAAGGAAACGGTTCAGGTCGTCAATCGAAACATCGCTGCTAATTCCGAGCGGTTTGTCATGGGGTCGGAGAAGGCGCAGCTTCTCAGCACGGTCAAGCTAAGCGGCAGCATCAAGCAAGACCCCGTGCCGCGCTACACCGTGGAGACGGTGAACCCCGGCGACAGCTGTTCCTACATGAAGCTCACGCGTCATCCGACCCGGTACTTCTACGTGAAGGGTTGCGCTCCGTGAAAAAGTGGCCAAGTGCCCCACGTTCCGCAGTTTGGTACGTGGGTCTCGGGGTGGCCCGACCTCCGCTGTGATTTTCCCTTGTACACAAAAGAAAAAGGCCGGACGGAGCATCCGGCCTTTCCAATCTATTTGCTCAATTGGTTGCGGGGGTCAGATTTGAACTGACGACCTTCGGGTTATGAGCCCGACGAGCTACCAGGCTGCTCCACCCCGCGTATTCATACTACGCGAGTCTCTCGCGATCTGCAAATTGAGAGATTCGAGAATTCCAATCGAGAGGGGCATGTTCCGTTGGTTTAGCCAGCTTTGTGAACGCAGGCACTTTTTCGCGTTTTGCAAATGCCAGAATTGCTACCAGCTACTATACGGCGTCCCGTCAAATGGCGAAGTCCGCTCGGAGTTTGAGTGTACATCCACCATTCCCGTCGTCACTTGGTCCGGACTCATTACCACGTTGTCAAACTGCGGCACCCAGTCCTTGGCCCTTGTCATGGGATCCACCGGAACGTCACGGAGATATCCTGCCTGTTGAAGGTCGTCCAGCGATTGCGGCGCTGCCTGTTTGTCGAGAGTGTAGTTGTCTATCGCTTCCCGCATAACCTGCAAATCGTGCTTCAACACAGCTTCGCGTGAATGCTGGATTGTCAGACCGTAACGTTGTGCCGCCATTCCGATGAGAATCAGAATGATTGTGATCACGATCATCAGCTCGATGAGAGTGAAACCGTCGTGAAGGCCGAAAGCCGCCCGCTTCCTCCATGGAAGTTGGCCGTGCATCGACTTCTTGAGTCTATTCATTTCCATTTCTCGATCGATTTACCAGTCGCTGTACTTTGTCCCGTCCAGCGCCGTTCCCATCGACTTCGAATAAACATCGAACACATTGTTTCCGCACCAGCTCGTCGAATCGGGATCATCCGAGACGCACCGCAATCCCCAGTCCGGCCGCCCTGTCATGGGGTCGACGGCAATCTTCCGCAAAAATCGAAGCCGCTTGTCGTCTCCGGCTCCCAGTTGAACACCCTTCACCAGGGTATCCAAATCCGGCGGATAATTTTCGCTTCCCACTTCGGTTCGAAACTTGTGCTGATCCGCCAAGTCCTTATAGCGGTCGATCGAGTCTCTCATCGTCCGCAGATCATAGCGGAGCTCGGACTCTTTCTGCCGGATCACCGTGTACCGGAAAACGGGCAGCGCCATCGAGGAGAGCACCAGCAGGATTGAGCAGGCAATGATCAATTCCAGCAGCGTCATTCCCGCCGCCGGAGAAAGGCGCCGCTGGCGGCGTTCCCTCGCATATTGCTCGTAGTTCGACATTGCTCCTATCCACTTGTTTGGACTACGGCTGGACCTGCACAGTTGCCTCGCTCGTGACCAGCGGGATCGGTCTTTGTTGCGAGTCTTTCGCGTTCTGTTGCACGATGGAAAGACTTGAGGAGCCCGGAGCAATCCCTTTTATTACAATTCCCAGCAAAGTGCCGCTTCCGCTCACGCCTGGTGTTTTTGGCTGCCGCGTGGCGGAAATGATTGCCTGGCCCTTTTCTTTATTGACGTTTGAGACGATCGCGATTTCCTGCGTCCCTCCGGAAAGGAATCCTCCGTGCTGCCCTTCGCCCACCGCGTGTTGAATCTCTTCGACGCTCATCACTGCCGGGTTATATTGCAGCAGCATGGGTATCGAGAAAAGGTCATTGACGTTGTCCACCACAACGGCAATTGTTTTTGTCTCTCCCACTTTCAACGAAACTCCCTGCGGCTCGAACCTCAGTCTGCCAGGTTGCCCCCGCGGCGGATTCGCGCCGGGGGCATTCGCGGCCGCGGTCGCTCCCGGCGCTGGCGCAGTCCCTCCGGCCGGAATGCCATTCGGCGGCAGTGTGGCGGCCCTCGGTTTTTCCTGCACGGGTCGCTGAACTTCGCTCTCGCGCTTCACCTGAATATCCTGGTCCGAGCCCGTGTAAATGGCCCGCAGATTTTCCTTAGTCCATTCCGGCAGCCGCACGATGTGTGGGATCAACATGATCAGAACTTCGTCTTCCTGGTGATCCGTGCTGGTGCTTGAGAACAAGTAGCGGATGATCGGAATCTTCGCAAGTCCTGGCCACCCGTTCAATGTCTTCGTGTCCGTTCTCTGAATCAAGCCGCCGAGGATACTGGCCTGCCCGTCCCTCAATCGAATGTCGTGCTCCACGACGCGCTGGCTGATGATGGGCTGGCTGATTCCGCCAATTGTGGATGTGCCGGTCACAGATGAGACCTCGATTTTCAGCTTCAGCGAGATCTCGTGGTCCGGGTGTACCCGAGGCGTCATGTGAATGTTCACGCCAACATCCTGATATTGAAATTGTGTGTTCACGAGAGGGTTTACAAGGCCTGCCGTACCGACAGCTCCGACGCCGACGCCGGCCTGAAAACTTCCCGTTGCAATCGGGATGCGGTCGCCGATTTTGAGCGTGGCTTCCTGACCGTCCACCGACCGCAACTCAGGATCCTGGATGATCTTCGTATCCGTGTCCGTAAGCACCGCATTGGCGGTGAAATTCGGCAGCGTGACGCTATAGTCGCTGCTGTTTAAGTGCGCAAGGTCGTGAAGCGTGATGTTGTTCGTGGTCGTCGTGCTGCCGCTGCTGGTGCTCGTTGAGGCATTCGGAGCGATGGCAATCGACGCGCTCTGCCCCGGAGTCACTCCCAGATTCCGCAGGCGGTCCGTGCGTGCTTCCAGCACTTCTACCTGAACCACTACCTCTGGCTTAGCCTTGTCAACGTCATCAATCACTTTTCCCACGAGTTTCAAGACGTCCGGTGTCGCCCGCACAACAATTGCATTCTGCGAGTTGAGCTGCGAAATGCGCTTCACATCGAATAGCTGCCGTAGTCCTGTTACGATTTCTGTCATATCCTGCGGAGTGACCGTGTTTGCCAGATAAAAAGTTTTCAGCGATTCTTCCTCGTAATCGCGTTTTTTTTGTGGCTGGTCCGGCGCAATCAGGATTATGTTCTCCGTAATAGGTTTCCAGAACGCCTTGCTTTCCAGACAAACAACTTCCAGCGCCTGCTCCAGCGTCAGACTATTCAAATCCACGGAAATTCGCCGCGCTGGAAAATCCGGATCATAGATGATTGTGATTCCCGCGAGTTTTCCGATCGTATCGAAAAGCGTTTTCGCGTCGCCGGATGCCTTGTACGTGATAGCTGCGGTGGAAAGAGGCTTCAGCTCCGGCGGGCCCGACGCGTAGACAGTGGTCTCATCCTCCGGCTTCGGCGGCGTTCCGTCCGAAGCGTGCGTCTGCTGTACGATCAGGTCCAGGGTCTTTTTCAGCTCTTGGGAAGCGATGGCGCTGGAAGGATCCACAATCAGGGCGCGCTGGAATTGTGCCGCGGCTGCCTGGAGATCTCCGTTTTCTCTTTGCTTCAGGCCCAGCTTTATGTGCATCTCTCCGGCTTCAAATCGCGTTTGATTCAGCCGGATTTTGTAGCTGGCGTTGTTCGGGTCGGCCTTAAGTGCCTTTTGGTAAAATTCTAGCGCGGCGTCGTAATCTTCGAGGGTTTCCGCTTTCCGCCCCTTGCTATAATCCGTTTGGCCCTTCGGGCAGCCCGCAGCGAACAGACCCATTCCGACACATAAAATGACACTACAACAACGTCGCATGGACTCTCCGGGGCCTCGACTCGAAGCCTTTGCAGTCTAACATCCGGTTTAGAGCACCGGCAAGACGCGGAAGGTTGGCTGTCCCGCATCGGGCACTATGGTGTCGTTTCGGCCGGTTTTTCAAGGGCATAGCCAAGATTTAACACTCCAGTTATGATGGAGGATTGTGCCCAAGCCAGCGAAAAAATCCGAGAAGGGCGGCAAGTCCGGCGAACAGATAGTTGCGCAGAACCGAGCCGCCTCATACAATTTTCACCTGCTGGAGAGGTTTGAGGCGGGACTGGTGCTTCATGGCACCGAAGTGAAAGCCCTGCGCGAAGGAAAAGCGAACATCCGGGATGCTTACGTCGATTTCAAGCCGAGCGGTGCTTGGCTGGTTAACGCGCACATTGCACAGTACATGCCCGGTGGCCCTTGGAATCATGAACCACTCGGCTCACGAAAACTGCTGCTGCATAAGAACGAGATTTACAAGCTCGCGGGGAAGACCCAGGCCAAGGGCCTGACGGTCATCCCCACGAAAATCTACTTCCGCGATGGCCTCGCCAAGGTCGAGATCGCACTCGCGCAAGGGAAGAAGTCCTGGGATCGGCGACAGGACGAACGCGACAAGGAAGCTCGCAGAGAAACCGAACAAGCGATGTATCGCAACCGGAGGCGATAAAGAATCATGCAAATCACGTTGACGACCCAGCCGTTGGCAAGCATCGAAGCGGATGCGCTCATCACCTACGTGTTTGAGGATGCCGATCCCGTTCAGGGACGCATTGCGGAAATCGACCAACTCTCGAATGGCTTGCTCAACAAACTCGCGAAGGGCGGGGAACTCACGGGCAAAACTCTGGAAATGACGCTGATTCATGCCCCCGCGGGTTTGAAGGCTGCGCGCCTGCTGCTGGTCGGAGCAGGGAGGCGCGAGAAATTCGACGGTGCGTCGCTGCGAAAGATCGCTGGGGCGGCCCTGCGCTACCTGAAATCGCGCGGCGTCCACAGTTTGGCGTTTGCCGTTCGCGAGGGCAATGCCACCGAAAGCTTCGCGCAAGCGTTTGCGGAAGGCGCGATTGCGGCGGACTTCGAGTCCGACAAGTACAAAACGGACAAGAAAAACGACAAGTCCATTGATTCGGTTCAGGTTGCTGGATTTTCGGATGCGGAACGCGCAGCCGGCGAAAATGGCCTGGCACGAGGAAGAATCGTTGGCGAGGCGCAAAATTTTGCGCGCGACCTGATCAACGAGCCCTCGAACAAGCTGACGCCCAAAATCCTGGCGGAAAAAGCCGAAGCGATGGCGAAGCAGGCCGGTCTTGCCGTTGAAGTCCTCGATGAAAAGCGCATCGTGGATATGAAGATGGGCGCGTTGCTGAGCGTGGCGCAGGGCAGCATCGAGCCCCCTCGCATGATCGTCATTACGTACACGCCGGCGAATCCAAAGCCGGGAGCGCCCGTGCTCGGCTTTGTCGGAAAAGCCGTAACCTTCGACACGGGCGGCATTTCGATCAAACCTTCCGACGGCATGGAAAAGATGAAGTACGACATGGCCGGCGGCGCCACGATGATCGGCACAATGCGTGCGCTTGCGGCGCTGAAGCCAAACGTAAAAGTGATTTGCGTCGTGCCGTCCACGGAAAACATGCCGGGTGGGCGCGCACAAAAACCGGGCGATGTGCAGACTTCGATGTCCGGAAAAACCATCGAAGTACTGAACACTGATGCGGAAGGCCGGTTGATTCTGGCGGACGCGATTCACTATGCAAAGCAGCTGGGTGCGACGCATCTGGTGGATGCCGCTACGCTGACCGGGGCGATTGTCGTGGCGCTGGCGAGCATCAACGTCGGCGTCTTCGGCGGCGCCGATCAGGCCTGGACTGACAAAGTGCTTGCTTCCGCGAAAGCGGCGGGCGAAAAAATGTGGCAGATGCCGATGGACGACGAGTATCGCGAATTCATCAAGGGCACGGTAGCGGATATTCAGAATATCGGAAGCGGCAAAGGCGGAGGCTCGATTACGGGCGCCTGGTTTATTCGCGAATTTGCTGGCGACACGCCGTGGGTGCATTTGGATATCGCTGGAACGGCCTGGAACGACGACGCCAAAGCGTGGCTCGCCAAAGGCCCGACTGGCGTTGCGTTGCGCACTCTGGTCCATCTCGCGATGTCTTACTAGCCGGCGACGGCTTCGATTCACACTGACCGCTGGGGCACGATAGATCGTGCCCCTACGAATTCTCCTACTCGCTACAACGCACGGGGCGAGGGGAGCCTCGCCTCTGCAATTTTGCGCGCTTTCCAGTTTGTTCATGGCTACATTTTTTCGGGGGCGTCGATGCCGAGGAGATTTAGCGCGGCGACCAGCTGGGACTCGACTTGGGAGGTTAGAGCGAGGAGGAAGTCGCGTTTTTGGGCGTCGGGTTCGGTGAGGATGTGGTGCTTGTGGTAGAAATTGTTGAAGGACTGAGCAAGCTGGAACGCATGTTTGGCGACGAAGGCGGGTTCCTGGGCGCCGATAGCGGCGTCGACGGCGTGATCGAGAGAGGCGCTGGCCAGCAGTAATTCCCAAAAACCATTTCCGTCGGGGCCGTTGAGTTGTGCGGCGACGGTTTCCTGAGTAACGGCGGTGTTTTCGGCAGCGGCTTCTAAGCCTTTTCGCCGGATGCCGCGAATACGGACGACGGCGTACTGACAATAGGGGCCGGTTTCGCCTTCAAAGCTAAGAGCATCTTTGAAATCGAAAGCGATAATGGCGTTGCGCGTGAATTTGAGCAGGAAAAAACGCAAAGCGCCGATGGCGATGGCATGAGCGGTTTGCTTTTGCTCGGCTTCGGACATTTCGGCGTGGCGCTGCCGGACTTCGGCGAGTGTGGCGGCTTCGAGTTTGTCGATCAAATCGTCGGCTTTGACGCCTAACCCTTTGCGGCCGCTCATGTCCACGAAGGGACGCTGGGCATCTTCGGGCGAAAGCTCGTAGCCAAGTTCCGTGGCGCAACGCGGAGTGAGCACGACGAAAGCGTAAGAAAGGTGGATGGATTTGTCGGCGGCCTCGGCGTGGCCGAGGCGGCGGAGTCCTTCGGCGACGACTTCCTGGGGATAGGCTTGGCGCGCGTCAATGACGTTGTAAACAGCTGTGGCAGGTTCGGCGAAATGCGGCGCGGCGGGGTCGGACTTAAACGCGGTGGTGGCCCAGACGATTTCGCCCTCAGGAGTATCCGGCCATTTGCGATAATTGAAGTCCTTGCCAAGCAAGCCGAATTTCCAAAGCTGGTAGGCGATGTCCTTGCCGACATACGTTACCGTTCCGTTTGAGCGGACAATGATCTTGTCCTGGATATTTTCTTCGTCGGTAGACGAGGTTAAGGAGGTAGAGGAAGTTGAGGAGGTAAAGGATGAAGAGGTGGCTGCATTTGTGGTGCCAGAGCTAGCGGCGGGGTGGTTCTCCTTTACTTCCCTTACTTCCTTTGCGTCCTTGGCTTCCTCGTTCCATGGCATGATCCAGCAGCCGGCCATTTTTCCAGTGGTGGCCAGTTGAATCGCGCCGGAGGCTTTCAGTTTTTCAAAGGCGGCATCCCAAAACTTCAGATGGAGAATTTCGCTTTCGCGCGCGAGGAGTTCGTACGTGATGCCGAGGCGGGCCATGGTTTTCAGATGCAGAGTAACGATTGCATCGGCGACGACTTGTGCGACTTCGGCTTCCTCACCTCGGTCTTCCTCGATTGCTTTCAGAGTCCGGCCGCGCATTTCAGCGGCGCGGACTTTATCCTCTTCAAAAAAACGGGTTGTCTTCGCGTAGAGGTCCCAGCAATAGAAATCGAAGCGCGGCTCCATCGCGGCCATCTTGACGCTGACGGGCGTGCGGCGTTCCATATCGAGGAAGCCTATGACGACGTCGGCGACTTGCACGCCGGTGTTATCAATGTAGTTCTGAATTTGCACGGCGTAACCTGCGTGGCGCAGAATGCGGACCATGGTGTCGCCGAGAACGGCGTTTCTTACGTGGCCGATATGGGCGGCTTTGTTGGGGTTGATGCTGGTGTGCTCGACAATGACTTTTCCAGATTTTTCCCGCGAAAGAAGTGGAGAGTGGCCAGTCGCGAGTGGCGACACGGAAGACCAGAAAGCGGCGCGGTCGAAATAGAAATTCAGATAGCCGGCGCCGGCAACTTCGCCGCGAGCGATGCCATCGATTTTGGGCAAGGCGCTTGCGATTTCCTGAGCGATCATGCGGGGAGCTTTTTTGAGGCGCTTGGCGAGTTCGAAGCAGACGGGGGAAGCGGCTTCGCCCATTTCAATTTTGGGTGGGCGGTCGATGATGATGTCCAGAGTGAGAGCGTAGGTCTGCTTGATGTGGAGCGCGAGGGCGTCGCGCAGCCGATTTGCAAGAGTCAGGTACACGGTACCTCGGGGGAAAAGAGAAGTGAGTATAAGTTGAGAACGGGAAACGGGTCAAAGTTACTGGAGAGATTTTGGCGAACTGCGAGGAGTGCACCCACCCGCCACCCCGGGTGTTTTGTGCAAAGAGTGTGAAAAGCGTTGATAATACAGGGGATGCGAAATTTGCCGTGGCAAAAGAGTGCGTAAGAGTATGAAAACAAAGGAAGGCTAAAACCTTTGGAATGACATTGATGTGGCTGATCTGTAAGAGTGGCAAACAAAGGACTTACGCGACGGATGGAGGCAAGGAATCGAGATGAATTGAGGCCACGGGACTTAGAAGGAACCGCGTGGCGAGAGAGCATGGCAACAAGGCACGACTGGTGCGCGAATCAAAAAGTATAACATATTGGCTATATTTGTCAAGTAATTAATGATAAGTTGCTTGTTTGGTGTGACATAGGCGGAGCCAGTTTTGGCTCTCTTGCGTTAATGCCGGAAGCAGGCTGGTGTCCAGAGTTCGGGTGAGTGATCTTGACGCGGCGATTGAAGAGCAAGGGTTGATCTCATGAGCTACTGCTGCGCCGAAATACGCAGACTTTTTAGGACGGCGTCATCCCTCGAAAGCGGGAGCAGAGCTCCCGCACTCCACATTCGGAGAGACTTGCGGGACGGTTTGTTTGACACTCTTGCGTTGCGCCGATAGTATCGAACCATCCCCAACGGAACTTACAGACGCAGCGGCGGTTCCAGCGGCGGCAAATTTCCATGAAACTGGCTTATTTTGATTGCTTTTCGGGCATTAGCGGAGACATGACGCTGGGGGCGCTGGTGGATGCGGGCTGCCCTGTGGAGCAACTGCGGTCGAAATTGGCAGGATTGCAGGTGCCGGGGTGGGAGTTGACCGCGCAGAAGGTGTGGAAGAATGGGATGGCGGCGACGTATGTGCATGTAAAGACGGAAGATCAGTCGAAGCACAGATCGCTGAGCGCGATTCTGGAGATTTTGGAGAAGTCGCGGTTGGTGGCGGAGGTGCGGGAGCGGGCTGGAGCGATTTTCCGGAAGCTTGGGGAAGCGGAAGCGCGGGTGCACGACGTGCCGATCGAGAAGATTCATTTTCACGAGGTTGGGGCGGTAGATGCAATCGTGGATATCGTAGGAGCGTGCATCGGGTTTCACACTCTGGGGATTGAGAAGTTTGCGTGCTCGCCGCTGAATGTGGGAGGCGGGACGGCGAAGATGGCTCACGGGATTTTGCCGGTGCCGGCGCCTGCCACTGCGAATTTGCTGCAGGGGAAGCCGACGTACTCGAACGGGGTGCAGAAAGAACTTGTGACACCAACTGGTGCTGCGATTGTTGCGACGCTTTGCGATAGATTTGGGCCCCAGCCGGCGATGAGCGTTTCGGCGATTGGATATGGAGCGGGGACGGCGGATCTGGAGGGACAGCCGAACGTGGTACGGATCATGATCGGGGAGGCGATTGAGGCCTGGGCTGGGCAAGGGAAAACAGAACAGGCTGAAGCCTGTGCCACTGGATTTGATGAGGAAATTGCCGTAATTGAGGCGAATCTTGACGATATGAACCCGCAGATTTACGGATATTTTTTGGAGAAGGCGCTGGCGGCGGGAGCGCTGGATGTTTATACGACGCCGGTGCAGATGAAGAAGAACCGGCCAGGGACTTTGCTGACGGTTTTGTGCGGGCCGGCAGATACGACTGCGTTGATGACGTTGATTTTTGCGGAGACGACCACGTTTGGAGCGCGGACTTATCGTGCGGAGCGGCGGGTGTTGCCGAGGGAATGGGTGAATGTGACGACTTCTCTTGGCGAGGTGCGGGTGAAAATTTCCCGGGTGAACGGGCATATCCGGCACGCTACTCCGGAGTACGAGGATTGCCGCAAATTGGCTGAAGAGAAGAATGTGCCGTTACAACAGGTGATTGCGGAGGCGATACGGAGTTACGAGAAAAGACAATAGAGAAGAGTAAAGAAGCGGCAGAGACGAAGAATACGCAAAGCTAGCGCAGAGAAGGAAGAGACGGAAAAGACGAGACGGACGAGGGAAGAACGGAGAAGAATGGCTGCGGGAAAACCAAAATATTATTTGACGACGCCGATCTACTACACGAACGGATTGCCGCATATCGGGCATACCTATTCGACGATCGTATGCGACGCAATCCGGCGGTACAAGCGGATGCGCGGGTATGACGTGGTGATGACGACGGGGACGGATGAGCACGGCGTCAATGTGGAACGCTCGGCGAAGAAGGCGGGAGTTCCGGAGTCCGAGTTCGTGGCGAAAATGGCGGCGCAGTGGAAGGCGCTGTGGGACGAGTTGGGAGTGCAGGGCGACGAGTTTATTCGCACGACGGATTTGAAACATGCGCACACGGTGCAATGGCTTTTCAAACTGTGCCGCGAGAATGGGTTTGTTTATCCGGGGCATTACACCGGCCAATACTGCATCTACGACAATGCGTATGTGGACGTGAAGCCGGGTGAGAATTGCCCGGATTGCGGGCGACCAACGGAGACGGTCACAGAAGCAAATTTTTATTTCAAGCTTTCGGCGTTTGAAAAGCCGCTACTCGATTTTTACGCGAAAAATCCTAAATTCATTCAGCCGGAAACGCGGAAGAACGAAGTGTTGAGTTTTGTCGAAGGCGGGTTGCGGGATTTAAGCATTACGCGGACTTCGATTAAGTGGGGCATTCCGGTGCCGGGCGAGGAGCCGCACGTGTTTTACGTGTGGTTCGATGCGCTGACGGCGTATTTGAGCGCAGTGGGCGGGCCGAATTATGAGAAGAGCGGGTATTGGCCTGCGGATTTGCATTTGGTGGGGAAAGAGATTATTCGTTTTCACGCGGTTTACTGGCCGGCGTTCTTGATGGCGGCAGGCTTGCCTCTGCCGAAGCAGATTTGGGCCCACGGCTGGCTGCTGATGGACAGCGCGAAGATGAGCAAGTCGCTGGGGAATGTGGTGCGGCCGCGGCCGATTGTGCATGTGCTGGGGATGGATGCGCTGCGCTATTACCTGCTCCGCGAGACGGTGTTCGGGCAGGACGGGAATTTCAGTTATGACGCGTTGGTGACGCGGTACAACAGCGATTTGGCGAATGGGATTGGCAATTTGGCGAGCCGAACGGCTGCTATGGTCGAGAAAAATTGTGGCGGGAGAATTCCGAAACCTGGCGAGCGGCTACCGCAAGACGATGAACTGGCGAAAATTGCGCAGGCGGTGATTGGGGATGTGTTGGAGGAATATGAGCAGCTTGGATTTTCGCGGGCGCTCGAGGGAATTTGGTCGCTGATCGCTGCGGCGGATAAATACTTGACGAGCGAGCATCCGTGGTCGCTTGGCGAAGCGGATAACGATCAGTCGAGACGCGCAACGATCTTGTGGACGACGGTGGAAGTGCTGCGGATTGTGACTGTGCTGACGCACCCGGTGCTGCCGGAAAGCACGACGAAAGTGTGGGCTTTGCTGGGCCAGGCGGGGACGCCGGGGGCGGTGGAGTTGGACGGATTGCGATGGGGACAGCTTGTGCCGGGAATCACGCTTGGGAAATCGCAGACATTATTTCCGCGGATTGAAAAAGCGGAAGCAATCGAGAGGATGGAAGCCATGGAAAAAGAAGCACAGAATATACCTTCGCCAGTTGCGGCGAGCACACCTGCGCCGGTGGCAGCGCCGGCTGGTGGCGGGGGAGTGGCTGCGGGAGCAGCGCCTGCGGCGGATGCGAAAATCGGGATTGAGGATTTCGCGAAAGTCGAAATGCGCGTTGGCCAGATCAAGACGGCGGAGAGGATTGTCGGCGCGGATAAATTGCTGAAACTGACCGTGGATATCGGGACGGAAATTCGGCAGATTTGCGCGGGGATTGCGCAGTTTTATGAGCCGGAGAAGCTGGTGGGGCGGAAGGTGGCGGTGGTGGTGAATCTGGCGCCGCGGAAATTGAGGGGAGTGGAATCGAACGGGATGATTATGGCGGCGGCGGTGGGGCCGGACGGGCGGCCGGTGCTAGTGGGATTTCCGGATGAGGATGTGGAGATTGGGGCGAGATTAAAGTAAAGAGGTAAGGACGTAAAGAAGTAACGACGGAGAATGGAAAGAGCACAGGCTGAAGCCTGTGCTACTGAAAGATGGAACTGATTGATTCACATGCGCATATTGATGATGCTCGGTTTGATGAGGATCGCGACGCGATGCTTGAGAGGGCGCGTGGCGCGGGAGTAAGGGCGCTACTGGCGATTGGAACGGGGCCAGGGCCGGAGAAGCTGGATCCAGCGATGCCGTTTGCGGAGTCCCATGACTGGATTTACACGACCGTGGGGATTCATCCGCACGAAGCGAAGGAAGTGACGCAGGCGCATCTGGATGAATTGGTACGGCTGGCGCGGCATCCGAAAGTGATTGCCTGGGGCGAGATCGGTCTGGACTACTTTTACGATCATTCGCCGAAGGATGTGCAGGAGCGCGTTTTTCGGGAGCAGATGGGGCTGGCTGCGCAGGCGAAGCTACCGATCGTTATTCATTGCCGAGATGCGTGGGCGGATTGCCTGCGATTGATCGAGGAAGTTTGGCGGCCGACGCGACTGGGCGGGATTTTGCATTGCTTCACGAGCGCGCTGGAGGATGCGCGGCGGGCGATTGAAATGGGATTTATGATTTCGTTTGCGGGAAATTCAACGTATCCGAAAACGCAGAATTTGCGGGATGTTGCGAAAGCTTTGCCGCTGGAAAATATTTTGATCGAGACGGACTCGCCATACCTTGCACCACAGGCATATCGCGGGAAACGGAACGAACCGGCGTACGTGACGGAAGTGGCGCGCACGCTCGCGAGTGTGAGAGACTTACCCGCGGAAGAATTCGCCGCCAGGACAGCAGAGAATTTCCGGCGATTCTTCCGCCTGACCGAGCCGTCGATGTCCGCGGCTGCGGAGTCCCAAAGATGAATGCAGGGCTTGGGAGGAGAGCTATCGCGCTTCTGACTGTCAAAGAGATTTTTGACCTCGTCCGAGACGACTTGGCTTTGGTTGAGGAGGAGCTCGCGCGGCAAAGCGCCGGGGCTTTCGAGCCGGTCGCGGAGATCACGAGTTATCTGCTGGGCGGAGGGGGGAAGCGGCTGAGGCCGGCGCTGCTGCTGCTGTGCAATTCGTATACGGGGCGGAAGAGCGAGGGAGCGATTCGGCTGGCGGCGGTTGTGGAGTTGCTGCACAGCGCGACTCTGATTCATGATGATGTGATCGACAGCGCGGATACGCGGCGCGGGCGGCCTTCGGCGAATTCGCGATGGGGGAATCACAGGAGCGTGCTGGCGGGGGATTGGCTGTACATGCAGTCGTTCCAGATGGCACTGGAGGAAAGAAATTTTCGGATTTTGGATATTTTGATCGACCTGACGCAGAAGATGGTTGAGGGCGAACTAATTCAACTGGCGAAGATCGGGCGCATTGATGTTACCGAAGAAGATGCGCTGCGGCTCGCGATGTATAAGACAGCGTGTTTGTTCAGCGGGTGCGCGAGGTTGGGAGCGGTGCTAGGCGGCCTGGAAGGCGTGGAAGAAGAAGCGCTGGCGGATTACGGGCGCTATGCGGGACTGGCGTTTCAGTTGGTGGACGATTTGCTGGACTTTACGGCTTCTACTGAGCAGTTGGGGAAGCCGGTGTTGAGCGATCTGAAGGAAGGGAAGGTCACTCTACCGCTGATTTATGCAATGGACAACGGGCATCGCGATGCGCGAGAGCTTGTGGCGCGGGTGCTCGAGGAAAAGGAGTTCAACTCGGTTCGCGCGGAAACCATTGTATCGCTGGTTCACGAATCCGGAGCGCTGAATCGGGCGCGTATGCTTGCTCACGAGTACGCGCGCCGCGCCAAATCGTGCCTCGAAGGGCGCGGAGATTCGGAGTATGCGCGGGCGTTGCTGACTTTGCCAGATTTTATTCTCGAGCGCGAGAACTGATCTCGGGCCGGCGATGTTGCCCTTCAAACTGGTCTACCACAAAGGCTACGATTTGAACCTGGGCGAGCACGTTTTTCCATCACAAAAATTTCATTTAATTGCCGAATTGCTCGTGCGCGAGGGCATCGCGACGGGAGAGGATTTCCTGACGCCGGAACCTGCGGCGGACGAAGACATTCTGCGCGTACACACCGCGGAGTGGGTGCACAAGCTGAAGACGGGAACGCTTTCGGCGAGCGAGATTATGAAACTGGAGATTCCTTATTCGCGGGAGGCGGTGGAAGCGTGCTGGCTGGCGGCGGGAGGCTCGATACTGGCGGGACAACGTGCGCTTCGCGATGGTTTCGGCTGCAACCTGGGCGGCGGATTTCATCACGCGTATCCGGGCCATGGCGAGGGTTTTTGCGCGATACACGACGTGGCGGTGGCGATTCGAAGGCTGCAGGAGGATGGAGCGATTCGGAAGGCGATGGTTATTGATACTGACGTGCATCAAGGAAACGGAACGGCGGCAATTTTTGCCGAGGATGAATCCGTATTCACGATTTCGATCCACCAGGAAAACAATTATCCGGCGTACAAGCCACCTTCGGACATCGATCTGGAAATGGCGGACCGCGTGGAGGATGACGAGTATCTGGGAGCTTTGATTCCCGCGGTGCAATTGGCACTGGATGAATTCAAGCCAGAAGTTGTCTTTTATGTGGGCGGGGCGGATCCGTTTTGCGAGGACCAGCTTGGCGGTTTGATGCTGACGAAGAAAGGATTGAAAGAACGCGATCGGAGAGTGTTTGAAGAGGCACGGCGACGAGCAATTCCTGTGGCGACGGCACTGGCTGGAGGATACGCGCGAAGGGTGGAAGACACGATACGCATCCACGTAAACACAATTCTTGCCGCGCGCGAAGTTGCGCTGGCGTTTCCATCCGCATCGGCGGCGAAGCACTAGCAAGGAGATAGGTTCCATTCCCGGGCATTTGCTCTGCGGGATATTGAGGGGCGTTCCATGAAGCGTTTCGCGATTCGACTTGTATTCAACCACTTCATTTGTGCGGCGCTGCTGTTGTCTTCCACCGCTGCCAGTCCAGGCCTTGCGCAGGTGCCGACTGCTGTTGGAAAAAAGTTGAGGGTGTACATTTCTGTAGACATGGAAGGCGTGGCGGGAGTGGTGACCGCGGATCAACTTATTCCAGGGGGATTTGAGTACGAGCGATTCCGAAAGTTCATGACGGACGAGACGCTCGCGGCAGTGCGGGCGACGCAAGAAGCGGGAGCAAGCGACATCGTAGTGAGCGACTCGCACGGAAACGGCGAGAATCTGCTGATTGATGAGTTTCCCAAGGAAGTTCGCATAGTCCGTTCGTGGCCGCGGCACGGCGGAATGATGGCCGGGCTGGATTCGAGCTTCAACGCCGCGATTTTTATTGGCTACCATGCATCCACGACGAATCCGAACGGCGTTCGCGCGCACACATTTTCGAGCGCGCATTACACACGAGTCACGTTGAACGGCCATGCGGTGACGGAAGGCGAGTACAACGCCGCCTACGCGGGAGCTAAAGGAGTGCCGGTCATCTTTGCCTCCGGCGACGACGCAGCCGTTGCAGAGATCAAATCGCGGTTAGGGAATATCGAAACCGTCGAAACGAAGAGCGCTCTGAGCTTCCATTCCGCGGAAACGCTCACGCCAGCGGCTTCCTGCGAAAAAATTCACGACGGGGTGAAAGCGGCGCTTGTGCGATTGCAGGATTTCAAACCTTACACGGTCAAGACGCCGGTGACGCTGGAGATTACGTTCAAGAATTACATGCCGGCTGAGGTACTGAGCTACCTGCGAATCGTGCAGCGAGTAGATTCGCATACGATCCGGTTTGTAGGAAAAGATATGGACGAGGTGGATGACTTCGAAGAATTTGTGTCGAACTATGGCGCCGATTTAGCGCCCTGAACGGGCTTCGCCAGACTTTCATTTTGACCAGCGAGCACCCGGCGGACCGCTCCGCTAAGTTGCGATTCCACGCCGTCAGGATCAAAGCCCTCCGCGCGATAAGCGATCTTTCCCATGCGATCGAGAATGACGATAGTGGGGAAGGCATTTACGCCGAGGAGGCGGTCCAGGCCATCGGCGAAGACCACGGTCGTGCGAGGTTTTTCTTCGTGGAGATAGTCCGGGACAAGAGACTCATCCTCGTCGCAATCCGCGGAAAGAAAGACGATGCCGGGAATTCCATCGAATTGCGCGGCCACGCGCTCGAAGTGAGGCTCCATCGCGCGGCAAGGTCCGCACCAGGTGGCCCAGAAATTCAGCACAACGACTTTTCCCTTCTGGCCAGCGAGCGGATATGATGAGCCGTCAACGGCCATCCGAAGCTTGAAGTCATAAGGCTCCTTGGCGCCGGCGTTTCTTGCGGGTTTGGGAGCGTCCGAAGACGCAGAGACGTCGTCGTACGCATGCAGGAGATAGTCGCCAAGGCCTTCCTCAGAGCCGTGTGCGAGCCGCCAGACATTGCCGAGTTTTTGGCGAATCTCGCGGCGATTTGCTCCATTGCCCGAAGCACCGGCCAGCGCAAAGGCTCGGGCATATTCGCGAATCGCCCCGGGCAAATCCTTGTTTAATTCGGCAATTTCGCCGAGTTTTTCTCCCGCCGTTGCGTTCGGAGAGAGCGCCATGCTGGCGCGAAAATCCTTTTCCGCAGCAGCAGTATCCTGCAGTTTGAAGGCAAGCCTGCCGCGGAGCGAGAGGATATTCGTTTCATCGCGCTTTTGTTCAGCTTCCCATTCTTCCATCGAAATTTTGGGAGATTTATTTTCGAGAGTATTGCGCTGGACGTATTCCAGAACGCGGGTGGAATAGGATATCGCGCGGCGCAGGGCGGTTTCATCGCCGTTGCGCTCCAAGAGTTGGATGGCGAGCACGGTCATGGAGATATCCTCGGGAGCGAGAGCGACGATGCGCTCGGCGTATTCGGCGGCGCGAGCGGAGTCCTGGAGCTGGAGATTCGCTTCGACGAGGGCGCGATAGATTTGTGGGCGTTGCTGCGATTCCGGGTACTTCTGGAGGAAAGCTTCAAGGTTGCGGACTAACGCGGCGCGGTCGTTGCCGGAATCGTCGATGGCCTGCTGGAGTTCTTCGGTTTCGGACGGTGTTTTGGTATCAGCGGATTTCTTTGCAGCCGAGGCTTTCGTTCCGCGCGGGGGCGCGCTCTGAAGATAACTTTGCTGCAGATTAGCCGCTCGCAAGGCGGAAGAGCCGAAATGAGTCTCCAAGAGAGCGAGAGCAACGAGCGTGCATCGGCACATACAGTTCACAAGGGAGATTCTAGTATGTTTGGGTGGAAATTGCCGAGGTGCGTTGCAGATTGTCGAGGCCATTCAGCGCGGGAAGGCGATCAGTTTATTGGGCGCTTTGCACTTCGATGTTCCCGGAGACGGTATGAATTTCCACACGGCCCCCGCCCGAACCGATGTGAGCGCGCAGGGAGTGCTTGCCCTGCTCTTCAATCATGATGGGAATCTGAGCGGTGATCTGACCGGAGACGGCGTTAGCGGAAAAGTGGAAATTTGCGTTCGAGGGGACCGCGATTTGCACAGTCCCGGAGGCGGTTCGCAATTCCCAGAAGCTGTTGCCGCTGGGATTGCCTTGGACCGACAAGCGCCCCGAACTGGTGCGCGCTTTCACGTCGGCATTGGCTCCATGCACGTCAATCGAGCCGCTGGAGGAGCCGGCATCCACGCGACCACCCGGGGTATTTACCCGGACATCGCCAGAAACGGAGTGGGCCAGAACGTCTCCCTTGGCATTCGAGACCGTCACGCTGCCCGAAACGCTTGTGGCGCGTGCGTCATCACCGCAATTTTCGGCTTCGATGGATCCGCTGGTTGAGGAAAGTCTGACTTCGCGGCCAATATCTTGCGCTCGAACGGAGCCAGAGACGGACTCCGCTCGGACAGGGCCGGCCACATTGCGAATCGAATCGGAGCCGGAAATGCTCGTCGCATTTACTTCGGTCTGCCGGGGCACTTCGAGGGAGTACGAGATGGAGACGCTATGCAACCGCGAAAGCTCCTTGCCGACACGGAGAGTGCTGCCTTTGAGTTCGACGGGCGGATTGGCGAGAATATCGTCCAGGCGTTTTTGCGGACTGCCAAAACCAAAACCGGAGACTTGTACAATTCCGTGCACGTGCACTTTTCCGTCCGCACTGCCGACTATGGAAACATCGCCCGCAACATTGGACAGGTCCACCAGGATCGGGCCGGAAACATCCAGCGAGCGGTCAAAGCTGCCGGAGACGGACGGGCCCATCGAGCATCCAGCCAGCGCCACGACGAGGGCAAGCGAAGCGATAAACGCGGCCCGACTGCGATGTCTCGTCATTCTTCCTCCAGCGCCAACTGCGGCGCGTGTTCGACCCTTTCCAAAAGAAGATACGCACAATCGGCGAAAGATGTTCCCGACACGCAGTAACAGGAGTGCATGCTATCGGGCAAGGCTTTCGTTCAGCGAGCCTTGCCGGTAGCCCTCCAGATCGAGCGCTACATAGGTGAATCCGGCGCCCTTGAGATGCGCCGCGATCAACGCCGCCACTTCCGGAGTCATGGCGCGCGGCATCTCCTCAGGCGCAATTTCCACGCGCGCAAGCTTTTCATGCAAGCGGACGCGAAATT
>Ga0335083_10002272_pt1 | contig 25521 bp, 22 predicted proteins | sample Lox_Sample_42_FD_206716 | JGI IMG/M metagenome (GOLD analysis project Ga0335083, IMG submission 206716) | Soil microbial communities from Loxahatchee National Wildlife Refuge, Florida, United States - Lox_Sample_4.2 | ecosystem: Environmental > Terrestrial > Soil > Wetlands | place: USA...
ACGCCGTACTGGCGGCATGCGAGGGTTGCCACACGCTCAGCGAGCACGAAGCGCGGGCCGCCGCGCAACTGGGCGCGCCGGCGGCGCATCGGCCGGCGATCCGCGAGCTGCTCGAGCGCTGCGCAGCGCAGGGATTGCTGCTCTCTGTGCCTCAGCTCGTGTCGCGATTCGGAACGCCATCCGCGGCTGGGCCTGCCGCGTTCGGCGGCGTTGTCGTGCGAACCGCCGATCGGCCGCAACTGCTGGCGCGGCTCCTCGCGAGCGCGGAGACGCTCGAAGCACGCGGTGGTGAGAAGCGACACTGGCTCGTGGTCGACGACTCGCACGATCCCGCTAACGAGCAAGCCAACCGCGCTGCGATCGCGAACGCGCGCTCACTCGCGATCACGCATTACGATCGCACCGCTGCCGTGGCGCTTCAGGAGGCACTGGTCGCCGAGTTTCCACGCGCGGCGGGAGAGATCGAATGGCTGTTGGCGCCGGGGCTTGACGGCGAAGCGACCTATGGCCGTCCGCTCAATCACGCCCTGCTGCGACTCGCCGGTCGCGCGTTCGCCAGCGTCGACGACGACGTGCTGCTCGAGCCTCGCTGCCCGCCGCTGTCCGACGCAGGGTTCGCAGTTTCGGACGCGCCGGACGAGCTCACCTGGTATGAGAGCGAGGAGTCTTTGCTGCAGCACTGTTCGCGAGCAGATGTCGATCCGATCGCGGAACATGCGCAATGGCTCGGCTTGCCGCTTGCTGATGCATGGATCCGGGCGGAAGAGGAGGGAGGGCCGCTGGCCGCGATGCAGATCGACGCTGCGCAGGCCGCCCGCTTCGCTTCCGATGCACGCATCATCTTTACCCAGAGTCACGCCTGCGGCGATCCGGGCTCGACAATGCTGCCGCTGCACCTGCTCTCGCTCCCGGCGCGGTCGCGAGGGTGGCTCGCGGCGAACCCGCACGCCGCGGCCCACGCATTCGCTCGGCGCATCAACTGGCGTGGGCACTCCCGGTTGCGGCTCGCGCCGCGCCGGATGCTGACGTTGACGACTATCGCGGGTCTCGATAACTCGCGCCTGCTGCCGCCGACTGCACGGAGTCATCGCAGCGAGGATTTGTTGCTCGGAGCGGTGGCGCAATGGATGCATCGCACAACATGGCAAGTCGATCTGCCGTTCGGCGTGCGGCACCGACGCGAGCCGACCAAGCACTGGTTGCGCGCCGGCGATCCCGTCGCGGTCGAGCCGCTGCCTTTCATCCTCGACTACCTCGAGCGACACGAGGCCGCGAGCATTGCCGCGCCGCCCGGCCAACGCCTCGCCGCGGCGGGAACCTTGCTCGTGGACCTCGCGGCGGCAAGCGATGCGCATCTCTCGGAGATGCTCCTGGAGCACGCGGCGGAAGCGTCGAGCCGCGTGTTGTTCTCGCTGCAGGAACAGCTCGACGACGCAGCGTTGCCCGCCGCCTGGAAGCAGTCTCTTGGGTCGTGGCTCGACTCGCCGGCGCTCGCGCTCGACGAAACCGCGCTGCGCGCACGCTCGCCGACCGTCGCGGCGATGCGCTCGCTGGTCGATGCATACGGCAAAGCGCTGCTCGTTTGGCCGCAGCTCTGGGAGTTCTGCCGGGAGCGCAACGCATGAAGCCGCGCGCGCAGCGCGGTGTCGCGCTGATCCTCGTGCTGTGGCTCACGGTGCTGCTTACCGTGATCGCGGCCGGCTTTGCGTACAGCATGCGCACCGAAGCGCTCGCTGCCCGCAACGCAGTCGCATTGGCGCAGATGCGTGCGCTCGCCGATGGGGCGATCTCGCGCGTGGCCTTCGAGATGATGCGCCCGCGGACGGTGGCCGACACCTGGGCTTCCGACGGCGCCGTGCATTATTGGCAGGAAGACGGCGCAACCATCGCGGCCAACGCGGTCGACGAGTCTGGTAAAATCGACCTCAACGCGGCGTCGGATGCGTTGCTCAAGAATTTGTTTCAGACGGCAGCAGGAGTCGATGCCGACACCGCAGCGCGTCTGATCGATGCGATCGGCGACTGGAAGGATGCGGACGAGGTGAGGCGCCCGCAGGGCGCGGAGGCGCCGGAGTATCAGGCAGCGGGGCTGTCGTACACGCCGGCGAACGCGCCGTTCGAGACGGTGGCTGAGCTGCAGCGCGTGCTGGGCATGACCCCCGCGCTGTATGCCGCGGTAGCGGACAGCCTGACCGTATTCAGCCGGCAGCCGGGCGTAAACCCCGCGTACGCATCGCGGGCGATTCTGCTGGCGCTGCCCAATGCGACGGCAGAGGTTGTCGACGCGTATATCGCGCAGCGGAACGACGCGCTCGCGCAGCGGCTGCCGTTGCCGGCCTTTCCGATCGCGGGCGGCGCGGCGCCGATCAACGTGTGGCGAATCCGCGCTGAAGCGACCGCTGCGGACGGAGTGACCTTCGTCCGGGAAGCGGTGATAAGGCCGGGCGGCGAAGATGCGCTGCATCCGGTCACTGTGTTGTTGTGGCAGGAAGCTGACAGCCGGCAATTTGCCCCGCCGCCGGCGAGCCAGTGATCGGAACGTGGCGAACCATCTGGCGCGGGCGGTGTCCTGAGCGAGGCGACTCTTTTTCGAACAACGCATGAACGTGGGACTGGACAACTGGCGGCAACGCCTTCGCGATGCGGCAAACCGCGTCGGCCTGCCTCGCTTCTGGCGCTGGTGGATCGGCGAGTTGACCCCGCTGCTCCCGAGCGCCTCGCGCATCGCGTTGCAGCGCCGCTTCGTGCGACCGGTGATCGAATTTGCCGACGGCGAGGCGGTGTTCTGGCGGCCCGAGTTCGGCGTTGGTCCGACACGCCTCGTGATGGCGGAGAAAGTGTCGCTGACTGGCGACGCTGCTGCGGTACTCGCCGCTGGTCGCGCCGCCGTAGCGCGACTCGCCGCGGATGCCTCGGGCGGTCTCGCGGCGCCGAAGGTGGTCATCGCGCTCAGCTCCCGGCAGGTGTTGCGCAAGGAGTTCACCTTGCCGGCCGCGGTGGAGGAGAATCTCGCGCAGACGCTCGCCTACGATCTCGACCGGCACACGCCTTTCCGGCCCGAGCAGCTCTACTTCGATGCTGTCGTCGTCAGCCGCGACGCAGCGAAGAAAACAGTGCGTGTCGACTGGGCCGCGGCATTACGGAGCATCGTCGACAACGCACGCAAGCAGGTCGAAGCATGGGGCGCGGTGCCGCGCGCAGTGGTGCCTGGCCCTCCGGCTACGTCCGCGAAGCTCAACCTCATCCCCGACGTTGCACGACCGCGGCCTCTGGAATGGCGTCGCTGGCAGGTGTGGGCGCCGGCGGCCGCCGTTGCGACCATCGCGCTCGCCGCAGTGATCGTGCCCCTCGCGCAGAAGCGCCAGTACGCGATCGAGTTGAACGCGCTCAGCGCGGAAGCAGGACAACAAGCACAGGCGGCCGATGCGGTGCGCCACCAGCTCGAAGTGATGCAGAACGACTATGACTACGTCCTCGCGAAGAAGTACGCGTACCCGAGCCTGGTGCAGGTGCTCGACGAGATTACGCGCACGCTCCCTGACGATACCTGGCTCACGCAGTTCGAGTTGAAGACGACGGGCCGTGGCAAGGAGTCGCAGCGCGATCTCTATCTACGTGGCGAATCCGGAAATGCCGGCAAGCTGATCGCGCTGCTCGAGGATACGAAGCTTGTCGAGCAGGCCGCACCGCGTTCCCCGACAACCAAGATTCAGGGCGCGAGCGGCGAGATCTTCGATGTCGGCGCCCGCTTGCGCACGCTGACGCTGCCCGCGCCGGAAACAGTATTGTCAAACGCAGCGCCGATCGCTTCGCCACGATCGACGTCCGGCGCTGCGCTTGCACCGGTGAGCGTTGTCGCGCCTGCTGTCGCAACGCCGCCGCCGCAACCTGTCGCGAGCACTACATTGCCCGCGGCAAACCCGCCGGCTTCGAACGCTTCGCAACCGCCAGAACGATCCATGGTGCCCGCCGCGCCGGCGCCCATCTCGCCGACCACTGCAGCGGGCTTCGGTCCCTTTCCTCCGGGCTACGTCCCGCCGCCCTCCGGGATGCCGGCTGACGCAGTTGCGCCGCGAGCCGCGGTGGGGCGGCGGGCGCGTGTCGCACCCCTCACTGCGCCCGCCGACGCACCGGTCGCGCCGCCCGCGGCTGCTGCAATGACGCCTGCGGTCGCTGGCGCGACTGCGCCGCCTCCGGCCACGGATGCGCCTCCACCCGTTCCCGGCGAAGCGGAGCAGGACGAAGACAACTGATGGCCTCCCTCGCGCTCGCGCTGCCGCCGAGGCAGAGCCGTTTACTGGCTCTCGTGTTGCTCGCTCTGGCATTGGTTCTGGGGGTCGCGCTATTGCTCACTCCATTCCTCCTGCTCCACCGGCACTACGATGCCGCGATCGACGCCCTGCAGGACCGAGTCGAGGTCTATCGCCGCGTCGCGGCGCAGACTCCGGAGCTGAAAAAAGCGCTCGAGGCGCTGCGTGCGAAGGATGGACGCCGGTTTTTCCTGAACAACACGGCGCCGAATCTCGCTGGCGCCGAGTTGCAGGATCTCGTTCGCGCGGCGATCGAAAACAATGGCGGCCGCATCACGACCATCCAGACGGCGCAGCCGCGCGAGGACGGCCGGTTCCGCCAGGTCGGCATTAACGTACAGCTCTTCGCGACCACGCCGAACCTGCAGAAGATCATTTACACGCTCGAAACGCAGACGCCGTACACCCTGATCGAGAACATCACCGTGCGGCCGTTGAACGCGTTTCGAGGCTTCAAGCCCGCACCAGGCAACGAGCCTGAGCTCTCGGTCCTGCTCGACGTCTCCGGCTTCGCGTTCGCCGAAGGTTCCAGGAACGAAGGATCGAAGAAGTGAGCACGACGATTATCGTTGTCGTGCCGGCGAAAACGCGGGCCGAATTGGAATGAGCACGCTACCGGCCCTTGTCAACGGGAATCGCGCGCGCGGGTGGGCGCTTTGGATTGTGCCCGCAGTAGCGTTGGCCGCGCTCGTCGGCTGGGAAACCGACTGGGGACGGCAGATCGTACGAGTGCCGTCCGCCCCGCCACCGGCCGAGCCGAAGCCGGTGACGGCTGCGGCGCTGCCCGAGTATCAGATCGAAGGTGGGCTTCCCGGCCACGCCGAGACGGTCGCGCGAACGCTATTCAACGCGACGCGCCGTCCGGCGCCAACGCTTGCGAGTGATGGAGGGCCGCATCGACTCAACCCCGGCCGGTTCCAACTCATGGGGACCACCGTGACCGCCGAGCGCAACATCGCTTTCTTGAAGGACGTTGCGGGAGGCAAGTCGCGAGTCGTGCGGCAGGGCGACGACATCGACGGCGTGCGTGTCGCCTCGGTGCAGCCCGATCGCGTGAAATTGACGCTCGGCGATGAGTCCGAGGAGTTGGTCCTCCAAGTCGCGCATGGCCCGAAGACGACGCTTGTGGCGGCGCCGCCGCCGCCGGGAGCGCCTGCGCCGGCCGTCGCGGCACCGGGCGCCGCCGCGGCGCCGGCCCGCGTCGCCGCCCAAGCCCGTGCACAGGCGGCTGCTGCGCCGAATGCACAGCCGCAGGAAGCCCGGCAAGCTCGCCGCGCGGCGCGTGCCGCCGCACAACACGGCAATGCCGATGCGACGCCGGGGCAGGGCAGCGATGCGTCCGCCCAGGGCGGACGTAACCGGAACCGGTGACGCTGCATCCGTGCAGCGGCTCAGGTTCCCGAGGCGTCGCCTGCCTGGGGGAGCAACGACAACAACAAGGGGCAATGATGCATGAACGCAACGCAAAGCTGACGCATGCCCAGCCGCTGCCGCTACTGCCGACTCGATCGCTTCCGCTATTGCTCTCTTTGCTGCTGGTCGCCTGCGCGACGCCCAAGGAACCCCCCTCGCCCGCGCGGGCGCCCACGGAGAAGACCACTACTACGCGGGACACCGGCACCGCGCTGAGCGCCGCGCCGGAGAAGCCTCCGGAGCAATCGAGGCTCTACAAGGGCAACGGAGTACTCGTGGATGGGCAGCTGCTCGGGGGCGAGGTCCCGCCCCTGGCACGCCCGCCCGCGCCTCCCGGGCAGGCGGTGACCCTCAACTTCGAGGGCGCGGACATTCGCGACGTCATCCGGAACATCCTCGGCGACATCATGAACGAGTCGTACACCATCGATCCGGCCGTCGGCGGGACGGTGACGATCCGCACGACCTCGGGCATTCCGCGCGAATCGCTGCCCGCGACGATGGAGATGTTGTTGCGCATGAACGGCGCGACCATGACGAAGGAGGGCGGCATCTGGAAGATATTGCCGGCCGCGGCTGCCGTACGCGGTAACGTCACGCCTCAGCTCGGCAGCGTGAGCCGCGCGCTTCGGCCCGGGTACTCCGTGCTGATCGTGCCGCTGCAGTACGTGGGCGCGCGGCAGATGGCGACGCTGCTCGAGCCCTTCGTCAAGGATCAGACCACGGTTCGCGTCGACGATCTGCGCAACCTGCTGATCCTCTCCGGCACCGAGTTCGAGCTGAAGCATCTGCTCGAGACCGTCGACATGTTCGACATCAACTGGATGGCGGGCATGTCGGCGGGGCTGTTTACCCTGCAGAGCACCGACGTGAAATCGGTAGTCGCCGAGTTGGACAAGGCGCTCGGCACGCCGGACAAGAGCCCGCTCGCGGGGATACTTCGCATCATTCCGATCGAGCGGTTGAACGCGCTCCTCATCATCACGCCGCAGCCGGCGTACCTCGACGAGGCGAAGAAATGGATCGAGCGTCTCGACAAGGCCGGCACCGACAGCGCGGGGATCCGCTTCTACGTCTATTCCGTCCAGAACGGCCGCAGCGAGCACATCGCGCCGCTGCTGCAGCAGGCGTTCACCGGGCGCGTGACGCAGCCGCCGCCCTCGCAGGGACCGCCCACGCTGGCTCCCGGCACGCCGGCGGGCACGATCGTGACTCCACCGGCCTATCAGGCGCAGCCGACCGTCAACGTCGCGCTCCCGCAGAACACGACCACCCAGCCGCCTCAAGCCCCGGCCACACCGGGCGGCGCGGCGACGGCGATCGCGCGCAGCCTCATCGGCGCCGACGGGACCGGCATCGTGCGCAACGTTCAGGTCGTTGCCGACAAGGACAACAACACGATCCTCATCGTCGCGACCCCGGCCGAGTATTCGGTGATCGAGGCCGCGCTGAAGAAGCTCGACATTCCGCAACGGCAGGTCGTGATCGACGTGACGATCGCGGAAGTCACGCTGACCGATCAGATCTCCTTCGGAGTGGAGTGGCTGTTCAAGGGCGGCGCGCCCTCGGGTCGCGGCGCGGGCGGCCTCCTTACCCGCACGCCGCCGTTCAATCCCGGCGGCACGGGGACGACGACTACCTCCACCGGCTCGACGACCAACGCCGGCCTGTCGCTCCTGAACGGCTTCACCTACCTCATTCAGAACGCGAATTTCCCCGGCGGCATCCAGGCCGCGCTGCACCTGCTCGACACCTACGGCAACACCAAGGTCATCTCCAATCCGCACCTCTCCGCGCTCGACAACCAGAAGGCGACGATCAAGGTCGGCAATCGCATCCCGATCCAGCAGCAGACGATCGTCGGCGGCACCACGAACGCAGTGACGACGACCGCGCAGTACATCGATACCGGCGTGCTGCTGCAGGTGACGCCGCACATCAACATCGGCGGGCTGGTCACGCTGGAAGTGGACGCCGAAGTGAGCACGCCGGGCACGACCAGCGATCCCACGCTGGCGCCGCCCATCAATACGCGCTCGGTGCAGACGCTCCTCGCCGTGCCTACCGGTCAGACGATGGTCATGGGAGGACTCATCTCCGAGGACAACGAAAACAGCTCGAAGGGTCTGCCGCTGGTCTCGCGGATACCGATTCTCGGCGGACTGTTCGGCGATCAGACATTGCAGAACAATCGGACCGAGCTCGTGCTCTTCATCACGCCGCGCGTCGTCGAGAACGAGGCCGACGTGGTCCGCATCATCGACGATCTGCGGCGCAAGATGGATCAGCTCGACGGGGTGTTTCCAGTGAGGAAAACGAGCGGGGAGACCGAGACGCCCGCGATCCCGTCGATCAAGTACGCGCCCGGAACCCAGCTCGAACCGAAACCATCGGGGACGCAGCCGGAGCCGGGAACCGTCGTCAAATGACGACGCCATCAATGTTGCGGGAATGCAACAGACCTGAACGAGAGGGAAAAATGCTGTTTTTGCGATTGACGCATGGGGATGCCTTGGATAGGCTGCAAAACGAAAGTGGCCAGGTTGGCGTGAAGATTTGTGCGCTAACTCGGCGCTTGGGGCGGTTGAGCTGGGCGGCACTGGGAGTGGGACTCGCAGCTTGTGCCAGCATCAGCGTGGATTCGTCGCCCGAAGCAAAACAGAAGCTGGTTGCCGAGCGCGCGCAGGCGCGCTGGGAGTTGCTGCTCAAAGGCGATGTGGAAGGTGCCTACCAGTACCTGAGCGCGGGCTCGAAGGCGGGCACCCCGCTGGCGCTGTACAAGGCGAAGATCAAACCAGGGCTCTGGCGCAAGGCGAAGGTGGACAAGGTCGACTGCGAGGCTGAGGTGTGCAAGGTCTGGACGCTGCTGACCTACGACTACAAGACGATGAAGGGGATCGAGACACCTTTTCCGGAGACTTGGATCATCGAAAATGGGACAGTCTGGTACGTTTATCGCTAGTCAAAGCGGCCGGGCAGACGTTGCAAATATCACACAGAAACTCCCAGGAGGGCGGATGCGGGAAGGATTCGTTTGTAAAATCAGATTGGGTGTAATAGACTCGCGGCTGCTGTCGGTCTTAAAGTGATCACTTTAAACCTGAAACACTGAAACAGAGGAGTCATCAAAAACCATGAACGCGTTCCAAAGAAAATCGCTGTACGCAGCCCTGGCAGGAGCGGGTGCGTTGGGCGTGGCGGCGACTGCAGACGCCGTACAGGTCAATCCCAACGGCCTTGGCCAGGTCCTGATCTATCCTTACTACACGGTTCAGTCCGACGGGGCCGGCAACGCCTACAACTCGCTGTTGTCCGTGGTCAACACGGACAGCTCGGCGAAGGCGATCAAGATCCGCTTCCTCGAAGGCAGGCGCAGCCAGGAAGTGCTCGACTTCAACGTGTTCCTGTCGAAGTTTGACGTGTGGACGGCGGCGATCGAGCCCACCTCGGCCGGCGGCGCCAAGATCACCACGGCCGACAACTCGTGCACGATCCCGGTCAACACCCTGCTGAAGGCGGGCGTGAACTTCGTCAACTTCGCCTACGCCGGCGACGGCGGCGGCGACGGCCTCGACCGGACGAGGGAAGGGTACGTCGAAATCATCGAGATGGCGACGTACACCAGCACGAACTGCACCTCGATCGTGGTGACGCACGTCAACGGCGTTCCCGAGTGCCAGGGCGCCAAGCATCCGCTCAACGACAACTCGGCGAAGACCGATGCGAGCTCTAGCGCCGGCGGCCTTTTCGGCGGCATGACGCTCATCAACGTCGGCACGGGCACGGACTACACGGAAGACGCCGTGGCGCTGGAGCGGTTCAACCAGGTTAGCGGCGGCGCGCTCTACTTCAACGCGGGCAGCATCGCGCCGGCCCTGGACACTGTCGATGCGGCCGAAGGCAGCACGGTGTACGGCGCCCTCAACGACGGCGGTGTGAACGCTGGTGTAACGACGTTCAACAGCGACGGCACCATCGCGTTTACAGCGAACTACCAGCCCGACGGCTACATAGGCGTCTTCCATTCGCCTTGGGACGGGACGCAGTGCGGCGCGACGGGTACGAAAGCCGACGCTTGTCTCCCCGTCGACGCGGTGAGCGCGGCGCTGATGCACACCCAGGTGATCAACGAGTACGTTCTCGACGCGGCTACCAAGTCCGGGACCGACTGGGTGATCACCTTCCCGACCAAGCGCTTCTATGTGTCCACCGGGACGGGCAGCGCGATCAAGCTGTTCCAGAAGAACTTCAACAAGACCGACTTCTCGTGCGACGACGTCATCATCAACATCTGGGACCGCGAGGAGACCACGGTCACCACGCCGCAGTCGTTCTCGCCGCCGCAACCGGGCGGCAAGCCGACGTCCTTGTGCTTCGAGGCGAACGTGCTGACGTTCAACGGCAGCTACGTGCTCGGCCTTGGTCCCATCGTCGATGGTACCAGCACCATTGGCAACAGGGCGAGCCTCACGACGACGTTCGAGCATGGCTGGCTCGATATGCACCTGTCGTCGGCGTCGAGCGTGAGCTACCACAAGCTCTTCAACACGAACACGACCCACATCTACGAGGCCTCGGATGTCACGACCGGGCAAACGGTCACCTATCAGGGACTCCCGGTGGTCGGCTTCGCGGTGCAGTCGTTCACCAACGGCACGCTGCAGATAACGAATCCGATCGTGGGCGCTCCCAGCACAGCGCTGTCTAACTACGGCGGCAACTTCGTCCATAAGTACGTGACGTTGATCAACTGACCGCGCGTGATGGCAAAACGAGGGCGGGGCTTCGGTCCCGCCCTTTTTTTAGCGCGCATTCGTTCGCCTCGCGCAGAGCGGATCAGCGGTCGGATTGCGCGGACGAACGGAGAGCGCTTCGTTGTATGCTAATCGAATACGCTCGCGCCGCGAGGCGTTGGCGGCGGGGATGCAGTCCGGGGAGGGACGGGACTCACGAGGCTTGGAGCAGTCGGGCATCGTGAGGTAAAATCAGCTAATTTTCGTTGGACGCCGGCGTGTAAGCAGCAGCAAGAAGACGCGGGGCCGCCGGGCGCTCCGACAGGGAGTACAGCATGAGACGATCCTTCCTTCGCCAGGCCCTTGTCGTGCTCGCGGCCGGCGCAGTCTTCCTTCCCATGGCGGTTTATCACGGCGATACAGCGCAGGCCGCATCGATCACCTTTCCCGATACCTGCTCCATGAGCGGGCCGGATGGAAGCGGCAACTTCACGCTGAATTGCCAGACTACCGGAGGGCCCGGCCTGCCGGGGCAATGCTCGATCGCCTATTCGCCCAGCAACAATGTCGCAGCGAATACATCCGTGCAGATGACAGTGAACTGCAATACGGGTGCGCCGTTCACCTCCTACTCGTGGACGGGTGGCTTTGCCGCCGGTCAGACCGGTCAGACGACCACTGCCGCGAACGTTACAACGTCGGCTAGCGGAAACGTAACGGTAAGCAACTCGGTCGGTCCTACGATTGTGAATTGGTCGGTCACCGTCGGCGGTGGCGGCGGCGGCGGGCCCGTCGACACGAGCGCCTGCACTAACATGGGTCTGACCCCGCGGGTGGTCACCGTCGCCTGGGGAAGCAACACCGTTGTGCGTCCGCCGAGCTTCGGGCCGAACGACGCGCTCATCGTCCAGTTCGTCACGAGTTCTGTCACGACCTCGATCGCCAAGGGCAACATCAGCGCCGTCGAGTTCAATGGCCCGTACGCACCGCGCGCCGGGGCGCTCTCCGACATACCGTGCGACTTCGGTGTCGGCTTGGCGAAATCCGGCAGTTCGAGCAGGACCTGGTTCAACGGGTCGAACCCAAGCTTCAGCTTCACCGTGAGCAACCCGTTGAAGAACTACCCGACGCTGCTGCCGAATACGCCGTATTACTTGAACATAACCAACTTCGTGCCCGCGCCGCCGCCCCTGACCGGCACGCAGGAATGCGGCCAGAGCAACTGCCCCATGCAGATCACGCTGACCAAGCCCACCGGCACCTAGGCGCGGCCTGTTGAGTGACGCGGAAAGCCCCGCGCGAGCGGGGCTTTTCGTTGCTCCTGTAGTCCCCTCATCATCTGCTACCCTGGGAAGCGATCATGAACGTTCTCCATCGATTCATTGCCGGATACGCCGGCGGAAGAAGGCCCACACGCCGCGTTGCCGGCGCGTGCGTGTTGGCCGCGCTCGTCATCGCTGCCGATTGCCTCGGGCAGGCGGTCAAGGCCGAGGAAAAGGTCCTCGCCGAGAACGCGTTCGTGAAGCTCACGCTCGCCGATTACGAAGCCGAGCTCCTGCTGCGGGTGCCTCCGGAGTCGCGCGCCGAGTTCGCCGCAAGCTCCACGCGGCTCACGGGGTTCCTCAACACGCTGCTGATCAACATGACGCTCGCCAAGCAGGCGCGCGACGCCGGGCTCGATCGCGATCCCGAGACGTCGCGCCAGATGGCGCTCGCGGCCGACCGCGTCCTCGCGAGCGCAATGGTGAGCAAGATCGAGCGCGACGCCGCGGCCGAATTCGACGCCAGGGAGGCCGACTTTCTCGTCAAGGCGCGCGAGGATTACGTGATGCACAAGGAGAAGTACCAGGTGCCCGAGCGGGTGAGCGCATCGCACATCCTGATCGACGAGAAGAAGCACGGCGAGGTGGCGGCGGTCGCGCTCGCGAGGCAGGCGCGCGAGAAGCTTCTGGCCGGTGCGGACTTCGCAACCCTCGCCACCGAGGTTTCCGATGACCCCACGGCCAAGACCAACGGCGGCAAGCTTGGCTGGTTCGGGCCGAACAAGATGGACCCTGCCTTTTCCAAGGCCGCGTTTGCGCTCAAGAACGTCGGCGATCTGAGCGAGCCCGTGAAGTCGAGCTTCGGCTGGCACATCATCCGCCTCGACGGACGCCGCCCGGCGAGCGAGGTCCCGTTCGAGCGGGCGCAGAAGCAGATCATGGCGGAGTTGAAGACCCAATACGTCAACGAAGTCCGCAAAGCGAGGCTCGCCGCGATCAGTCACGATCCGGCGATGAAGGTGGACCAGGCCGCGGTCGACGCGCTGGTGATGAAGCTGCCGGGAATGCCCGACCGCTCGCCTCCGCCCGAGCCGAACAGCAACTGAGATCGATGAAGGAAAACGACCGGGACGGCGCCCGACTCAGCTTATCCAGGTCTCCGCGTCGAAGTAGCGACGTCCCGCCAGGGCCGAATCGAATTTCGTCCAAAAGTCATCCTGGTAAGTCCGTATTTCCGTCCACGACGGCCGTTGCCGCGCGGGCAGACCCTTCGACGCATCGGCCGGGGGCAGGGGATCGAGAATCGCGTTGGACACATTGCCCAGGTATCTCTTGTGAAACAGATCACCGGGTAGCTCCTCCAGCCAGCCACCGGAGGCGACCGGGCGTTCCCTCCACGGCATCTTGCTCAAGACGTCGCAGCGCGCCGCGAAAAAGGTTCCGGGGTAGAGCCAGCGTCCATTCGCCGACTCGTGCTGCTCGGGCCGGTCGCTCCACAGGAACGGCCCCGTGACAGGATAACGGGTCAACAGCGCGTTGACGCGATCGAAGCTGCCGAACGTGTACTCGTAGAGGTATTCGATCCACTTCGTCCACACGCCGTGCGGCCTGGACATGCCTTTGCCGTGCGCGTACATGAACGCCTGACCGTTTGTGTCGCGAAGCAAGTCGTCGAAGATGCGGATGATGGAAGTTGCCTCGTGCAACGGGTTGTTGGGCGCGTCGACGATCTCCCAGGTAGCGGGATCGGCGAGAGAGCCCCTGACATAGGATGGCGGCAGGAACGCGTCGCCCGTCATGCAGGAGAGGATCTTGCGTCCGTTGAACAGAGAACCGTACTTGCGTAGCTGCCCGAGATGGTAATGCAGCGTGATCCTGTTCCTCTTGAACGGAGCCAGGTGATAGACGAGATGCCAGACCTTGATCTCGGGGTAGGGAGGGGAGATGGGCAGCACCTGGTCCAACGATCTGTACTGAAGGGTCATCGGTGTACGTCCAGTTGGGAATGTCGCACCGTCCAATTGGAAGCGCAATCCGTTCGCCGTGGCTTGCCGGTGATAACATATTTCTGTAATCACGATTCCCTCGCCCGGCTTGCGGGGAGAGGGCTGGGGTGAGCGGCGTGCGCCGGTTACTCATCGAAGGCTGGCGTTTCATCCACCACTCCTACGCGCTTGTTGCACAGTCGCACTGCCTGTGCCTGCTGCGCCGGCCCGACGTCGACCTGCGCTTCGTCGACCTGCCCTATTACTTCAAGCGATGGCGCGGAATCCGCGGCGTCTTCACCGCCGAACAGGAAGCCCTCCTCGCCAGCTTGCGCGCTCCTGAGCCGGACTTCATGCCCCAGGCGACGCTCACGATGCGGCCCGAGCGCCCCGATTTCAGCGCGCCGCGCTCCGGTCGCAGGTTCGCGTTCGGCACGGCCGAATATCGGGTCCTCGCCGAAGACAAGCGCAGCGACTTGCGCTCCGCGGCCGAAGTGCCGGACACGGTGAGCGTGGTGACGCCTTCGCGCTGGAGCGCGCTCGCGTACGAGCGCTTCGGCCTTCCCCGCGAGCGCGTCCACGTCGTTCCGCATGGGGTCGACCTCGAGGTTCTTCGTCCCGACGCGGCGGCGCGCGACGCGACGCGGGAAGCGCTCGGTCTGCGCGATGCGTTCGTTTATCTGTCCACGGGCGCGATGACCGGGAACAAGGGGGTAGACGTCCTGCTTGCGGCCTTCGCCCGCGTCGCCGAGACCGAGCCGCGGGCCAGGCTCTTTCTCAAAGGCGCCGACGCGCTCTATTCCTCGCGCGACATGGTGCGCGCGGTGCTCGACATTCTTCCGGCGCGGTCTCGGGAAACCGTGGCTGCCAGGCTCATTTATAACGGAGACACGTATTCTTCCCGGATGATGGGCGATCTCTTTCGCGCGGCCGACGTCTACGTCGCGCCGTACCGTGCAGAGGGGTTCAATCTGCCGGTACTGGAGGCGGCCGCCTGCGGCGTTCCGGTGATCTGCACCGCGGGCGGCCCGACCGACGAGTTCACGCAAGAGTCCTTCGCGCGACGCATCCACAGCACGCCGACGCAGATGCCCCCGGGCGCGCCCGACGTCGGCGATTATCTCGAGCCCGATCTCGACCATCTCATCGAGCTGATGCGGCAGGCGATGCACGAGCAGGACAACGCCGCGCGGGCGGGCGCGGCGGGAGCGTCTTATGTCGCGGAGCATTTCACCTGGGAGCGGGTGACGGAGCGGCTGGTGGAGGTGTTGTTTCCTGGGGTGAGGGCGGCGACAGCGCAATGAGCCGGATCCTGTATATCAGCCATGACGTGTCGCAGCCGCGCGGTGGGGTCGGGGTTTTGTACGATCACGTCGCAGCGCTCCGCGCCCACGGTTTCGACGCGTTCGTCGTCCACACGACGCCGGGCTTTCGCTATCCGTTCGGGCGGCCCGACGTCCCGGTGATCGACGGCAGCTCCAGCGTGAGAGGCTCGAAGACCGATGTGCTCGTCGTCCCCGAGGATCACGCCGCCGTCATCAGCAAGTGCCGCGAGGTGGCCTGCCGCAAGGTGCTCTTCTGCCAGAACCATTACTTCATCTTCGACGGCCTCGCCCCGGGCGAGACCTGGGGTGAATTCGGCTTCTCCGGCTACATTTGCGTTTCGACGCCGATTCAGCGTGCGCTGAAGCAGTGGTTCGGCGTGGACGCGAGCGTGGTAAGGCCCGGGCTCGACGATGCCTGGTTCGCGGATGGCTTCAAGCCGTTCGCACCTCCGGTCACGCTGGCCTGCATGCCGCGCAAGGGTCCGTCCAACCTCCGGTTGGTGCGGGGACTGCTGGCAGCCGTCGGCCACGCCGACGGAAAGGACCTTGCCTGGCTCGAGATCGAAGGCTTGCCCAAGGATCAGGTCGCGGCGCGCCTGCGCGCGGCTCACATCTATGTCTCGACCAGCATGTATGAGGGCCTCGGGCTGCCGCCGCTCGAAGCCATGGCGGCCGGATGCCTCGTCGTCGGATTCGCGGGCGGCGGCGGGCTCGATTACGCTACCGCCGACAACGGCGTCTGGGTCCCGGACGACGATCCCTGGGCGCTGGCAGAGGCGCTGGCGCACACCTTGGCCAGCCTCAACGACCCGGCGGCGGTTGCCGCGCTGGACACCAAGCGCCAAGCGGGTCGAGCAACCGCCATGAGCTATAGGCGAGAGCGGTTCGAGCGCGAGCTGATTGCATTCTGGTCCACGTACCTTGACACGATCGATGCGTGATGCTATAGCATCTGATGCATGCGCACTACACTGGATATCGCGAACGATGTGCTGCAGGCGGCCAAGGAGCGCGCTCGCCGCGAGAGGAAGACCGCCGGCGAGGTGATCTCCGAGCTTGCGCGCAGCGCTTTGACTGCACCGTCGGCGTCGCTGACCGCGCGGGAACCCAAGGCGAGCTACGGGTTCCGCCCGTTCCCGAAGCGCGGCGGCATCGTGACCAACGATCTGATCGATACGCTGCGCGAAGAAGACGCGTATTGAGTTTCCCTGATGCGGGCGCTGCTGGACGTCAATGTGCTGATCGCCCTGCTTGACGCCGATCACACGCTGCATTCACGCGCAACGGCCTGGTTCGCGAGCCATGCGCGTTCCGGCTGGGCGTCCTGTCCGATCACGCAAAATGGGTGCGCACGCGTCATGTCGCATCCGAAATACCCCAATGCAGTCCCCGTGCGCGCCGTTATGGATCGCATGCGTGATGCCACCGCCGGCGCGCTGCACGAATTCTGGCCGGACGATGTCAGCCTGCTCGATGCCCGGGTCGCGGATCCGACGCGGATCCACGGACCGCGCCAGCTCACTGACCTCTACCTGCTCGCACTCGCGGTGCGGCACGACGGACGATTCGTGACTTTCGATGCCGGCGTAGCCAGAGACGCCGTGATGGGAGCCGGCAAACATCGTCTCGTGGTGCTCTGATTCGGGAGTCGTCGAACTCCTCCTTATGCTCCCCTCGCCGCCGATCGAAGTCGATACTCGCCAGCTCGTGTCCGCGGTCGTGGCCGCCGCGACGGGGAACGGACTGCTGCCGGAAGGGGAACCGGACTTCTCGAAGGAGCGGGCGAGCAAGCCGCTGATCGTGGTGGCCGCAGCGCCCAAGGCGGGCTCGACGTTCCTGGTGAACACGCTCATCCGCATCACCAGATTGCGCGGGTTCCGGCTCTGCGCGGCGTACTCGACCAACGAGCACGATCTGTATCTGCCCGCGTTGTGCCTCATGAACCCTTATGGCTGCGTGTCGCAGCTCCACATGAAGGGCACGTATCACAACGCGGCGCTCATGCGCACGTTCGGCATCCGGCCCATCATCCTTGTTCGGCGCATCGAAGACATCGTCGTGAGCTTGCAGCACGATCTCAGGGACAAAGCCCAGAAGCGCTCCGTTGGGACTGGCCGCGTCGGGTACTCGTTCCTATGGCAGGATCAAACGACGAAAGACCTGAGCGACGAGCGGTTGCTCGACATGATCATCGATCTCGCCGTGCCCTGGTTCGTCAACTTCTACGTCTCGTGGCACCGGCTGTGCGAACAGGGCGCCGTCGACGCGCTCTGGGTCACCTACGAGGAGCTGTTCGCGGACAAGGAGAGGACCGTGCGGAGGGTGCTGGACTTCCTGGGATTGCACAACGGCGTGAGCATCGATCCGGCTATCCTTTCGCGCAAATACCGCACCTTCCGCGATGGCAGCGTCGGACAGGGAGCGGCGACGCTAACCGCCGAACAACAGCGCAGGTTGCGCGAGCGGTTCTCGTACTACCGCGACATCGACTTCGGCAAGTACGGGCTGTAACGCAATCGCGGAAAATCGCGCTGATCATTCCGCTCGATGACCCCGCTGCCCCGCGATGCACGTGCACGTCATTAATCTCGACCGAAGCGTCGCCCGGCTGGATGAGTTCCGACGGTGGAACGCGCACATGCCCGACATCGAACGCTTTGCGGCGATCGACGGCGCAACTGTGGATCGTCAGCAGCTAATTGAGCGAAACACAATCGCGGAAGATTTGCGGTATACGGACGCAGCTCTCGGCTGCGCCCTTTCTCATCTTTTTTTCTGGGAGATGGCGTCGACCAAGTCCACAGTTACTACTGTTTGTGAGGACGACGCTATCTTGCACGGCTCATTCAGCGACATCGCACCGCGCCTTGTAGACACCCTGCCAAAGGACTGGGAGATCGTCGTGTGGGGTTGGAACTTTGATTCGATATTATCTTTCGATCTGATGCCCGGCATCGCCCCCTGCTTGGCGACATTCAATCAGGAGCGGCTCCGAAGCAAAGTCAGGGCGTTTCAATCGCAGCCCTTATCTCCGCAGCTATTTAGATTGTTCCGAGCCTTCGGTACCGTCTGCTACAGCGTAACCGCAGCGGGCTCTCGTAAGTTGCTCGAACGGGCGGTCCCGCTCAGGAATTTCACCCTCGATGTGCAAAGGATCAAGACTCCTGCGCTTCCAAACGTCGGGATCGATGTCGTGATGAATGCAGCGTACTCGAACCTAAACGCGTTCGTATGTTTTCCGCCGCTAGCGGTGACAAAGAACGATCATGACGTGTCAACGATTAGGGGAAGCTAGTAGGCGGGGCGGCGAGCTCCACTTCCGACATATTCGCCTTTGGCAGCACCCACGTCGTCTCGAGCGCAATGCCATCTTCGGCGCTGACATGCGGCCGTGTGGTGCCCCGCATCAGATGAACGGCGTAGAGTTCTTCCACTGCTCCTGAGAAGCGCAAGAACGCGACCGTCTTGGCGGTTTCGATGTTGACGACCCACACGCCGCTCGCGCGTTCCGGATTCTCGTCTGTGACCGCGATGTCGACGGATGTATCGGAAGCGGCGCGCACCTGCGATAACCCTACGAAAGCAAATGGGCCAGCGAAGTCCAGCCCGCGGGTGAAACCCGGGAGGCGGATCACCGTTTCGAGCCTGCCGGTCGCAAGGTCCACGGTAGCGAGACTGCCCTTCCCCGACTCGAGCAGCCACAACCGATCGCGGTAGAGGCGCGGAGAGTGAGGCATGAACAGTCCGCGCGTAACGGTCTCTCCGCTGTCGACGTCGATCACCATGCCGCCGTCGCGCTTGTTGGCGCGCCACCCCTCCACGGTGTTGCTTTCGCCGAACGCAGTGACGAACCGCGGGCGACCTTCTCCCAGCGCGAGACCGTTCAGATGGCACCGATCTCCGGGCGCGTAGCCGGTAACGAACGGGGGCCGCCAGCGCGGCACGAAGCTGTGCACCTCGTCGAGCGTGCACAGGCACGAGAAGCGCGTGTTGGCGCACCAACACTCCTCGCCCGCGAGCGCGATCTCGTGAATGTAGTTCGCTCCTGTGATATGCACGTTGCGCATGAGATACACGGCATCGTGACCCTCCAGCGGCGCGAAGCCCGCCGAAAATGCCGGCATGTTGCGGAACTCGTAGACGCGGTCCCACCCTCCGACGACGAGGCGTCTCGAGTCAACCGCCATGCCCATCGGCTGGTTCAGGGCGACGAAATCCGTGTGCAGCTCCTCGCCCTCGCTGCGCACGACGATCAGCATCCCTGCCTGCTCGAGCGCGCTTATGACGAGCGAACTCTTCAGCCGTTGCAGCAAACCGGGAAAGTTGCGCGTATGGACGCTGCTCAGCGCTTCGGCGGAGATTGCGGTGGGTTCGGCCACGACCGTGCTCTCCTATACCATCTGCTCAAACGCCTGGCCGAGCGCCTCGATGGGCTCGCTGCGATCGACGAGTCGCGGCAGCGCTTCGCGGATCCGTGCGGACAACGCCTCGCGATATGCGGGATCGCCCGCCACGCGCAATGCGATCTCGACATACTCCTCGACATCGCGCGCAATCAGCTCTTCGACGCCGACGATCCGAAGCATCGCCGCGCTCTGGCGGCCGCGCATGAACCGGCCCGGCAGGGTGACGATCGGGAGACCCGCTGCGAGCGCATCGAGGCTCGAGCTGCCGCCGCTCCAATGCAGCGTATCGAGCATCACATCTGACGCGCGCATGACCTGCCGGTAATCGTGCTGGCTCAGCAAGGGGAGCACCTTGATCTGTTGGCGCGGCGGCAGGCCGCGCGTCTTCATTCCCGTCTGCAGGCGGTCGAGGAAGGCCTGCCTCTGGCCTGCGGTCATGCCGCCGAAGAAGATCAGCGCCGCATCCTGGTCGCGCGCGAGCACCTCGAGGAAGAGCGCGTCGCTCTCAGGGTGGACTTTGTGGAGCAGCTGCGGGCAGAGGTAGATTCGCTTATCCGGGGGCAGCCCGAAGCGATCGCGTCCGGGTTTCTCCACGGGCGCTGTCGGCGCGTAGCGCGTGCCGAGCCCGGGCAAAAGCACCAGTTCCTCGCGGTAATGCGCGCCGGCGTCCGCAGGCTCCATGTCGGCGCACGACAGGAAGTAGTCGATGACGCCGCTGCCCGTGGTGACGGGGTGGCCCCACGCGGCGCACTGGACCCGGGCCAGACGCAGATTGGCGAGCAGACTGCTGTGAACGGCCATTCCTACGTCGGGAAACACCAGAATATCGAGCGCCAGCGATCTCGCAGTCCGTGCGACCTGTTCGGTGGGACCGACGACCGAGACCGATTCGTCGCTGGCGCGCGCGAGCGCTTCGGCATGCGGATCGGTAATGCCCCCGGTAAACAAGGTGCAGACATGGAAGCGATCGCGCGGGAGATCCGTGATCCAGCTCCCGAAGTAATCTCCGATCGTGGAAGCGCGCAGATTCGAAGAAATGAACCCGATGCGTATTTTTGCGGCGCGATCACCCCGCGGCCGGATCGGCGCCTGCAGTTCGGGCAGGGCCGCGCCGAGCAACGCCGCCAGGAAATCGCTGTAGCTCGATTGCAATGCGCGATCGTCCTCGCCTTGGTACGCGAGATAGAAATTAACCATGTCGACGCGGAGGACGCCGTGCGGTTGCGCGAGCCAGCGCGATTTCCTGGCATGCAAACGCCCGAGACCCTCGGCGAACCGGTTGCGCCACATTCTCAGATCGGCGATCCCGGCATAAACGGGAGGCAGGATGAGCGCTTCGGTGACTGCCGCGGCGATGTTGTCGGGATCGAGCGCGAGCGCTCGTTGACAGGCTTCAATCGCGGCGTCCGCATTGTTCTGCTGCACCAGCACCTCTGCCAACGCCACATGCAGCACGGATTGGCTCGGGTCGAGCGCGCAGGCACGCTGCAGCACCGGTTCCGCCGCATCGTAGCGCCGCTTGGCGGCCAGTGCCTTGCCGAGCCGTCCCCAGTGCAAGCCGACGGCGGGTTCCAACTCAACCGCACGCTTGAAGGACGAGATGGCTTGCTCGCCCTGCCCGAGCTCTGACTGCCGTTGGCCAAGCAGCACCCATGCTTCCGCGTTGGCGGGTGCCTCAGGCTCGCCTCGCGGTTGCGTCTCGACGGCGGCTGTAGGCAGCAAGAGCGCCGAGGCGGAACCGGCGTTAGAGGCTTCGGTCATCCTCCGCCTTCACTCGGCAAGGCTCTGCTCGATGCCCTGGATGAGGACGAACTTCCTGCGCCGCGGGACGGAAACCGCGGCCGAAACCGTTGGATCCCAGTAGTCGAGCGGCGTCGGCGGTCTCTCTCCGAGATACGTCGCGGGCGCAAGCACGCCCTTCGGCGGCGCCAGGTCCTCGCCGTGTGCAAAGCTGCGGACGAGCGCCGGCACCCTGGTGATGCCCTGCTTCACGAGCGCGGCCGCGCGATGGTTGCCGTCCCTCAGCACGAATCGACCGCCTACATCGGCGACCTGGAGGTAGGACGTTGCGATCTCGACGATGAAGCCCATGAGGTTGCCGCGAGGCACCTGCTGCGCGGCGAAACCCACGACGCGCAGGTTGCCGTCGAAGTCGGAGAGCACCGCCACGTTGCGTTGGGAATCGACCTGATAGGACAGCGGCTGCGGATTCGGGATCGGCAGCGTGATGTCGGCGAGCGCCGGAAGATCGTTGGCATCCAAGCGAGTGAGCCTCGCGTCAGACTCCGTTACGACCGTGTGTTGCACCACGCATACTCGCGCGAGATCGACGATGGCGATCTCCCAACCCTCGTCGCGGAAGGTCTTGAATCGTTCGTGTCCATAGAGCGCCGCACGGTGTGCGTGCAGGACCTCAGGACAAGGCGCGACGATCGGCGAGAGCGCCTGGAATTTCTCGCGCACCGCCACCGCTGCACGCGCGGCTTCGACGCCTCGCCGTTGCTCGTCAGTCAGTTCGAGGTCTCGGCTGTGCGAGGTCAGCACGCCCTTCGCCTGCTTGTCGGAGAGCCAACCCAACAGGGCTCGTGCAGGGCGCAGCACCGGAGGTTCGGGAGCCATAGGAAGATGCAGCAGCTCTATTGCCCGTATCCAAGTTGCGCCGCGACATCCCGTACTTCCGCTGCGGCCAGCGCCGCGCGGTCGCGCTGATCGAGGCATATTGCGTCGGCGTCGGCCTCGGAGTCGCGATCGGACCGCGCCGGGCCAGGGACACCCTTGACGCGTGTCTCGATCGCAGCGCGGTCGAATCGTCCGGCGTCGATCGCGACGTGCGCTGCCAGCGAGGCGATCGCCGCTTCGGGATCGGCAACAATATCCTCAAATCGCCACAGACGCACCGAAGAGCCCGGAAGGCAGGTGCGAGCGAGCGACAATGACGCCGTCGTCCAACGGCTGAGGAAGACCTCGGGCCGCGACTGGTAGTCTTTTTCGTAGAACGCGGTAGCTTTGATCGACCGCAGCGCTGCCTCAGGGTTGCGGACCAGAACAATAATCGCCGCGTTGGGAAAGAGCATCTTGAGCAACTCGACTGCGCCTCCCGTGTATCGGATCTCCTTGAATCCCCATCGCGGGTAACCAAGCTCCGCTGCCGGCACCGCGAGCGACCGCAGCAATGCAGCCCGCGCGCCTTCGACAAACGCCTCGTGCGGCGGATTGACGTTCGGGATCCACCGGTTCCACCCTTCGCTCGTGAACCGCTCGAAATGGCGCGCGCCCTCGGCTTCGATCCACTGAGCCATCCCCGCCACCATGCGCTGCAGCCCGTCGAGCAGCAAGCCACCGTGCTCGCCCCAGATCATGATCTCGCCGGTCGAGATCAGCATACGTTGGAGGAGCGTGCTGCCGGTCCGAGCGCCTCCGGCCAACACGAAAACCGGTGGTCCGCTCGGCTCCACGACCACGTCACGTGTTTTGGATCACGATGAGACGGAGTTTATCGAAAAAGCGGTCCCATCGGTAGCTCCGAGAAAGTACTCGCGCACGCGAGCGATGTGCGCCTCCCCGAGTTGGCTGACCACCGTGGTGCGCGCGGCATGGCCTACGCGCTGGGCAAGGGAACGATCGGACCGCAACGTTTCGATGTAACCGATAGCTTCGGTTTGCGTATCGAAAAGGAATCCGTTAGTTCCATGCACGATCAATTCACGGTAGCCGCCGCTGCGGCCGGCGACCACCGGCAGCGCGCAAGCCATCGCCTCGACGACAACCCGACCTGAAGCTTCGCGCCATGTCGGGTCCGTGCGGTAGACGAAAGCGTCGAGCGACTGCAGGAAGCTGGGCGCTGGGACGGCGCCGGCAGGCAGCAACTCGATCGCCGGGCTGCCGCCGAGACGTTCACGCAGCACCGTAGCGCCCATCAACCGGACGTGAATGCCGCGCGCGACCAGCTGCCGATACAGCCGGACGTCCTGAGGGTGGTGCTTGTAATCCGTGTCGCGGCTCAAGCGCCCAACGACAAACGCATCAGAGTCCTGGGGGCGTGGAGCGGATCGGAACAGATTGAAATCGTAGAACCCCCAATCGACGAATCCCGCCATTTGCGTCGATGCGCGATGCGTTACCGATGGAAACACCAGCTCGGGCTTCGGAAGCGCGGCCTCCGAGGCAAACTCGATCAGCCTCCGCAGCCTTTGAAGTTCGGGCGTGTTGTACACGATGATCAGGCGTTCCGGCCGCGCGCGCGCCAGCCAGTGGCTGCGTTCGGCGGACGTCCCCAGAAGCACCAGCGTACCGCCGTGAGGCAGCGTGCCGCCGGCAGGATCCAGTCGGCGGAACGGGTAACCCGCGAGCGCGACATCAGGGTTCCTTTCCGCCCAGAGGATCACATCGGCGTCGGTGGAGAGCAGCGCGTGATAGTCGAGGGCCCGTCGCTCGCTGCCGCCGAAGGCGCTGGCGAACGGATTGACCAGATGGATCGTCTTCCTAGACATGGCACTGGATACAACGACCGCCATCCACTTCGAGGCGCGCGCCGGTGAAGAAAGCGCTCGTCCGACGCCAGCGCGCCTCAACTGCCCGGAAGATCATGGATATCCGGAAAAAAAAGATCCTTCCACGAATCAGGCTTCGTCTTGATGACGCCGGTGCGGGCCCTGAACGTCGCGAACTTGAGAACGCTTTCTGGCGTCAGCGTAAACCGGAGCTGGGGATCGGCCAGCATCTTGGCAAGACCCTCGACCGACGTGTTCTTCTCGCCCGTCATCTCCAGATAGATTGCCGCTGCCGTACTCCTGTTGTTGTTGATGAAATGGGTCGCCTCGGCCAGTGCCGCCAGGAACGCAGAGTACAGCTTCGGATTCTGATCGCGGAACTTCGACGTGGTCCATGCCAGGATGAACGTCTGTGGGCCGCCCCAGACGTCGTAGGAGTTCAGCACCGTGCGTACGCCGGCGTGCTTGAGCTCGTCGTACTGGAACGGCGGCGACGCAAAGTGCGCGGTGATCTCGCTGCGGCTTGCCAGCAGTGCCTGCACTGCCGTGGGGTGCGCCATGTTGACGGTCAAGTGATCGAGCTTGCTCCAATTCGCATCACCAAACGCCTGCGCCGACGCCAGTTGCAGAGTAACTGCCTGCGAGGATATCTTCACGCCCGCGATCGCAATGCGGTCCAGATCCGTGAGGTCCTTGATGTTCTTGACGCTCGGGTTGCTGGTGTTGAGAAGCATGGGCATCGAGTCGAGCGCAGCAACGCCCTTGACGCCCAGTGAGTCGCGCGTGCGGTCCCACAAGATGACGAAGGAACCGAGCCCTCCTGCGACGAAATCCAGATTGCCGGAAATAATCCCGTCGTTGGCAACGGCGCCGTCGGAGTAGGTGTTCCAACTGACCGTGACGTCGCCCAAGCCTTGGGCCCTTGCGTGCTTCTCAACGAGCTTTTCGTGTTCCATCACCATGATTTGCAGATAGCCGATCCCGTACTGACGCGCTACGCGCAGGGCGGTCACTTCGGCCTGCGCCGACAGCGCGAGCTGAGAAACAAACAGAGTCGCCAGCACGAGTTTGATTCTCGAAAACATGCTTGTCATTGTTCTCCCGGCTTTTCTCGCGCGCATCGAGTGATCGCTCATGGTTGTCGGAGCCAACTTCGGTGTGTAATATAAGCGCAGAAGGGCCCTTACGGAATTGCGTGAGTGAAAAATCCGGACCCCGCGGTCTCGGCGACGCCAGCCATTCCCCGCGGTACCGGTAACCCAGCCCCATGGTCGTCGGCAGGGAGCCCGATTAACCTATGATCACCCGCAGCTCGCAGTGTCGAACGGTTGTGGATCTTGTGCGCTTGCGCGCAGACATCGCCGCGGACCGCCCGGCGTACACGTACTTGAGCGGCGGTGAGGCGGAACAGTGCACCCTCACATGGCATGATGTCGACATAAGAGCACGCGCGCTGGCAGCCTGGCTCGGTCGCTTCTCGGGTGGACGCGAGCGGATGGTGTTGTTGTTCCCGACCGGGCTCGAGTTCGTGACGACGTTTTTCGGTTGCCTTTATGCCGGCGTGGCCGCGGTGCCGGCGTACCCGCTCGATCGGCTG
>Ga0335083_10002274_pt1 | contig 25511 bp, 22 predicted proteins | sample Lox_Sample_42_FD_206716 | JGI IMG/M metagenome (GOLD analysis project Ga0335083, IMG submission 206716) | Soil microbial communities from Loxahatchee National Wildlife Refuge, Florida, United States - Lox_Sample_4.2 | ecosystem: Environmental > Terrestrial > Soil > Wetlands | place: USA...
TGGCGCTGGAGCTTTTTCAGATCGAGTGCCGGCGTCGCCGGCGCAGCCGACCGGGCTGGCACTTCGGTGGAACGCGTGCGCGGCGCACTCTCCACCACGGCGCCGGCGCTCGCCTCGGGCACGTCGGTCAGACTGTCGGACCAACGCACCGCCCCCAAGGTGAGCGACAGCGCGCCGACCAGCAATCCCACGCGCACTTTGGGGTTCATCGCAGCTCCTCGCGCCCCGATCGTTGGTGGTCGCGGCTCATCACTCGGTCGCCAAGAACAGCGTGAAGCGCACTCTTGCCTCCAGGTCCGGCTGCTCGACACCCTCGCGCTTCATCGTCAATTCGTCGAGGGCGGAAGCGGGCACGGCCTCCAGCACGTCGTCGACGAACCCGCGCACATCCGCATAGTCGCCGCGGACCGGCAGCGTAACCTGATACCGCGCGAGCCGGAAATCGAGCTCACGGGCGAGGCGGTATTCTCCCTTCTCCAGCAGCAGGCCGTGCTGGCGAGCAGAGCGGTGAATGCGGCCCAGCAACTCGGGCAGGTTCACGGTCAGCGGGAAAAACGCATAGAAGTTGGAAAGCTGAGTCCGCCCACTCGTCGGCGCGGCTGCTGTGCCCCGGCCGCCGAGGCGCGATGCCATCGCGGCGGCCTCTTGGCCCAGCGCATGCAAGCGGTGCCGAGTGGATTGAATCGAGAAGCCAGCGACGCCAGCCGCGCACACGAGCAACACGACGCCCGCCAGACCCGGCCATCGCAGCCGGATCAGCCATCGCCTGAACGTCCACGACGCCGCAGCCGCGGTGGGAAGATTCATCGAGCGTCCTGCCACACGGCGTTGAGAGTGAAGGCGACCGGCTGGCCCGGCTCTTTGGTCTTCACCTCGTGGCTGATCAGTACCACGTCGCGGAGGCGGCCGGTGCGCTCCAAGTGCGCCATATAGTCGAATATCGCGGGGAGCGTGCGTGCAGCGCCGCCGATGAGGACGCTGCTGCTGCGCGGATCCGGCTGCACAGCGAGCAGCGCGACTTGGGCATCCTCAGCCGATTCAATGGCGGAGAACAGGTCTCCCCAGGGCACGTTCATCTGCTGCAGCACACCGTTCGCTTTCTTGATCTGGTCTCTCAACTCGGGCGTGTCGGTATCGCGTTCGGCGAGTCGGGGCAGCGAACGGCTCGCCATCCCGCGCAGCTGCTCCAGTTCCGTCTGGCGCACGGTCACTTGGCGGCCCAGCTCGCGCTGATAGCCGACAGCGGTCAGCAAGGCGATCACCCCCACAGCAAGCAGCAGGCGGCTCAGCGCGAACGCCCTGCCCGCGGGGTGAAGGAAATCCAGTTCGATGCGATGGATGGCCATTTGCGTCGTGTGCCCGCGTCGCCGTACTAGCCTTTTATGCCGAGCCGAGAGAGGAACGGGAGGGCGCTTACACTCACGCTGCGCGCGGGGGATCGCTTCTGGGGCAAACGCAGAAGCTTCCAGCCCGGCACGCCGAACGGCGGCACGTCCTCCAGGTCGGCTGCACACAGGTAAATCGTTCCCGCGTCCGCGACCGAGCTGGCGATGGCCTCTTGCTTGAGCAGCGTCGGCAGCACCTCGGGCAGGGCGCCGTCCATGCGGCGACCGCGCACTGCTGTCCATCCCCCGCCGGTCCGGAACGCGAAGGTGATGCGCCCGGGCTCAACCGTGGCTAGACAGAACTCCGGCTCCCTCAGAACGCGCCGATGCCGGTTGATGCAGTCCGCGAGCGCCGGCGTCACCGAGACCAGTTGCCCGCGGGACTGTGACACGACTTCGCGCAGATGACTCAGCAGGTCCCTGTCGACAGCCGCAGCGAAGGACGCCCGTCCCGCGGGCTGCTCGTCGAGACACACTTCCCAGCCTTCAGACGCCTGGCCATACACTTCGCGGAAGCTGTGACGGGCAAACGCCAGGCGCTCCGCGTCAGCCACCAAGCTCTCGCTCCAGGGCAGCAGCACGTAGCGCACGAAGTGGTCTGACAGCACAACGGCGACCGGTCCGGCACGGCGGCCGGCCCCACGCAAGCCCAGTGCCAGGGTCTCGAGCGTGGGCCGCCAGGGCTCGACGCTCGCGCGAGCCTGCGGTCCGGAGGAGGCGTCGGCTGCAACTTTGATCGAGCGGGCCGGCGGCGCCGCGCGCCACCACAGCGCCGGGCGTCGGGCAATGTTCACCTCGCCCGGGCGCAGCTCGACGTGCAGAGTCTCGCCGACCGGGAGCTCAGCCAACCAGCGTGACACGGTTGATCTCCTGCAGCGTGCTCTCCCCGAGGCGGACCACTTCCAGCGCGGCCTCGCGCAGGAAGCGGGTGCCTTGTTTGCGCGCGGCCTCTTTCACGCGCCGGATCGGCTCCCGGGCCACGATCAACTCGCGGATCTCATCGTTGAGCACCATGATCTCCGAGATGGCCTTGCGTCCCCGGAAACCGGTGCCGCGGCAGTGCCCACAGCCGCGGCCTGCGCGCAGCGTCCATCCCTGCACCTGGTCAGCGGTCAGACCTGACTCGGCCAGGAGTTGGGCATCCGCTTTGACGTCCTGGGCGCAGTGAGTACAGCTGACGCGCACCAGCCGCTGCGCAGCGATGCCGTTGAGGGCGGACACGAAACTGTAGGGGTCCACGCCCATGTGCGTGAAACGCCCGATGACGTCGAACACATTGTTCGCGTGCACGGTCGTGAACACGAGATGTCCGGTCAGCGCCGCCTGCACGGCGATCTGTGCGGTCTCCGGGTCGCGGATCTCGCCCACCATGATCTTGTCGGGATCATGCCGCAGGATCGACCGCAGGCCCCGAGCGAAAGTGAGGCCCTTCTTCTCGTTCACCGGAATCTGCAGCACCCCGGGTAGCTGATATTCGACCGGGTCTTCGATCGTGATCAGCTTGTCCGAACCGTGGTTGATCTCGGTGATGGCCGCATACAGCGTCGTGGTCTTCCCGCTGCCCGTGGGCCCGGTCACCAGCAGCATGCCGTAGGGCTCGCTCGACAGCCGCCGCAACGTGGATACCGATGGCCGGTCGAAGCCGAGCGCATCCAGGCTCAGCCCCTTCACGTGGTCCGTCAGGCTCTGCTTGTCGAGGATACGCAACACGGCATCCTCGCCGAAGATGCTCGGCATCACGGACACGCGGAAGTCGATCTCGCGGCCCTGAGCGAGAACCTTGAAGCGGCCGTCCTGCGGGATACGACGCTCGGCGATGTCGAGCTCGGCCATCACCTTGATGCGCGAGATCACCTGCTCGGCCATATCCAGGCCTTGCGCCGTGCCCACAGCGCTCAGAACGCCATCGAGCCGGTACTTGATCACGAGCTGCGTGGCGCTGGTCTCGAGGTGAATATCGCTGGCGCCGCCCCGCAACGCATCGTATAGCGTCGAGTGCACCAGCCGGACGACTGGACTTTCCGCCTCGCTGATCGTCTTGAGCGACAACTCCTCGAGCCGGCTGCGGCTGCCTTCATCGTGCGCGGCCTCCGTGAGCACCGAGTCCATCGCGCGCACGGTTTCACCGTGCCGGGCCAGATATGCCGCCACGTCGGCCGGGTGCGCCAAACGCCACTCCAGCGCGTCGGGCACGTGCTCCTCCGCCCAGGGCCGCAGAGTCGGATCGAACGGATCGCCGAAGACCAGGATCTGCGCCTCGGCCTCACCGCGGAACAGCACGCATCCGCGCGAGACCGCATCGGTATAGGGCAGAACATCGAAGGCCGGCTCCAGGCCGTCGAGATCGCGCATCGAAGCGACCGCGTACCCGAGCGTCGCACCCAACGCGGCCGCGTACGCCTCGGGCGGCAGGCCCGATTGCTCTTCCAGGATCTCGACCGTGCGCTTGCCAGCTGCCTGAGCCGCCGCGCGGGCGCGCACGATCTCCTCGGGGAGGATCAATGGCGCGCGAGACAGCTCTTTCGGGTTCATTGAATGCTGCCGGCCAGTTCGAAGATCGGGAAGTACATGAGCAGCACGATCCCGCCGATGACGATGCCGATCGCCGCCATCAGCAGCGGCTCGAACACGCGCGTGAAGCGCTCGACCCAGCGCGCCAGTTCCTCCTCATGGAAGGCGGCGATGCGTTCCATCATCTCGCCCATCTGCCCGGTCCGCTCTCCAACGCGCAGCATGCGCAGCGCGACCGGCGTGGTGAGAGACTGTCCGTCGAGCGATGCGGAGATCGTCTGGCCCTCCCGGATGTTGCGCGTCGCAAGCGACAGCCGCTGGCGCAATTCCTGATCGAGCAGGCCAGACACCTGCGTCAGAGCCTGGGTCACGGGGGTGCCCCCCGAAAGCAGCATGCCCACGGTTCGATAGAACCGCGTCAGCTGATATACCCTCACCCGCTCACCAACGGCCGGGATGCGTAGGAGCTGGCGGCTCATCCATTGCCTGAACCCGGGCCGGCGCATCCACACCGCCAGCCCGACCACGACAGCGGCCAATGTCCCCACCAGCCACGACCCATGCGCCTCGACGAATGCGCCCCAGGCCATCAGCAGCTTCGTGAGGCCCGGCAGATCCCCCCCGATGTCCTGGTAGATATGTGCGAAGCGCGGGACGACGTAGCCGAGCAGGAACAAGCAGACGAGCCCGCCGACGACGATCAGGATGGCGGGGTAGATCGAGGCGCTCACCAGGTGCTTCTTCACGGAGTCCAGTTGGGTCTGGTACGCGACGAAGCGTGAGAGGGCCTCCGGAAGGCTGCCGGTTCGCTCGCTGGCCCGTACCGTCGCCACGTACAGGTCCGGGAACGCATGCGGAAACGACTGCAGGCTCGTCGAGAACGACTGCCCTTCCTTGAGCCGCTCCGTCAGGCCGGCGAGAAGAACCGCGGTGGCACCGCGAGTTTCCTTCTCCGCCAGCGTTTCCAGCGCCTCCATCAGGCTGATCCCGGAGCGCAGCAACGCGAGCAGCTCCTGGGTGAACAGCACGAGCGGGAAACGTGTGGTTCTCGCGAACTGCGGCAACGCCAGGGCCCGCACGCGCTTGATTGCGAGGACCATGTACCCCTGGGCCTGCGCCTGCTCACTCGCGTCCCGGTCATCGCGGGCGTCGAGCGACAAGGAGACGACGCCGCCCGACTTTACGGCTTTCACGTGATAGCGCATGGGTCTGCCATAACCGCAATTTCTGGGCCGGGTCGAGCACAGGGGGGCTCGAAGCGATTCCAGGCGCCTCCTTCCACTCCCCGACTTCGCTCCTCCCTGGATCTCGCCGCGTACGCTCCCGTTTCAGTAATTGGTGATATCAGCGTCTTCGCCAGTGCCTCCCGCCTGCCCGTCCTTGCCCAAGGAGACCAGATCGTACTCGCCGTGCTCGCCCGGCTGGCGGTAGATGTACGGGCGATCCCAGGGGTCGACGGGCACCGCCTTGCGCAGGTACGGGCCGTCCCACTTGGGCTCATTGTTGGGTCGCGTCACCAGCGCGCTCAACCCCTGCTCGGTGGTCGGGTAGTGACCCGTATCCAGACGATATTGGTCGAGCGCCTTCTCGAAGGAATCGATCTGTGCGCGCGTGACCTGCACCTTGGACTTGCCCGCCTGAGCGAAGTAGCGTGGCGCCACATAGCCCACCAGCAATCCGATGATCACGATGACGACCAGCAGCTCCAACAGGGTGAAGCCGCGACTGCGACCACGGAAATAGGTTTGCGCCTGCGTCATCATAGGACGTTGCATCTCCATTGCCATTCTGCAGAAGACCGCTTGATTTGGTCGGAATACTGCGAAGGCTGTGCCAGCAGCGAAGCAGTGTAAGACCTCCTCTTGACATGTCTGTTATCGCCTTGTAGCACCCGCCTCTAGAGGCGTCAAGCAATCGGATGGTCTATACGCAGGCGTAGGACGAGGTGGATCCGGCCCCGCTTGGGGCCAACAGCCATCCCCAATCCCGCATGCTGTCCAGTGGCCGTTGCCTCGCGCCGACGTCCCTGCGCAGCAGTCGCACTCATCGACCTCGCGCCTGCACGCCGCGCGGTCCGTCGGCGCCAGCACCACCCAGCATGGAGTTGGCGACGGATCGGCCCCCCTCAAAGCCGGACGGCGTGCCTGACCGTACCCGCCACTGCTGTAATCGGCCCGGCATCGATGTTGCATAGGGGAGTCTAGAGCGCCCCGATCCGCCCACGCCTGAATGGCAGAGTCAACGCTACGGCGTCGTCCGCGATCGGTGTGTCGATGTCAGTGAGCCAAACAGGGACCCCGCGGCCTATGGTGTCCACCTTGCAACCCGCTTGACGCGTCCGCGCCGGTGGCTCTTCTTGTGGTGGGGCCGCCGCGGGAGGGCGACATCAATTTGACGCAGCCTCCGACGAGATCCGCCGTGATACAGCGCTTGGCAGCGGACCACACCCGCACCGGGATCGGCCCCGATGATGGCGGTCCACTGGTCGTGCGGCGCCAGCTTTCCGCGTCGGCGATCGTCCGCGCTTCGCTCGACGCCATCATCGCGCTCGGGCTCCTGCTGGTCGTCGCGCATCTCTACGGGCGGCCCTTCGAAGGGCCTTACCTCATCCTGGCGCTGATCGTCTTTTCGCTCACATTCCCGGGGGCCGTCTACCCGGCCGGCTCGTTGCCCGTTCTGGCGCGCGAGGTGATTCTCAACTGGTCTATCGTCCTGCTGATCCTCCTGTTCTTCGGTTACGCGAGCGGGTACGTGCGATTGTTCCCTCCCAGCATGGTCGCAGCCTGGGCGATGGGCGTGCCGGTCTTCCTGTTCCTCAGCCACGCCATGCTGAGGCAGCTACTGCCCAAGGTGCTGGCCATGGACGGAGTTCAGCGCAACGCCGTGATCGCGGGCGCGGGCGAGCTAGGCGCGAAGCTCGCCAAGCAACTCGTCTCGGGGCGCGGGCTCGGGGTGCGCTTGGTCGGTGTATTCGACGATCGTAGCGAGGCACGGCGCGTACAGATCGACGGTGTCCCGTTGCTCGGCACGCTGAGCCGCCTGCCCGGCTATGTCAAGGAGCACCATGTCGAACTGATCTACATCACGCTGCCGATGGCATCCCAGCCGCGCATTCACAAGCTGCTGAACGAACTGCGCGACACGACCGCGTCGATCTATTTCGTCCCGGACATCTTCACCTTCGACCTGATCCAGGCGCGTATGGACTCGATCGACGGCATCCCCGTGGTCGCCGTATGCGAGACCCCTTTCTACGGCGTGAACGGACTGCTCAAGTCGCTGAGCGACTACATGCTGGCCGCCGCGGGTCTCGTGTTGATCTTGCCGCTCCTGCTCGTCATCGCGCTCGGGGTCAAACTGTCGTCGCGCGGCCCGGTGCTGTTCAAACAGCGGCGGTACGGTCTGGACGGCAAGGAGATCGCGGTATACAAATTCCGGACCATGACCGTCATGGAGGACGGGGACCAGGTCCGGCAGGCGACGCGAGACGACGACCGGATCACGCCCTTCGGCCGGTTCCTGCGGCGAACCTCATTGGATGAGCTGCCGCAGTTCATCAACGTGCTCCAAGGGCGCATGAGCGTCGTCGGACCGCGCCCGCATGCGGTGGCCCACAACGAGATGTACCGCAAGCTGATCAACGGCTACATGGTGCGCCACAAGGTCAAGCCGGGGATCACCGGATGGGCTCAAGTGAACGGCCTGCGCGGGGAAACCAATACGATCGACAAGATGCGGGAGCGCATCGAGTACGACCTCGCGTATCTGCGCAACTGGTCGTTGCGGCTCGATCTGAAAATTCTCCTGCGGACGGTCCTGCTGGTCTTCCGCGACCGCAGCGCGTATTGAGGGGCGTCGCAGTCCGGTCGAGACAAGCCGCGGCGACGTGTCGGGAGTTCACGCTCCGCCTGCTTGCAATTCCCGGCCGCACTCGGAGATCCTCACCTCGTCCCGGCGCCCGCATCCTCCCGTGCACAGCCGAGGCGGACGGGCATGCGCATCCGCCGAGGGGTTTTCAGACCACGCCGTCGCGGCGAAGCGAAGCGATCGTGCTCGCGTCCATTCTCAGCAGGCCACTCAGCACTTCCTCCGTGTGCTGGCCCAGCAGCGGCGGCGGCGACCGATACTCGACCGGCGTGCGCGACAGCCGCAGCGGGCTCGCGACGAGCGGCAACGCGCCGACCAGCGGATGCTCGACCTCGACGCGCATGCCGCGGTGCTGGACCTGGGGGTCCGCGAACACTTTCGCGATGTCGTTGATCGGCCCGCATGGCACGCCGGCCCTGGCCAGCGCATCGGTCCAATACGCAACGGTGTTCCGGCCCAGCAACTGCTGCAGGGCCGAGGTAATCTGCTCTCGGTTGCGTACGCGCGCTTCATTGGTCGCGAATCTCGGGTCCCGCGCCAGCTCGGGCTGGCCGATGAGCTCGCACAGCTTTGCGAACTGACCATCGTTCCCCGCTACCAGCATGACTTTTCCATCGGAGCAATCGAAAACCTGGGAGGGCACGACGCTGGGGTGGGCATTCCCGTTGCGCGCAGCGATGACGCCAGCGGACAGAAAGGCCTGCGCGATGTTGATCATGGCTGCGACCTGAACGTCCAGCAGCGCCAGGTCCACATGCTGCCCCTCACCGGTGCGCTCCCGATCCCATAGCGCAGCGAGGATAGCCGAGACGGCGTGGGACGCCGTGAGCAGATCCGTCACGGCGACGCCCACTCTCTGAGGTCCTCCCCCGGGCAGCTCATCGCGCTCGCCGGTCACACTCATCAACCCGCCCATGGCCTGAGCGATCGGATCGTAGCCGGCCCGAGTGCTGTACGGTCCGCTCTGCCCATAGCCGCTGATGGAGCAGTACACCAGGCGCGGGTTGACGGCACGCAGTCCGGCGAAGTCGAGTCCATACCGCGCCAGATCGCCCACCTTGTAGTTTTCGATCACCACGTCGCACAGCTCGCTCAAGCGGCGCACGATGCTCTGCCCCCGCGGTGTGGAGAGGTCCACGGTCACCGACTTCTTCCCCCGGTTGCAGCATGCAAAGTAGATGCTGTCAGCGGTCTCGCGCCCGTCGCGGTCGGTCAAGAAAGGCGGACCCCAAGCGCGCGTGTCGTCGCCCCGGCCGGGCCGTTCGACCTTGATCACCTCCGCACCGAGGTCCGCGAGCGTCTGTGCAGCCATCGGACCGGCCAGGACGCGCGACAAGTCGAGTACTCTGATTCCTAGCAGCGGACCAGCCATCTGGGATCGGCCTCGGAGTAGATACGACGTGGGGAGCGGCGGCCACCGCGAGCATAGCGCGAGCTGGCCCGGTTCGGTCGGGCCCAGCGCCTAGGTCGATCCACCGCGCACCTTCGCTAGGAACGGCTCGATGGCCTCCTGCAGCGTAGGCGACCCGATGTCGCCGTACTCGTACGTCAAGCGGCAGGTCGCCTGCCGGATGCGAATGACCCGTCCCAGATCCACCGGGGTCGCGACGAGCACCACGTCGCAGGGGATCGCGGCTATGGTCCGCTCCAACTCTGCGATCTGGCCGGCCCCGTAGCCGAGCGCGGGCAGAACCGGCCCGATATGCGGAAAGGCCACGAAAGCATCGCGCAGACTGCCCATCGCGTAAGGACGCGGGTCGACCAGTTGCGCCGCGCCCAGACGTCTCGCCGCCAACACTCCGGCCCCGTAGGCCATGCCGCCATGGGTGAGCGTTGGCCCGTCCTCGACCACGAGCACCCGGGCACCGCGGATGGATGCACCCGCATCGACCTGTGCCGGGAAACCACCCTCGACCAGGGTCGCCCGCGGGTTGACCGCGCCCACGCTCGTGCGCAACGCGGCAACCGCGGCCGCAGGCGCCGTGTCCACCTTCGTCAGCACGACCACGTCGGCGCGCAGCAAGTTGGCCTCGCCTGGGTAGAAGCGGCGCTCGTGTCCCGCCCGGTGCGGGTCGGCCAGCACGATCTCGCAATCCGAATGGAAGAACGGGAGGTCGTTGTTGCCACCATCCCACAAGAGCACATCGGCTTGCTCTTCGGCCAGGCGCAAGATGCGTCCGTAATCTACCCCCGCGTAGACCACGCGCCCGGCGCGCAGATGCGGCTCGTACTCCTCCATCTCCTCGAGCGAGCAGTGCGCACGCTGCAGGTCCTCGATCCGCTCGAACCGCTGAGCCGCCTGTTCGCGCAGCTCGCCGTAGGGCATAGGATGCCTCACGATGCCCACGCGTAGTCCCGCTGTGCCAAGCAGCCGAGCCACATGACGCGCCACCGGGCTCTTGCCGCAGCCGGTGCGCACGGCGCAGACTGAGATCACGGGCCGGCGTGATCTCAGCATGGTGCGGCGTGCGCCGAGCAACAAGAAGTCGGCGCCTTCGGCGACGGCGAGAGAGGCCTTGTGCATCACCTCTTCGTGCGACACGTCGCTGTATGCGAACACCACTTGCTCGACCCGCAGGCGGCGGATCAGCTGAGCGAGCTCCGCCTCCGGTTCGATCGGAATGCCATGCGGATACAGCGCCCCCGCGAGCTCGGGCGGATAGACGCGATGCTCGATATTGGGGATCTGGGCCGCCGTGAACGCCACTACTTCGAACCGAGGATCGTCGCGGAACACCAGATTGAAGTCGTGGAAGTCGCGTCCTGCCGCACCCAGGATGACGACACGGGTCCTCGCCGTGGCCGCGGTAGGCCGCGGCGCCTCGGCATCCACCGCCGCCTCCGCGCGCATAGCGCAGGACTATATCACCGGGCTTTGCCGGGTACTGTGGTCCGTCCTATAGTTGACGCATGGACGCGACGCGCTCTTACGCCAGGATCACGCGGGCCGACCTGCGCCGCCTGGCTCGGATCGCACAACTGGATCGGGAGGACTATTTTTCGCGGCACTCGGAGTGGGCCATCCTGTATCGACGAAGGGTACTGTGCACCGCGCTGTGCGACGATGCGGCGTTGCATTTCCTCAACGGGCGAACCGGCGTCCATGCCTTCAGCGTCTGGAGCTTCTACGCCGAGCATCCGGAGGCGGCCTTCCCCTACTATCGCATCGGTCGCCAGGGGTTCGGCAAGCCTAAGTTCGGCCCCGACCCCGAGGCTCCGGACACTTACGTCGGTCGCCGGGTCGAGCTGCATGCCCGCTCGATCGACGCCAAGCCGGGCAGCGATCCGGTCGCCGCGTTACAGGCTTATCTGAAAGGCGGCGCAAGCCATTCGGCTCGCGAGTTGGCGCACAAGGCCGTCGTCATGATCGACCCCGCGCCCTACCTCGCGCTGGAAGTCTGGCCGACCCTGGCGCTGCCCGCATCCGGGCACCCGGCCGCGACGCGATAGGCCGCACGATTTTCAGCGCGCAGGGTCGTTCTCTCCCGCCTGGGATCTAGACATCATGGTCGCCTACCCACAGGCGACCATGATGTCTAGCCGCTTCCGCGGCGACCAGCTCAGCCAGCTTGAGTATCGTCAGCGGCGCCGACCCTTCCGCTTTATTGTTAACGATGACGAAAGCGGGCTGGTGCGCAGCGGCCGCTTCAAGGCACAACCTGGCGAGCGTTACTCGCGTCGGGAGGTCCTCGTCCCGCAGCTGCGAGAAGGGGAAATAGCGCACACGTGCCTCCTCGTGGGCATAGTCGCGGTGGAGGTTCCATCGGACCACGAGCGGACCGGGGCTCAGTTTGCGCAGCAGTCGCGCCTGCTCGGCCGCAGACGGCTGGCGCGGGTGCAGGCCGACGCAGTGGCGCGCTCCCGCGTCCGCCACCACGTGAAGATATTCGTCGGTCAGAAGCGCCTCATCGCGCAGCTCCACGGCATAGACCGGTCCCTTTGGCAGTGCACGCAAGAAGGTGCCCACGCGCCATGCGAACTCCGCCGGCTCGCGCGCGAGAGCGCGGGGCAGCGGCGAGAACTGGAAGACGAGCGGGCCGGTGTTGCGGCCCAATCCCTGCATCGCGGGCTCGATGAAGTGCCGAACGGCCCAGGCGGGATCGAGGAAGTGCGGGTTGTCCAGCGCCCGGTTGCCCGGGTCGGCGCGTAGCTTTGGGCTCACACACTGCACCGGTGCCTTGACAACGAATCGGAATCCCGTCGGGACCTGCGCTGCGTAGCGCTCATACTCTTCGCGCGGAATCGGGGCGTAGAAAGTCCGGTCGATGCCGACGCTGCGAAACAGCGGGAAACGAGCGTACGCAGCAAGCCCGCCGTGCGCCAGCTCGGCCGGCTCGTAGTTCTCCGCATACACCAAGCCGTGCCAGCCAGGGAACGACCACGACGACGTACCGATGAACAGACCCTCGGGCAGATTGCGGGCCGTTTCAGTCAGTTGCCCGGGGAAGTCGGCAGGTCGGACCTCTCGTGGGGAGTCCAGCCGGGTGCGCGAGGGGGCATCCGCGAATAACGAGAGCTGTTCGCTCATGCGTGCATCCGGCAAGTAGCCTGACGGGATGCGGCCCGGCTCACTGTGGCAGTGCGGCCGCGAAGCGCGGATAGACCTCCGCCACCGATTGGCGAACCCGCGCCCTGAGCAGATGCAGCACTTCAGGCGGCGGCGGTGGGGTCACCGGCACATGCTCAGGACGATCGAAATCGAATCCGGTGTTCTCGATGATCTCCTCGACCGTGTGACCCGGGTGAACGCTCTCGAGGCGAAAGCGGCGCCGAACGCGGTCGAAGCCGAACAGCGCGCGCCCCGTGACCAGCTTGAACGGCCCTCCCGGCCTGTATACCCCAGCCGGACTGCCTCCCGGCGCGCTGATGAAGTCCACTTTGGGCACCAGCACGCGCCGGCTGTGCTCTTCCCGGAACAGGATCACGCGCGGCACCAGGAAGTAGAGGTAAGAAGACCCGAAGGAGCCGGGCCAGCGGACTTCGCTCTTCGGATAGCCTCCCACACCGACGAGGTTGATGTTCGCCTCGCCGTCGATCTGTCCCCCGCCCAGGAAGAACGCGTCGATGCGCCCCTGGGCGGCCAGGTCGAAGAGCTCCACGCCGCCGTTGGTGAAGCTGCTGTTTCGCAGCGATCCGAGCAGGCTGACGCGCAGAGCGCCACCCGACATCTCGCGTGCCAGCAACGCCGCGGCACCCGGTATGGGCGAGGCGGCACCCGTCACGACATGGCGGCAGCCATCGAGCAGCCGGGCGACGACCGCGATCAGCAGCTCGGCAGAACTATACGAGACGGTCACGCCAAGGCTTTCTCGGACGCTGCCGGCGCAAGCCACTCCGCGATCCATCGCTCGAATCCGCGCGCCGTCTGTGCGGCTTCCACATACTGGAGGAGCGCAGCCTCGTCGATCCCATAGGCGTCGGCGAGTTGAAGCGGCCAGGCGCCCCGTGGGGCTTCCGCTAGCGCGGTGATGTAGATCGAAGGGATCACGCCGGGGGCGCGGTCTGGGTCGCGCATCAAGTCGACGTCGCTCACCTCTTCTACCGTCACCAGGGTCCGGTGTGCCGCGTGTGCCATCGTCATCAGCTCGCGGGAGCGCCCGATGAAGACATTGCCGTAGCGATCTGCGAGCGGCGCGTGGAACAGCGCGAAGTCCGGCCTGATGGCAGGCAGGACCACGATTGGGTCGCCGGTGTGGAACGGGTTGTCGATCACCTTCCAATCGGGGCGGTTGGCCAGCACGTCGGTGCCGATCAGCCCGCGGAGCGGTATGAACGGGATGCCCTTTTGCCCGGCTTGCAGCGCGGCGTGGATCGCTGGACAGGTTGCGTCGAGCAGCTTGATGGCCCCCTCCCGAACCGCCGCCACGAACCGCGGCGCCGGACCGAACTCATCCAGCGTCACCGCCGAGGTCTCGAGCGTAGCCACGAGGCCAGCACCGATCATCACTTCGGCTTGCAGCCCGCTGACGGGCACGCACACCAGGTGGAGATCTCGGACGCGCCGACGGACCAGTTCCCGGGTGAACGTCATGGCGACGCCGCTGCGATCCGCCGGCACCGCCACTTTGGCGCCGTCCGGCACGGTCGCCGCCAATGTCGAGAGGTCACAGAGGGTGGTTTTCATGGCGTGTGCTCCCGTAAGATCGGGCTCGGGGCGGCGGCAATGCGCAATGGTACTCTGCAGGACGCTTGGTTGGGGGCGCGCGTCCAGACCGAAGCCCCGGCCAATCCGCCCGTCGCGCGGCTTCGATGCGGAACCATTCGGGGCAACTGCTCGGCCGCCCGCGCATCACGACGCGGAACACCGGAGTCAGCGCAGCGCCTTAATACGCCCGATGCACGCATCCGCCGGCGCGAGCACGCTATCCGCCCGGCTGCCAAAGTAGGCCTTGAAAAACCCCGACCCAACCCCAAGAGTTCACCGCGGCTGGCGTGCGCACGCCAGCGACGAGTTTTACCAGATCAGCCACATTCGTGAATGGGAGTTTCGAGGTATGAAGATTCGTCCGATACATGATCGTGTTCTAATCAAACGTCTGGATGCAGAGCGGAAGACCGCCTCCGGCATCGTGATCCCGGACACCGCCGCGGAAAAGCCGGAGACCGGAGAGGTGGTCGCTGTGGGGAGCGGCAAGGTCGGCAGCGACGGCAAGGTGTCCGCCCTGTCGGTGAAGGTCGGGGACAAGGTCCTATTCGGCAAGTATTCCGGCCAGACCGTGAAGGTCAAAGGCGAGGAGCTGCTCGTGGTGCGCGAGGACGACATCATGGGCGTAATCGAGAACAGTTGATCCATACCGGAGGACAACATGGCAGCCAAGGAAGTCAAGTTTCATGATTCCGCCCGCAATCGGATCGTCGCGGGCGTGAACATCCTGGCCGATGCGGTCAAGGTGACCCTCGGTCCCAAGGGGCGCAATGTGGTGCTGGAGAAGTCCTGGGGAGCGCCCACCGTGACGAAGGACGGCGTCTCGGTCGCCAAAGAGATCGAGCTGAAGGACAAGTTCGAGAACATGGGCGCACAGATGCTCAAAGAGGTCGCCAGCAAGACGTCGGATGTGGCCGGCGATGGCACCACCACCGCCACCGTGCTGGCGCAGTCGATCGTGCAGGAGGGCATGAAGTACGTGGCCGCCGGGATGAACCCGATGGACTTGAAGCGCGGCATGGAGAAGGCAGTGGACGCGGTGGTCGAGGAGCTGAAGAAGATCTCCAAGCCCTGCTCCACATCCAAGGAGATCGCCCAGGTAGGCGCCATCTCGGCCAACGCCGACGAAGCCGTCGGAAAGATCATCGCCGATGCGATGGACAAGGTCGGCAAGGAAGGCGTCATCACGGTCGAAGACGGCACGAGCCTCAACAACGAGCTGGAAGTGGTCGAGGGCATGCAGTTCGACCGCGGCTACCTGTCTCCTTACTTCATCAACAATCCCGACAAGCAGATCGCGGTCCTGGACGACTGCTACATCCTGTTCCACGACAAGAAGATCTCTGCCATCCGGGATCTGCTGCCCGTGCTCGAGCAGGTCGCCAAGGCCGGCAAGCCGCTCCTGATCGTGGCCGAGGAAGTGGAAGGCGAGGCGCTGGCCACCCTGGTGGTCAACAACATCCGCGGGATCCTCAAGACCTGCGCCGTGAAGGCGCCGGGCTTCGGCGATCGGCGCAAAGCGATGCTGGAAGATATGGCCATCCTTTCCGGTGGCACGGTCATCAGCGACGAGGTCGGCTTCAAGCTGGAGAACGCCTCGCTGAACGATTTGGGCCGTGCCAAGCGTATCGAGATCGCCAAAGAGGAGACCACGATCATCGACGGAGCCGGCGACAGGAAGGCCATCGAGGGCCGTATCCAGGCCATCCGCAAGCAGATCGAAGAGACGACCTCCGACTATGACAAGGAAAAGCTGCAGGAGCGCGTGGCCAAGCTGGCCGGCGGCGTGGCGGTCGTCAGGGTTGGGGCGGCCACCGAGACCGAGATGAAGGAGAAGAAAGCCCGCGTGGAGGACGCTCTGCACGCCACTCGTGCGGCCGTCGAGGAGGGGGTGGTGCCCGGCGGCGGTGTAGCGTTGGTGCGCGCCCGTCAGGCTATCGCCAAGCTCCACGGCGCCAACCACGACCAGGATGCCGGGATCAAGATCGTGATGCGGGCCCTCGAAGAGCCGCTGCGGCAGATCGTCGCGAACACCGGTGATGAGCCGTCCGTTATCCTGGCGAAGGTGCTCGACGGCAAAGGCAGCTTCGGCTGGAACGCCGCCACCGGCGAGTACGGCGACCTGGTGTCGATGGGCGTGATCGACCCGACCAAAGTGGCCCGCTATGCACTGCAGAATGCAGCCTCGGTCGCCGGTCTGATCCTTACCACGGACGCCATGGTCGCCGAGCTTCCCAAAGAAGAGAAGCCGGCGCCGGCGCCGCACGGCGGTGAGATGGCCTACTGATCGCGTGCTTGCGTTGACGGAAGAGCCCGCGTCGCGGGCTCTTTCTTTTTTGGCCTCGGTGCCGCTCTCGTCCCGCCGGCCACCCGGGTCAAACCCGCGTCCCATCTGGCGCGGACGTTGCATGGTCCGCGCCGGAACGCTCTACCCTGTGCGGCCGGGATCAGCGAAAATCGCCGCGTCGAAGCCCGGGATCACGGTCCGGGTCGCTGCAGACGGAGGTGATGTGGGTCGAACCAGGAAGCTCATTGCCGCATTGATGCTGCTGTTGCTGCCCGCGGTGGCGCTCGCTCAGGCGTCCCGGCAGATCACCAAGCGATCCGACCCTCTGGTCCGGAGCCTCGAGGCGCTGTACGCCGAATCGATGCAAGTGGCGCGCACCGGCGACCTCGATGCCTACTGGCGGCTGCGCACTGCCGCGTCCAAGGACCGCCCGCCCCACCTGACGCGCGAGCTGCTACCGTTGTTTGCCACCATGCTGCCGCCCCTGGACACGCTGAATTTCGTCCGCATCGACAGCAGCGCCGCCACCGCCCGCGCGCTGTATCGCTGGCCGCGGAACGATATGGCCCGCTACACGGTTATCGTGTACCGCGTCGAGGACAAGGCCTGGAAGATCGACTCCATCCTGGTGAAGTCGGACGTCCATGGCGACGCGCTCAAAACCGACTTGCCCGACCAGGCCAAGCAGCGGGCAGCGTTGCAGCCGCAGGACGCCCGCTCGGCCCGGGTCGGTTCGGAGCCGTAATCGAAACATCGCTCGCCGGCAACTCCCGGCTCCCGGAGCAGTGGTGCTGCAAACATCCATTCCTGCGGTGTGGCTGCGACGGCGCCTCAGGTGCACGCCACGTGCACCGACTCCACCGCATCGCGTTAGACGGCAGAGCCGGGAGTGCCGCGGATCGGTCGAGCCCGCATCAACGCGACCCCGTGCCCGAGCTTGACCGCGCAAGATGAGACGATACCTCCTCCCGCAGCTCGCCTTGCGGTGCCTTACATCCCTGCTCGCGCTAGGGTTAAACCCAGGCCGCAGCATGTTGTCTCGCAAGGCTTTTCTCGGCCGCCTCGAGGCGTTACCATTGGCGCTCCCGACAGGGGCGTTCACCGCGGCGGCGCAAGCGCGCCGGCCGGCAGCACAACAAGAGTGGGCGCTATGAAGGAGGAATATTGAACCCGACAGACATCGGTCGACCGGACTACTTTCACAAGGTGGTCGACTGCCAGTGGGCATGTCCGGCCCACACGCCCGTCCCCGAATACATCCGATTGATCGCTGCCGGGCATTACAGCGAAGCGTATCTGATCAACTGGAGGTCGAACGTCTTCCCCGGCATCCTCGGCCGCACGTGCGACCGCCCGTGTGAGCCGGCTTGTCGGCGGGCGCGTGTCGAAGAGCAACCGGTCGCCATCTGCCGGTTGAAACGGGTCGCGGCGGACTACAAGGACGACATCGTCGACCGACTGCCCAAGCCGGCCAAGCAGAAGAACGCCAGGCGCATCGCATGCATCGGGGCGGGCCCCGCCTCGCTGACGGTCGCTCGCGACCTGCTCCCCTTGGGCTATCACGTCGTGATCTACGAGGCCGATCCGTACGCCGGCGGCATGATCCGCACCCAGATTCCCCGCTTCCGGCTGCCCGAGATGGTGATCGACGAGGAGATCGGCTACATCCTCAACCTCGAGCCGGAGCTGCGTGTGGGCGAGCGGGTGACGAGCATGCGCGAGCTCCTCGCCGAGGGCTACGACGCGATCTTCGTCGGCTGCGGCGCACCGCGCGGGCGCGACCTCCAGCTCCCCGGCCGCACCGAGGCGGCGGCCAACATTCACATCGGCATCGACTGGCTCTCGAGCGTGTCCTTCGGCCATGTCGAACGCATCGGGAAGCGGGTGATCGTCCTGGGCGGCGGCAACACGGCGATGGACTGTTGCCGCTCCTCCAAGCGCCTCGGTGGCGAAGACGTGCGGGTGGTGGTGCGCAGCGGCTTCGACGAGATGAAGGCCTCCCCGTGGGAGAAGGAAGACGCCATGCACGAGGGCATCCCCATCCTCAACTACCTCGTGCCCAAAGCGTTCACGCACGCCGGTGGCAAGCTCACGGGTGTGGCGTTCGAGAAGGTCAGAGCCGTGCACGACGAGCATGGCCGGCGCGCACTTGTTCCCACCGGCGAGCCGATTGTGCACATGGAGTGCGACGACGTCTTGGTGGCGATCGGACAGGACAATGCCTTCCCCTGGATCGAGCGCGATATCGGCATCGAGTTCGACCGGCAAGGCCTGCCCAAGCTCGATCCCATCACCCTGCAATCGACGCTGCCCAACGTCTTCTTCGGCGGGGACGCGGCCTACGGCCCGAAAAACATCATCTGGGCCGTGGCGCACGGCCATGAGGCGGCCGTGTCCATCGACCGTCTGTGCCACGGCGAAGACGTCCGCCGGCGCCCTGCCCCACACGTGAACCTCATGTCGCAGAAGATGGGCATCCACGAGTGGAGCTATGACAACGATATCTCCACCGAGAAACGCAACCGCGTGCCGCTCAAGGACATCAAGATCACCTTGAAGGACATCAAGGTGGAGGTCGAGCTGGGCTTCGACCCGAAGGCGGCTTTCGCCGAGGCGCAGCGCTGCCTGAATTGCGACGTGCAGACCGTATTTGCGGACAAGCTGTGCATCGAGTGCGACGCCTGCGTGGACATCTGTCCGATGGATTGCATCAACTTCACCGACAACGGCGAGGAACGGCAGCTGCGGGCACGGCTGCGGGCGCCGGCCAAGAATACGACCCAGGACCTGTACGTGTCCGGCACATTGAAGACCGGGCGCATCATGGTCAAAGACGAAGATCTATGCCTGCATTGCGGGCTGTGCGCGGAGCGCTGCCCGACCGGGGCCTGGGACATGCAGAAGTTTTTCCTGGACATGACACACGCGGGGCCGGCATGCCGGAGCAAACACAAAGAACCAACGATTTCGTAGTCAAATTCGCCAACGTCAACGGTTCGGGATCGGCTTCTGCCAACGCGCTATTCGCCAAGTCCATGCTGCGCATGGGCGTGCCGGTGAGCGTGCGCAATATCTTTCCCTCCAACATCCAGGGGCTTCCCACCTGGTACGAAGTACGCGTGTCCGAGGCGGGTTATCACGGTCGCCGAGGCGGCGTGGACCTGATGGTGGCGATGAACCCGCAGACCTGGGACAAGGACGTCGCGGAGCTCGAACCCGGCGGCTACCTGTTCTACGATTCGACCAAGCCGCTGTTGCAGTCGATGCTGCGCGACGATGTCCACATCATCGGCATGCCGCTCACGGAGATCTGCAACCGGGAGTACACCGATCCGCGCCAGCGCCAGCTGTTCAAGAACATCCTCTATGTCGGCGCACTGTGCGCCCTGCTGGACATCGATCTGCGCGAGGTGGAGAAGCTGATCGGGGAGCAGTACAAAGGAAAGGAGAAGCTGCTCGAGCCCAACGTACACGCGTTGCACCTCGGGCGCGACTATGCGGCGAGTTACCTCCCCTCGATCGGACTCAAGGTCAAGCGCGCCGACGCGGTGGGCAACGCCATCTTCCTGGATGGGAACAATGCCGCCGCGCTAGGTTGCGTCTATGGCGGCGCCACCGTGGCGGCGTGGTATCCGATCACGCCCTCCTCCTCGCTCGCCGAAGCGTTCTCGCGCCACTGCCGCCGGTTTCGCCACGACGCGGATACCGGGAAGGCCCGCTACGCCGTAATCCAGGCGGAGGACGAGCTCGCTTCGATCGGCATTGTGATCGGCGCCGCATGGAACGGCGCGCGCGCCTTCACCTGCACTTCGGGGCCCGGCATCTCGCTCATGCAGGAGTTCCTCGGGCTCGCTTATTTCGCCGAGATCCCCGCCGTTGTCTTCGACGTGCAAAGGGGCGGACCGTCGACGGGGATGCCCACCCGCACGCAGCAAGCCGATTTGCTCAGCTGCGCGTACGCTTCGCACGGCGACACCAAGCACGTTCTGCTGTTCCCCGAGGATCCCAAGGAATGCTTCGAGTTCGCGGCCCTCTCGTTCGATCTTGCCGATCGGCTGCAGACACCGATCTTCGTGCTCCTGGACTTGGACATCGGCATGAATGAGCGGCTATGCGAGCCGCTCGCTTGGGACGACGCTCGCCGCTTCGACCGCGGCAAAGTGATGACGCAGGAGCAGCTGGAGGCCGGCACGCCCTTTGGACGCTACCTGGACGTGGACGGGGACGGCATCACCTACCGCACCTACCCCGGGACTCACCCCACGCGCGGGGCGTTCTTCACTCGAGGCACGACCAAGGATCGCTTCGCCCGCTACTCGGAGGCCGGGCCGGACTACGTGGACAACATGCAGCGCTTGCTGCGCAAGTTCGAGACGGCCAAGGGGCTGGTGCCTCGGCCCGTGCTGCGTCGCGCAGCGAAGCCCACGCGCCTTGGGGTGATCTACTTGGGCTCCACCAGCCCGGCCATGGTGGAGGCGCTCGATGCGTTGGAGCGCGAGAGCGTGTACCTTGACGCGCTGCGCGTCCGCGCCTTCCCGTTCCAGGACGAGGTCTACGATTTCATCGCCGAGCATGACTTGACCTTCGTGGTAGAGCAGAACCGCGACGCGCAGCTGCGGATGCTGATGATCAACGAGGGCGCCGCCGACCCGTCGCGGCTGATCTCGGTGCTGCACTACGACGGCACGCCCATCACGGCGCGGTTCGTCGTAGCGGAGATCCTCGGGAAGGCAGCGGCCCTGAAGGCGGTGCCGTTGCGAGCGGTGAAGTGAGGGCGATGCGCAGGCCGCCTCGCTCCTGGATTTCGATTCTTAGGCTTTCGGCATCTCGATCATGACCTACCTGGCCAAACCCACGCTGCACCACCCCTCGCTCGAGAAGAATGCACTGGGCCTCACCCGCCGCGACTACGAGGGCGCGATCTCCACGCTATGCGCCGGTTGCGGGCACGACTCGATCAGCGCGGCCATCATCCAGGCCTGCTTCGAATTGCAGCTGCCGCCCCATCGCATCGCCAAGCTTTCGGGGATCGGTTGCTCGTCCAAGACCCCGACGTACTTCCTCGCCAGCTCCCACGGCTTCAACAGCGTACACGGCCGCATGCCCTCCGTGCTTACGGGAGCCAACCTGGCCAATCGGGAGTTGATCTATCTGGGCGTGTCCGGCGACGGGGACTCGGCTTCTATCGGCCTGGGGCAGTTCGCGCACTGCATGCGCCGCGGCGTGAACATGGTCTACATCGTCGAGAACAACGGCGTATACGGACTCACCAAAGGGCAGTTCTCGGCCACGGCGGACAAGGGCTCCAAGAGCAAGAAGGGAGCGATCAACCATGATGCACCGGTCGACCTCGTCATGCTTGCACTTCAGCTGGGCGCGACCTACATCGCGCGCAGCTTCTCCGGGGATAAGCAACAGCTCGTGCCGCTCATCAAAGGCGCCATCCTGCATCAAGGGGCAGCGTTCATCGACGTGATCTCGCCGTGCGTGGCGTTCAACAATCACGAGGGATCCACCAAGAGCTACGATTACGTCCGCGAGCATAACGAGGCGGTCAACCGGCTCGACGTGATCCTACCGCGGCAGCCGATCACGGTGGACTATGCGCCCGGCGTTCGCGAGGAGGTCGTCCAGCACGATGGCTCCGTGCTCCGCCTGCGCAAGCTGGCTGCGGACTACGAGCCCAACGACCGCTCCTCCGTCATGAACTTCCTCCAGCACCACGACGCACGCGGTGAGGTCGTGACGGGGCTGCTGTACGTCGATCCAGAGCCCGAAGATCTGCACGCCCATCTAGGAACGGTGGACGCGCCGTTCAATCAGCTCGGCGAGCGCGAGTTGTGCCCGGGCTCCGCGGCCCTGGAGCGCATCAACGCCTCCCTGCGCTGAGCGGCGCCGGCGATCCGCGGGTGGATGCGCCGCGGGCTGCGCCCGCGGCAGGAGGACTCCGCTTACTGCGTCACAGTGGCATGCTTGCGCCGGATCGACGCTTCGATCTCCACGCGCCGGTCTTTCTGCAGGCACGCGATCAGGTCGTCGCGAGCAAGCCCGGTGCACTCGTCGGGGCGGGTGACCGGGTTCTTCTCACCCCGTCCCTCGTAGTGGATCTTGTTCTCCGGGACGCCCTTGCTCAGCAGATACTGAGCCACGGACCACGCGCGCAGCTCGGATAGGCGCTGGTTGTACTCCGGCGTGCCGATGTGGTCCGTATAGCCGATGATATCCAGCCGGTCATAGTCAGCCGACGTGAGCTTCACCGCGAGCTGATCGAGGACCGTCTTGACCTCGTCGCGGAGCACATACTGGTCGAAGTCGAAGCGCCCGTCCTCATTCACGCCCAAGACCAGAGGCAGCATGCCTCCCAGCGTCTGCGGACGGTATTCCTCGTCCACGTTCACCTTGCTGCTGGGGACGTCCACGGCGGCCAAGCGCTCGCCCGAGGCGCCGGCACCCTCGCTGCCTTCCAATCCCGCCACGCCGCCGCCGATACCGCCGCGGCTCTCCGGCGCGCCGCCGACAGCGCCGGGAACCTGCGCTCCGGCGCCTCCCGCCGCCGCACTGGAACCTTCGTCCTGGCCGCCGGCGGGAGCCGCGGAGGTGGTTGCATCGCCCGGGGCGGCGCCCCTCATGCCCTTGGCATTGTCACCAGAGGTCCCGGGGGCAACCGCCGCCGCTCCGACCGTGTGGCCGCGTTCGGTCTCTGTGCTCGCCTCCGCGCCCGTTTCCCCTTGAGCGCTACCCGTGGCCGCGGCGCTCTGCGTCCCGGTTCCGGATTCGCCGGTGACGGATCCCGCAGCCTGTCCAGCGGGTTGTTTTTCGTCGCTCTGGGACGACGCTGCCCCGTCCTGGCTGGCAACGGGGGTGGTGGCAGCGCCGGCTTCGCCGGCCGTGGCAGACTGTGCAGGCTGCGCCGCATTGTCACCGACGCCGCTGTGCGCCCCGCGCTCGCCCGAGATGTCGCCGGATGCGGAAGAGGCGCCCTCGGCCGTAGCCAGGTCGCCGTGCTCTCCGGAGACGCTGGGGGAAGCAGAGGAGGAAGCGTTGCCTGAAGCTGGCTCGCCGCGCTCGCCCGAAACATTGGCGGAAGCGGCCGAGGGCTCGCTGCGTTCGCCAGCGAGACTCGACGACGAGTCGGCGCTTGCGCCCCCGGGTTGAGTGGCATCGGCGGTGGACGCAGCGGGCGTCGCGATCGGCTTGCTGCTGCGAGCGCCGGTGCCTGCAGACGCGTTCGCGCCTTCGATGTTCCCGGGCGGCGCCGGGCTGCGCGGCTTCGTGGCACAGCCTCCTAGCCCCAATACGAGGGCCAGAGCAACCGCTCCGACCGCGCCGGAGGCGGTGAGTCCAACCGATGAAGGCGACGAAGCGATCTGCACACTCGATCTCCAACTAGTCATCTTGAACGGTACTCCTGGTAGTTTCGGGCGCTCTACGCAAGGGATCAGCGGATCGACCAATCTTAACCGGTTTGGGTCGCTCTGGGCCGCGGTGCGCGAAGGTTTCCTGCCTGTCTCGGCGCGTCGCGGCCACGGGGCGAGCGTAGTGTGAGTCGTTCGCATTGAGCAGCGAGCGCAGCGTAGCTTCCTCAGAAGTGACCGGTTTTACCTCTCAACCATAGAGCGGCCAGACTCGGCCGAGTTCCCTCGGCACCGGATTTGCTCGGATCCGTCTCCTCAGTCCGACAGATTGCACGAGGCTCGAATGCGAGTGCGCAGGCACCGCGGGTGCCCGCGTGGGCGCCCCGGCCGGGTCATCGCCCGCGCTCATGTCGCTTCGGCGCGATCGATGCGGGCTGCACCGTCGAATCGGCTGCGATGAACTTCCCGATGCGCTGGCACTGGATCGCGATCTTGCTCGTTGGATACGCCGCCTGGTCGCAGTGGTCCTCCCGCCCCGTGTCGCACGGCCCGGGAGTGCTCGCACCGACGGAGCCGGTGCAGACGCCGGTGCCCGCGGCGCCGTCACTTCAGCGGCCCGGCTACCGGATCACGCCCTTGCAATCGTTCTCGCTCGAAGCTCGCGTGCTGAGCGCCGAGCGCTACCGGTTCGACCGCGGCGCCGAGCTTGCCCCGGTCGACCTCGCCCTGGGGTGGGGACCGATGTCGGACCAGGCGATCCTCGATCGCATCGACATCAGTCAGGGGCACCGCTTCTACTTCTGGCACGTGAACGAGTTCCCCATTCCGCGCCGCGACATCGAGACCCACAGCGCCAACATGCATATGATCCCCGCCACCTCCGACATCGAACGGCACTTGGAATCCGTCCGGAGCGGCGAGATCGTGCGGCTGCGGGGCTATCTCGTGGAGGTGCAGGGCCAGGACGGGTTCACCTGGCGCAGCTCGCTCACGCGTGAGGACACGGGGGCGGGCGCGTGCGAGCTGGTGTGGGTGGAGCAGCTCGAAGTCAGATAAACGTCCGAAGTGAGCGGCTATAATCGGCGCCCTCGACCAACGCAGCCAACAGTCAAGGAGCCCGTCATGATTGATCTGTACCTCGCACCCACCGCCAACGGCCTGCGCGCCTCGATCGCTCTGGAGGAATGTGGCCTCGCCTACCGCGCGCACAAGGTCGATCTGGCGAAGGGCGAGCAGCGCAGCCCCGAGTTCCTGAAGCTCAACCCGGCCGGACAGATCCCAGTCATCGTCGACAGCGACGGCCCCGGCGGCCAGCCGCTCACGTTATGCCAGTCCGGCGCGATCATCCTCTACCTCGCCACGAAGACGGGCAAGTTTCTGCCCAAGGATCCGGCCCGGCATGCGCAGGCACTGCAGTGGTTCATGCAGGGCGCCACGGACGTGGCTCCCACGAGCGGCGCCATCTTCCAGCTCGAGTTCGTGTCCCCGGAGAAGAACGCGGCGATCACGGAGCACTTCAAGAAACGCCTCCTCGGCTTTTTTGGCGTATGTGAGCGGCACCTGCAAGGACGCGAATTCTTCGCCGACGAGCTCTCCGTCGCAGATCTGATGCTCTACCCCAACTTCTCCGCGCGCAAGGCGCTCATCGACCAAGCGGGCGGCTTTCCCAACTTGCAACGGTGGGGCGCCGCACTTGCTGCGCGGCCGGGCGTGGCCCGCGGCATGAAAGCGGGGAGCTAGCTCTCGCCACGGCCGTCCGAGAACGCGCCCGGCCCTCGGGGCTGGAGCCCCCTCGCGAGCACCGTCAGAGCGATCCGACGGCCGAACAACTTCGAGGTCTCGGCTCTCCCTGCTGTTCGTTGCTCGCGCCGCGAGGCCCCGGTGTCGTTCCCATCGCATGTCCAACGGCGACTTGAGCCCGCATTCCGGCACTCTCTGCGCAGAGGTTGACCGCGCCATCG
>Ga0335083_10002275_pt1 | contig 25484 bp, 36 predicted proteins | sample Lox_Sample_42_FD_206716 | JGI IMG/M metagenome (GOLD analysis project Ga0335083, IMG submission 206716) | Soil microbial communities from Loxahatchee National Wildlife Refuge, Florida, United States - Lox_Sample_4.2 | ecosystem: Environmental > Terrestrial > Soil > Wetlands | place: USA...
ACGTCGTTGACTGGATTGACCACCCCGCTCTCCACCAGCCAAGGTGGGACCGGAGCGACGAGCCTGGCTGGTCTAGCGACGAGCGGGGCGAATAGCAACATCACGTCCCTCACTCAAGCCCTGACCTCGAACTTCTTCCAGAATGCCGGGGCCAACGTCAACCGACTAAACGACCGCGTGTTTGTCGGCGGGGCTACGGCGGCCAGCGGGACAGCCGGCGTTTCCCCTGAGGACTGGCTTTCCACCTTCCAGATCGCTCAGGGTCTTGGCTTTGGAGACGACGATTATTCCCAGCTTAACGTCCTGAATAACTCCAACTCGAACAGCCTGCAAGGCATCGTAGCTGGAACCCAGACGTTGAACTCCAGCATGACGCGCGATTACACCGCCATGCAAGGATTTTGCATCAATAACTCAGCCTCCTACGCTACCCGTTGCTGGGGCTTGTATGGTGAAGGCGACCAAATGTCGTCCGCCACCGGGGCCACGTACGGGGCAGAGCTGGATGTGCGAGCAGCTACGCAGTCGGTCACAATCGACCCCTACACCGTACAGGTGAACCAGACCGTGGCCGCCCAATTGGCTTCGGGTTCAGGGTACGGGTCGTCACAATACAATACCTCTGCTGCCATCAATATTCAAAACAACGACTCTGACTTCAACGCTGGTATTGTGTTCGGGTCGAACGCTTTGGCCGGCGACACCGGCACATCAGGGGCGGCCAACGCCATCGAGCTCGGTTACGGCCAGGGCATCCAATGGTTCGGCTCTTCTGGGGTGGGCACCAGTCGAATTGATGCCTTTGATCTCACATCGGCAACCGCCATGGGGTTGAATTTTAACCCGAACGTCATCGACTTTGAGAACAGTAACGGCAACCCAAGTTTTCAGATCAATAACCGACCGAGCGGCGTTGACTACCTCGTGGCAGAGGGGAGCACCTCTGGCAACCCTGTCACTCTTTTCCCGGGCGGCAGCGACACGAACATCGGCCTTACGATCTCAACTGCTGGATCTGGGGTCGTTACCGTCGCGGCGCCGACCACCATCACTGGTGCCTTGACTGCTACAGGCCAAGTCACCGGCATCGGCCTGATCGGAGTTCAGATCTTCACTTCAAGTGGTACATACACCCCCGCGGCCGGGACCCAGTCAGAGATCGTCGAAGTCGTCGGCGACGGTGGCGGCGGCGGCGGTTGTGCGGCGACGTCCTCGAGCCAAGTTTGCAGTGCTGGCGGCGGTAGCTCCGGGGCATACGCCAAGGTGTTTTTCAGCTCGGCGGCGACAGAGGCCGTAACTATCAACAACACGGGTGCCGGCGGCGCGGCCGGGAACAACAGCGGCACCTCCGGGGGCACGACGTCATTTGGGTCGCTAGTTTCGTGTCCTGGGGGCGTGTACGGAAATGGTGGGACAACCACATCCACTGCTGCTTCCAGCCTCACCGGGACGGCCTACGGCAACAGCCTCTGCACCATTTCAGGGGGCACGACGATTAATTCGATGGAGGGGCGAATGGCCGCCGCGAGCATCACTGTACTCGGCAGCCATCTAGCGGGCGTGGGGGGAAGCTCACCACTTGGTGCCGGTGGAAACCAAAGCTTTTCGTCAGCCGGAAACACCGCGACCGGCTATGGGTCGGGTGGTAGCGGGGGCGATTTGGGGACGTCGTCTTCGGCCGTAGCTGGCGGCAACCCAAGCGGCGGCGAAGTCATCGTCTACGAATACAACTGAGGACGTCATCCTGTGACCAACAACATCCTCTTCGCCAACAACGCAACCTCAACCCTAGCGGCCCCGATCACGGCGGCCGCTACCACCGCCAGCTTGGCCCCCGGAACGGGGGCCTTGTTCCCGCAGATCACTGGCGATCAGTTCTTCCTGCTGACCTTCCTCGATGCTCTCACCCAAACCGTTCGCGAGATCGTCCAGGTAACTGGCTTGAGCGGTGACACCATCACCGCAATGGTACGGGGCCAAGAGGGGACGACGCCGACTGCCTATCTGCTTGGTGACTACGCTCAGGTCCTGATCACGGCCGGGGCGTTGAACACCCTCGTCGACGACGCCAATGCTGCCTACCAGGGCAGCTTCGCGTTTAGCGCCCTGCCCAGCCCCGCCGCTCTCAACCCTGGCACCCAAGCCTTCTGCACCAACGGTCGCAATACCGGCGAGGCAGCCAACGACGGCACCGGCTGCCCGGTGTTTGTGAAGGCCGTCAGCAGCACCAACACTTGGTGCGCCGTGTGGTCGGGCATGGCCGTCACCATCTAAGGAGCGTCCCCTATGATCCTGCTCTCTGCCAACAACGCCAACACCACGCTGGCCGCCGGCATCAACACCAGCCAGACCACCATCCAGCTGGCCACCGGCACGGGCGCGTTGTTTCCCAACCCGGGGACCAACGAGTATTTCCCCCTCACCCTCAACGACGCCGCCACGGGCCTCGTCTACGAGGTCTGCTGGTGCACAGCGCGCGCCACTGACAGCCTAACCGTTCTGCGCGGTCAGGAGGGCACGGCGGCCCGGACCTGGTTGCTGGGCGACTACGCCTACAACGCTAACACTGCCGGCAACATCCAGACCGGCCGCGCCTTCTCAGCCACCAACACGCCGACTCTGCCGTTTACCGTGCCCGCTGCCCACAATGGCGTGACGCAGATCTGCACCGGCACAGGGACGATTACTCTCCCCCCGACGTCCTCCATCCAGGACGGGTTTCTGTGCCCGATCCTGTGCGCCAGCAGCAGCGCCACGATTACCGTGAACACGAACAGCGCGTCGGTGGCCTTGCCCACTGGGGCGGTAATCGGCAGCTTCACCATCGGCGCTCTGGCTGGCCTAGCGACTTTGCAGTGGAGCGCGGCCGAGGCCGCTTGGTATCCTGTGAGCCTGTCAGCTGGAAAACTGCTGAACATTCAGCCATTTTCAGCTTCAGGGACATATAACTCGACGCCCGGGACGACCCGAATTCTCGTAAAGTTGAAGGGCGGGGGAGGTGCTGGGGCTGGAGCGCCGGCGTGTGGAGCAGGCCAAACTGCCGTCGGCTCTGGCGGTACGGAGGGAACCTATGGTGAGGGAGAGTTCACATCTGGGTTCCAAGGTGGTCTGGCCGTCACCGTCGGTGCGGGTGGGGCAGGCGCCAGCGGTGCTCGAGGCTCGGCGGGCGGCACCTCCTCGCTAGGGTCACTAATCAGTGCTCCAGGTGGTCCGCCAGGTCAGCTGGCGGGACCTGGTGCAGGGGATCAAAGCGCCGGGGGCCTAGCGGGTGCAATGGCGACCGGGGCCAACATAAACGACGTGCCAGGGGCGCCTGGCGGCGTCTCATTTGCCATCGCCGGCTTTCCGGTCGCCTCAGCTGGCGCCGGGCCAGGTGGCGGCCCGGCGCCAGCCAACAGCACGAATGGGATCGATGCCACCGGCCCCGGTGCTGGCGGCAGCGGCACAGCCCAAACCGCCAGTAGTCCAGCGTTGAAAGGTGGCGCAGGCGCCGCGGGCTACGTCATCATCTACGAGTACGCCTAGCCCATCGAGCATGGGGCGATGTACGCCCCGAAACGCTGTGACCCGCCCTCTTGACTTAAAGGACACCAGCCATGTGGCGCCATTTTAATGAGATTATCGCCGTCCGATTGAGCGCCTGGTTCGCGACCATGGAATGCTTCTGGGCGTTCAACGCTCTGGCCCTGCTCCCGGTCTTCTGGCCGGCCTCGCTGCAGATCAACCAGTTCATCTCCTCGGGCTATCTCCAGCTCATCGCTCTCCCGCTCCTCGCCGTCGCTGGTGTGATCCTCGGCCGTACCGCCGAGGCCCGGGCGCAGCAGGACCACCTCGCCATCATGGCCGAGGTCGAAACCCTCAAAGCCATGCAAGCTGAGCAGCACCAAATCCTGCAGCTGCTCAAAGAGCACTGGCGCCTCGCTTAATGATAAGGAACTAACGACATGAGCGACTTCCCCAATCTTCAAAATCAGCCGGCCGGCGCCATCCCGGTTTACCTCGCGCAGGGTGGCGTGTCTGTTGGTTCGGGCAACCCGCTGCAGGTTTCCACTGCTGGTGGCGGCGTCGTTGGCACATCTCCTGCGAGTTTTCAGCAGACCATGACCACTTCAGGCGTGGCGCTGACGAGCAATACATATGCAGTTGGGATTGTCATCAAGGCGCTTTCGACCAACACCGGAACTGTGTTTATCGGCGGCTCTGGTGTCACATCCTCGACCGGCTATCCCCTTCTTGCCGGCGAGGCTATCTCCTACTCGGTTAACAATTCCAATCTGGTTTACGCTGGCAGCACTGTGTCAGGCGATAAAGTTGCCGTGACGGGGAATTAAGACCATGAAAAAATCACTTCTCGCGTTTCTGTTTGTGGTTTGCCAATCAATCCCTGCTATTGCCAGCCCGCCGCCGATCCCGCCTGGTCCTCCCGGCATCGCAGCCAACGGTGGCACCGGCAACAACATCACCCTGAACGGCACCACCAACATTACGGGCAGCGCCAGCAACGCCGTGACGCAGCCGCCTGTCGATAACACCACCCGGCTTGCCACAGACGCTTTTGTGCAATCCCTGTTCGCCGTCACGCGCTCGACTGTTTATCTCTCGGGTGTGACGGGCGGGACGATGAGCTTCGCCTCCATCGGCACAGGGGCGGCGTTCAGTTTCACCGCGACGGGCGGCGTCATCACGTCCATCAATTCCGTGTTTGCGGGCGGTTCCGGTTATAAAGTCGGGGACGTGCTGTATATCCCACGCGGCAATTACGATAACTACATCATGGTCACGGGCGTCTCTGGGACAGCGATCACGTCGGTCCAAATCCTGAACGGCGGCACAGGCAATACGAGCGGCCTCGACGTCAGCGCGATGGCAGCGATCGAAGCGCCTATCATCTACAACGTGAGCGGAACGCTGACCTCAAACCTTACGGTCATCGCCTCTAATGGCGCAGTGCTGGGCTATTCAGGTATCTTCCTACTCATCAACAACACGACCGGCAACTACACCGAGAGCGTCTGCATCAGCAATGGCTCTGACGCCTGCAATGGCAATGGCAGCGTGAATATCCCCCAGGGCAGCGGGAATAGCTGCGCCACTCTGACCTACACTGACGGCTCTACGCCTTGGCTGCTGGCCCCTACGGAGTGCGGCGCGGCGCAGTTTGCTACCACGAACGTAACTTCTGCTCTTTCGCTCAATAGCGTAAAAACCATGAGCGCTACCGCGCCGACCATATCAAGCGGATTTGGAACCGGAGATGCCATCACCCAGGCAAATGGGACGGTAGCATTCGCTGATACTGTTGGGTCGTCCCCTGGATCGACGGCCACATTTACGATGCCTGCGGCGACTAACGGCTGGGACTGCTCGGCATATGACCAAACCACAAATACAATCGATTTGGTCCAAAGCGGGCAAACGACGACCAGTATCACATTCAAGAGCTACTTGCGCACATCGGGAGCGGCTACAGCCCCGAGCGCGAATGATGTAATTCAGATCGGTCCATGCGTGGGGCACTGAAATTCAGGAACCTCTTGCCGAATTACACGCTATCCATGTAGGATTGCGCACATGAACGCCACAACCGGAACCGTAGTCGGGACATCTGGAGCCAGCACTATGCTGGCCACGGTGCTTGTCTGGCTGCTATCTCTGCGCGGCATAACCATTCCTGATGATGTTGCGCTTGCCATGACCGGCCTGTTCACCATGGCCGCGCATTTTCTCGTCGCGCACCATATTCAGAATACCGCCACTGGTGCAGGCGGTACGCCTTTAACCGCACCACAAGGAAATCAGTCATGACCGTCGAAACCACCACCGCCACCGTCGAGGGCATCGTCAACGAGATCGCCCCGGTCGCTGGAGCCGTCGCTACCGCCGTCGTGCCCGGCTCTGCTGCCGCCGTCGCCACCGCCGAGGGCGCGCTGACCGCTGCCGAGACCGTCGCCAATGCCGTCGAAGCCAATCTGCCGCACAACACTGCCCTGAACGACGTGGCGGCTGGTGTGTCTGCGCTCGCCAAAACCCCCATCGTGCAGTCCAATCCGACGGCTGCCGCGCACGTGTCGGCTCTCTCCGCTCTGCTCGCCGACGTCGTGGCGTTCTTCAAGAGCCTCTAATCCGGGTTGCGGTTCCCGGAGGGCTGAAAAGCCCGCGGCGGCGATGCTGGTGTATCGCCGCCACAAACCGCAAAAAACGATGCTATTTTATTCTGGGATGCCTCCATGTCCGACGCCATCGACCTCCACGCTATCGTCAAGAAGCACGCCGAACGGCTTAACGATCACGAGGAGCGCCTGGATGATGCCGAGGAGCGGCTTGATGGGCATGACCGTATCCTGTCCGATCTTCGAAAAAACATGATTGAGAACGGACAGATTTTGGCGCGCGTGGAAGCAAACGGCGCTACTAAATCAGATATCAACGAGGTTCTGCGCGATGCGCTTAACGCTTCGCCGGGCTGGGTTATGGTGCTCTTAACCGCGCTGGTTGGCATTACCATCGTCGCAGGCGCGGCTTCGTACTGGCACCACGGGTGAACATACGCCGCGCCGGATATTGGCTCCTAGATGTCACACAGAGAAGCTGGACGGCGTTCTGGGGCACCTTGGCGGCTATCGGCGCATATGCCGCGTATAATTGCTTGGCGCATCACGCGTTTGATCCGTACCCCTTTATTTTCTTAACGCTCATCGTCACTGTTCTAAGCTATCAGCAAAATATCATCGTTCTGACGATCCAGAAAGACGCAGCAATCGCGCAAGAACGGCAAGATCGGTACATGCTCAACATGCAGGAGGCGGTCTATGCGTTCATCCTCGAAAAAAACCCTGAACTGGCGCATCCGGCTGATCATACTGAGGCTGATGGCGTGGTGTAGTAGGATTTAGATCCCAAAATGCGCCGGATCGTCATAGAGCGCGAAACCAAACTGACGCGGCTTAGCTTCGCGGCGCAGTTCAAGCCGCGCCAAGATGATCTCTGGGCGGCTTGGTTGGCGTTATGGTTTTGGTGGGTGTGAGGGCAGTTGTTGGACTCAGGCGACTAGCGGCCGGTTGAAGAAGGTTTGGCCGTCAAGCTCATGCCCCCCTTTGTCCGCTCCGCGACCGCCAACCTGTTTGAAATTGAACACGCGCCCAAGCTCGGCGGACTGGCGGCGTAGAGACCGCGCCCAATCCAAATCCATCGGCCTGGCGCGCTTTCCGCTCTCGCCACCCACAATGATCCAATCCGGCGCGTTCTTATCTAGGATCACCGGGCCAAGTAGAGGCTCGAAGCTGCCAAACGTGAACAGGGCGCCCAACTCATCACCAGCGGCTTTAAGTTTGAGCCGGTCACGGTCGTAGTCTCGTTGATCGCCAAAGGTGGCGCCGAGCGCGGCGTTGGGCGGCAACCCGCCGGCATCACGCGCCATCTCTATTGCATTGCCGATGCGCTTTGAAAGGTAGAGCATGACGAGGTTTTTGGATTGTCGCGCAAGGTCAAACGCTTCGCGGCGCACTGCCGGGTCGGCCTCGTTGTCCCAGATGTCGCCAAGGCTAAGCGAAAAGACAAACGCCTTTTTGCCTGCCTCGGCGGCGGTGCGATCCCATTTGCGAAGCTGCGCCCATGTGCTGGCCGATGTGCGGGATCGCTCCTGCCCAGCGCCCCACTTCACGCGGCCATACCGCGTATCCATCATGTCCTCGGCGTAGCAATTCTCACAAGGGGCGCCGACTTTCGTGCAACCGATCCACGGATTGAACGTGTGATCCGTCCATTCGATTTTGCTGTTTTCGGCCATCTCGGCTCCGGCAGTTGGTGGACTCATGCAACCTGTAAGGATTTTTACAGGTTCAGTTTTGATGTTAACGAAACGCGATTCCGTTAACATCAACGGACTTTGTTGTTAACGGATGAGCCTCAAGGGTCATCCGGGGGGTTGTTGGACTCGGTTAAAGAATACGATCGGCGGCAGCGATCCGATAGCCAATCCAACGGACAACGGGAACAGCAAAGGAATTGCCCAACGCCTTGTAGCGCGGCCCGTCAGCAGCCACGCCGCCCCGGTATGGGATGGCTGTATATCTCCGCGGAAACCCCTGGAGCGCCTCGCATTCCTCGGGCGTGAGGCGTCGCACGGCAGAGCGAGCGGCCAGGTAATCTCGACTTGACCCGCCACCAGCCGCACAGAGCGCGCCGATAGAGTCGCCGTCACCGTGCATTTCAGGCTGCGCGCCATCGTCGCGCCCGCGCAAGGCGAACGCCACCGCAGGAGCGTGCGCACCAGCCGCCAACGGATGGCACGGGCCGCCTAGCTTGGGGTTGCTGTAATTGGCCGCGCTGGTGATCTGCGTGGTATCAAACGCAACCGGCACCAGCGGCGTGCCGCGCCCCGTGCCGTCCTCGCTAGCGTCAAAACCCTCGCCGCTCTGGTTGTTGCCGCCATAGGCGACCGCCTGGACCGTCTGGCGCGCTTCAAGCGTGTAGGCCACGCCGTCGGTTCTCACTCCAACACCGTCCGGGCCAGCAGCAGAGTTTTCACTCACAGCTCGCTCTTGAATGGCCGCAATCAACCCGCCATCCAGATCAAAATCCGTACCTAGCCCGCCACCGCCTGTAGGGCGGCTGCTAATTGTGGGGGCAACGTCTTTCCGCGCTTCTCGGCGCGGCGCAGGATCCCCGCGCAGGCTTTCGCGCTCAAGTAATATCGGGGCGCGATTTCTCCAGTCTCCAAAATCTGCGATAGCGAACACACGCTTGCGTCTTTGGGCCAGTCCGAAGAATTGCGCGTCCAAACAGCGCCACTCGACCATCCCTCCAGGCCCGATCGCACAACCGGAACTTCCCCACCCATTTGGTGGTACGTTGAATCCGCTCCCAACCATCTCGCCAACCACCGCAGCAAAGTCGCGTCCATTGTTGCTGGAATAGAGGCCGGGGACGTTTTCGATGAGCAGGTATCGCAATCCGCAATGTTGTCGAGCATGTCCAACAAGTCGCATTGCGTCGAAAAAGAGGCCGCTTCGAGTTGTTGATCCATCAGCATTCTTCAAGCCCTTTCGCTTTCCGGCGATTGACAAGTCCTGGCACGGGAAGCCGCCAACAATCAGGTCAATGCGGCCCAAAGAGGCGATCTGCGCCTCCGTGATTTTTGTGATGTCGCCAAGGTTCGGAACATCAGGATAATGATGCGCCAACACCGCCCTGGGGAATGGTTCGATTTCCGCCACGCCGACGCACTCCCAGCCGAGCGGAAGCCATGCAGCGCTTGCGGCCTCAATACCGCTGAATAGAGACAGGAAGCGCATTAGCGGTTGGTTCCCATTTCATCTCCGGGCAGTTGTTGAACTCGGTTAAGAAAATTCGTACGGGCAGAGATCATACGATCCCTTCCCTGGCGTAGTTTTGTCGTCGTAGCCTTCATGACGCCGCCATCCTTCGCGCCGCACGGTGATGACCAAAAGCATCTCTTCGGGTGTCACCTTGCGGCCATATTCGTCGCGGATTTCAGTTTTTGGCTGCGACCACGAATGGACCCAATCATCAAGCTCACGGCGCAATTCATCGACATGCAGAGAGAACGCCCAGCCCGAGCTGCTCTTGCCGATATGCACGGGCGCATCACTTCGACCGCAGCAATCGCAAACATTTTCGTGCAGGTAATAGTTGGTTCCCATTTCGTCTCCGGCAGTTGGTGGATGCCGGGAAAACCGGCGACGATCCCTTGTAATCTGCCGCTTGTAATCTGTCAAACTCTGTGCCAAAAAACACGCAAATAACATGTGCGAGATTATGAAGCTAGGATACATGAGAGAGGCGGCAGGGTTGCCCGCCCGCAAGGCGCAGGAAGAGGCGCTGCGTTCGGCCGGCATCGAGAGCTTCGGGGAAGAGGCGCCGGTTTGGCTCGACCTAAACCCCAAGCGCCGGAAGAAGGCGGCTGCTCCCGATCCCCTACCGGAGCTGGCCGAGGCATTGCGCGCCATGCGCCCGGGTGACGAGCTTGTGGTGGCAAACCCCGCCGTTCTTGGCGGCTCGCGCGGCGCGGTCTTTGAGGTGTTGCAGGCCATTGGGCGGCGCCAGGGGGCGGTGTTCGACGCCAGCACCGGCCAGACTATCCCCTGGCACCCAGAGGCTCTGGCGCTGCTGGATTTCTGCGCCCGGGCCGAGACGCTGACCCGGAGTTTTGCGCTCACGAAGGCGCGCAAGCGGCGCGCAGAGCTTGGCCGTACCGGCGGACCTGCGGTGAAGCTCGACAAGGAGAAAGACCCCAAGGCTTACGCCGCCGCGCTAAAAATCTGGCTGAATCTCGATCTTACCGGCAACCAAGCTGCCGCGAAGATCGGCGTCAGCGTCTCCACCTGCTACCGGTATCTGCCGAACCGGGAAGCGCCAATTTTTGGAAGGAAGTCAAAACCATGAGCAACACATTCACGGTTGATGAGACTGTAGCAATCATACGCAAGGCTCGGCTCGGAGCTTTGCGCAATGCGCTGAACCTGAGGGATCACGAGGATGTTCAGGCGCCCGTCGGGCACAGCGCGTGGGGCGAGGCGTATCAAGACGGATGGATTGCCGGCGCGCAAGCCTACAGAGACGCCATTCAAAAGCTGATAGACGAGGCAAGCAAATGAGCCGCAGAGACGGAACGCGAAACGGCTATATCGTCAATCCTCAGAGGTTCTTTGCCGTCCACGGTGAGCGCCTGATGAAGATCAAGCGCCCATGTATGTTTTGCGGGCTGCCGCAGGATGCCCACGAAATGCCTAAGCACCTCGATGGCGAGCACCCTGGCGCTTTCTACAGCGACAAGAAGGCGTATCGCGCCGAGTTACTAAGATGCGAGCCAATGCGGGAGGCGCGCGGAATCAAGACCCCGAAATGCCGTACTTGCGGCAAGCCGTTTGAAACACGCCAACAGGTTGATGACCATGAAAGGATGGCCCACAAATGAGCGCATCATGCCTAGAATGTGCCAAGGCCGAATGGCAACGCACCAAATCCGGCTCATTACACCCAAGCGGTGCCGGGCGGTGCCGGTGGCAATTCCGGTCTCCCGCAATACCCAAGGCGTTTTATTATTGGGGCGTCGAAAAGCGCGAGGCACCGTCGCCGCATGGCGGACATATCAGCCGCAAGACCCCGCACACAGACTGCCCACTTTTCCACGCAAAGGAAGCCACCCCATGAGCGCAGTTAACCTAACCCAAGTCAAAACCCGCATTATCCAGCCGATGCTTAACCTGCTGCCGTCCGTGTGGAACAACCAGGCGGCGTGTAATCTTCTGGCGTATACGTTCTTGGCCGAGAGCGGCGGCGGGCAGTTTATCGCCCAGATCGGCGGCGGGCCGGCAATCGGCCCGTTCCAGATGGAGACTGCCACGCACGACGACTGCTGGACGAATTACTTGTCGTTCAACCCTGAGCTGGCGCGTGTTGGGCGGTTGCTCGCTTGCGGCGGCGTGCCGAGCGCACCGCAGATGGCGGGGAATTGGAGCTATGCGGCGTTTATGGCGCGGGTGCGTTATATCCGTAGCCCCCTGGCGTTGCCTGCAGCTGGGGATGCGGTTGGCATTGTCACCGCATGGAAAAATATTTACAACACCGCAGGCGGCGCCGGGGTTATCGACGCCGCCCACATTGCGCTGGCCGAACAGGCTATCGCGGCTTAGCCTGCACCTCAGCCAGATCCACAATCTCCGCGCTGCGTTTCTCGACGCGGCGCGTATTTTTGTCCCGTATCTCGCGCAGGATCGTCTCGCGCTCGATCATGGGCAGCGCGGCGAGTTGGGCGAGGGTCATGTTGGGGTTCATGGCTTCTCTCCTTTCGGCGATGTCTCGGCGTCGATCATGCGCTGGATGGATGCGTAAAGGTCGTCATCGTCCAGTTCATAGCGGTTTTGCCATTTTATTTCGGCCTGCAAAGCCGCCAACGCCTCCCTCAACGCCTCCACCCGCACCTCCTTGGCGATGCGGGCGGCTTCGGCGGCGATCATGCGTTTCAGGACGGGCCACAGATAATCACAAATCAGGAAGTCCATGCTTCCCTCGTTGTTCTCCCAATGGTCGATTGCGGCAATGACCTCTTGTTGCAGCCGCGCTGCCGTTAATGCCTCAGTCATGACGGATCACCTTAAGCGGCTGGGCGGGGATGATGGTGAAGCCTGCGGCGTCGAGCGCGATCAGCAGTCCTTGCCGAAGACCTTTGTCATACGGATCATCAGATTCATCCACGCTTCGCATCTGGTATTCACCTTCGCGGCGCAGGGAGTTTAGCGCTTGCTCGGCTTTCCTGGCCCGTTCCTTACAGTGGGCTACGTCATCACCAAGGCGCCTCGTGGCATCAGCGACTTGCTCGGCAAACTGGGGCGCCAACAATTCGCGGGCGCGGCGGCCGAGTGCCGCAAGCTCTTGCTGCCAGACTTGTGCAGGGATCATGCCGATAGACGCCAGCAATTTTCGCCCCAACTCCTCATCAGTAGGCGCGGGGCTTCCACCCGCCGCAGGCTGCGAATCGTCAATAACGGGGCGGGTGTCGCGCCGGTTATCAGTGCCCTCTACCATCGGCGGGGAAGCGCCCGCCTGCCCTGATTCTTCGATTGCGCCGGGGAGGAGGTTAGTCAGAGGATGCCATCCGTGCGAACCGTCCTGGAACATAAGATACGCGCGGTTTCCATCAAGCTCCAGAATGACCGGAGGCCGAACATCATTAAAGAACATTCGATACCGCTTCCCAACCTCAAACGCTGGCTTCTCCTGTGCTGCGCTGCGCTTCTCCAACGCCTCAAGCTGCCGGTTCGCAGCGGCGGCGTAGAAGTGGGCGAAGAACACATAGCTGGCGTCGTTCGTTTTCACCCACGCTCTGTAAGCCGCCTCAATCGTCGCCTCGTCAAACTCGATCTTCATTTCTCGTCTCCTTTCGGTTCATCGCCAGGCGCCCATGCGGCGCGTTTCTTGGCGTGCATTTTATCGCGCAGCCGCTCGATCTCGTGGATCAGGGTGGTTATTTCGTCCATCACAACACCACCACCACCACAACAACCATAACACACACCACCAATGCCGCCGCCACAAACCACCCGGCCATATCCAGCGCTGTCACAGTACGTCCGGCATACACGCCATACCGCGCGGCGGGAATGGACGCGGCGATGACGTGCAGCAGCCAGTCCAGCACCATGGGGATAGCGACCAGGATCGCGCCGGATACCAACGGATGGGCGTCGAGGAATTGCCACCAGGTCATTATACGTCTCCCAGCCCAGCAGCAACCCGCCGCAGTTTTACCCGTTCCGCAGCAGCGCGCATAAGCAGTTCCAGCGCCGCGCGCTCCATCGGACTGAAATCGTCCGGCGCGTGCATCTGAGCGATTGTCAGGTCACGCTCGAACGCTTCGGCGTCTTCCAGTGCCTCATCGGCATAGATTTCGGCGATCATGGCGGCAGCGGTCACAGCCCTAAGCTCCTATCCTTGCGTTCCTCGCGCGCCATGTCGGACCACGTATCCTCGGACTCGCAGACGTATTCATGCTCGGCTTCGACCACACATTCAGCCACATCATCCACGCGCGGGATGCAGCAATCGTGCATAACATCCGTGACGGCCTGGAGCAGTGCTTCCTGTTTGTCGAAGGTATAGCGGAAGTTAAGCCGCCCAAGCTCGGTGTAAACCTGCTTCACGAACTCGGCGGCTTTCTCGTGGATAAGACCGAACGTCTCAATGTCGGCATCGCGTAGGCGTTCGGTGTTGGGTTTGCGGTAGGGGCGCATTATTTAACCTCCTTCGGTTGACCGTCCGTACCAAGCTGATACCAAACATTCGGCTTGATACCGTCGCGCCCAACGATCCCGGCCCATGCGTGGGTGATCTTGCCGTCGCTGTCTCGACGGACGAGGAACAGAGCGTTTCCATCGGTTCCCATGACCCGACCTTCAAAACCTGACGCCATGGCCGCGCCTTTGCGGCCAGTACTGCTGGCCGCGCCGTAGTCGCCAGTACTGCTGGCCGCGCCGTAGTCGCCAGTACTGCTGGCCGCGCCGTAGTCGCCAGTACTGCTGGCCGCGCCTTTGCGGCCAGTACTGCTGGCCGCGCCGTAGATTCCAGTACTGCTGGCCGCGCCGTAGTCGCCAGTACTGCTGGCCGCGCCGTAGATGCCAGTACTGCTGGCCGCGCCGTAGATGCCAGTACTGCTGGCCGCGCCTTGGTAGCCAGTACTGCTGGCCGCGCCGTAGTCGCCAGTACTGCTGGCCGCGCCGTAGTCGCCAGTACTGCGCTCTGTATTCTTAGGCTTAGCGTGGTCGAAAACCCACTTAACGGCGCGCTGGATCAGATCGTGCAGATGCAGCTCGACGCCGATTGCGATCTTCGCGGACGCGACCTTGCTATCGCCATGGTGGCGCGCGATCTGGCCGCTTTGCTTCACCTCAGCATAACGGCTGATGCCCGGCGCATAATATCCAAACACTTCCAGCGGATGGCCTTCGATAGCGTGAAAGCCATTCTGGCAGGCGACAATATCGCCGGATTGCTCGTAAGTCTTGCCGATCTCAAACTGGAAATCTAGGCATTTCCAATCCAGATCAAAGCCCTTGATCGAATTAATAGTCTCTTCGGTTGTCGTTTTGTTATCTTCGGTCATCGTCTCTCACCGTGGTTGATGCAACGAACATTATGCCAAACAAAAAACGATTGCAAGAGCGCAAATAGCATTGACGCAATCTTTTGGCATGGTAGGATAAGAGCATGGACAATATCTTATCCCCATATGCACTACAGCAGCTCGCCAAGGATAACGGGCGTAAAATCGCAGAATGTTGCCATGAGGCGGGCATTTCTTTCACCACTTTCTGGCGCTGGAAAGAGCGGGGCGCGAAAATCAGCCTCGAAAACTACCAGCGCTTGCTGGCCGCCGCCAGCCGGAAGATCGTTAAGGATTAACAGGAGCAAAACATGGAAAAAATCAACGTAACCGAATTGACCAGCCACCTCATCACCAAGAAGCGCGACGATTTAAGCGTGCGCCAGCTCGCCGTGCTGATGGCGTGCAAGCTCGCCAAGCAGACCGTGCGCGGCCTGGCTGAGCGGCTTAACCTGCACAAGCCGGCGATCACCCGCGCGGCGGATAAGCTGGAGGAACTGGGCTTTATCGCCCGCGCCAAAGACCCAAATGACGGGCGCTCTGTGCTGCTGTCGATTACGGTGGCGGGGCGGAAGTTCACGCAGAGCTTCATTTAACACGCCATTCCCCCGGCCTTCGGCAAGCTGGATAAGGGTTAATGCCGATAGGAACAACATCATGTCAAATCGTACGACTCTGGACGAGCTGACCAAGATGGATTTGCAGCAGGTTGCTACCCTGCCGCTTATGCATCTGGCGATGCTCTTTGAAGACGTCGCGGACCTCGAAGCTGCGGCTAAGGCCCATAAGGGGCGACTGGAAGACGCTATGGCCCTGCGTTTCGCTGAGAAGGCGGCCGCCGAACGCAAGGCGAAGAACAAGGATACTGGCTCCGTCACCATCAAGGAGGATGGTTTCTCCATCACCTGCGATCTGCCCAAGACCGTGGCCTGGGACGAGGCGGGGCTGGCGATGGTCGAGAATACGCTCAACGGCATGGGCGAGCCGGCCGACGAGTACGTCAAAGTTAAGCGTACCGTGTCGGAGAGTGCCTATAACAACTGGCCATCGTCGCTCAAGACGATGTTCCTGCCGTTCCGCACCGTCGGCACGGGCAAACCGACTTACAAATTCGCCAAGAAGGGAGCCGAGTAATGTCCGATACATTTACGCTGGACGATATCACCGAGAGCGATGCGGATAAGCCGCTGCGCGGCATCATCTATGGGCCGCACGGCATGGGCAAGACCACCCTGGCCGCCGGCGCGCCGAGCCCGATCTTCCTCCCGACCGAGGACGGTTTGCGCTCGGTGAAGGCCAAATCCTTCCCGCGCATCCGCACTTACGCTCAGTTCATGTCGGCCATCGGCACCCTTTACGCCGAGGATCATAGCTTTGAAACCGCCATCATCGACAGCATCGACTGGCTGGAGCCGATCGTGTGGAAAAGCGTGGCCGAGGCCAATGGCTGGAAGGACATCGAGCAGCCTGGTTACGGAAAAGGCTACATGGCGGCTCTGGATGCGTGGCGCGAGATCATCGAGGGGCTTAACGCGCTGCGCGACGAGCGGCGCATGAACATCCTGATGATCGCGCATTGCAACATCAAGCGGTTCGATGCGCCCGACACGGACCCGTATGACCGCTATATGGTCAAGCTGCACGAGAAGGCGTCGGCGCTCTTGCAGGAAAACGTGGATAGCGTGTTCTTCCTGAACCAGCGCGTCAGCGTCCGCAAGGCCGACGTTGGGTTCAAGAAGGAAGTTGCCCGCGGCATCGGGGCAGGTAGCCGGGTTCTCTATACGGCCGAACGCCCCGCCTATGTGGCCAAGAACCGCGACAACATGCCGCATAGCATCGACCTGCCGGACGATCCCGCGCTTATGTGGCCGACCGTCGCCGCGCATATCCCCTACTTCAACATCCAGAACAAGGATCAGTAATCATGGCCGCACTCAATTTCGACGCTTCTCAGGTCGAGCCGAACGCACCCATCGAGGTGCTGCCGCCCGGCGATTACATCGTGCAAATCGTGGGCAGCGAGATGAAGTCCACGAAGGACGAAACCGGCCAGATGCTCTGGCTGGAATACGACATCATCGACGGTGAGTTTGCTGGCCGCAAGCTATGGGATCGGCTGAACTTGGTTAACAAGAACGCCCAGGCGGTTGAGATCGCCCAGCGCACCCTTAGCGCCATCTGCCGCGCCGTCGGCAAGATGGCGGTCTCGGATAGCGAGGAGCTGCACTTCAAGCCGCTCATCGCCACCGTGAAGGTGCGTCCGGCCGGTCCTGACAAGAGCGGTACGCACCGCGAGGCGCAGAACGAGGTGAAGGGATACAAGCCGGTGAATGGTGGTGGTGTCCATGCCGCTACGCCTGTTCGTACCGCTCCGCAGGCCGCGCGCCCGGCTCAGGCCGCTGCGCCGGTTGCTGCCGCGCCGACAGTGGCAACGCCGCCCTGGAAGCAGCGCAAGTAAGCAGTGCGTTGGGGCGGCGTTTATGGCGCCGCCCTCTACATCACATTATGGAGGAGAATGTGAGATGATTTCTGAGGATTATGCGGCATTCCTTGCCAGCAAAGCCCCCCGCCCGCAGGCTTGCGGTTTTGAGCCTGGACCAATGCACGAAGCGCTGTTTGACTATCAGCGCGACGTAGTTGCGTTTTGCCTGCGCCAAGGCCGCGCAGCACTATTTCTTGACACGGGCATGGGCAAATCAATCTGCACGATTGAATGGTGCGAGCAAGCTGCGAAGGCCAGCAATGGGTATGCGCTTATTCTGACGCCGCTTGCCGTCGCCAAACAATTTGAGCGGGAGGCTAAGAAGTTCGGATATGAAGCGCGCGTTGTGCGGTCTAGCGAGGACGTTAAGCCAGGTATCAATATCTGCAACTATGACAGACTGGATTTGCTTGATCTATCTGTGTTTGGTGCTGTGGCGCTTGACGAGAGCAGCATACTGAAATCTTTTAACGGCAAAACGACACGCGCTCTTATCTCTGCCTTCGAGGATACGCCGTATAGGCTTTGTGCGACCGCCACGCCTGCGCCAAATGATCATATGGAGTTGGGCAATCACGCTGAGTTCTTGGGCATCATGAATAGCCAAGAAATGCTCGCCAGATGGTTTATCAATGATACCAGTACGGCAAGTCAGCAATGGCGGCTAAAGAAGTCTGCCGTTCATGACTTTTGGGATTGGGTAGCATCATGGGCTCGTTGTGCGGAAAGCCCGGCTGATCTCGGGTATGACGCCAGCCGATTTGTGTTACCGCCGCTGAATATCCACCGGCATCAAGCGTTCGGTGATATTCGCGCTCCGGCTGGGGCGCTGTTCATCGAGGACATGAGCGCCACCAATATACACGACGTGAAACGGCAGACTGCATCGGCGCGCGCTAAAGCCGTGGAAAGCCTCGTGATGGCTGAGTTTGAAGAGCCGTGGCTTATTTTCTGCGATACGGATTATGAAGCAGACGAATTGGCTCTGAGATTGTCAAGCGCCATTGAAATCCGTGGAGGCATGTCTGCTGAGAAAAAAGAAGCGGCAATTGAACAATTTATCGCCGGCAAAGAATGGCTTATCAGTAAGCCTGGGATCGTCGGGGCTGGATTAAATTTCCAGCATTGCGCACGCATTGCATACGTTGGCCGCAACTTTTCATACGAAAGCTTCTACCAGTCCGTGCGCCGTTGCTGGCGTTTTGGACAGACCAGACCTGTTGACGTTCATCTCATTGTGGCCGAAGGCGAAGATCAGATCGGACGGGTTATTGACCAAAAATCCGAAGGGCATAAGACTATGAAACGCGCCATGGCTGAGGCTATGAAGCGCGCGGCGTATGCTGGAGAGCAGAACGCCAAGATCAAGTACAATCCAACTCATATCGGAGAATTTCCAAAATGGCTGAAGTCCGTTGCTTGAATGATGCTCACGGTTCTGACTGGTGCGCGATCAATGGGGATTGCATCGAAATCGCCCGTCAGATGCCGTCTGATAGCATTGATTTTTCAGTATATTCGCCACCTTTCGCAAGCATTTTTGTCTACTCCTCCTCAGAGTGCGATATGGGCAATTGCGCTGATGACGATGAATTCCGTCGCCATTATCAATTTCTAGTCAACGAGATGTTCCGTATCCATAAGCCTGGATGCCTTACGGCCGTGCATTGCTCCGATCTGCCCATGACCAAATGGAAAGATGGCGAGATCGGCTTGAAAGACTTCATGGGCGACATCGTGCGAGCTCACCAAGAAGCGGGATGGGTGCTGCATTCTCGCGTTTCGATCTGGCGCGATCCTGTGGTTGAGATGACGAGAACCAAAGCGTTGGGCCTGCTTTACAAGCAGGTCATCAAGGATAGCTCGCGAAGCCGCACTGGAATGCCCGACTATCTTTGCGTGTTCCGCAAGCCTGGCCAACGCGAAGAGCCGGTGGAGCACAACCGAGCGGATTTCCCCGTCGAACGCTGGCAAAAACTGGCATCTCCGGTCTGGATGGATATCAACCAGACACGTACGCTCAATTCATCCAGCGAGAGCGGGATTGCGCTGCCAAAAACCGGAGAGGAAGAGAAACATATCTGCCCTCTTCAACTCGATGTGATCGAAAACGCCCTGTTTTTGTGGAGCAATCCGGGAGATGTGGTATTTTCGCCGTTCATGGGGATCGGCAGCGAAGGTGCCATGAGCGTCAAGCACGGGCGTAAGTTCATTGGGACAGAACTAAAGAAGTCTTATTGGGAGCAGAGCGTTAAGCACCTGACGGCGTACAGCCAGAACGCGATTGATCTGTTTTCGGTGGCAGTGTGATGGTAAAGCTTCCAGACTTAACCAAAGACCCAACTCTTACAGCCGCCGAAGAGGCGGCCATCGAAGCGGCAAGCCGAGAAGAGCCTAGGGCCTATCTAGGCATGAGCTCCCTGGGCGATGAATGCGAACGTCGTCTGTGGTATAAATTCCACCGGCCCGCGCCACAGCGACACCCAGCCAAGACACTGTTTGCATTCGCAGACGGCCACCTAAGCGAAGATGTGATTATCGCTAGGTTGCGTCTGGTCAGTGGCGTCACTCTGCTGAACATTGACCCCGATACCGGAAAGCAGTTTGGCTTAAGCGATTTCGACGGCAAGCTGAAAGGTCATATGGACGGTGTTATTTTGGGTCTTTTGCAGGCCCCGTCGACATGGCATGTGTTCGAGGCCAAGTGTACCAACGAGAAAAGCTTTGCCAAATTGCTAAAGCTCAAGGAAGAGAAAGGCGAGAAAGAAGCCTTGCTCGCCTGGAACCCTGTTTACTGGTCACAAGCACAATTATACATGGGTTACGCCGATCTTACACGCCATTATACAGTCATTTGCACTCCTGGCGCTAGGGATTGGACTTCCGTTCGGACAGAGTTCAATCTCGAGGGTTTTATTCGCCTGAAAGAGAAAGCGCGCCGGATCATCGAAGCGCCGTACCCCCTGGCCAGGATCAGCAATGATCCCGCGTGGTACGTTTGTAAGTGGTGCGATCATCATGCCCAGTGCCACAAAAACGAAGGCGGTTCTGTTGCTTGATATCAATGTAATATCTGTTATAAAAGAAGGAGCCGGGGAGCGTTGGCGCGCTCAACCCGGCTCTAACCTAAACCGACTGGATGGAGTCGATATGGCTAAGCCTTATATCCCATATACCGGGCCAATTATCAATCGTGCCGAGGCAAAGGCGAAGGGGCTTAAGAGGTATTTCACGGGAAAGCCGTGCGGGCAAGGCCATATTGCTGAACGTATAGTATCCAACAGGGCGTGCGTTTCATGCCCAAAAACGCCTCACAGGCCCGGATATCATGCTGAATGGCGCCTGAAAAACCCAGGTAAATCCGCGTCATACACCGCGAAATGGCGTGAAGATCACCCCTGGCATGGTGCGGAATATATGGCCGCACGCCGAGATGAGAACCGAAGCGAAATGCGCGCGAAAGAACGTGAAAGATATGCGCGACGGAAAGATCATTTTGCCGAAAAAGGCAGGGTATGGCGAAAAGCCAACAAAGCCCTTATCGCGCAATACGCCAGAAATAGGCGGGCCATGAAAAAGGCCGCAGAAGGAACCCATACCGTTCTTGATGTAAAGAATATTTTTAGGAATCAGCGAGGAAAATGCGCGTGGTGCAGAAATTCAATTAAGAATGGATTTCATGCAGATCATATCGTTCCGCTTTTTTTAGGTGGATCGAACTGGCCTAAAAATATTCAGCTTCTTTGCAAAACCTGCAACCTAAAAAAGAGTTGTAAAGACCCGATTATTTGGTCGCAAGAACAGGGGCGCTTACTATGAAATTTGAACTTCGTCCCTATCAGCAGGAAGCTGTGGATGCCATTTATTCACATTTTGAGACAAGCGCTGATAATGCGCTTGTCGTCATCCCGACTGCTGGCGGAAAGACGCCGGTACTCACGTCGTTCTTATCGGGAGCGATCGGGCAGTGGCCTGAGACCAGAGTGCTTTGCTTGGTGCATGTGAAGGAACTCCTCGAGCAGGCATTTTCGACACTTATCCGCCTATGGCAAAACGCTCCCGCGTCAATTTATTCTGCCGGCTTAAATTCTCGCAATCTAAATGGCCAGATTGTATTTGCGACAATCCAAAGCATTTTTAAGAAAGCCTATCAACTTCAGAATATTGATCTTGTCATCATCGATGAAGTTGATCTTGTCCCGCATGGCGATGAAGGCATGTATCGCAAGCTTCTGGCCGACCTTAAGTCGATCAATCCATACATTAAAGTTCTCGGGCTGACAGCGACACCGTGGAGGTTATCATCTGGATTAATCACAGAGGGTGACAATCCTTTGTTTAAGAGTATCTGCTATGAAGTCGAAATCGGAACCCTTTTAAAGGGCGGATATATTTGCCCTCCTATCGCTAAGACGATGGAGACACAGATTAATGTATCTGGGGTCAAGGTTCGCGGTGGTGAATTTATTGCTTCGGCGCTGGAAGAGGCCGCCGATAAGGCGGAAATTACCGAGGCTGCTGTGGATGAAATCATTGAACTAGGACGAAATCGACATTCATGGCTCGCATTCTGTGCCGGCGTCGATCATGCGCTTCATGTTCGAGATTCCTTCAAGACTCGCGGCATCACCTGCGAGGCAATTACAGGAAAGACGCCAGCATCAGAGCGCGCATTATTCATTCGTGAGTATAAAGCTGGTCGCATTAAATGCCTGACAAACTGCGGAGTTCTGACTGTAGGTTTTGATTCGCCTGCAACTGATCTGCTGGCTATATTGAGGCCAACCAAATCCTCTCGCTTATGGCTTCAAATCCTAGGGCGAGGCTTTAGGTTGTCGCCTGGGACCGGAAAGAATAATTTTTTGGTTTTGGACTATACCTCCAATTCCAAAAACTTTGGACCGATTGACTTGTTGCGCCCGAAATCCAAGTCAAAATCAAAAAAATCAGATGAACCGGCCGAGGCGCCGAGCAAGGTTTGTCCAGAATGTGAAGCGGAAATGCTTATCGCTTCCAAAGAATGTTTGGCTTGTGGTTATGTGTTCCCTCCTTCTGCGGCGCAGATTACCCATACCGCCAGCGACGCGCCTCTTCTGGCGAGCCAGATTAAACCGGTGTGGCTTGATGTTTCCGCAGTGACCTATCAACGCCATGAAAAGGCAGGAAAACCGCCTTCCATGAGGGTTCTATATAGGTGCGGCATGATCTTTCATCAGACTTGGTGGTGTCCAGAGCATACCGGATTCGCTCGTCAGAAGTTCGTGCAGACATGGATAAGGCACGCGCCCGGCTCGACCATACCTAAAACTGTGGAAGAAGCGCTGTCGCAAACGGAAATGCTTGCCAAGCCTAAATCTATATGCGTTCGTGCTTCCGGCAAATACACCGAGATCGTGAGCGCACGATTTGAATAGCGTCAATTGGTTGCGCGCCGTGGACAAGATGTTCCCGGGTGCCGTAGGCTTTGAGAACGGAGTTCAGCTGATGATTGATCAAACGCCCGACGAAACCCGCGCTATCCGGGAAGGGGCATCGCATAATGTCGGTGAATACCTGGAATCCATTGGCAAGACTGACCTTGCCACACTGACACAAGAAGAATGGTTTACGATGCTGGAGGTGGCGGTCACTGGTTATCAGGATTGCCTGGCGTGGATTGAGATGGGGGAGCCGCCTTTTTAGGCGGGATGAACCATGATGACCGACAAACCAACGTATCCATGGCGCCGGCCGGTCGTTCCCGCTGGCCTCGCCGAGGCGGCTATTGCCATCGGCCTGCCGGTATTTCCGTGCAAAGCCGATAAATCGCCCTTAACCCCACGCGGGTTTAAGGACGCCAGCGCCGATCCTGTCGCCATTCGCCGCATGTTCAGCGTCCCGGGCGCCAAGCTCATAGGTGCGCCCACCGGCACCGCCTCCGGTGTCGTGGTGGTGGATGTGGACATCAAGGATGGTGCCAGGGGCATGGAATGGCTCAACGCCAACCGCGAGCGCCTGCCGTTTACCAAGACGCACAAGACGCGCTCTGGCGGGTTGCACCTGTTGTTCACAGTGCCTGTTGGCGTGCATCTGCGCAACAGCGCCTCGCGCGTGGCGCCGGGCGTCGATGTCCGCGGCGAGGGCGGCTATATCATCGTGCCGCCATCTGATGGCTATCAGGTGGCAGACCCATGCGACCCGGCCGACATGCCGGACTGGCTGATCGCGGCTTGCACAGAGCAGCGCACTCCCGTAGCGCCAGCCGCGCCATATAAGCCGGTGCAGATCGAGGCCGATGGAACAGCATACGGGCGGGCGGCGCTGGAGGATGCCTGCGGCAATATCGCCAATGCCCCCGACGGCGCCAAGCATGAGATATTGAACCGGGAGGCATATGCCATAGGCGGCTTGGTGACGGCTGGCGAGATCCCCGACGGCACCGCTTGGGCGGGTTTGTCTGCTGCCTTATCCGCGCTCAGGCCGCGCTGCAGGGATTTCCGTGCCGCACACAAGACGCTGGAGCAGGCGTACCGCGATGGCAAAGGCCGCCCGCGCGAGGTTGAGCATACGGTGGTGGTGGTGGAGGAGGAAGAGGAAGGTCCACACCCAGCTCAAGCGTTGCTCGACAAGCTGGCCGGTAAGGTGGCTCAGAAACAGGCTAAGCCTCTAGCGGTATCGAACTCCCTTATGAATGTTGAGGGGGTCTTAAAGCTGATCGTGGACGAGGCTGTCCGTACCGCTATCCGACCGCAGCCATTCCTGGCTTTAGGCGCTGCCATATGCGCTGTGGGGGTTCTTGCCGGACGTAAATACCGGACCAACACGGACTTGAGGACCAACATATATGTCGCTGGCCTGGCTGAATCCGGCGGCGGCAAGGATCATGCCATCGAGGTAGTGCGGCGAGCCATCGACGTGGCGGACCTTGGGCATTATATGGGCGGCGAAAGCATAGCGTCAGGACGGGCGGTTCTATCCTCAGTCGAGGCGCACCCGGCTAGGCTTTTCCAGATCGACGAGCTTGGGTATTTCCTGTCAACCGTAACCGGACCAAAGGCGCCCTCACATAAGGCGGAAATCTGGTCCGAGCTTCTAAAGCTCTACAGCCGCGCCAAGGGCATTTATCGTGGCACGGAATATGCCAACCGGAAAGAAAACCCGCGCATTGACATCAACCAGCCATGCGTTTGTTTCTACGGCACCAGCACGCCGGCGACGTTCTGGAAGGCGCTGGAAGGAGGTGCCCTGATTGACGGATCGCTGGCCCGTTTCCTGGTGTTCAGGGCCGAGAACGACAGGCCAGACCGCAATAAACAGGCGGGCATATTCAAGCCATCAGATGAGCTTCTAGAAGGATTGCGAACCATAGCGGGCGGCGTTGGAGAGCGTGTGCAAGGCGGCAATCTGCCGCAAGCGCATGTGGCCAGGATGACCGCCACAGATGACGCAGAGGCGCATATCGTGACCATGACGCCGGGAGCCATCAAGCGCCGCGAGAAAAACCAGGATCTTGAAGATGAATGGGCCGAGAGCGTCATGGGTACGCCATTCGCATCCATTATCAACCGGCTATGTGAGAACGCGGAAAAGCTGGCGCTGGTTAGGGCTGTCAGCCGCAAGCCAGAACGACCGGAGATCACCGAACTTGATATGGCCTGGGGCTGGGATTTGTCGGCACATTGCGCTTCATCCTTGATGCGTGAAGGTGGCCATCATATTGCGGACACCGAATTTGAGAGCCGGTGCAACAAAGCTTTGGCAATCGTGCGCGCAGCCGGTTCTTGTACCGTCAGGGATTTGTTTAGGCGTGGGCTTAAGCTGCCAGCTAGAGAGACGAGAGACCTCCTGGACACTCTCGTTCAAGCCGGGATGCTTACGGTATCGCAGACCAAGCCGAACGGGGCGGGGCGACCCGCAACCATTTACACAGCCGCCCAAGACCATGCCGAGACCGAATTGCGTCACGGTGACACAATTGATTAACCTATTGAAAAATCACAATTCCCGTAATTCTGTCATTGTGTCACGCGGGCGGGGGGTACGGGAAGGGGTGCGGGGTAGGTATAGGGGGAGGGTATCCCTATGACACAATGACACAATTAATATAATATATATATATCAATACTTTACTTATAATACTGTCACCAACCGGAGCTAATATGTCACCAAAACCAGAAAATACGACCTTTAACGTGCCTGGCATCATCAAGGGCAAAGGCCGCCCTCGTTTCGTGCGCTCGACCGGCCGGGCTTATACGCCCCAGGCGACGCTAGCGGGTGAGCAGTGGGTTAAGCATTGCGCGCTGCAGGCGGGTATCAAGCCGCTGGAAGGCGCGATCGCCCTGGAGATTGCCATGCACCTGCCGGTGCCAAGATCGTGGACCAGGAAGCGGCGCCAGGAGG